>OLQM01000601.1_pt1 | contig 41701 bp, 36 predicted proteins | sample 1673161 | NCBI WGS metagenome assembly OLQM01 (sample SAMEA3136761, study PRJEB25190) | human gut metagenome | reverse complement strand
GCGCTCTCGTCCGCCGCCGGTATCAATATACACGACTCCCCCCGGCTTTTCAAGCAGTCGGCGAGACAATAATTTATCCAAACGGGACATCAAAGCAAAACGGCAGTGGAAAATGCTTCCAACCGCCGCACAATCGATCAAAAAATCGCGTTCATGTCCGTCACAGAATCCGAAGCAGGAGCATGACCGTCGCCGTTCCGAGCAGGATGCTCAGAAGCGTGGAATGCTTCCACTTATAGCTCGCCGCCGCCACCGCCACGCCAAGCGCCTGCGGTATGCCGGTATGCACCGGGTCGCCGAAGGCGTCCTTCAGGCAATACACCACCAGCACCGCCATAATCGCCATCGGCAGGGTCTTCCCCAGCCTGCGCAGCCATTCGGGCATCGGGCGGTTTTTCGTGAAAATCAGAAACGGCAGCGCGCGCAGGGACAGCGTGCAGGCCACCGAGACCAGAATCGCCGCAAGCGTATATCCGCTCATTTCGCCCGCGCCCCCTTCCTGCCCGGGATCAGCAGCACGGCCGACGTAAGCACCAGCGCCGGCAGCATGAACGACTGCCCGCCGAAACCGGGTTCGACGCTCATCACCAGCACCAGGTCGACCAGCGGGAGGATATCGCGCAGCACCTCGACCGAAGTCGCCGGCTTGATCGACACCCCGGCCTTCGCACCGGCCTTGCGGATCATTTCTATGCACCCCCTGGGATCGTACGTGGCTTCGTAGTGGAAGGTCACGATGTCGGCACCCGCCTCGGCGAAACGCGCTACGTAACGCTCCGGCTCGACGATCATCAGGTGCACGTCGAGGCACTTTGCGGTCACCTTGCGGATGGCCTTCAGCACCGGAAACCCGAAGGAAATATTGGGGACGAACACGCCGTCCATCACGTCGATATGTACCCACTCGGCCGCACTGCGGTCGACCATCTGCGTGTCGCGTTCCAGGTGGCCGAAATCGGCCGAAAGCATCGAAGGTGCTACGATTCTGTTCATGGTTCGAATATTACTTACGACAAATATAGTCATTTCCGGGCAGTTTTCCACGCTTCGGAGCGGGATTCCGTCCCCGCAAACCCGGGTTTTGGGGTTCGGGGTTGCAGTTCGGGATTCCGAATGCCGGTTCCCTGCCGCACGGTCTTTCCGGGGATTCCGTCCCGAAAGAGCTGCCGGTCAGGATCTTTTCCGGTTCAGGGTGTCGATCCTCCGGCGTATCGCAATGCCGTTGGACAGCGAAAGCAGCAATGCAAGCCCTATGCCGCATACCCATGTAACGCCGGCCCCGGCCGGGGCGTACCCCTCCTGCAATGCCGCCAGTTCGGGCAGATACCACATACGCACCAGCCATGACAAAACCACTGCCACGACGAGGACGCCCAGGTTGAGCCACAGGGTCAGCAACCAATACGGCCGTGCTACACGTCCCGGTGCATAACCCAGCAGGAGCAGATTTTCCAGTTTCGCGCTGTTCTTCTGCAAGAGCAGGAAAATGCTCAGCATCAGAATGTAGAAAGACATCACGCTGAACACCAGTCCCACCCCTCCGAGCCCTCCGGCCGCAAGTTGCAGGAAATAGGCAGCCTTCCCACTGTCACGGCGGTCGCCTTCTGCCTCATAGCCCTTGCCGTCGAGGTAAGCCGAAATCGCGGCATCGACAGGGCGGTCGGTCTCGACGATGACCCGCGATGCCTGTTTCTCCCCGCCCTGGCCGAACCGCCCGTTCGACCAGCGGATGAAAGACTCCGGGACGAGGATCGTATTGAGGCGGTTCGACAACCCGACGATACGGCCCCGGAACTGTTCCGTGCGCCCGTTGCCGGCGACCTCGATGCCGAGCGAAACCCGCTGGAATATCCCCTCCGAAATCTGCGGCAGCCCCTGCGACTTGGCAAACCCGTAATTGTAGAGGTTCAGGTAATTGCGCGGGATGATGATGGGGATATCCCCGTCGCCGGGTTCGTATTTCCACTTCCCGGAGGCGACATCGAGAAAACGGTCGGGCACCGCCTCAAAAAAGAGGTAGGTAGAGAGCTGTACGCCGCCCATGCCCACCGTCCCCTTCACCCGGTAGTCCGCCGGCGTGAAAGCCCCGACATCCCGGACGAAAGGCTGTTCCTTCAACTCCTCCAGCTCCGCGGGGGTAAAGTCGCTGCTCCCCAGCCCGATCGTCTGGAGTGCGCCGACCCGTTTCGAAAGCACCAGGTAATCGCCCCGCATGAACGAATCGGGGGCATCGAAGACCGGCATGACATCGCGGTAAGCCTGCACCGAGGTGAGCACGATGGTCATGCCCACGACCCCGGCGAGGGCGAAACCTACGGTCTGCGCGAGGCTCAGATGGCTGCGCAGCAATTTCCAGAGCAGCGTCATAGCGTAAGGGTTTTATGGTAGGGAAGCCCGAGCCGGCTGCCCACCGAGGTGACGACGATGCCCGCCCCCTGCGCCTGCGCCTCTTCCAGCAGCATCCCGCTGAGCAACTCCCCGTTAGCGGCATCGAGGTGGCTGACAGGCTCGTCGAGCAGGATGAAATCGAACGGCTGGCACATGCAGCGGATGAAGGCCACGCGCTGCTGCTGTCCGAAGGAGAGCTTATCGACCGGGGCATCCCGCTTGTCGGCGATACCCGCAGTCTCGAGCATTCGCCCGATCTGCTCCTGCGTCTTGAAATGCGTGAGCTCGTTTTTCAGGGCGATATTCTCCGCGACGGTCAGTTCGCCGAAAAGGCGCAGATCCTGGAAAAGCATACTCAGCGACCTGCGGCGCAGGGCACTCCACACCGCGGCGGAAAAGCCGCGGCAATCCGCCCCGTCGAAGAGTATCCGCCCCGCGTAATCCTCCCGGATGCCGTAGAGAAAGTGGCACAGCGAAGTTTTCCCCGTTCCCGAAGCAGCCTCGAGCAGGCAGTACTCCCCCTTGCGGAAGGTCACCTCCTGCGACCAGACCCCCGAATCCCGCGGAGCCGCTTTCCCCGCTAACACGCAGGGCAGCACCCGTTGCAAAGTTATCGATTCCATACCTTCTTTATTTCAAGGTAAACGGCCGTTCGAATCCCGGACGGCCGTTTACCATAAACCCCGAAGGTTATTACAAATTGACCTCCGGTACGTACCGGCGGATCAGTTCGCCGATTTTGTCGCAGACAGTCTTAAAGGAATTCTGCTCCTTGTCCGTCATATTGACTACGGCAGTCCCGCCCTTCATCGTACCATAGGCTTCCAGGTCTTCGAACATGGCCAGCACGGAGAGCGCGGCCTCGACCTGCGGGTCGACATTACCGCCGACAAACTGCGCGGTCAGCGCGGTCACACCCTCGAAATCGACATAGAAAGTTCCCGACTGCCCCTTGAAGATCTTGCTCATCGAAGCGAGCGATTCGATGTCCGCACCGTCGAGCGCCGATTTCACGACCGCATCGGTCGTACAGTAAAACACATCGCCCTTCACGCCGAACAGCACCGTGACACCGCCCATGCTGATCGTATATTCGCCTTCGCCTGCCTTCTGGATGGGCATACCGGAGAGGTTGGAGACGATCGTCTGCAACACGGCGGGATCCTTCACCTGGGCCAGCAGCGACGCCACAGGATACTGGCCGTCGGCTGTCATCCCCGAGAACGAGATCACGCAGTCGCCGCTGAAAGCATCCATCACCTGCTTGACCATCGGGTTGGCCATCAGCATCCCGTAACCGGGCATTGCGGAGAATACCGAATACATCTTCTCGCCGTCGAGGCCGTAGGCCATCGCACCGATCGTATTCCGGGGTACGTAGCGCAACAGGGCGCCTGTCTGGGGCTTCACGTAGGCGTAGAAATCCATCATCTTCTGTTCGCTCTCCTTGTCCTTGTACGACACGGCGGCATCGCAAACGATCCGTCCCTTCTCGAAATTGACGGAACTTGCCAGCGTGGCACCCTTGAGGGCTTCCATCATCGGCATCGAACTCATCATCGGGTTGCTATCCATTATCGACACCAGTGCCGAATAGACCATCACCATGTTGATGTCGTTCTTCTCGGAGAGCTGCCCGGCAACGACTTTGTCACCCATCAGGCTCTCGCCGCTCTTCTGGGCAAAGAGTTTCTTAACGGCATCGAGTCCGCTTTGCGACGAACCCTGCGCGAAATAGAGCATGACAGCCACATCGTTGTAGGCGCACAACCCGCTCACGGAGCTGTCCTCGCCCAATGCGATGACCGAGATACCGCCCTCGTTCCGGGGTGCAATGCCGCTTTTCTCGTTGATACGGGCGAGCAGCGCGTCCAGTTTCGCCTTATCGCCGATAGGCAGCAACACACCGCCCCGGACATTCGGGGACTGCATCGCGCCATCCATCGAGATGAAGAAGAACAGGTCTTTTTTCAGGTCGATACCCGATTCACAGGGGTTCTTCAGCAGGGCCAGCAGGTATTCCTTCTCTTCGGCAGTGATGCCATCGGCCTTGTCGAGCTCGGCCTTGAGCCGGATGAAGAGCGGATGCTGCTCGATATCGCCGGCATCGCTCTTCTGCAGAAGCGAAGCGGGGTTGACCGACATCGTCATAAAGGAATCGGCAGGCAGGAAATTGCGGTAATCGGCACTTCCGCCGCAGGAAACAACCAGCATGGACACTGCAGCGAGGCAGGCCAGCTTCAGGGATCGTAACGTTTTTTTCATATTCGAAATTATTTGAATCCGTATTTGGAACAAACAAAGCTATAAAAAAATACGTAACAACCTGCGACATCGGGACTAAAAATTGCGTTGCGGGGCTAAATTAACGCACATGCCCCGGTACGGGGTGTTTTTCCGGGAATAAATTGCTATTTTTGCATGGAAACAGACACAAAAACACACGATGACTCCTACCACCCTTTTCATATTGGCCGCTACGTGCAGCCTGGCAGTGCCCGTCGCCCTGTTCCTCGTACTCTGGCGCAGGGACACCCGGCGGCTTGCCGCTGACAACCAAGCCTCCGAAGCCCGCGAGCGCGATGCCACGTCGCGGCTGGCGGCGGCCGAAGCCCGGCTGGCCGCCGCGGAACAGGCCGCGTCCGCGGAAAAAGAGCTGCGGCAACGCTACGAAGAGCAGGTGCAGGCGCTGACCGAGCAGCGGACGCGTACCGAAGCGGAACTGGCGGCACTCCGCGCCTCGTCCGAGGCCGAGATCGCATCGCTGCGCGCGAAAAACGCCGAGGATCGCGCGGCCGAAAAAGCCGAGCGCGAAAAACTGGAGGAGACCTTCCGGGCCCAGTTCCGCAACCTTGCGACCGAGATACTGGGCGAGCAGTCCAAACATTTCAAGGAGACCAACAAGGAGTCGCTCGACGTGCTGCTCAAACCCTTCCGCGACAACATCGTCGAATTCCGCAAGCGCGTCGAGGACATCTACACCACGCAGACGGCTCAGCGCGGCGAACTGAAGGCCGAACTGAAAAACCTGATGGAGCTCAACCGGCGCATCACGACCGAGACCACGAACCTGACGAACGCACTGAAAGGCAATTCGAAAGTGCAGGGCGACTGGGGAGAAATGCTGCTGGAAACGATCCTGGACAGTTCGGCGCTCATCAAGGGCATCCACTACGAAACGCAATACAACATCAAGGACGCCGAGGGACACAACCTGCGCCCCGACGTCGTGCTGCACCTGCCCGAGAAGAAAGACATCGTCATCGACTCGAAGGTTTCGCTCACGGCTTTCGTAGGCTACACCTCGGCCGAGACCGAAGAGGAGCGCCGCCGCTACCTCGCAGCGCACACGGCCTCCGTCCGCCAGCACGTCAACGAACTGGGACGCAAGGAGTACCAGCGCCTGCTCAACTCGCCCGACTTCGTCATCATGTTCATCCCCAACGAGCCGGCCTTCCTCGCCGCATTGCAGAACGACGCGGCCATTTGGTCGGACGCCTACGACAAGAAGGTCATCATCTCGTCGCCGACGAACCTTTTCGCCCTGCTCAAACTGGTCGCCGACCTGTGGAAATACAACGACCAGGACAAGAACACCAGAGACATCGCCGCATGCGGGCTGAAACTCTATGAACAACTGGTGGCCTTCACCGGTTCGCTCGAAGGGGTCGGCACGGCACTGGACAAGGCACGCGACGCCTATGACGACGCCTACAAACGGCTCTGCACGGGCAACGACAACATCATCCGCGTCGGGGAACGGCTGCGCAGGACGGCGCGCCTGCAAACCAAGAAACAGCACTCCGCGCGCACGCTTGAAGCCGCCGGGGAGGACGACCTCCCGGGCATCCCCGCCGCCGAAACCGGGGGCGGGAATCCGGTTCCCGGAGCCGGAGGCGAAGAATAACCGAAATGCCCGGCGCGCCAGCCCGGATACCCGGGTACAGAGGAACACGGGGAGGGCAAAGCCCCCTATAACATGTAAAAGCCCGCCGATATTCGGCGGACTTTTACTTATCCCGGCAGGATGATATTTCCCATGTCGTGCACAAAATCCGGCTCACGGCCTGCGGGGTTCCCTCCAGTTTTTGCGCATCCGCACTTCGATCCCGAGCGTCGCGTCGTGCGCCATCGTCTCCACGATGTCGTCCCACACCTCCTGAACCCAGCCGACACGTCGCCGGCAATGCTTCAGCACCTCGACCGCCCAAATCTTCACGGCGACCTTCGCCCCCGGATCGACTGCCCACCGGGCGGCAGCCTCGGCAATCCGCTCCAGATCCCGCACCTCGGGCGTGTAACGCCCCAGCAGGTCGGCCATGACCTTTGCGAAATGGCGCCGGGCGCTGGGATCGGCGCAGGCAGGGAAATCCTTCCGGCAAAACAGGCCGGCATAGGGCATGAACGAATCCGGGGTGTCGAAATAGATCTTTTCGAGCACATACGCACCCCGGAAAGCCACCTTGTGCCCCACGGCACGCGGCAACCCCTCGTAGCGGGAGGTCACCACCTCATACAGCAGCCCCACGGCACCCGCATCGCGCACGCGCCGGGCCACCGTGTCGGCAAAATCGGAATAAAACCGCTCCGACAGGCATTTTATCAACTCCGCTTCCACCATACCGGTATACTCCCGCCGAACCCCCGATTCTGAAGGTTCGCCATACAGCAACCCCGAAAAGCCCGGGGCCTTACGGCCATGCCGGACGCCACAGCATGAAGAACGCCGTCAGAACAACTTTTTCTTCGACGTCGTAACGACAAAATCCTTCAGGTAGAAAGGTTCGAAATAGGCGATATCTTCCGTGCATCCCGCATCGAGCGCACGCTGGGCCAGCCGCGCAAGCCCGCGTGCGGAAGGGGCTACCTCGACAAGCACGGCGTCGGGCAGTATCCCGGCGCATTTGCGGGCCCCGCTGCCGAAGATCACGAACGGCCTCCCCTGCGAACGGAAGTGCGCAAAGCTCTCCCCGTCGACGACCTCGGCCGAAACTTCGTTCAGGGGCTTGCCAGTTGTATCGAATACCTGCGCATAGACCTCCATGCGGCGGGCATCGACCATCGGGCAGAGGTAGGCATGTTCCCAGTCGGGGACGGAAAGAATTCCGGCTTCATAATCTTCGAGCGCCACTTCGGCCAGCGCATCGAGCGACCCGACGGCCACCAGCGGCTTACGCACCCCGTAGCACAGCCCCTTGGCGAACGAAACGCCGATCCGCAGCCCCGTATAGGAGCCGGGGCCCTTGCCCACGGCCACGGCATCCAGTTCATCGGGCGCAATGCCCGTTTCGCGCAAAAGCTCGTCGACGAACACGCCGACCTTGCGGGCATGGTCGCGCCCCTCGTCGCTCTCGCGCAGCGAAAGCAGCTCCCCGTCCTTTGCAATACCGACCGAACAAACGTCCGTACCGGTCTCGATACATAGAATTAAGCTCATATCTTCGATAAATTCAAACTCAATCGTCCAAAATACCCAGGTGCTCCAGCGCCCGGGCAATGCCGTCGTCGTCGACCGTAGCGGTCACGTAGTCGGCGGCGTTCAGCGCCTCGTCGCAGGCATTGCCCATGGCAATCCCCACCCCCGCGGCAGACAACATCGCCACGTCGTTGCCGCCGTCGCCGAAGGCCGCGACCTCCGAAGCCCGTAATCCGCAGGCGGACATAAATTCCCTCATACCCGTGGCCTTGTCGATGCCTGCGACATTGATGTCGGCGAAAATCGGGCACCACCGGCTCGCCGCAAGCCCGGGCAACTGCGCCATGACGCGCCGTTCGGTCTCCGTATCCAGATAGAAACACATCTGGCAGCACTCGCTCCGGTCGAAAAGCGCACGGAGGTCGGTCTGCTCGGGCACGGGATGCGCGACCATATGCGCCAGCCGTACCACCTCGGGGGTCACACGGTTGACGAATACGCCGCTCTCCAGTTCCAGCGCCAGCGGGAATCCCATCTGCGAGGAGAGTTCCATGGCGCGTTCGAAATCGGCCCGCGGAATCGGGTGCAGGCTTACCACACGCCCGTCGGCAGCCACACACCGTGCGCCGTTGAGCGACACCACGCCGTCGTAGGGAATCCCCTCGAGCGGAGCGAGGTCGTTCGCCGCACGCCCCGTAGCGATAAAGAGCCGGATGCCCCGCGCATGCGCCCGCACCAGGGCATCGCGTGCCGAAGCGGGTATTTCATGGGTCTCGAAACTGATCAGCGTACCGTCCACATCGAGGAAAACAGCTCGTATCATCGTTTGTAATTTTTCATCGCCTTGTCGATCTCACGCTTGGCATCGTTTTCCTTCAGGTATTCGCGCTTGTCATAGGTCTTCCGGCCCCGGGCCAGCCCGACCACGACCTTGGCCAGTCCCCGTTCGTTCAGGAACAGGCGCAGCCCCACGATCGTGAGGCCCTTGTCCTGCCCCGCACGCTGGAGTTTGTCCAGCTCACGGCGGTTGAGCAGCAGTTTCCGGTCGCGGCGCGGCGCATGGTTGTTGCAGGTGCCCCACCCGTATTCGGCGATGTTGACACCCCGTATCCACAGCTCGCCCTTGTCGAAATAACAGAACGAATCGGTCAGCGAAGCCTTGCCCGCACGGATGGACTTAATCTCGGTACCGACGAGCACGATGCCCGCAACGTACTCTTCCAGAATCTCATAGTCGAACGTCGCGCGCTTGTTACGGATATTTATCTTTTTCTGTTCACTCATATATTCGGAATCGGCACAATAATTGCCTATTTATTCGCAGGGGTGGGAATCGGTCAAGGTAACTAATTCTTTTATCTTTGATATGTTTTACACATCTTTCTGTTTATTTTCTGTTTGCACACGGTATGCGTAGTGATACGTGTACGACCCGAGACCCGCCCCTTTTTTCTTTTAATATTCAAACCCCGGCATATCCCCGCCCGGCACTCCGCCGGGCGCGGGTCATAATATCAACCGCTGCAATTTCTTTGCAATCGTCACTTTCACCTTGTTGAACCCGGCCAGCCGCTGGATCACCTCGCCGACCTGCTCGTCCGTCAGGCTCTCGTCCGCGAGCTTGGCCTGCCACTCCTTGATATAGCTTTCGATCACCTTCGACTTGTAGAGCGTCACGGCCTTCGGCACCCCTACGGCCAGCATCTCGGCATCGCTCTCGACATGGATGTCCTTGCGCCGCCACAGCTGGCTGGCCACGTAATTGTCGTCCGACGTAAGGATGTCGACCGAGGCATTGCACACCTCCGGGTCGGGATGGTTCAGGAAAAAGTGCGCCGGGACTTCCACCCCCGTACCGAGAATCTTCCACTGCTCACGGTAAGTAGCCAAAATACTGTTGTATAACGGATTGCGGAACGCGAGCCCGTCGCTGTCCAGCTCCAGAAAGATCACCTCCGCGACGTTGCAGGGCACCATCGTGCGCCCCTCCTTGAATTCGAACGAACAATGGCCGTATTTGAGCAGGTATTTCACCAATTCGCGTTCGAGCGCCTCGCTGCTGCTCCCGGCCTCGACCTGCTTTACGAATTCCACCTCGGGCTGCGGAGCCTCCGCATGCCGCAATGCCGTCTGGCGGCGTACGAACTCGTCGGCCTCGCGGTCGCCGGTCGTCGCCATGCGCTTGCGCGCCACCTCCGAGATCAGGATGTTCTCGTCGATGTCCATGATCCGCGCGCACTCCTTGATGTAGACCGACCGCTGGATCGGATCGGGAATCTGCGCGATCGACTGCACCATGTCGGCGATCAGCGCCGCCTTCCGGATCGGGTCGCCCTGGGCGGCCTCCAACAGCAATTTTGCTTTGAAGGCCAGGAAATCCTGTTCGTTGGCCCGGATATATTCCTGCACCTCGGCCGCAGTGTGCGCCCGGGCGAAGGAGTCGGGATCCTCGGGTTCGGGCAGCAGCACCACGCGCACGTTCATCCCCTCCCGGAGGATCATGTCGATCCCGCGCAGCGAAGCGTGGATACCCGCCGAGTCTCCGTCGTAAATGACCGTGATGTTTTTCGTAAAACGGTTCAGCAGGCGTATCTGCTCGGTCGTGAGCGATGTCCCGGACGACGACACGACGTTCTCGACACCCGCCTGGTGCATCGAAATGACATCGGTATAGCCTTCGACCATGATGGCGAAATCGAGCTGCTGGATCGCCTTCTTGGCGAAATAGAGGCCGTACAGCTCACGTTTCTTGCTGTATATCTCGCTCTCGGGCGAATTCTGGTATTTGGCAACGGCCTTGTCGGTGCGCAGCGTACGGCCGCCGAAAGCGACGACGCGCCCCGAAATGTTATGTACGGGGAAAATCACCCGGTCGCGGAACCGGTCGTAGAGCGAACCGTCGCTCTCGCGTTCGAGCGAAAGGCCGGTAGAGACGAGGAACTCCTTTTTATATCCCGCCGCCAGCGCATCCTTCGACATCCGGTCGCCGCGCGCGGGGCAGAACCCGAGGCCGAACTTCTTGATCGTGGCGTCGGTCATGCCGCGTTTCTGGCGGAAGTAAGCCATGCCCACGCTCATCCCCTCGGTCTCGTGATGGAGGTAGTTGGCAAAATAATCGGCCGCCCAGCCGTTGAGTGCGAACATCGACTCGCGGTCGTCGTTGCGGCGTACCTCTTCCTCGGACATCTCCTTCTCCTTGACTTCGATGCCATAGCGTTTGGCCACCATCTTCAGGGCTTCGGGATAGGTGATGTTCTCGTGCTCCATCAGGAACGTGACGGCATTGCCGCCTTTGCCGCAGCCGAAGCATTTATATACCCCCTTCGAGGGCGACACGACGAACGACGGGGTTTTCTCGTTGTGGAACGGGCAGCAGGCCTGGTAGTTCACGCCCTTGCGCTTGAGCGTGACGTACTCGCCGATAATATCCACGATATTGGCGGCTGCATAAATGCGGTCTACTGTTTCCCTGTCGATCATGTCTGCAAAGATAGCAATAATTCCCCAACCCTTGGCGGGGTGCAAAAAGATTTTGCCCGGCGGAGAGGGTCAGTACCCGGCATTGCGGATGATGTCCAGTTCGGCACGTATGTTATCGTTCATATCGCGGAACATCATCAGGTAGGCGGGAATCGAGCCGCGGGTTATGAGCCCCGCGCAAAGCGTGTCCTCCATCAGGCGGCGGAAGCGGTATTCCAGCCTTTCGTGCGGCGAAGTTCCCCGGTAGCTCCAGTCGAGCCTGCCGCTCTCGTACAGGTGCTGTTTCGCCCCTATGACATTGGCTACCATCTTGTCCTGCTGCCGCCAGAAGGTCGTGATGACATTGCCGATTTTAGTGACCGATTCGACGACTTCGGGTTCATGCACCGCGCTCAGCGCCCCCGAAACTTCGAGTATCTTCATCCCAACGGGCGAATAAACATCCCCGCGCACGGAGAAGAACATGCCCAAGGCATAACGAAGCGTATCTTCGGGGATTTCCGCCAATTCCTTCCTGGCGTATGCGACGGCACATTTCCGCAGGGCACTCATCCCCGCCGTATAATCATCGAGCAGCCCCTCCGAAATTTTGAGATGCCGCTCCACGTCGACCTTGAACAGTCCGACGATCTCCCGGGCATCCTGCCGTTTCTGGTAGTTCGTAATAAGCCGCTCGCCTCCGAACGTGATGACGATACCCAGGATCACGGCCAGAAAATTGGGCCAGAACGACTTCCAGCCTTCGCTTTTAAATAGCTTCATACGTTACAGACGATTTACCGGCACAAAGATATACAATATTACCGAATTACCGAAGATATGGCGTGGCGGGACAATTTTAACTGTCCCCGGTACGTTTTCGAAACAGACGCACCGTCCCCGGCCAAACCGGGGCGGCATTTCACCATACCGTTTTTTTTACCTACTTTTGCACCATGGATTTCAAGTTGGTATCGGATTACGCCCCGATGGGCGACCAGCCGGAAGCGATCGCACAGCTCGTCGGCTCGATCCGGCACGGCTCCAAACATAACACCCTGCTGGGGGTGACAGGCTCGGGAAAGACCTTCACCGTGGCCAACGTCATCGCGCAGCTGAACCGCCCGACGCTCGTCCTGAGCCACAACAAGACGCTCGCGGCGCAGCTTTACGGCGAGTTCCGCAATTTCTTCCCGGAGAACGCCGTGGAGTACTTCGTCTCCTACTACGACTATTACCAGCCGGAGGCCTACCTCCCCTCGACGGACACCTTCATCGAAAAAGACCTTTCGATCAACGCCGAGATCGAGAAACTGCGCCTGCGCACCGTAGCCACGCTGCTGTCGGGGCGCCGCGACGTGATCGTCGTATCGAGCGTATCGTGCCTCTACGGCGCAGGCAACCCGGCGGATTTCCATGCCACGGCCATCAACATCCGGGTCGGGCAGGTCGTCAGTTACAAGCATTTCCTCTACAAGCTGGTCGAAGCGCTCTATACCCGCACCGAACGCGACCTGGAACCGGCGACGTTCCGCGTCAACGGCGACACGGTGGACATCATGGCGGCCTTCGGCGAGTTCGGCAGCCAGTGCTTCCGCGTAATGTTCTACGACAACGAGGTCGAGGCCATCCAGACCATCGACCCCGCGACGGGGCAGCGTATCCACACGCTCGACAACCTGACGCTCTACCCCACGAGCCTCTTCGTAACCACCAAGGAGCGCATCAACTGCGCCGTACAACAGATATACCTGGATCTGGGCAGGCAGATCGAATTCTTCGAGCGTGCCGGACGCACGACGGAGGCGCAGCGCATCAAACAGCGCGTGGAATACGACGTCGAGATGATCAAGGAGCTGGGGTACTGCCCCGGCATCGAAAACTACTCGCGTTATTTCGACGGCCGCGCCGAGGGCACGCGCCCCTTCTGCCTGATCGACTATTTCCCGAAGGATTACATGCTCGTCGTAGACGAAAGCCACGTCACGCTGCCGCAGGTACATGCCATGTACGGCGGCGACCGCGCCCGCAAGGAAAACCTCGTGGAATACGGATTCCGGCTTCCGGCGGCCAAGGACAACCGTCCGGTGACCTTCGCCGAGTTCGAGCAGTTGCAGGGCACGTCGATCTACGTGAGCGCCACGCCCGCCGACTACGAACTGATGAAGAGCGAAGGCGTGATCGTCGAGCAGCTGATCCGCCCCACGGGGCTGGTCGATCCGCCGCTCGAAGTGCGCGTAACGATGAACCAGATCGACGACCTGCTGGAGGAGATCGACAAGCGCGTGAAAGACGACGACAAGGTGCTCGTGACGACCATCACCAAACGCATGGCCGAGGAACTTTCGAAATACTTCGACCGGGTGGGCGTACGCAACCGTTACATCCACTCGGACGTGGATACGCTGGAACGCATCCAGATTCTGGAAGACCTGCGGGCCGGAATGTTCGACGTGCTGGTGGGCGTGAACCTGCTGCGCGAAGGCCTCGACCTGCCCGAAGTGGCGCTGGTGGCGATCCTCGACGCCGACAAGGAGGGCTTCCTGCGCAACGTGCGGTCGCTGACGCAGATCGCGGGACGTGCCGCACGCCATTCGCAGGGCAACGTGATCCTCTATGCCGACACCTGCACCGACTCCATGCGCTTCGCCATCGAGCAAAGCAACCGCCGGCGCGAGAAACAGGTGCGCTACAACATGGAGCACGGCATGCTGCCGCGCCGGGCGCAGAAGAGCGGCACGGGGCAAAGCACCCTGCTCTCCGCGCGCACCGACGTCCCGGAAATAGCGGCGAGCTACCCGCTCGCCGAAGACCACTACATGGCCGCCGCGGACGTACAGAGAACCTATGCCGCAAGCGAGAACATCGACACGCTGATCGACAAGGCGCGCGAAGACATGGAACGTGCGGCCAAATCGCTCGACTTCCTCGCCGCCGCGAAATTCCGCGACAGGATGTACGAACTGCAGAAACTCAAGGAGGAGAACCGGAAAGGCTGACACGCCCGGCCCCGCGGTTATTCGCGGACGGCGTTGCGGAAGGTGAAATACTTGGCGGCCAGGTAGCTGTACACCATCGTCCCCAGCGAGGCCATCATTTGCGAAGGCGTCGCCCAAAACCCGCACATCTCGACGAAGAATTTCAGGAAGAGATAATTGACTACCACCGAGCCGGCGACGGAGAGGAGGTAGCGGAAAAGCTGCGTCCCCGTGGCAAGCGGCGAACGGCGGAACGCCACGTGGCGGTTCAGCCAGAACCCCGTGAAGAAGGTCAGCGGAAAAACAATCAGCATCGCCGCGACATGCGGGGAAACCGCGATGAACCCGAGGTCGAGCAGCTCCTTGTCGAGCACGAAATTATAGAGCAGGAAATAGCACCCCCAGCCGAAAACCACGTTCGCGCCGCCGCAAACGGCATAACGGAACGTCTGGCGCGGCAATAACGCAGAAACAGGCCGGCGGTAGAACCAGTCGATGAAACGGATTATCAGCTCGGAAAGACGCATCAACGGGCAGTGTAAGTCCACAGCCCGGGGAAACGGTCGCTATAATTACGGATGAACAACGTACATGCCTCCGCATCGGGCGCCTCGAAAGGTGAAACCATGAATTTATCGCCGAAACGGTAGACCCCGCAGCGTACCGATGCATCCCTGGCTTCGGCATCCGCGGCGGCACGGGCCGCATTTTCCGGCGTACTGAAAACCCCCAACACGACATACCGGTGTCCCGAAACGAGCGATGCAGGCTCCGTGGAGACCCGTGCCGCCGACCCGGGACGCAGTCCGGCAGGTTTGGCATCCGCACGGTCACCGGCGCTGTCCGCCGTCCCGGCCGCACCCGCAGCACTGCTCCCGGCAACGTCGGTTTCCGCAGCCTTCGTTCCCGCAACTGCCGTCGCAGTCCCGTCGTCCGTCACACCGGCCGTCGCGGACGAATCGGCGGGAATCCCCGCATCCGCGGCGGGCAAGGTGCGCGCTACTTCGGCGATCGCGCCGGGTTCCGGAATATCGGAAGAATTGATGCGCAGGAATTCGGCGCCGCCGAAACCCGCCGCAATCACGATCGCCGCGATGCCGACCCACAGCGCCCAGTCCAACCGGCGGGCAGGCTTGATCCGCATGGGCTCGTGTCCCTGCGGGTTCAGCAGCCTGTCGAACGCGGGTGCAAGCGTAAAATTCTTGAATTTGAGCACGCCGACGCCCTCTATGGTCAGCACGTCGCCCTCGCGCGTGCGGGAAAGCCAGCGGTCGTAAACATCCTGTGCTCCGGCAGCGTCGCAGTGCAGCGTACGCGCCAGTTCATCGGCAAGCGATACCCCCTGCTGCTGCGAAGAGAAGGATACCACGCGGCAGGGAGGAAGGACTGTACGTTTGGAAAGCCGCCTGGCACCGCGCCGCTCGACAAAGAGCGACCCTACGCCGGGCAGGAACACCCCGCTGCCGGCGGCAAGCAGGTTGCCGACAAGGCGGTTCACTTCATCGACCATCGGGTAATTGCTCATCGTTTCTTCTTTTTTGGAGTTGCTGCCGGAGCTTTCGGCACCGGGGCGGGGGTAACTTCGGGCTCGGACAGCCCCCGGTAAATCATGTAAATACCCAGCACGATAAACGGAATGCTCAGCCATTGCCCCATATCGAGCACCCATCCCTGTTCGAACGCCTCCTGCTCGGTCTTGATGAACTCGATGAAGAAGCGCGTCAGGAAAATCCCGAGCAGCCCGATGCCGAACAGGATGCCCGGACGGCGCCGCGCGATGTCCTTCGCATAATAGAGCCAGCAAAGGATGCCGAAGGTGATCAGGTAGCAAAGCGCCTCATAAATCTGGGTCGGGTGTACCGCCGCGGGGGCGAACTCGTTCACCCACTTGGCCGAGCGGACGAATTCGAAGCCCCACGGCAGGGTCGTGGCCATGCCGAAGATCTCCGAATTGAACAGGTTGCCCAGCCGGACGACGGCACCGCCGATGCCCACCGCGATCATGATGCGATCGAGCGACCAGATATAGGGCAGCTTGTTCTTGCGCGAGAACAGCCAGAGGCCGATCAAGAGGCCGATGGCGGCGCCGTGGCTGGCCATGCCGCCGTCCCGGAAACCCGTGATGATCGTCCACGGCTTGCTGAGGTATTCCATCGGGTCGTAGAAGAGGCAGTGCCCCAGCCGCGCCCCGATGATCGTCGCCAGCGTACCATATATAAAAATCGACTCGGAGACCTTCGGCGGAAGCCCCTCGCGCTTGCAGAAGTTATCGAAAAACTTGGCGCCGATCAGGATTGCCAGCGCCCACATCAATCCGTAATAGCGGATGTCGAGCGACCCGATGGAGAAGAACACCGGGTCGAAATTCCAAACGATGCTTAACGGTCGTATCATTTATTCAGTTCTTGCAGGTTGACTTTTTTGAGCGTGAACGAGAAGGTGCTCCCCACGCCGGGTTCGCTGCGCACGCTGATGCGTTCGCCGTGCGCTTCGATGATATGCTTCACGATCGCCAGTCCGAGGCCGGTACCGCCCTGCTCGCGCGAACGCCCCTTGTCGGTACGGTAGAATCGCTCGAAGACGCGGGGCAAATCCTCCTTACTGATTCCCAATCCGTTATCCTCCACCTCGACAAGTATTTTGTCGAGCATGTCGCGGAAATGGACGCGCGTCAGACCGCCCTCCTTCCCGTAGCGGATCGAGTTGATGACGAGGTTCACGATGACCTGACCGATGTAATGTTTGTCGGCCAGCACCCAAAACGGCGAGGGAAGGTTGTCGGCGCCCTTGATCGAAATCCGGATGCCTTTTTTGTCGGCCTCCATCTCGGCCTGCTCGGCGATCTCCTTCGTCAGCGCCACGATGTCGAACTTCTCCATTTCGAGGCGGTTCATGTTGCTCTCCAGCTTGGAGATGGTATCCAGGTCGTTGACGATATTGATCAGGCGATCGATGCTCTTCTCGGCCCGCTCGAGGTATTTGCGGTTGATGAGCTCGTCCTCCAGGCCTCCGTCGAGCAGTGTCGAGATATACCCCTGGATATTGAAGATCGGGGTTTTGAGCTCGTGCGCCACGTTGCCCAGGTACTGTTTGCGGAACTGCTCGGTCTCCTTGAGGCGGGCGATCTCCTTGTCGTTCGTATCCGCCCACGCCGTGAGTTCCTCGCCGATATTCTCGACGTGCTTGTCCTTCAGCTCGGAGAAAATCTCGTGCGTATGCACGTCGCGCGAAAGCACGATGGAATAGATCGGTTTGAGCTTGTAAGCCACATACTTGCGGATGATGAACAGCGCCACGAGCGCCACGACGACAAAGACGGCGCCGCAGACGCACAGCGTCACCCACCACACCGCATCGAGCAGCGTCATCGTCCCGGCCACAATGGCCGTTGCGAGGAGCGCGATCCACAGCGATGCGCCCTCTTTTGTTTTGATGTATACCATAAGGCTTACTTCGTATAATTTTGCATGAGACGGGCGATGTACTTGCCCACGATGTCGAATTCGAGGTTCACGACCGAACCCACGCCGATGCGGCAGAAATTCGTATGCTCGAACGTATAGGGAATGATCGCCACGCGGAACGACGACTCCTTCGAGTCGCAGACCGTCAGGCTCACGCCGTTGACCGTCACCGACCCTTTCTCCACGGTACAGAGCCCACCGCCCTGCGGTTCGTAGGCGAACGTATAGTACCAGCTGCCGTCGGCGTCCTCGCGGGCCGTGCATACGGCCGTCTGGTCGACATGCCCCTGGACGATATGCCCGTCGAGCAGCGCATCGGGTTTCATCGAGCGTTCGAGGTTCACCAGATCGCCCACAGCCAGCAGGCCGAGGTTGCTCCTGTCGAGCGTCTCCTTCATCGCCGTGACCGTATACGTATCATCGCGGATGTCCACAACTGTCAAACATACGCCGTTATGTGCTATGCTCTGGTCGATTTTCAACTCGCGGCAAAAGTCCGCGCGCAGCGTAAAATCCTTATTCTGACGGTCGGTACGGATGTCCACGACCTCCGCCATGCGTTCCACGATCCCTGAAAACATATTCTCAACTGTTTATTATCAATTTGCCTTTAACTTTATATACCGAGCTTATATCACTGACATTCAGAATTATGTCATCGTAATTTTCCCGGTCGCCGGCCACCAGGCGGAGTTTGTCCTCCCCGTCGGCGAGCCGAACTATTCGCAAAGTTACAATTTTTCGGCTGACAATCACATATTCTCCCCCGGGAATAATTGCATCCCGGTCGACAGCCTTCAGCAAGACCACCGCCCCCGGCGGCAGGGCGTCCCCCATGGCACGTCCCATGTAACACATGGCAAGGTCGCACTCGCCCGCCTGAGGGATGACCAGGCTGCTCTCGGCCTCGAGGTGGGCGACGTGCGCGATGGCCTGTTCGGCATCCACATTATAAAAAGGTATCTGGGCGCCGCGCAGTTTCTCATCCGCAAACATCTGCCCTTCTCCCGTCAGCAGCCACAATTTATCCACCTGCGGGAATTTGGAGACGATGCGGTCGGCCACATCGAGCGAAATGCCGTTATTACCGCGTTTAATCTGGTAGAGATTTTCGCCGCGTGCAAGCCCGATATGACGGGCGAAGTAGTTGGTCGACATGTTCGCCCATTTGATTACGGCTTCGATCCTCTGCCAATTATTCTGCTTTTCTCGCATTTTATTAGTAAAAATTAAAAAAAATTTGCATCTTTGCACTCCCGGTCCCGTAGTTCAATGGATAGAATATAAGATTCCGGTTCTTACGATATGGGTTCGATTCCCGTCGGGACTACAAAGGCACAAGCGCACAGATTGCTGCGCTTGTGCTTTTTTGTTAGCGTCAATTCACAATCATTTATTCAACAAAAATAAGAACAAATTTTCATTAGTCAATAAAAAATAGCACAATTAAGCCACAAAATAATACATTCGGACATAATACCGGAAAGTCCGTACCCGAAGCGATACGGACTTTTCCAAGACGTATTTCACGCCCCCGGGGACGTGCAGGTATGGGATATCAGCTGAGCGTCAGAATGAAAGGCGTACTCCAAGGCGGAGGGTCAGCGACAAGGAAGAATCGGTGCGCGAAGTGCGCAGGGTGGTTTCCGTAAAGTAGTGCGAAACCTCGGGCTCGAAGTAAAGCCCGACATAATTGCCGAGGCGGTACTGCGCCCCGACGGCCCCGGCCACCGACCACTGGACTTTGGGTTCGTCGACGGATTTGGTGCCGAACTTGGCGGACACGCATTTCTCGAGCATACCGCCCGCGCCCACGTACATCGAGAAACGCCCGGTTTCGAGGAACTGCCAGTTCAGGCGCAGGGGAACCCCGATGAAGTGGAGCTTCTGGCTGATATCCTCGCCGCCGGACTGCATGCTCACGTCCGACCATAACAACGTATAGTTCACACCGCTTTCGAGCGACAACCCGTACGCGAACTCCTTGCGCACCGAAAGGCCGAAGCTGAGCGGCTGGTGGTGGCGGAACGAATAATCCTCGTAATTGTATTTCAGCTGCGCCATCGTACCGTTGGTGCCGCCGACCAATACGTCGGACATCACCAGGTGGGAACCGACGCCGCCCGACGCCCCCGATGAGCCTGTCACGCCGCCTGCGGCGAAGAGCGAAACCGAAGTCCTGCGCCGGGGCCGCCTGTGTTCCTGCATGTCATCGGCCAGGTAATCGTACGTGCCCGGGTATTTGCGGGACTGTACGGTCTGCCCCGCACCGTCCTTACCCCGGGTTCCGTCCGTGGCGGACGCCTGCCCTGCGACAGCCGCACGCACGGCCGACCGTGTGCCGGCCGAAGCGGCATCCCCGGCTCCGGCAGCCGCTGCGGAACCGTTTCCGGCGGCCTCGTTCCCTGCCACTGCATTTTCCGCGGCCACACTACCGGCAGCCGCATTTTCAACAGCCGCATTCCCGGCGGGCGCAGCTCCGGACGTCAAAGCCGCGGCGCGGCCGTCCTCGAAGCCCCGCATATCGGCGGCGGCAAGGGCATCCCGTCCCGGTGCAATCCCGGGAGCCGTCCCCGCACCGGGCTCCTCGCCCGGCAGCGCCGCAGCCCGCACGGCCTCTTCGGTCGGAACGGCTGCGCGGAGCGCCCCCGCGAGCGTCCCTTCACCGTCTCCCGCCGGTGTCCCATCGACCTGCGCCATGTCCGCAGCAGAGCTGCCGCTGTCCGTCGCCGTTGCAATAACAAACCCTTTATCCCCTAAATCCCGGTTTTCATGCAGCAGGTATCCCCCGCCACCCAGGAAAATCAGCACAGCGGCGGCAGCGGCAGCAATCCGCGGCCAATGGCTACGCAACACGGAGATACGCGGGTGAGGCCCGAGCTCGCGCTCCAGCCGCGCCCAACCGTCGGCCGGGGGTGTCACCTCGGTGTCCCGGAGCGCACTCCGCATTACGTCTGTCCAGTCTTTATTTTGTTTCATAATTTAATGTGTCTCCATATAGGCCCCTATTCTGCGGGCCAGCAGTGCCCGCGCGCGGAATAACTGCGACGAGGAACTTTTTTCGTTGATCCCCAGCATCTGCGCGATGTCGCGGTGCGAATAGCCTTCGATGCAGTAGAGGTTGAACACCGTACGGTAACCGTCAGGCAATTCGCTGACGAACCCCATCAGCACGTCGCGCGGAATACGCGCCACTTCCGACGGGTCGGGCTCCGGGATGTCGGGCAACTGCCTTCCGTCGTCGAGCACCGTCATGCTCAGTTTGTTCCGGCTGCGGAGCCATTCGAGCGCCACGTTCACCGTGATCCGTTCCATCCAGGCACGCAGGGAACCGGGGCCGCGGTAGGAAAAACGGTCGAAAGCACCGTAAATCTTCAGGAACGCATCGTGCATCAGGTCTTCGGCGGTAGAACGGTCGCCCGAATAACGGAGGCAGACGGCCAGCAGACGGCCTGCATAGCGGTCATACAGCTCACGACGGGCCGCATTATCCCCTTTTCTGCACCCCTCGGCCAGTATCTGCTCCTCCATTCCCATATTTGCGTTCATCTTATAAACGGTGTAGCCATCAAAAGACTGCACGGCACCCGAAAATTTTTATACCCGTGCAGTATTCCGCCCCGCTCTGCATTTAATCAGTGAAGATAACGCAAAAATAATTATAAATATGAAAAGATTCGGATTATTTCTTCTCGTGACCATGGCTGCGGCCATTTTCACCTCCTGCAACGATTCGGACGGGGACTACCCCAGGCTTTCGGCTTTCGCTTCGGTAAAGCCGCTCGAAAATAACGATTTCTATGTCGTTCTCGACGATGGCAAGACGGTGTACCCGGGCGACAAAAGCCGCATAGGCAGCTATAAGGCCGAGGAAGACCAGCGCGTCGTCATATATTTCAACCTGCTGAATAACAAAGTGGAAGGATACGATTACAACATGGCGCTCTATTACATACAGGACATCTACTCGGGCGGCACGAAAGTCGTGACCACCCAGGAGGAACTCGACGCGCTGGAAGACGACAAAACCAGCTTCAAGGATGCTCGCCTCAACAGCAATTACCTCAATGTCTGGGTCGGGTTCAATGCCTGTGACCTCACGAAACACACCTTCCTGCTGGTACGCAACGACGTGACGGAGATCGCCCCGGAATACACGGAAGAGGGGTACCTGAACCTCGAACTGCGCCGCGACGCCCACGGCGACGAAGGCGGATACAACTACGACCGTTATGTCTCGTTCAAGCTGGATTCCTTCAAGGAGGATCTCGAAGGCAAGAAAGGTATCATCCTGCGTGTGAACACCCGCATGAACGGGGTGAAATACATAAAGATCGGGCTGCCGCGTGAGCAATAGCCGGAGCTTCCGGCAGCGACCCCGGCCCGCATATCCTGCGGGCCGGATTTTTTTTCGCCCCGCCGCGGCAAAGTAGCACAAAATCGTTATCTTTGCAACATGTCAATCGTACGCAACACAGAGAGCGATCTCGAATTCGAAAACAAGATACGTCCGCAGGAGTTGGAAACCTTCTCCGGGCAGGACAAGATCGTCGACAACCTCCATATTTTCATCAAGGCGGCGCTCATGCGCGGCGATTCGCTCGACCACGTACTGCTGCACGGCCCCCCGGGACTGGGCAAGACGACCCTTGCCAACATCATCGCCAACGAAATGCACGCGCAGCTGCGCGTCACATCGGGTCCCGTGCTGGACAAGCCGGGCGACCTGGCCGGACTGCTGACCAACCTCAACCCCGGCGACGTGCTTTTCATCGACGAGATACACCGCCTGAGCCCGATCGTCGAGGAGTACCTCTACTCGGCGATGGAGGACTACAAGATCGACATCGTACTCGACAAAGGCCCTTCGGCACGTTCGATCCAGATCGAGCTGGCGCCTTTCACGCTGATCGGCGCCACGACCCGCAGCGGGCTTCTCACATCGCCCCTGCGCGCACGCTTCGGCATCCAGTGCCATCTGGAATATTACGACGCCCCGGTACTGGCCGGCATCGTCAGGCGTTCGGCACGCATCCTCGACGTCTCGATCGACGACGATGCGGCGCACGAGGTGGCCCTGCGCTCACGCGGCACGCCCCGCATCGCCAACGCCCTGCTGCGCCGCGTGCGCGACTTCGCAATGGTCAAGGGCGAAGGGCACATCGACCTGGGAATCACCAGAATCGGGCTTTCGGCGCTCAACATCGACTCGCGCGGCCTCGACCAGATGGACAACAAGATACTCGGCACCATCATCGAAAAGTTCGGCGGGGGCCCCGTCGGGCTGAATACCATCGCCACGGCCGTCGGCGAAGACGCCGGCACGATCGAGGAGGTCTACGAACCGTTCCTCATCAAGGAAGGGTTCCTCAAACGCACGCCCCGGGGGCGTGAAGCCACCGAACTGGCCTACCGGCACTTGGGGTTCACCCCACCCGGCAACCCCGAAACCCTGCTGTTTTGAGGCATCCGCCCGAACCGGCCGGCAGCCGTCACCGCCGCACTCCCCGATTCCGAACCAGACATTTTTAAAATATGACCCGCATTCGTCCATACCTGCTCACGTGCTGTTGCACCGCATCGCTGTTACTGGCTTCTGGCAGAGCCACGCAACTCAGGGCGGAGACGCCCGGGGCGGAACCCGCGGTACAGGAAGCGCCTTGCGCTGCATTGGGCGGCCCGTTCGCCGCCGTACCCGGGGAAACGGCACCATCGGCCGGGAAGCAGGTCGCGCAGCGGGGCAGGGCGCAGTCCCTCCGGGCGCAGCACCTCGCCCCGCGCAACCGCTCGCAGCACACGTTCTTTGCCAACGCGGCGTATACGGCCGTCATCTCGACGCTTTACCTGGCCGAAAGCACCTCCGGCTCGCTGAACGAAGGCTACGACATCAGTGCCGGGTACAACTGGACGTCGCGCCGGGGCTTCGGCGCCGGAATCGTCTACTCGGGCGGATTCATCTCGGCCGAACGCAACGGGATCCGGCGCACGAGCCGTATCCACTACATCGCGCCGGAGTTCGTCGCCCGGCAGCGGGCCGGGCGCAGATGGCTCTTCCGGGAAAGCGCGGGCATCGGCTACGGCCGCTACATCCGCAGCTACGGCGATACATCGGGCAGCAGGGGCGGCGTAGGCATCCATGAATCGGCCTCGGTGGAGTTCATGCTGGGACGCCACATCGGCCTGGGTGCGGGGATCAGCGGGCAATGGCTGATCGTCGACTCGCCGGACGTGGACGACGGCGCCGAACTGAGCCTGTTCGGCATCTTCCGCTTCCAGTTCGGGGGAGGGTTGCGGGTTTATTTTTAACTCCGCCCCGTACGATGCCCGCTCCGGGACGGAAGGGCGCAATAATTGCAGTTTTTTTCACGTTGTGTCTTGTAGACACAAGCAAAACAGTTAGGATAATGAGAAAAGGTAAAATGGATCAGGAGGCTCTGCGCTATCACAGCGAAGGCCGCCCAGGGAAAATCGCGGTCGTACCGACGAAGCCCTATCACACGCAGCACGACCTGTCGCTGGCCTATTCGCCCGGCGTCGCAGCTCCGTGCCGCGAAATCGAAGCTAACCCCGAAGAGGTTTACCGTTACACGAACAAAGGCAATCTGGTAGCAGTCATTTCGAACGGCACGGCCGTTTTGGGACTGGGCAATATCGGAGCTCTGGCAGGCAAGCCCGTCATGGAAGGTAAAAGCATGCTCTTCAAGACTTTCGCCGACATCGACGCTTTCGACATCGAAGTCGACAAAACCGATCCCGAGGCATTCATCCGCACGGTGAAGGCGATAGCCCCGACATTCGGGGGCATCAACCTCGAGGACATCAAAGCCCCGGAATGCTTCGAAATCGACCGGAGGCTGAGCGAAGAACTGGATATTCCCGTGATGCACGACGACCAGCACGGCACGGCCGTCATCTCGACCGCCGCGATGCTCAATGCCGTAAAGATCGCCGGCAAGACGCTCGACAAACTCCGCGTGGTGGTCAACGGCGCCGGGGCCGCGGCCATCGCCTGCGCACGGCTGTTCATCGCCGTAGGCGTCCGCCGTGAGAACATGGTCTTCTGCGACAGCCGCGGCGTGGTCACGACTTACCGTACGGATATCAACGAAATCAAACGTGAATTCGCCACCACGCGCCGCATCACCACGCTGGCCGAGGCGCTGCACGGCGCCGACCTCTTCCTCGGGGTCTCGACAGCCGACGTGCTGACGCCCGAAATGCTGCGCACGATGTCGAGCGACCCGATCGTCATGGCGCTCGCCAACCCCGACCCCGAGATCGCCTACGACAAAGCCGTCGTATCGCGCCCGGACATCATCTTCGCCACGGGGCGCTCGGACTACCCCAACCAGGTCAACAACGTGCTGGGCTTCCCCTACATTTTCCGCGGGGCGCTCGATGTCCGGGCCACGAAGATCAACGAAGCGATGAAACTCGCCGCGGCGCATGCGCTCGCCGGGCTGGCCCAGGAACCGGTGCCGACGATGGTGTTGCGGGCCTATGCGCTCGAAAAACTCGAATTCGGCCGCGACTACCTGATTCCAAAGCCGTTCGACCCGCGGTTGCTATGTACCGTAGCGCCCGCCGTGGCACGCGCCGCGATCGAATCGGGCGTCGCACGGCAGCCCATCGCCGATTGGGACGCCTACACGGAAAAACTCCGCAATCAATATCAGTCGGAATAACAAAAAAACGATCTCCAATGATATGCACCCCGAAAGTTTTTTGTCGAACTTTCGGGGTGCAGGTCATAAAAGGAGTAGGTTTTTCTGCGTCCAGATGCCGTCTTGCGCAGTAGCGTACGATCAAACGACTCTTCAAAGCATTATACGCCCAGCAACTTTATCCGTAAATATTGACAATCCGGATTTTTCTCGTAAAAGAGTTGAGTGTGAATGACTTTCAGGTAGAAACAGCCGTCCGAAGCCCAAAACATGTCTGCATGCCCGGCATCAACCGGCATCCAGTTCATATAAGTCGCGGTCATAATTCTTTCTATCTTTCCTCCGTCCGTTATTCCATACAGTTCCGCATTGGATTCGGGGTCATAGGGATTGCCCGAAATACAAATGATATATTTCCGATTGGGCGAGAGGTACGGAAATCCATCGAAATCCCAGCCCGGAAGCGATGCCTCTCCCGTGGTTTTATCATAGAAATCATATCCCCACCATTCATTGCCTTGTATATAAATCACATACTGGTTCAGGATTTCATATTGCCCTAAATAGCTGAATTCGTTTCCTCCATCGCCAACGATCGGCCTATCGACGAGCCGCACCTCTTTTTCTTCGGCTTTCAGGGTAATCACACCATCGACCTTTCGAAAGGTCGCCGTATCCGCGACGAAATAATCGACTCTGTTATTGGCCAGGCTGTCGAACGTCTCTTTGTCGATCAATTCCACGTCCAAATACCTGTCAAGGATTTTTGAACTTTCATTATTGTTCTCATCCAGACAACTGACTACGTTCAAATCGTCAGGAATGAGTTTTATCTCCGAAAGGCCGCCCGCGGCGCTCTTTTTCACGAAAACCTTTTCCCATCTCGAACCCTCTATCCAAGACCGTTCGTCCTGCCACTTCCGTGCGACTAAACTCCTGATACCATAAAAATCGGCCGCAGTATCGATGACCTCCAGGCGGTCGCCGTAGTTGTAATGTAACAGGCTCTTTGCATTTTCATCGGGTTCCTGCCTGGCATCGACGCCCCGCCTGTCGGTAACATAAACCGTCTCGATGACTTTAACCGAATGATAGTCTATCGGATAACCTTCCAGTTCTGACTCCGTCGGTAACGTGTCCTTCTCGGCCGTCCCGCTGTCAGCAGCCTGCGTTGTATCCGTTGTCGGTTTGTCGCTTTTTCTGTTCAGGCAGCTTACCGCCAGGAAACAGAGCGCTAAAAGAATTACTGTTTTCTTCATTGTTTCTCGGGTTCTTGTTTTCAAAATCAGCTCCGCCCTCCTTGCATTCCATGCTCAAAAAGCAGCAAAGACGCGTATTGACGATTCAAAACAGAGACTCAAAACAGCGCTGCAAAAGCATCCATCTTCATCGGCCGCACGTCGCAATCGCCAATGCCTATAGGCACCACGATACGCAGCATGCCGTCCTCATTCTTCTTGTCCTTGCCCACCTCTTTGAGCAGCCGCTTCACATCGACGGGCGGCGTGAGGTCGAACCCCAGTTTTTTCAGCACCCCGGCGATCCGGTCGCGGTCTTCCGCCGTCAGTACGCCGAGCTTCACCGAGGCATCGGCGATCAGCGCCGTGCCCACCGCCACGGCCTCGCCGTGGTTCAGGCGGTTGGTACACTTCTCGATGGCGTGCGCCAGCGTATGCCCGAGGTTGAGCTTGCGGCGGTCGCCCGACTCGCGCTCGTCGCGTTCGACAATGTCGGCCTTCACGCGGATCGACGCCGAGACGGCATCCGTAAGCAGGTCGGTATTGGAACGCAGGTCGTCGAAGGTCGTGGCTTCGATCCGCGCGAAGAGGTCGGCATCGGCGATGATGGCCGCCTTGACGACTTCGGCCAGCCCGGCGCGGAACTCCCGGTCGGAGAGCGTGCGCAGCATCCCGGGGTCGCAGATCACGAACCTGGGCTGCGAGAATGTCCCCGCCATATTCTTGTAGCCGTCGACATTCACGCCGTTCTTGCCGCCCACGCTGGCGTCGACCTGTCCCAGCAGAGTCGTCGAGACGAACCCGAAATCGAGGCCGCGCATGTAGGTCGCGGCGGCGAAACCCGCCACGTCGGTCACGATACCGCCCCCGATCCCCAGCACGAAAGTCGACCGGTCGACGCCCAGTTCGATGAAGCGGCGGTAGATCGATTCGACGGTTTGCAGGGTCTTGATACTCTCCCCGAGGCCGATCAGCACCGTATCGTAAGGAGCCAGCATCGGATGGTAGAGCCGGTCTATCGTGGCATCGGACACGACGACCACGCGCCCCCCGGGCAGTACTCCCGGCAGGATGTCGGACGTGGGCCCGATATAAATCTCGCTCTGCTGCCGGACATTGAAGATGGGTTCCATAATAATTAAACTTTTTTAATAAGCCAACAAATTTAGTATATTTTCCCGAGAAATTGTTACCTTTGCACCACAAATTCTTTTCACATGCAAAAACTACGCAATATTGCAATTATTGCACACGTGGATCACGGCAAGACCACGCTCGTAGACAAGATGATCCTGGCCGGCAACATCCTGCGCGACAACGCCAAGCAAACCGGCGAGCTGATCCTCGACAACAACGACCTCGAACGCGAACGCGGTATCACGATCCTCTCGAAGAACGTCTCGGTAATTTACAAGGATTATAAAATCAACATCATCGACACCCCGGGCCACGCCGATTTCGGCGGCGAGGTCGAGCGCGTGCTGAACATGTGCGACGGCGTACTGCTGCTGGTCGACGCCTTCGAAGGCACCATGCCCCAGACCCGGTTCGTGCTGCAAAAGGCGCTGGCGCTGGGCAAGAAGCCCATCGTGGTAATCAACAAGGTCGACAAGCCCAACTGCCGTCCCGAAGTGGTCAACGAACAGGTTTTCGACCTGATGTTCACGCTCGACGCCACCGAGGAGCAGCTCGACTACAAGACTATCTACGGCTCGGCCAAACAGGGCTGGATGTCGCACAAATGGAACGAGCTGACCGACTCGCTCGTCCCGCTGCTGGACGCCATCATCGACGAGATACCCGAACCGGCCGTGGTAGAAGGCACGCCCCAGATGCTCATCACCTCGCTCGAATACTCCTCCTACACGGGCCGTATCGCCGTGGGCAAGGTGACGCGCGGCTCGCTCAGGGCGGGACAGAACGTCACGCTGGCCAAGCGCGACGGTGCAACGATGCAGAAGACCAGGATCAAAGACCTGATGGTCTTCGAAGGTCTCGGCAAAAAGAAGGTCGACGAAGTGCCGTGCGGCGAGATTTGCGCCATCCTGGGCATCGAAGGGTTCGAGATCGGCGACACGATATGCGACTACGAGAACCCCGAACCGCTGCCCCCCATCGCCATCGACGAACCGACCATGTCGATGCTCTTCACGATCAACACCTCGCCTTTCTTCGGCAAGGACGGCAAATACGTCACCTCGCGCCACATCAAGGAGCGCCTCGACCGCGAACTGGAGAAAAACCTCGCGCTGCGTGTGACGCCCGGCCCTTCGGCCGACAGTTTCAACGTATTCGGCCGCGGCGTGCTGCACCTTTCGGTGCTGATCGAGACCATGCGCCGCGAAGGATACGAATTGCAGGTCGGACAGCCCCGCGTGATCGTCAAGGAGATCGACGGCAAGAAATGCGAACCGGTCGAGGAACTGACCGTCGACTGCCCCGAAACCTGCTCGGGCACGGTGATCGAACTGGCCACCAAGCGCAAAGGCACGCTCAGGAACATGACGTCGAACGGCGACCGCGTGCGGCTGGAGTTCGACATCCCCTCGCGCGGCATTATCGGCCTGAGGTCGAACATGCTGACGGCAACGGCCGGCGAGGCGATCATGACGCACCGCCTGAAGGATTTCGAACCGTGGGTCGGCGAAATCGAGATGCGCACCAACGGCTCGATCATCTCGGGCGAGACCGGCACGGCCTTCGCCTACTCGATCGACAAGCTGCAGGATCGCGGACGCTTCTTCATCAGCCCGATGGATCAGGTCTACGAGGGGCAGGTGATCGGCGAGCACACGCGCCAGAACGACATCACGGTCAATGTCACCAAGGCCAAGCAGCTCACCAACATGCGCGCTTCGGGGTCGGATGACAAGACCTCGATCGCCCCGCCGAAGGTCTTTACGCTCGAAGAGGCATTGGAATACATCCAGGCGGACGAATACGTCGAGGTTACGCCCCACGCCATGCGCCTGCGCAAGATATTGCTGCACGAGGTAGACCGCAAACGCGCTTCGAAGTAAACGACCGCCGCATAACGCATAAACCGAACCCTGAAAATGGATCATTTCACCTTATCGCTGGCCGTCGGCGCCGTCGCAGGGACACTGGACATCATCCCGATGATTTTCCAGCGGCTGCCGTTGCGTTCGTGCCTGTCGGCATTCTTCATCTACTTCTTTGCGGCGGTCATCGTCTTTTACAGCAACCTGCCCTACCTGCCTTGGTGGGCGGACGGCATGGCCGTCACGCTGATGCTGATGCTCCCCGTACTCTTCACCTTCTCGGGCAAGGAGCGCAAAGCCATCCCGGTGGTGCTGTTCAACGCCCTGCTGTTCGGGTTCCTGATCAGCGCCGCGGAAAAATACCTGGCCTGAGGCATCCGTTTTTTCACCTATCGCATGCAGTACCAGGAGATTTCTCCGTTTATAGAAAAGAACGCAAACGGAAAGGGACAGACATGAAAAGATATATACTGACACTCCTGCTGGCGGCCTTCGCATGCACGGCATGCGATAAAGACGACGAATATGAAATTCGCGAATGGACGGTCGCCTCGCAACTGGGAATCGCCCACGGGCCGCATACGCTGCAACCCGTGCTGCTGGTCAAGACCAACGACGACACGTCGTGGCGTGCCGTATATCAGGGCATCGAGGGATTCGACTTCGAGGCGGGTTACGAATACCGGCTCCGCATAAAGGCCGAACAACTGCCCGACACGCCCCAGGACGGCTCTTCGATCCGCTACACCCTGCTGGAGCAAATTTCGAAGACCCCGGCGACCTCGGTCATCCCCGAGCGGTTCTTCCCGGCTTTCACGATGGAGGTCGCCCCGCAGCCGATGAATTACCGGGGACAACGGTTTCTGAGCGTACGGTTCCCCGAGTCCGGGCTGAACGAATGGCAGCCGTGGCCGTTCCGCATCGAAGGGTTCGAATACGAACCGGGATACGTCTACCGGCTCCGCATCGGGACTTCGGTCGTCCCGACACCGGACAGCCCCGCGGGCTATTACTCCGTTCGCTACTCGATGCTCGACATGGACAGGCAGCCCGCAGAGGACTAAACGCAAGGGAAACCGGACGAAAAATGCCGACGATTCTGAACACACAAACGACCCTTCCGGGTCGTTTTTTCATGCGGGCAATCGTTCCTCTCTCGTGAGCCCCCTTCAGCCGCGTTGCCACCCCTTGCGGCGGAGGTTATTCCCCTTCGGGGTCTTCCTGCACCGGCACCCCCTTTTTCAGGGTGGCGAACGAAAGGATATGCCACGTCACGCCAATGGCGACGGCAAGCAAGGCCGCCTGCGCCCACCACCAGGCGGTAAGCAGCGCGAAAATGCAGTAAAGCATCGTCCCCCACATGAGCGTCAGGGAAATGATCTTGGCACGGAGCGGTATGGCGCGATTTTCGCGGAAGTTCCGTACATACTCGCCGAAACAGGGGTGTGCGAGCAGCCAACCGTAAAGCCGGGGCGAAGAACGCACCCAAAAGGCCGCCGATAGCAACAGGAACGGCGTGGTAGGCAGCAGGGGGACGAATATGCCGACGATGCCCAGCACGCACGAGATGCATCCCAATACGACGAGAAGAATTTTCATGGGGCAAAAATAGCACAAATTCGGGAGCCGGAAGCACGGCGACGGTTATTTTTCCTTATATTTGTAGAATAGAAACCGTATACGATACAAAACCAAAATACGATGAATAAAATAGGTATTGCCAGCGACCACGCAGGCTATGAAATGAAAGAATTCCTGGTAGGTTACCTCGACGCCATGGGTTACGAGGTGCTCGATTTCGGCACGCATTCGCCCGACAGCGTCGACTATGCCGACTTCGCGCATCCGCTGGCCAAGGCGATCGAAAACGGCGAACTCGAACGCGGCATCGCCCTCTGCGGCTCGGGCGAAGGGATGACGATGACCCTCAACAAGCACCAGGGCATCCGCGCCGGCCTGGCCTGGGAGCCCGAAATCGCGTCGCTCATCCGCCGCCACAACAATGCCAACATCATCGTCTTCCCGGCGCGTTTTATCACCAACGACGAAGCCGTGGCAATGCTCGACGCATATTTCGCAGCCCAGTTCGAAGGGGGACGCCACGAACACCGCATCGAAAAGATGGCGATCCCCTGCGGCGCAGCCGGGGACGCGGCAAAATAAGGGACAAAACCTGCGGGCGCGGATTATTCCGCGCCCGTCGCATGCCAGGTCGGGCAGCGACCGGCCCCAAACATCCCCGACGGATAAAGGAAATCGTATGTCCCGACTGCGGGCGCACGGTCAGTACGGCTTATTGCCCGTACTGCGGACTGCGCTACGGCAAGGCACGCTTCCCGGGAACTGTGTCCCGGGAAGCTGCATAACAAAACGAATATGCCCAAACACCAACTCTGCCGCAACTGCGGCCACGAAATCGACCACAACTACTGTCCGGCATGCGGACAACGCACGACGACCGACCGGCTTACCTGGGCGTCGCTGGCGGACAGCATCTCTTCGACCTTCATCGGCGACGAAGCGTACGGCCTGCGGGGCATCAACATGCGCAAGGGCGCCGTGATGACATGGCTGGCGATCCTGATACACCCCTACGTTTCGGTCTCGGAGTTCATCCTGGGGCACCGCCGCAAATATTTCAACCCGGTGGCGATCCTGCTCATGCTCTCGACCTTCTACGCCGTAGTGTTCGCCCTCGTGGGCAAGGAGTTCACCCCTACGGCCCGGGCCGACTCCCCCCTGTTCCGGTGGCTTATCTGCTCCTACTACGACTACGCCACGCTGCACCCCGCGGCCAACATGCTGCTGATGCTGCCGTTCTATGCACTGGCGATGAAAACCGTGTTCCGCAGGCGCTCCGACCTCAAATATGTGGAATACCTCTACATAGGCATCTTCCTGTCGGTGTTCGAAATCACGCTGATGATCCTCGCACTGCCTGCCGAACTGTTCATCCCGTGGTACAGCTCCTTCTACATGCAGATGCTGCCCGTCTTCATCTATACGGGATTCGTATTCCGGAAACTGTTCGGGCTGAAGAAGAAAGGCGCCGTCCTGCGCACGCTGCTGGTCGACATGCTGCAATATGTCTATGCCTTTTTCGCAGCCCTGGGCTTGTTGACGCTGTCGCTGGGCATCTATTATCTGGTCGCCCCCGAAAAATTCAAGGAGGAGCTCAATATCCTCGACAGGAATGCGAAGAGCGGACAGACCGAAAGATTGTACAAAGGAGAAGGTGCGCTGAACGACATCCTGAACGGGATCATGGATGTGGTCTACCGGGAGGACGAAACGGATAAAAGCTCCGGAAAGGACGGGGAGGACACCGCAGACACAAGAGATGAACCACAAAAAGATATCCCGGAAAACAGACCGGAAACGGGAAAAACCGCAGCAGCAGGAGACAATCCCCCTGCGGGAAACACCGCAGGTCGTCAGGGCGGCGGGAAGACCTCGCCCGGGAAGTAAGTTGCGGGAAGCACCCCGAAGCGGCGATGCGGGAAAGCGGAAGCACGACAAAGCGGAGACGCGGTGACACGGGGAAATGGCAAAGCAGTAGCCCGGGAAAGCGGCGAATTGCTAAACGCGCGCAAGTTCAGACGGGCATACAACCTGGGATGCAGGAAAACCGAGATGCGGAAAAGGGCGGAAAACCAAGCTAACAAAGGGGTTGTCCCTCGCTACAACATATAGACAAAGGGGGTCTGCAGCCGCAGGCTCCCTGCTTTTTGCGCATCGTCGAAAAGTCCGAACACGGCCGAGCCGCTGCCCGACATCGAGGCATAGACCGCTCCGGCCGCAAGCAGGCTGTCACGGGCTTCGCGGATGGCAGGATGCGCCGCGAAGATATGCGGTTCGAAATCGTTGGTCACCAAACCCTGCCACTCCACCACAGGCCGCCGCAAGCGCTCCGCGAGGGGCACTTCGGGCACATGCGGACGTACCCCTGCGTAAGCCTCGCGCGTCGAAACGCCCACGTCGGGTTTTACGACAACGAGCGTCATTCCCGCCAGGCAGAGCGGGTAAGGCTCCATGATCTCGCCCCTCCCGGTGCAAAGCTGCGGGGTATTGCGCACGAAAAAAGCCGTGTCGCTACCCAATCCGGCGGCAAGGTCGATCAGCTCCGCCTCCGAGAGCCGCAGGCCGAAAAGCCCGTCGAGCGCCAGCAGTACGGCGGTGCCGTCGGACGAACCGCCCCCGAGTCCGGCACCGAAAGGCACCCGCTTGTCGAGGCGTATCTCCACGCCGTCCACGCCGTAGCGCTCCCGCATCAGCTGGAATGCCTTGACGCAGATGTTCTCCCCGGGGGCGCAATCCACCGCCAGCCCTTCGGAGAGGAACCGCACGCCGGGCACGGCCGTGCGCGTCACCCCGACCACGTCGTACAGTCCCCGCACGGGGAACATCACGGTCGACAACTCGTGGTAGCCGTCCTCACGGCGGCGCAGGACATCCAGCCCCAGATTTATTTTGCAGTTTGCATGCAGGATCATACGGCAAAGATATAAAATTTGTACTTTTGCGGTATGAAATTCCGCACCGAAATCGACATTGCGCCCCTCGGGGTAAAAATCGGATACGGGAACCGCATCCTGGCCCTCGGTTCCTGCTTCGCCGAACACATCGCGGGACGGCTCGCCGAAGCCCGGTTCCGCATCGTCACAAACCCCACGGGCATCCTGTTCAACCCGCTCTCCATCGCCGCCGCGCTGCGCAGCTATGCGGACGAGGCGCCCGTACAGCATTCCGAGCTGGACTTCGACGGCGAACTGTGGTTCCACTACGGGTTCCACGGCTCTCTCTCGGCCGCGTCGCCCGACGAGGCGCTGGCTGCGATGAACGCCGCCCGCAAGGCAGGCGCCGAAGCCCTGCGCCGTGCCGACCGGGTATTGCTGACCCTGGGCACGGCATGGGTCTACGAACACAACGGGCAGGTGGTGGCCAACTGCCACCGGCAGCCCGCGACCGAATTCGTACGGCGCAGGCTGGGCGTCGCGGAGATCACCGGGGCATTTTCAGCCCTGCTCGCAGGGCCGCTCGCAGGGAAAGAGGTCATCCTCACAGTCAGCCCCGTGCGGCACCTCGGCGACGGGCTGGAGGGCAACGCCGTGAGCAAGGCCGCGCTCCGCCTGGCGGCCGAAGAGCTGGCCGCGGCGCACGCCGCCGTCCACTACTTCCCGGCCTACGAAGTGCTCAACGACGACCTGCGCGACTACCGTTTCTACGCCGACGACCTGGTGCACCCCTCGGCGCAGGCCATACAATACGTCTGGGAAAAATTCATCCCCGCAGTGCTCTCGGACGAGGCACGACGCCTGCTCCCCGACGTGCGGCACATCGTCGTCGCGGCGGCGCACCGTCCCCGCAACCCCCGCAGCGAGGCCTACCGGGAGTTCTGCCGCCGCAGGATAGGCGAGATCGCGGCACTGCCGCAGGTCGATTTTCAGGCCGAGGAGGAATATTTCCGCAGATGTATCGAAATAAATTCGTAAATTTGCGGCCAATCACACACACGCAATGAAGCACAGGATCATTTTACTCGCCATAGCCGCCCTGGCGGCATTCGAAGCCGCGGCGGCACGCCCCCGCCTGGTCGTCAACATCGTCGTAGGCTCGATGCGCGCCGAAGACCTCGGCCGGTATGCCGGCAACTACGGCGAAGGCGGGCTCAGGCGCCTGCTGGACGGGGGCACGGTCTTCGCCGACAGCCGCTACGACTACCAGCAGACCACGACGCCCGTATCGCTCGCCACGCTCACCACGGGCGCCATGCCTTCGACGCACGGCGTAATCGGCGCCCGCTGGCGCGACTACGTCGAAAACGACGCCGTGGAACTGATCGCCGGGCGCAAGGGCCCGGGGCCCTACAACCTGATAGCCCCGACGCTCGCCGAGGCGCTCCTGCAACACGAGCCCGGAGCCAAAGCCGTCTCGGTTGCCACCGAGGCGATGTCGGCGGTCATCATGGCCGGGCACGACGGCGAAGCCTTCTGGCTCGATTCGGCGCGCTGCGGCTGGGAAACGTCGCCCTATTACGCCCCCGAAGTACCCGAATGGGTCGCCCGCAGCAACCGCGAACGCTACAACCTCTCATACATCGCCCCCGAGTGGCGCACGCTCTACGAAAAGGGACGCTACCTCAACACCCGCAACTGGGACATCGTTCTCACGGGCAAAAGCAGGAAAGACAAAGACGAGCCGGGCGAAGGGCGCCTGAAACTCACGTCGGACTACGACAAAATGCTCTACACCCCGGCGGGCAACACCGCCGTGCTGGGCTTTGCCAAGCAGGCCATCGCCCAGTTCAAACTCGGCGACGACGCGACGCCCGACCTGCTGAACATCTGCCTCGACACGCCGCGCCGCATCAGCGAGGCCTACGGCCCCGAGTCGGTCGAGGTCGAGGACATGTACTACCGCCTGGATCGCGACCTGGCCGATTTCCTGACCTTCGTCTTCGCCCAGGTCAGAAACGGCGAGGTGCTCGTCGTCTTCACCTCCGACCACGGCACCAGCCCTTCTTTCGACACGGGGCACGAAGAGAGCGACCGGTTCAACACCCGCCAGTTCGAGGTGATCGTCAACGGCTTCCTCAACGTCCGCTACGGCATGGGCGACTGGGTGCTGGAGTACGAGGACAAATGCGTCTACCTGAACCACAACCTGATCTACGAGCGGGGGCTCGACCTGGCCGAGGTACAAAACGAGGTGGCGATCTTCGCCATGCAGTTCCGGGGCGTATCGCACGCTCTCTCGGCGACGGCCATGCGTACGAGCTACTTCGGGAGCGGCTATGCCCGCAAGATGCAGAACAGCTTCTACCCCCGCCGTTCGGGCGACGTCATCCTGAACCTGATGCCCGGCTGGATCGAGGAACAGGAGCGCTGCTGGTCGTCATCGGGGTCGATGTACGGCTACGACACGCAGGTGCCGCTGGTATTCTACGGCGTCGGCGTCGGGCCGCAGCGCATAAAGCGCCGCGTGGACATGACAGCCGTGGCTCCGACCGTGGCACGTATGCTGGAGATCACCGAGCCTGCGGCATCGGAAGGCGAAGTACTGCCGGAAATAATAGATTTGTAAGGTTTTAAAGCAAAAGATATGGACAAGATACAGGAGGAGATCATCGGGGAGTTCTCGGTATTCGACGACTGGCTCGACAAATACGACTACCTCATCGGCCTGAGCGACTCGCTCCCGGCCATCGCAGCCGAGCACCGCACGGAACAATACCTGATCGACGGCTGCCAGTCGCGCGTGTGGGTAGACGCACGCCTGGAGGACGGCAAGGTCTACTATGCCGCCGACAGCGACGCCATAATAACCAAGGGCATCATCGCGTTATTGATACGCGTGCTGAACGGGCGCACGCCGCAGGAGATCCTCGACACCGACCTCTATTTCATCGACGCCATCGGCCTGAGCGCCAACCTCTCGCCCACGCGCTCGAACGGCCTGCTGTCGATGGTCAAACAGATGCGGCTCTATGCGCTCGCGTTCGCAAGCAAAAGCGAAAAATAACAGACAGCCATGACACCCGAAGACATACTGAAGGTAGAGAAGGACATAGTCCTTACGCTCAAGAATATATACGATCCCGAAATCCCGGTCAACATCTACGACCTGGGATTGATCTACGAAATAGACTACACGCCCGACGGCGTGGCGAACATCCGCATGACCCTCACGGCGCCCAACTGCCCCATGGCCGACATGCTCGTGGAGGATGTCAACCAGCAGGTTGCCAAGGTCGACGGCGTAAAGGCGGTGAATGTCATCCTCACGTTCGACCCCGTATGGGACAAGAGCATGATGTCGGAGGAGGCGCTGCTCGAACTCAACATGTTCTGACATGGGCGCGGAGCAGGAGCATCGGATGCTGAACCGGCTGCAGGCCGGGGCCGGGACGTACGCCTGCGGCGGGTACCTCGCCGGGCTGAGCTCCCTCCAGCGCAGCGAAATATGCACGGCACTGCTCTTCAGCCGGTTGGAACGCAAGATGCGCATGGTCGACGCCCTGCGGGAAGAGGCTTCCGAGAACTGGAACCAGACCTTCTACCTGCTCTATTTCCGCACGCTGGGCGACCGCCGGAACCAGGAAGCGTACCTCTCGCTGGCACGCCGCGTCCCCTACAAGGTCGTCCTGCGCGAACGGCTGGCGCCGCGGGCCGTCGAAGCCATGTTCTTCGGGGCTTCGGGGCTGCTGACGCTCTATCCGCACGACGCGTACACGCTCGACCTGGCGCGCGACTTCGAATACCTGGCGGCCAAATACGACATCGAACCGCTGGATGCCGGAGTCTGGGAACTGGACGAAGTTCGCCCCGCCAACCATCCCGTACTGCGTCTGGCACAGGCGGCCGAGTTCTTCATACAGGACGAATTCGTAATGGAACGCGCCATGTCATGCCGCACGGAGGAGGATATCCGGCGGCTGTTCTGCATCGAAGCGTCGGCTTACTGGCGCACGCACCACATCCCGGGGATCGCAAGCGACGAACACCCCAAGCGTTTGGGAGCATTCAAGGCCAATATCATCGGCATCAACCTCGTTTCCGTCCTGCAATTCGCCTACGGCAGCGTCACCGGGCGCGAAACGCTGCGCGACAGCGCCCTCACGCTGCTCGAACGCCTGCCAGCCGAGGACAACCGTTACATGCGCAACTGGCGCAACACGGGCGTTTCGATCCGCAACGCGTTCGAATCGCAGGCGCTGCTGCAACTCGCCACGGAATACTGCCCTGCAAAACGCTGTACGGAATGCCCCGTCGGACGGCGCATCCTGCAAAGCATAAGTTCAACCGAATAACAGGCAACGATGGAAAGGCAATCCCCCCTCATAAGCGTCATCATGCCGCTCTACAACGCAGAGCGGTTCGTCGGCGAAAGCATCGGCAACATCCTCGGGCAGACCGTCGGGGATTTCGAGCTGATCGTTATCGACGACGCCTCGACGGACTCCTCGTACGACATCGCAAGCCGTTATGCCGCGCAAGACGCACGGATCGTCCTGATGCGCAACGACGCGAACCACGGCGCCGCCTATACCCGCAACCGGGGGCTGGAGACAGCGCGCGGGAGTTTCATTACGTTCATGGATGCCGACGACCGCTGTTCGCCGGAACGTTTCGCCCGCCAGACAGCATTCTTCGGACAGCACCCGCAGATCGACCTGTGCGGCAGTTACTATACGATGTTCGGGCCGGACGATGCCCGGAAACAGAAGATCCAGGATCCCACCACGCACGAAGGAATCCGGATACAGATGCTTTTCGGCTGCCCGTTCGCAATGTCGGGGGTCATGATGCGCCGCGGGGCCTTCCTGCGCTCGGGCGTCCGGTTCCGGGCGACCATGGCGGAAGACTACCTGTTCTGGGCGGAACTTTCCGGACACATGCGCATGGCCAACATCCCGGAACACCTCTCGTTCTACCGCAGGTGGGAAAACCAACTTTCGACCAGCCAGTTAGACCGGCAAACCCTCAGCGCGCAAGCTATCCAGCGGGATCTGCTGCGCACAACCCTCGGCATGACGCTCACCGACGAGGAATCACGGATATACACGCAGATGAACCTCCGGGTCGGGACACTGCGGCGCGACGAACTTACGACCTACCGCAGCCTGCTCAAACGACTCTACCGCGCGAACTCCGAACGCAGGGCCTACGATCCGAAACTGCTGCGCAAACGGTTGGTTTACCGTTACAAGCTCGCCTGCAAATGTTTCTATCCCTCGTGGATCGTAAAAATCAGGAAACGCCTGCTGTGGCTCGAACTCCGGTGATATGAAAAAAGTCAGCATCATAATCCCGTTGTACAACCTCGAAAAACTGATCGGGAAATGCATCGCTTCGGCCCTCGGGCAGGATTTATCTCCCGAGGAGTACGAAATTCTAGTCATCGACGACGGGTCGACGGACGGGTCGCTCGCAGCCGCAGAAAAGGCGGCGCAGGGGCACCCCAACGTACATGTATATACCAAACCCAACGAGGGGCTGAGCCGCACGCGCAACTACGGCACCGACCGCGCCGCTGGCAGGTACGTCATGTATCTCGACGCAGACGATTACCTCGAACCGAATGTCCTCGGCCGCCTGGTGGAAACCATGGAGTGCGGAGGGCTCGACATGCTGTGCTTCGAAATAGCTGGAATCGACGAAAACGGCAACGACGTCCCACTCTGGAGCGACGGGATTTCCGCAGGAAACGGCTCCGACGTGCAGCGCGGAGTCGATTTCCTGCAACGCGACCGGTTCCTGCCGATGGTATACGCCTACCTCTACTCGCAGGAGATGCTCGACGCCAACTCGCTGCGGATGGCTCCGATTTGGCACGAGGACGAAGAGTTCACACCCCGCGCGTTGTATTACGCACGGCGGATCCAATACCTCCCCGTCCGGGTTTACAACTACCTGCAACGCAGCGATTCGTTCATGGGCAATTACAAGCCGCAAAGTCGCTTAGACCTCGTACGCGCCATGAAAAGCCTGACCTGTTTCGCCTCCCGCATCGGGGCGGAAGACCCCTCAGGCGCCCGCCTGATGCGCCTGCATGTGGGCAAGACCATGAGCCTGGCATGCAAACAGACCGTGGTGAGGCAACTCGGCAACGCCCGCGAAATGCTCCGGGAAGCCCGCCGGCAAGGCATCATGCCGCTCGAATTCCGCCGCCGGGACTTCCGGCATTTCCTGATAAACCGCCTGCCGGGCCTGTACGTCCTCTACTACAAGCTGCACAAGCGCCAAAAATAACTGCAAACTATTGCCGGGACGGCAGTTCCGCAGATGAAAAAATATTGCGGCGGGGAGTGATGTCCCCGCCGCAATATTTTGTGGTTTTGAAAGAAATCATTACTTTTGTAAGATTTACGTACACAACCCCGAAATAACTGAAATCACATATGGAAATAGTTGCAAGTTTAATCAAACTTTTCTTCGGCTCGAAAGCCGACAAAGACCGCAAGCAGATCGAGCCTTACCTCGAGAAGATCAAGGCGGTATACCCTTCGATAGAAACCCTTTCGAACGACGAACTGCGTGACAGGAGCGAAGCGCTGAAGAAACAGATCGCCGATTTCATCGCCCGGGACGAGGCCGACATCGTGGAACTGAAGGCCAAGCTTGAACTGCCCGAAACCTCGCTGGAGGAGAAGGAGCGTATCTCGAAGCAGATCGACGAGACAACCAAACGCATCGACGAGAAGATCGAGGAGAAACTCGACGAGATACTGCCCGAAGCCTTCGCCATCATGAAGGATACGGCACGCCGCTTCGCGCAGAACGACGAGGTGGTCGTCACGGCCAACGATTTCGACCGGGATCTGGCCGCCGAGAAGGATTTCGTCCGTATCGAGGGCGATAAGGCCATCTACGCCAACCACTGGATGGCGGGCGGCAACGACCTGAAATGGGACATGATCCATTACGACGTACAGCTGTTCGGCGGCGTAGTGCTCCACAAGGGCAAGATCGCCGAGATGGCGACGGGTGAAGGAAAGACACTCGTGGCGACGCTCCCCGTATTCCTCAACGCACTGGCCAAGAAGGGCGTGCACCTGGTCACGGTGAACAACTACCTGGCCAAGCGAGACTCGGAGTGGATGGGCCCGATGTACCAGTTCCACGGGCTTTCGGTAGCCTGCATCGACGACACGCAGCCCAACTCCGACGCCCGCCGCAAGGCATACATGGCCGACATCACGTTCGGTACGAACAACGAATACGGCTTCGACTACCTGCGTGACAACATGGCCTCGTCGCCGGCCGATCTGGTGCAGCGCAAGCACCACTTCGCCATCGTCGACGAGGTCGACTCGGTGCTGATCGACGACGCCCGTACGCCGCTCATCATCTCCGGCCCGGTACCCAAAGGCGACGACCAGCTCTTCGAGCAGTACTGCCCGGCCATCGACCAGCTCTACAACCTGCAGAAAAACCTCGTGACGGGCCTGCTGGCCGAGGCACGCCGGCTTATCACGGAGGGCAAGAACGACGAGGGCGGCGTGAAGCTCTACCGTGCCCACAAGGGCCTGCCCAAGTACAAGCCGCTGATCAAATACCTCTCGGAAACGGGCGTCAAGGCGCTGATGCAGA
>OLQM01000599.1_pt1 | contig 41753 bp, 36 predicted proteins | sample 1673161 | NCBI WGS metagenome assembly OLQM01 (sample SAMEA3136761, study PRJEB25190) | human gut metagenome | reverse complement strand
TCGAACACGATATCGCAGCCCTGATTGGTCAGCTGCTCGCTGCCGGTCTGCAGGGAAGCGTCCAGAATCTCATTCATCCGCCCCACATTGGTACGCATGGCGATGACCGCCGCCAGATTCTGCAAAGCCCCCTGCATGGGGTCGTACATCCGGGATGCCGCCATCAGGAACAGAAACAGGGTCAGTACGTCGATACTGCCCTGCACCAGCAGCACCGAGCCGGTGAGTACCACCGACGCAATGCCCAGCTTGAGCACCATGCTCGCAGAGGATACGAACAGCGCTGTTTCCAGCTCTGCCGCAATGGACTGCTTTTCCACAGCCCGAATTTTGCCGGAAAGACCGGACACGCCATCTCTTTCATCGGTTCAATCATTAAATGCGGTAAATCCGCCTGACGTCGAATTGTGCGGGTAGCGATGCCATAAGCCAGCGAGACAACAAAGAAAAAAAGAATGATCAGTGGCACGATACCTTTAATAAAGGGTGATGGCATCACGGTGTGATTAATCGGATCGCGCAATATCCCGTTTTGCGGGATCACCATCAGCGCAATCGCAGCAATAAAAAGTAGCGATACGACACCTGCTATGCGTAAACCAAAACGCTGACTTTCGGTCAATGTCTGCAGTTTCTCATCGCTGTTTCCCTGCCATTGACCTAACCGTGGCTCGATGATTTTGTCGGTTATCAGGCCGCCAACAATCGTCAGTACGACTACGGAGCTGGCCATAAAATACCAGTTATCAATTACACTGACGTGCATTTGCGGATTGAACGCAGCTGCCGCTTCCGTGCTGATCCCCGACAGCAACACGTCGGTTGTGACAATCAGTAAATTAGCCGTAAAGCCGCAACCTACGCCTGCAATGGCAGCCAGTAAACCTGCAACTGGATGCCTGCCCACCGCCAGAAAAATCAGCGCACCCATCGGTGGCATGATCACTAACGCCGCATCGGAAGAAATGTGGCTGAAAAAAGCAATAAACAGCACCATATAACTGGCGTAGCGGGCATTAACATGCGATGCCATTTTAACCATTAGTGCTGGCAGTAAGCCGACGCGCTCCGCCAGACCGGCACCTAAAACCAGCGCCAGGATCGCACCAAGTGGAGCAAAACCGCTAAAGTTTTTAATAACATTGGGTAAAAACCAGTGTAATCCTTCCACACTGAGCAGGTTTTTCACCACGACCGGCGTACCATCGGTCGGGTTTTTCGCACTGACGCCAAAGGCCGACAAAATTGCCGTCGTCACCATGAGTACGATAATCAAATAGATAAAGAGCAGAAAAGGATGGGGAACCTTGTTACCAATTCTTTCGACCCAGCCATAGAGCTTCCCGGATTGGGAGGACGACGGTATGGATGACATACTCATGGGCATTCCTCGGTTGTTGTGTTTGCGTTGTTGTTGTTATTTTAAAGGTGACGGTGTCACGTTTTTCGGGATAGGGCAGTGATACGGTTGCGTGTCCGTTACTTGCTGATGCTCTTGTTGGCATTCTTGCAATAGCCCTGAATCAAGGAAGAGATTGACTGTGGTTGCTGCCATAGTTTTCGCCGCCAGCAGCATTCCTTTATGAGCAATAGATGTTCGCCCCTGGCTAACCAGTTGCCACGTATGTAGCGGTGTACCGACGGCAAAACAGGGGCTGAAACACTGGGCAACAGGCAGTTTCCAACTGACGTCGCCGACATCAGTCGATGCCGCAAGCACGTTATCGGTGGCGGCATATGGAGCGACTTCATTCGCCAGTACCGTTTCACGATGACGTAGTGCAAAAACCTTGCCGTTTTCGCCACCGGTTGCGGCGATATTATTCAGACTGTTTTGCCGATCGTTGGAGGTGAGCGTAGCCTGAATTTGTTTCGCAAAAGCCAGTTCTTCGGAGTTCCATTCCGGGGTACCAAAATGGGATAGGGCCTGGTACATGGCATTTTCTAAGGTGCGATTCGGGAGATAACTGGAACAGGCTTTGTCGAAGCGGCATTCAACCGTGGTTTCGGTCATCAATGCCGCACCTTCGGCGATTTTGGCGACCCGATCATAAATATGCTGCACGTCGGTCATTTCGGGGGCGCGGATAAGATAAAGCACTTCTGCCTGCGCCTGGACCACGTTGGGCGAGATCCCGCCGCTATTTGTGATGGCATAGTGTACGCGCGCTTTTTCAATAATATGTTCGTTGAGGAAGTTGGTGCCAGTGGTCATCAACGTTACGGCATCAAGGGCGCTGCGTCCCAAATGAGGGGAATTCGCGGCATGTGCTGCGATCCCTTTAAAGCGCCATGATGCCTGAATGTTTGCCAGCGTGCGGGTATTGAACATACCGGCAAAGGCTTCCGGGTGCCAGGTGAGTGCCGCATCCACATCATCAAATACCCCCTCGCGAACCATGAACGTTTTACCCGAGCCGCCTTCTTCGCCAGGACAACCATAAAAGCGCACCGTGCCGCCTTGCCCATATTGTTCCAGCCATTTCTTGACGGCTATTGCAGCGGCAAAGGCGGCGGTTCCCAGCAAATTGTGTCCGCAACCGTGACCATTTTCACCGGGCGTCACGGATGTAGGTTGCGCGCAACCTGCTTGCTGACTTAAACCTGCCAGGGCGTCATATTCTCCCAGCAGGGCGATAACCGGTTTGCCTTGACCAAACGAAGCAATAAAGGCATTTGGGATATTGCCTACGTTGCGGGTAACGGTGAAGCCTGCAGATTCCAGCGCCGAAGCCAGATGCTCCGCTGACCAGAACTCTTCAAAACGTGTTTCTGGATGATCCCAGATTTGATCGGCAATATCGGTATAACGTTGGCGATCGGCTTCAATCGCATCGTCGATAAAACGATAGATTTCCTGCATCAGATACCTCGCGTCCAGGGAAAATTGAGCGCGGTGCGCGCCAGCGTTTCGACGGCAATAGCGAGAACCTGCTCGTCAAAATCGAATTTTTCGTTGTGATGACCTGCCGCCAGCTGTGTGCCAAACACCACGTAGGAGGCTTGCCCTTGATGTTGCTGCACGCGGGCCATCATTAATGTGGCATCTTCGGAACCCGCAGGCGCTTCAACACGTTCAATGGCCTGATTGACCCCCGCGACCTGAGCCGCCTGACTTTGCAACCATGCGACCCATTGCGGCGAAGGAGAACTGGCGGTAGCTGCACCCATCAGACGAGTTTCAACGCCGACACCATACATGGTTGCTGCGCCCTGAATCGCTTGTTGTGCACGGTCAAAAACATATTGATTAATGACGTCGCTGGCCCCGCGTGTTTCCACTTTCAGCAACGCCGAGGCAGGAACAACGTTACGACCGCTTCCTGCCTGCATAACGCCCACGTTTACTCTGGAAGCTCCTTCGCTGTGCGGGGCGATTGCATGCAGTGCAAGAGTGGCTTGTGCTGCCGCCAACAAGGCATTGTGACCGTCTTCTGGTTTTGCGCCTGCGTGAGCGGCGGTACCGGTGAAGTGCGCGTCAAATTTGGTGGTTGCCATAAAATTATCACTGCCGCACACCACGGTGCCCGCAGGTACGCCAGTGCCAATGTGCACGGCAGTAAAATAATCAACATCATCTACGACACCTGCATCGACCATCGCCCGCGCGCCACGCGTACCTTCCTCTGCAGGCTGAAAAATCAGTTTGATGACGCCATGTAGTCCGGACTCGAACTGTTTAAGGGTATGCGCCAGCCCAAGCCCAATGGCGGTATGTCCATCATGACCACAGGCATGCATCATTCCGGCGTTACATGACGCAAAACCGTCGCGGTAGGGGCGATGGCTGACATCCTGCTCTTCACTGAGATCCAGCGCGTCCATATCGACACGGAAAGCCATCACCGGACCGGGGCGACCGGTATCCAGGGTGGCGACGATACCAGTGAAACCACCTTCAAAAGCCGCAATCCATTGTGCTAGCGCACCCTGTTGACGAGCGCGCTCGAATTCGCGTTGTAGAGTGAATTCATCAGGTAATCCCATCCGGCTACTTTCATTAACTACTTCGCGACCCAGCGCCAGTGAATAGCCGAGCTGGTGCAATTCTTCCGCAACAAGGGTGGCAGTGCGGAATTCCACCCAGCCAGACTCTGCATAGTGATGAAAATCACGTCGCCAGTGCGATAATTTTGGGGCAAGCGAATTAACAAATTGATTCAAAGACTCCATAACCTTTCCCGTCATCAGTAAAAAGTGTGACCCGGTTCACGTAGCGATAGTTTTTACTTATCACTAACTGATTTTTCACAGTTTTAACCGTTCATAAATTACCCTGACACAATCATCTGCATTAAAGTAGATGCCAGTTTCTTTGGTCTGATAAATAACGGTTATCGGTGGCGTCATGGCTTTTCAGGTAAAAATTCATCAAATTCGGGCTTTTGTTGAAGTGGCTCGTCAGGGCAGCATTCGCGGAGCGAGCCGAATGTTGAATATGTCGCAACCGGCACTGAGTAAATCTATTCAGGAGCTAGAAGAAGGGTTAGCGGCGCAACTCTTTTTTCGCCGTAGTAAAGGCGTGACGTTAACTGATGCCGGTGAAAGTTTTTATCAGCACGCCAGTCTAATTCTTGAAGAGCTGCGCGCAGCCCAAGAGGATATTCGCCAACGACAAGGGCAACTGGCAGGGCAGATTAATATCGGCATGGGGGCCAGTATTTCCCGCAGTCTGATGCCAGCTGTCATATCTCGTTTTCATCAGCAGCATCCGCAGGTAAAAGTACGCATTATGGAAGGGCAACTGGTGTCGATGATTAATGAATTGCGTCAGGGAGAATTGGATTTCACCATCAATACCTATTATCAGGGACCGTACGACCACGAATTTACTTTTGAGAAATTACTGGAAAAGCAATTCGCGATCTTTTGCCGCCCGGGACACCCCGCCATTGGTGCCCGTTCGATCAAACAGTTACTGGATTACAGCTGGACAATGCCGACGCCACACGGCAGCTACTACAAACAGTTGAGTGAATTGCTTGACGATCAGGCGCAAACGCCACAGGTCGGTGTAGTCTGCGAGACGTTCTCAGCCTGTATCAGTCTGGTGGCAAAAAGCGATTTTCTCAGCATACTGCCTGAAGAAATGGGCTGCGATCCCTTGCACGGACAGGGGCTGGTGATGTTGCCGGTTAGCGAAATTTTACCGAAAGCGGCCTATTATTTGATTCAGCGGCGTGATAGTCGCCAGACACCACTGACCGCGTCATTAATCACGCAATTCCGGCGAGAATGCGGCTATCTGCAAAGTTAAAACTGCATAAAAAAATAGAGTCTGTCGACATCCGCCAGACTCTACAGTACACACAGCAGTGCATCCGCGTCTTAAATCCGGCATTGTCTCCTCTGCGCCGGTGACTGTGTTATAACGGTTTTAACCTTTAGTTGCCAATTTTCTTCAGTGACAGATTTCACGAAAATATAAGTTACATTATTAATATCGTGAATGAATAATCATGCATAAGTATTTTGCTTAAAATATCGGCAATATTTGGAACTTATTACTGGAAATTTGGGTAATACGTTGTTGGACCGACCCGGTCTGGTTATCATATCGCGCTCTTAATTGCGGGAGGATGTAACATGAACCTTGACGACAAATCGCTGTTTCTTGACGCCATGGAAGATGTCCAGCCGCTGAAACGTGCTACCGATGTCCACTGGCATCCAACGCGTAACCAACGTGCGCCGCAGCGTATCGACACGCTGCAGCTTGATAATTTCCTCACCACCGGATTTCTCGACATCATCCCACTAAGTCAGCCGCTGGAGTTTCGGCGGGAAGGGTTGCAACATGGGGTGCTGGATAAGCTGCGCAGTGGTAAATATCCGCAACAGGCGAGCCTGAATCTTTTGCGCCAGCCGGTGGAAGAGTGCCGCAAAATGGTGTTCAGTTTTATTCAACAAGCCCTGGCGGATGGTTTGCGTAACGTGCTGATTATTCATGGTAAAGGGCGGGATGATAAATCGCATGCCAATATTGTCCGCAGCTATGTGGCGCGCTGGCTGACCGAATTTGATGATGTTCAGGCATATTGCACCGCGCTACCGCATCATGGCGGCAGCGGGGCGTGTTACGTCGCACTACGTAAAACGGCGCAGGCGAAGCAAGAAAACTGGGAGCGCCACGCTAAGCGCAGTCGTTGATCTCGAGACGCATCCGCGGCTTATGCCGCCAGCACGCGGTTGCGTCCATCATTTTTCGCCCGATACAAAGCATCATCAACGCGTTTAAACAGTTCATCGATGCTTTCATTTCCTTCGTGATGCGCCACACCAATGCTGACGGTAAAGCGTGGTAAGCCCGAAATACTCACTTTTGCCACGCTTACGCGGATAGTTTCAGCCAGCGAAAGCGCGGTATCCAGTGGGGTTCTTGGTAGCAATAAGACAAACTCTTCGCCTCCCCAACGAAACACCAAATCGCCTTTGCGAGCGCAACTTTCGAGGGTGCGGGCGAGGGCGCATAACACCTCATCACCTTTAGAATGCCCATAGAGATCGTTAATGTGTTTAAAACGATCGGTGTCGATGAGCAACAAGCTGTAATCCTGAGCGATGGCGAGATGCTGCATTTGGCCTGGTTCCGTAATGTGATAAAACTGTCGCCGATTCAGTAATCCGGTCATCGCGTCATGGTGAGCAGCATGTTCCAGCTGCTCCTCCAGCCGTTTTTGCTCAGTAATATCATGCACAATACATAACATGAGCTTGTCGCCATAAATTTCAATCGGTCCGGCATAGGTCTGCACATGACGAGTCGAACCATCCGCCAGTTTATGAACAAAATTCAAAGGTTTATGACCACCGGGTAAATGCGAGATTTCATGCATGATAGGCATGACGCGACGCCCGAGCATATTTATTTCCCAGGTATGTTTCTGGCACATCGTTTCATGGTTATAACCATAGAAATTGAGCGCGGCGAGGTTAGCATCGACGATTTGTCCATCTCGTGACGGGTCAATCAACAACATTGGTGCAGAGTTAGTCAGAAAAAAGCGCGCATAAAAACCTTGTTTTTTGCGCTGATAATTTGCCGAGCGACTGGCTTTTAAACCCAGCGTTGCCGGCGCTTCGATACCTTCGAAAATAATCACCGGTTCTGTTTCTGTCAGCTTTCGCAATACAAGCCGACAGCTCAATGCTGTTTCCTCTTCTTTACGCTGAACAGTGAGGATTTCGATAATATCGTGTTGGTTTTGCAGATCGGAGAGGTATTTCGGCAGTTCTTTTTGTGAGGAGACGGAATAGGGTCCGGTTCGTAGCTGACTAAACGTGAGGTCTTGCATCAACAGTTTCGCCGCGCTATTGGCATAAATTAACTGTTCCTCAAAGGGCGAAACGATCCAGACAGGACTGGTGAGTAAGTCCAGGGTATTGAAGTTGTGCGTAATCATTGAGATCCCGTTATTTTTATCAATTTTTGTTGCTATCCGATCGCAAAAAAGCCACGTCATATGATCAGATAATTCTGATAATGATAGACGCTATTTAACACTTCACACGGTTTGTATACGGAAAAGCATTTTGCTTTTTGTATTCAATTTAGACAGAATTTTATTAATCATTTCAGGGTAATGGGGTGATGAGATGTTGCGTAACAGGGCCAGAAGGCTAGACTACAAAATAATGCGTTGATGATGGAGGCACTGTGGAAGCGATTAAGGGATCGGACGTTAATGTCCCGGATGCAGTATTTGCCTGGATGCTGGATGGTAGAGGCGGCGTTAAACCGCTGGAAAATACAGATGTGATTGATGAAGCGCATCCCTGTTGGCTCCACCTTAATTATGTACACCATGATAGCGCCCAATGGCTGGCGACAACACCGCTGCTTCCCAATAACGTACGTGATGCGCTGGCGGGCGAGAGCACGCGTCCCCGAGTCAGCCGTCTCGGTGAAGGCACGCTGATTACATTGCGCTGTATAAACGGCAGCACCGATGAACGCCCCGATCAACTGGTCGCCATGCGTGTATATATGGACGGGCGGTTAATTGTTTCGACCCGACAACGCAAAGTGCTGGCGCTGGACGATGTGGTGAGCGATCTGGAAGAGGGCACGGGTCCGACCGATTGCGGGGGATGGCTGGTGGATGTGTGCGATGCGTTGACCGATCATTCCAGTGAATTTATCGAGCAGCTGCACGATAAAATTATCGACCTTGAAGATAATCTCCTTGATCAGCAAATTCCACCGCGTGGATTCCTGGCTCTGCTGCGCAAACAATTAATTGTGATGCGTCGCTATATGGCACCGCAACGTGATGTTTATGCTCGTCTTGCCAGTGAACGTTTGCCGTGGATGAGCGATGACCAACGCCGTCGGATGCAGGATATTGCCGATCGCCTTGGGCGCGGCCTTGACGAAATCGACGCCTGTATAGCACGGACTGGCGTGATGGCGGATGAAATCGCTCAGGTGATGCAGGAAAATTTAGCTCGTCGTACCTATACAATGTCGTTGATGGCAATGGTCTTTTTACCCAGTACCTTTCTGACCGGGTTATTTGGCGTCAACCTTGGTGGGATCCCTGGCGGCGGGTGGCAATTCGGATTTTCAATTTTTTGTATTCTGTTAGTTGTTCTTATTGGTGGTGTTGCTTTATGGTTGCATCGTAGTAAATGGTTGTAACAAAAGCAATTTTTCCGGCTGTCTGTATACAAAAACGCCGCAAAGTTTGAGCGAAGTCAATAAACTCTCTACCCATTCAGGGCAATATCTCTCTTGCAGGTGAATGCAACGTCAAGCGATGGGCGTTGCGCTCCATATTGTCTTACTTCCTTTTTTGAATTACTGCATAGCACAATTGATTCGTACGACGCCGACTTTGATGAGTCGGCTTTTTTTTGCCTGTTATTTATCAGCGTCTACCCTTTAAGAGTCCACCCAATGACCAGAGGGAAATATGACGACACTTATTTATTTGCAAATTCCTGTCCCTGAACCGATTCCTGGCGATCCTGTTCCAGTGCCCGATCCGATCCCTCGCCCGCAACCCATGCCTGACCCACCACCCGATGAAGAACCGATTAAATTGTCGCATCGTGAGCGTAGATCTGCGAGGATACGCGCCTGCTAACTTTGCGTCGATGACCACGAGAATAGATTGTGACCGCTTTTTCTACCCTGAATGTTTTGCCTCCCGCCCAACTCACGAACCTTAATGAGTTGGGTTATTTAACCATGACGCCGGTGCAGGCCGCCGCGCTTCCGGCGATCCTTGCCGGAAAAGATGTTCGCGTGCAGGCGAAAACCGGCAGCGGCAAAACGGCGGCTTTTGGCCTCGGCTTGTTACAGCAAATTGATGCGTCGCTATTTCAAACCCAGGCTTTAGTGCTGTGTCCTACGCGTGAACTGGCGGATCAGGTGGCAGGTGAATTGCGTCGGCTGGCGCGTTTTCTGCCAAATACCAAAATTTTGACGTTGTGCGGTGGTCAACCGTTCGGTATGCAGCGTGATTCGTTGCAACATGCGCCGCATATTATCGTGGCAACGCCGGGGCGTTTGCTGGATCACCTGCAAAAAGGCACGGTATCACTGGATGCGTTGAATACGCTGGTGATGGATGAGGCCGACCGTATGCTGGATATGGGATTTAGCGATGCCATTGATGATGTCATCCGTTTTGCGCCTGCATCTCGACAGACGCTTCTGTTTTCGGCAACCTGGCCGGAAGCCATCGCTGCAATCAGCGGACGAGTGCAACGCGATCCTTTGGCGATTGAAATTGACTCAACAGATGCTTTGCCACCCATTGAACAACAATTTTATGAGACATCCAGCAAAGGCAAAATTCCTCTGTTGCAACGGTTATTAAGCTTGCATCAGCCATCCTCTTGCGTGGTGTTTTGCAATACCAAAAAAGATTGCCAGGCTGTCTGCGACGCGCTGAATGAAGTAGGGCAAAGTGCATTGTCATTACACGGCGATTTGGAGCAACGCGATCGCGATCAGACCCTGGTACGTTTTGCTAACGGTAGCGCCCGTGTACTGGTCGCGACTGATGTTGCTGCGCGTGGTCTGGATATTAAATCGCTTGAGCTGGTGGTGAACTTTGAGCTGGCGTGGGACCCTGAAGTTCATGTACATCGCATCGGTCGTACAGCTCGTGCAGGAAATAGCGGTCTGGCGATCAGTTTCTGTGCTCCGGAAGAAGCACAGCGGGCCAATATCATTTCTGACATGTTGCAGATAAAACTTAACTGGCAAACGCCGCCAGCTAATAGTTCCATTGCGACGCTGGAAGCAGAAATGGCAACGTTGTGTATCGATGGCGGGAAAAAAGCCAAAATGCGCCCGGGTGATGTATTAGGTGCACTGACAGGAGATATCGGGCTTGATGGCGCAGATATTGGCAAAATCGCCGTGCATCCGGCGCATGTCTATGTCGCGGTCCGTCAGGCTGTTGCTCATAAAGCATGGAAACAGTTACAGGGCGGGAAGATTAAAGGAAAAACGTGCCGGGTGCGGTTATTAAAATAATGAAATGTTGAATTGCCGGGTGCAAGAGTAAACATCTTATTCGGGATTGCCGGATGCGACGCTGGCCGCGTCTTATCCGGCCTCCATAAGAGTAGCCCGATACGCTTGCGCATCGGGCGCTATCCTGGTTATTTCACTTCAACCACATTCAGCCGTAACTCATCCAACTGATTTTCATCTTCTTCTGGCTGCCAGCACGCCGGTTGTAGTGGGATCTCTTCGCGATCAAACGCCAGATCACCCCCGTTAACCACTTCAGAACCGTGGGTGATGCCTTTGAAATCGAACAGGTTGGTATCGCACAGATGCGACGGCACCACATTCTGCATCGCGCTGAACATCGTCTCGATACGCCCTGGATAACGTTTATCCCAGTCACGCAACATGTCAGCAATCACCTGACGTTGCAGGTTAGGCTGTGAACCGCACAGGTTGCACGGAATAATCGGGAACGCTTTTGCATCGGCAAATCGCTGAATATCTTTCTCGCGGCAGTAGGCCAGCGGACGAATAACGATATGTTTGCCATCATCGCTCATCAGTTTCGGAGGCATACCTTTCATCTTACCGCCGTAGAACATATTTAAGAACAACGTTTGCAGGATATCGTCACGATGGTGACCCAACGCGATCTTCGTCGCCCCCAGTTCCGTTGCGGTACGATAAAGGATACCGCGACGAAGGCGAGAACACAGTGAGCAAGTGGTTTTGCCCTCTGGAATCTTCTCTTTCACGATACCGTAAGTATTCTCTTCAACAATCTTGTACTCAACGCCCAGCTTTTCAAGATACTCGGGCAGAACGTGTTCCGGGAAGCCCGGTTGCTTTTGATCGAGGTTAACAGCCACCAGCGAAAAATTGATTGGCGCGCTTTGCTGCAAATTGCGCAGAATCTCCAGCATGGTATAGCTGTCTTTACCCCCGGAGAGGCAAACCATGATGCGATCGCCTTCTTCAATCATATTGAAGTCAGCAATGGCTTCGCCCACGTTACGACGCAGACGTTTTTGTAATTTGTTCAGGTTGTATTGTTCTTTCTTACTAATTTCTTGATTTTGCGACATTTAAAAGCGACTCAATTCGTTATATGGCATCAGAAGAGTATGCGTCATGCCGGAACGCCCAGCATAAGAAATCTGATATAAAAAACTGTGGCGTGTATGGTACGGATTAGAGGGGAAAATGTCAGCACATTTGCGAAATGAATCAAAAAGCCCGCAGCAATGTGCGGGCGTTAGTGTCAGCGCACAACCAGCACGGAGCACTCTGCGTGACGCACTACAGCTGCGGCGTTGGAACCGAGCAGATAAGTGGTGATATCCGGTCGATGGGAAGCAATGATGATCATATGAGCGGGGATCTTCTTCGCCAATTCCAGAATGCGGTCTTTGGGCGAGCCTTCCTCAACATGGACATGCACTCTGTCGGTTGGCAGTTTAAATTTTTTAATGATCTCTTCCAGTTGCGATTTGGCTTCCGCTTTCAGGTCATCCATTGCCGGTAATTCTGCGGAATACGCTAAACCCAGAGAGGCATAGTAGGGCAGTGAAGGTATTACCGTCAGGAAATGAACCTCTGCATCATCAATCTTTGCCTCTTCCTCAACGTGGCTAATCACGCGTTGAGTTAATTCTGAATCGGAAATATCGATAGGGACAAGAATCGTTCTGTTCATAAAACCTCCTGTTTTAGTATCCGCATAAAGTGTAACGCCAGATGACACTTTTTGTGTAATGACGGAGTTCACATTTTTAATTTAGATCAAAGGAGGAAGAATAAGCAGAAAAAGCCCGCCATAACAGCGGGCAGGAGGATTTAGAACTGATAAACCAGACCTAAAGCGACAATATCATCGGTAGAGATGCCATTGGCAGCGTAGAAGCTGTCATCTTCATCCAACAGGTTGATTTTATAGTCAACGTAGGTGGACATGTTTTTATTGAAATAGTAAGTCGCGCCAATATCGGCGTATTTAACCAGATCTTTATCATCAACACCTGCCGGGTTGTCTGCACCACCCGCAGCGTGCAGGTCACGGCCTTTAGACATCAGGAAAGAGACTGCCGGACGCAGACCAAAATCAAACTGGTACTGTGCAGTGACTTCAAAATTCTGGGTTTTGTTTGCCACAGCATAATCGCTGTCGCCAAACGGGGTCATATTACGCGTTTCTGAATACATGGTTGCCAGGTAAATATTGTTAGCATCGTATTTTAGCCCAGCAGTCCACGCGTCTGCTTTATCACCACCCGCCGCAGTATGGTTAACCTGGTCATTGGTGCGGTCAGAAGAGGTGTATGCCGCACCAGCGCTAAAGCCCATGCCTAAATCATATGTTGTGGAAAGACCCCAGCCGTCACCGTTTTCATGGCGAACATCACGTCCGTTGTTGGTGCCTTCCTGACCATTACTGGCTCCTTCGTTGTTACCTTGATACTGCACCGCGAAGTTCAGACCATTTACCAGACCGAAGAAATCAGTATTACGATAAGTCGCGACGCCATTGGCTCGACCAGTCATAAAGTTGTCTGCATTGGTATAAGAGTCACCGCCAAATTCAGGCAGCATATCGGTCCAGCCTTCGATGTCGTACATTACGCCATAATTACGTCCGTAATCGAAAGAACCGTAATCTGCAAATTTCAGCCCGGCAAATGCCAGACGGGTCCATGACTGGTTTTTTGAAGATTCAGTGTTGTTTGCCTGAATATTGTATTCCCATTGACCGTAGCCAGTGAGTTGATCGTTAATTTGGGTTTCGCCTTTAAAACCCAGACGCGCATAGCTCTGGTCGCCATCTTTCGCTGAATTATCAGAAAAATAATGCAGGCCATTAACTTTGCCATACAGATCTAATTTGTTGCCGTCTTTATTATAAACTTCGGCTGCATGTGCAGCACCTGCGGCGAGCAGGGCAGGAATTAAAAGTGCCAGTACTTTGCTTTTCATTGAATAAATCCTTTAGTTATTTTATTTGCCTTTTATCCCCATTTCGGGGAGTGAAAACATCCTAAAGGAGAAGTTCAGTTAGCCGATAAATATCATTTGTTACGCCTTAAGTAAAACCTTAATCAAATAATTCCTCTGAAATGATAATAAGTCTGGTGAATGTATCGAAGATAATACATACAAAATAAAAATTATACTTTTAATTTGCTATACGTTATTCTGCGCGGGTTATATGCCTTTATTGTCACAGATTTTATTTTCTGTTGGGCCATTGCATTGCCACTGATTTTCCAACATATAAAAAGACAAGCCCGAACAGTCGTCCGGGCTTTTTTTTTAGAATTGGATAATCCTTATCCAGAGCATTTAATCGGTGTTGCTTTTTTCCGCTTTTCCGGCCATTTGTGCCAGGAAGTCATAGCGTTTTTGCAAATCAGCTGCAGCATCTTTCCATAACTGTTCTGCCACTTCTGGCTGCTGCGAATTCAGCCGACGGAAACGTTGCTCGTGAAGTAACGTTTCTTCCAGTGCTTCTGACGGCGGGCGTGAATCCAAGGCCAGCGGCAGTTTGCCTTCATCGGCACGACGCGGATCAAAGCGATATAGCGGCCAGAAGCCGGTAGCTGTGAGTTGGCGCATCTGGTCGTGGCTGAGTGCCAGATCGTAACCATGCTCTTCACACGGGCTATAAGCAATGATCAGCGATGGCCCCGGATACGCTTCCGCTTCCTGAATCGCTTTCACCGTCTGGTTCAGCTGCGCGCCGAGAGAAATCTGCGCCACATAAACATGACCGTACATCATCATACTGACGCCAAGATCTTTACGCGCTTTACGTTTGCCGTGCTCGCCAAATTTAGTTACTGCACCCAGCGGTGTCGCTTTCGACGCCTGACCACCGGTGTTGGAATAGCATTGCGTATCCAGCACCAGAATGTTGACGTTTTCCGTCAAACTCAATACATGATCCAGACCGCCAAAGCCGATATCGTAAGCCCAGCCATCACCACCAATCAGCCAGATTGATTTTTCCACCAGTGCATCTGCATCACGTAGCAGTTCATGTGCTTCGGCAACATCGTTGAGTTGCTGGCGTAAAGCTGCAACCTGTTCACGACGAACCTCTGGCGTGGCGTCTGATTTCAACGCCGTCAGTAATTCCGCCGGGATTTTATCGGCAAATTGATCCAGCAGACGCAGCACGCGGACACGGTGTTGATCGACCGTCAGGCGGAAACCAAGGCCAAATTCGGCATTATCTTCAAATAGAGAGTTCGCCCATGCCGGCCCACGACCGTTGGCATCGGTGGTATACGGTGTAGAGGGCAGGTTACCGCCATAAATTGAAGAACAGCCAGTGGCGTTAGCGATCAACATCCGGTCGCCATAGAGCTGAGTCAGTAATTTAATATACGGCGTCTCGCCACAACCGGAGCAAGCACCTGAATATTCAAACAGCGGTGTAATCAGCTGCGATGTACGAATATCAATACGTTCCAGTTTGCTACGGTCGATTTCTGGCAGGTTGAGGAAGAAATCGTAATTGATTTTCTCTTCTTCGACATGTTCCAGGCGAGACATCATATTGATGGCTTTAATCTCTGGATTCTGACGGTCTTTCGCCGGGCAAACTTCGACGCACAGGTTACAACCGGTGCAATCTTCCGGTGCCACCTGCAAGACATATTTCTGCCCGCGCATATCACGCGATTTCACATCCAGCGAATGCAGGCTGGCAGGGGCGTTTTCCATCGCTTCAGGCGGCACCACTTTTGCGCGAATAGCTGAGTGTGGGCAAGCGGCAACGCAGTGGTTACATTGGGTACAGAGTTCCTCTTTCCAGATGGGGATCTCTTCGGCGATATTGCGTTTTTCCCAGCGCGTAGTGCCCATCGGCCAGGTGCCGTCTGGCGGCAGCGCCGAAACGGGGAGGGCGTCACCAAGCCCGGCGAGCATCGCAGCGGTTACGGTTTTCACGAAATCAGGGGCGGCATCGGAAACCACTGGCGGTCGATTGGCGCTGTGCGGATTTACCGGTTGCAACGGAACTTCTTCTACGGATTCACGCGCCAGCGCCAGAGCCTGCCAGTTGCGTTCCACCAGATCCTGGCCTTTGCTACTGTAACTTTTGGCAATCGCACCCTGCAATTCTGCGAGGGCGCTATCGCCAGGCAGAATTTGCGTCAGATGGAAAAAAGCCATCTGCATGACGGTATTAATACGGGCCGCCAGGCCACATTCGCGGGCGATTTTCGCCGCGTTAATCACATAGAAGCGCGCTTTTTTCTGGTTTAACACGGCCTGAACTTCTTGCGGCAAGCGCGACCACACTTCATCTGCGCTGTACGGCGTGTTGAGCAGGAAAATGCCGCCAGGTTTTAAACGCTCAGCCATCTGATATTTATCGATAAACTGCAACTGGTGGCAGCCAACAAAATCAGCCTGGGAAATGAGATAAGCGGAACGAATCGGCTGTTCGCTCACTCGAAGGTGAGAAACCGTCAGGCCGCCCGCCTTTTTGGAGTCGTAAACAAAATAGCCCTGTGCGTACCACGGCGTGGAATTACCGATAATCTTGATATTGTTTTTGGTCGCGGAAACGCTGCCATCACTACCAAGGCCATAAAACAAGGCTTCCAGTTTCGCCGAGTTTGGCAGGGTGTTTTCCGGCAACGGCAGTGACAGATTGGTCACATCATCGTAAATACCAACCGTAAAGCGCGCTTTCGGTTTAGCCGCGTTGAGCTCGGCAAATACCGCCAGTACACAGTCTGGGCCAAATTCTTTGGATGAAAGACCATAGCGCCCACCAATGACACGGGGCAGAGTTTCGCGCTCGCCATTATTAAAGGCTTCTGCCAGTGCGGTCATTACATCCAAATAGAGCGGTTCTGCCTGGGCACCGGGTTCTTTGGTTCTGTCCAGTACCGCCACGCTGCGTACGGATCCCGGCAGAGCTTGCAGTAAATGTTTAGCGGAGAAGGGGCGGTACAGGCGAACTTTCAGCACGCCAACTTTTTCGCCACGGGTTAGCAATTCATCAACCACTTCTTCACAGGTGCCAATGGCAGAGCCCATCAGGATAATCACCCGTTCCGCTTGCGGATGCCCGTAATATTCAAACGGCTGATACTGACGACCTGTCGCGGCAGAGAAATCATTCATCGCCTGTTCAACATGGTCATAGACCGCGTTGTACCATGGGTTGGTGGCTTCGCGAGACTGGAAATAAGTGTCAGGATTGGCGGACGTACCGCGGATCACCGGATGTTCCGGGTTGAGTGCCCGGGCGCGATGAGCATCAATTTCGACCTGCGGCATGAGATCAAGAATCGTGTCATCGGCCAGCGGGACAATTTTATTGATTTCGTGGGACGTGCGGAAACCATCAAAGAAATGAATAAATGGCACGCGGCTTTTCAGCGTCGCGATTTGCGAAATGAGAGCAAAGTCTTGCGCTTCCTGGACGTTTGCTGCACACAACATCGCGCAACCCGTCTGGCGCACCGCCATAACGTCGGAATGATCGCCAAAAATAGAGAGTGCATGTGTGGCAACGGTACGTGCCGCTACATGCAGGACAAACGGTGTTAGTTCGCCTGCCAGTTTGTACAGCGTCGGGATCATCAGCAGCAAACCCTGCGATGACGTAAACGATGTTGAAAGGGCACCCGTCTGCAAAGCGCCATGCACGGTAGCGATAGCACCCGCTTCCGACTGCATTTCAACCACGCGTGGTGTGTCTCCCCAAACGTTCTTTAAGCCGTTTCCGGCCCAGGCATCAGCCTGTTCTGCCATCGTGGAACTGGGGGTAATAGGGTAGATGGCGATAACTTCACTGGTGCGAAATGCGACCGAAGCAACCGCGCCATTACCGTCAATAGTAATCATATGACACCCTTACATTGCGCAAATGAGGGGCGCACGAAATTGCTGCGCGCCCAGTAGTAATCTTTCAATTTTAGCAAATGGCTTTCTTCTGCATTTTCGCTTTTGTGTCCCCCACATCAGCGTAATGAATGTTTTGATCAAACAGAGGGCAAAAAAATAGCCATAAAAAAGTAAAAATGCGGGGCAACGCGCAGGACAGCTCTCGACGCCGCCCTCTGTGCTGCCTATTATTTATGGCGGTGTCGTTTGGCTTGAAGATCAGAGGAAGAAAAGATGCGAGCAGCGTTTTGGGTAGGGTGTGCCGCTTTATTGTTGTCGGCGTGTAGTAGTGAACCTGTTCAGCAGGCGACTGCCGCGCACGTAGCGCCAGGTTTAAAAGCGTCGATGTCCAGTAGTGGAGAAGCAAATTGTGCAATGATCGGCGGTTCGCTTTCTGTTGCCCGTCAACTGGATGGTACGGCGATTGGGATGTGTGCATTACCCAACGGCAAACGCTGTAGCGAACAGTCACTTGCCGCCGGGAGCTGTGGCAGCTATTAATTCATTAAATCCGCCAGCTTATAAGTTAATGTCTGTTTTGCGGTCGCCAGCGTTACCTGGTTCGCGGTCAGATCCACTTGTGCACCTTCTTTCAGCATTTCGCTAATGGTGTTATCGAGTTCATTAAGCTGCGGGTTAGCGCACATCATACGGGTCATTGCCAGCCCTTTGGCTGTCAGTTCACCATTAGACAGTTTGCCTTCACCGCTAAAGCGGTTACACATGCTGCCGGAAATCATCATTTTTTCACCAAAGCTGATTTCTGGCGGATTTTTATCGCTGGTCACGGGCTTACCGTTTACGCTTTCCAGCACAAAGCGATGATGCTGTAGCTGTTCTGGCGTAACAGCAATTTTGTCATTACTTACACATCCCGCCATCAGCAGGCTTAGCGCAACAAACGCGGCTACTTTCTTCATTGTGGTTCTCAATTACAGTTTCTGACTCAGGACTATTTTAAGAATAGAGGATGAAAGGTCATTGGGGATTATCTGAATCAGCTCCCCTGGAATGCAGGGGAGCGGCAAGATTAAACCAGTTCGTTCGGGCAGGTTTCGCCTTTTTCCAGATTGCTTAAGTTTTGCAGCGTAGTCTGAGAAATACTGGTCAGAGCTTCTGCTGTCAGGAATGCCTGGTGCCCGGTAAACAGCACGTTGTGGCAGGCAGACAGGCGACGGAATACGTCATCCTGGATCACGTCGTTGGATTTATCTTCAAAGAATAGATCGCGTTCGTTCTCATACACGTCCATACCCAACGAACCAATTTTCTGATTTTTCAGCGCTTCAATTGCTGCCTGAGAATCAATCAATGCACCGCGACTGGTATTGACGATCATCACGCCATTTTTCATCTGTTCGAAGGCGGCTTCGTTCAACAGATGATAGTTTTCCGGTGTCAGCGGGCAGTGCAGAGAGATAACGTCTGATTCAGAGAACAGGGTTGGCAGATCGACATACTCCACACCGAGTTCCAGCGCCGCTGCACTTGGATACGGATCGAACGCCAGCAGACGCATACCAAAACCTTTCAGAATGCGCAGCATCGCCACACCGATTTTACCGGTACCGATAACGCCTGCCGTTTTGCCATACATAGTAAAGCCGGTCAGACCTTCCAGAGAGAAGTTAGCATCACGGGTACGCTGATACGCGCGGTGAATACGGCGGTTCAGCGTCATCATCATACCGATGGCGTGTTCAGCAACGGCCTCTGGATCATAGGCTGGAACACGGACTACTTTCAGCCCCAGTTCTTTTGCCGCGTCAAGGTCGACGTTATTGAAACCGGCACAGCGCAGGGCGATATATTTAACGCCGTGCTTTTTCAGCTCTTCCAGCACCGGGCGGCTGCCGTCATCGTTTACGAAAATACATACCGCTTCGCAGCCATTGGCAGTTTTAGCGGTTTTTTCCGTCAGCAGAAAGTCAAAAAATTCCAGCTCAAAGCCAAAGGACTCGTTCACCTGTTGCAGGTACTTCTTGTCGTACTGTTTTGTGCTATAAACGGCGAGTTTCATAAGACTTTCTCCAGTGATGTTGAATCACATTTAAGCTACTAAAAATATTTTACAAAATTTCAAATTTAATTGAAAGCTATGGCGATATTGAAAAATTCATCAACAACTATGCTTAGTGTAGGCGCAACCTTCAACTGAACGGTTAAACATGCCACAATACCCGTATTGAATGCTTAATTTTTCGCTAAATCAGGATATTAACTACCCATGCTGGGTAAATATAAAGCCGTTCTCGCGCTGTTATTACTGATTATTCTTGTGCCGTTGACGCTGCTGATGACGCTCGGGCTGTGGGTTCCCACGCTGGCGGGCATCTGGCTACCGCTCGGGACACGTATTGCATTAGATGAAAGCCCACGCATTACGCGTAAAGGTTTAATCATTCCCGATCTCCGTTATCTGGTGGGAGATTGTCAGCTTGCGCATATCACCAACGCCAGCCTTTCACATCCCAGCCGCTGGTTATTGAACGTCGGCACGGTAGAACTTGATTCTGCTTGTCTGGCGAAATTGCCGCAGACGGAGCAATCGCCAGCCGCTCCAAAAACACTCGCGCAGTGGCAGGCCATGCTGCCTAACACCTGGATCAATATCGATAAACTGATTTTTTCTCCCTGGCAGGAATGGCAGGGAAAACTCTCTCTCGCATTAACCTCTGATATCCAGCAACTGCGTTATCAGGGCGAAAAAGTTAAATTTCAAGGCCAGCTGAAAGGGCAACAACTTACAGTCAGCGAACTGGATGTCGTCGCGTTTGAAAATCAGCCGCCGGTAAAACTGGTGGGGGAATTTGCTATGCCGCTCGTGCCGGATGGACTTCCTGTAAGTGGGCATGCTACTGCGACGTTAAACTTGCCTCAGGAACCGTCACTGGTGGATGCCGAGCTGGACTGGCAGGAAAATAGCGGGCAATTGATCGTGCTGGCACGGGATAACGGCGATCCGTTGCTCGATTTGCCGTGGCAAATTACTCGTCAACAATTGACCGTAAGCGATGGTCGCTGGAGCTGGCCGTATGCAGGTTTTCCTTTGAGTGGCCGACTGGGTGTCAAAGTCGACAACTGGCAGGCAGGGCTTGAGAACGCTCTGGTCAGCGGACGACTGAGTGTGCTGACCCAGGGGCAAGCGGGTAAGGGCAACGCGGTGCTTAATTTTGGCCCAGGAAAATTAAGCATGGATAACAGTCAGCTGCCTCTGCAGCTGACCGGTGAAGCGAAACAGGCGGACCTCATTTTATATGCCCGTTTACCTGCGCAGCTAAGTGGAAGTCTGTCTGACCCAACGCTGACCTTTGAGCCAGGCGCGTTACTTCGTTCAAAGGGAAGAGTCATCGATTCGCTGGACATCGATGAAATCCGCTGGCCTTTAGCGGGTGTAAAAGTCACCCAACGTGGTGTTGACGGACGTTTGCAGGCCATCTTGCAGGCGCATGAAAATGAACTGGGCGATTTCGTGCTGCATATGGATGGGCTGGCGAATGATTTTCTCCCTGACGCTGGCCGCTGGCAGTGGCGCTACTGGGGAAAAGGGAGTTTTACACCGATGAATGCCACCTGGGATGTCGCAGGAAAAGGTGAGTGGCATGACAGCACGATTACGCTGACCGATCTCTCCACCGGTTTCGACCAGTTACAATACGGTACGATGACGGTAGAAAAGCCGCGATTAATTCTCGACAAGCCCATCGTCTGGGTACGTGACGCACAGCATCCCTCCTTTAGCGGCGCGCTGTCACTGGACGCCGGGCAAACGCTGTTCACTGGCGGCAGTGTGTTACCGCCATCAACCTTAAAATTTAGCGTCGATGGGCGCGATCCTACCTATTTCCTCTTTAAAGGCGATTTACATGCTGGTGAGATTGGCCCGGTTCGGGTAAATGGTCGCTGGGACGGTATTCGTCTGCGCGGTAACGCCTGGTGGCCTAAACAATCACTGACCGTATTCCAGCCGCTGGTGCCACCCGACTGGAAGATGAACTTACGCGATGGTGAACTGTATGCTCAGGTTGCATTTTCTGCTGCGCCTGAACAAGGATTCCGCGCGGGAGGACACGGCGTGTTGAAAGGCGGTAGTGCCTGGATGCCAGATAATCAGGTTAACGGTGTCGATTTTGTCCTGCCTTTCCGTTTTGCCGATGGAGCCTGGCATCTGGGGACTCGCGGCCCCGTTACGTTGCGAATTGCCGAAGTGATTAATCTGGTGACAGCGAAAAATATTACGGCTGATTTGCAAGGGCGTTATCCGTGGACTGAAGAAGAACCCTTGCTGTTGACTGATGTTAGCGTCGATGTGTTAGGCGGTAACGTACTGATGAAACAATTACGTATGCCGCAACATGACCCGGCGCTGTTGCGGCTGAATAATCTCTCATCCAGCGAACTGGTTAGCGCCGTCAATGCGAAACAATTCGCCATGTCCGGGGCATTTAGTGGTGCACTGCCGTTATGGCTGAACAATGAAAAATGGATTGTGAAAGATGGCTGGCTGGCGAATAGCGGGCCAATGACCTTGCGGCTGGATAAAGACACCGCAGATGCGGTGGTGAAAGACAATATGACTGCGGGTTCAGCAATTAACTGGTTGCGCTATATGGAAATTAGCCGGTCATCGACAAAAATTAACTTAGATAATCTCGGTTTATTAACCATGCAGGCCAACATTACAGGTACCAGTCGCGTTGATGGTAAAAGCGGTACGGTAAACCTTAATTACCATCATGAAGAGAATATTTTTACGCTGTGGCGCAGTTTACGCTTTGGCGATAATCTCCAGGCATGGTTGGAGCAGAACGTACGTCTGCCGGGAAATGACTGTCCGCAAGGAAAAGAGTGTGAGGAAAAACAATGAAAATTTTACTGGCTGCGTTGACGTCATCTTTTATGCTGGTTGGCTGTACGCCTCGCATTGAAGTCGCTGCACCTAAGGAACCGATCACTATCAATATGAACGTTAAAATTGAGCATGAGATCATCATCAAGGCAGACAAAGATGTCGAAGAGCTGCTTGAAACTCGTAGCGATCTTTTCTGAGGTGATGATGAAGAAAACATTACTTCTTTGTGCGTTTCTTGTTGGGCTGGTAAGCAGCAATGTAATGGCATTGACTCTGGATGAAGCCAGAACTCAGGGGCGGGTAGGTGAAACATTTTACGGTTATCTGGTTGCGCTGAAAACGGATGCTGAAACAGAGAAATTAGTAGCCGACATTAATGCCGAACGTAAAGCGAGTTACCAACAACTGGCAAAGCAAAATAATGTGTCGGTAGATGATATCGCGAAACTCGCCGGGCAAAAGCTCGTAGCTCGGGCCAAACCGGGGGAATATGTACAAGGGATAAACGGTAAATGGGTGCGAAAATTTTAATAGCAAAACCGCAATATCGGGATAACGCTACAGGAGAAGGCGATTGATCTATTTTCCTGAAACAAGGTGAATATTCAAAAACTCCTGTCAAATTGCCTTTTGCCCTGAAAAATGCATAGTCAAATATCTGTTTTAACTAATTGGCGTTGCAGTACATGCAACGCCAATTAGTTAGCGGAATTTACGTCGATACTCGCCTGGCGTCATCCCAAAGCGTTGCTTAAATACCGTTGAAAAATGACTCTGGTCAGAAAATCCCCAATGAAAGCCGATGCCTGCCAGTTTTTCATCATCTGCGGCATGGCGAATCGCATCTGCACAAAAATCGAGACGACGGTTACGAATATATTGCGCGACTACCAAACCTTTATCGGCAAACATTCGGTACAAACTACGTACTGACATACCTGTCTCTCCGGCTATCCACTCCGGGCGTAATATCTCTTCGCGAATATTATCGTCTATCAACGTAACCACTTTTTGAAACTGACGTTCACGACGAGGTTGAACAGATTCCCGCTGATGAAGTACCGGGCGCAGCAGACACACCATCGCCTGTAGCGCAGCTTCACTTTCTGTTTCAGAAAGTGCCGGATTATTCATGCTCTCCTGTAACAGGCGATGACTGAGTTGCACCATGGGTAAGTCAGCGTCCAGTCTTTCTGCGCAGACAGGTTTTTGATGGGGAAAATATTGTTCCAGCAGAGTGCGTGGCAAAAGTAATGAAATCTGTTTAGAAGACTCCTGCCAGTAAAGCGAACAGGGGCGTGAGGCATCGAGTAACGTAATATCGCCAGCGCCAATCTGCACCTGACGCTCATCCTGCTCCATTATTGCCTGACCACTAAGCTGAAAAACGGTGTAAAACCAGGCATCGTCGCTGCCTTTTACTTCCTGCCAGGTGCGGGATAAATTCACCCCGCTGGTTGTCACGGTACTCAGCTTTAGTCCTTTGGCAAAATGCGTGTCCAGTACACCCGTGTAACGCTCAGTCAGCAGGCGTCCGGTAAAATTTCCGCATACCTGATTGATTTGGGAAAGCCATTGCTGAAACTCATTATCCACTGCGGGGTTCATGGCACGTTTTCGCTCTGTGAAATGTATTTTTATTGTTGCATTTGTGTTGCAATAAACGAAGCTAATGAGCCTGACTATAGGAAATAAGTCTTGTCAGGCATAGAGACATAAGCGGTTATTGTCACGATTTGCGGAGCTTGTCACAGCTGACAAAGCGAATGTCACAGCGAAAAAAGTGACTTTTCTTGTCGCTGCGTACACTGAAATCACACTGGGTAAATAATAAGGAAAAGTGATGACAGAGCCGCATGTAGCAGTATTAAGCCAGGTCCAACAGTTTCTCGATCGTCAACACGGTCTTTATATTGATGGTCGTCCTGGCCCCGCACAAAGTGAAAAACGGTTGGCGATCTTTGATCCGGCCACCGGGCAAGAAATTGCGTCTACTGCTGATGCCAACGAAGCGGATGTAGATAACGCAGTCATGTCTGCCTGGCGGGCCTTTGTCTCGCGTCGCTGGGCCGGGCGATTACCCGCAGAGCGTGAACGTATTCTGCTACGTTTTGCTGATCTGGTGGAGCAGCACAGTGAGGAGCTGGCGCAACTGGAAACCCTGGAGCAAGGCAAGTCAATTGCCATTTCCCGTGCTTTTGAAGTGGGCTGTACGCTGAACTGGATGCGTTATACCGCCGGGTTAACGACCAAAATCGCGGGTAAAACGCTGGACTTGTCGATTCCCTTACCCCAGGGGGCGCGTTATCAGGCCTGGACGCGTAAAGAGCCGGTTGGCGTAGTGGCGGGAATTGTGCCATGGAACTTTCCGTTGATGATTGGTATGTGGAAGGTGATGCCAGCACTGGCAGCAGGCTGTTCAATCGTGATTAAGCCTTCGGAAACCACGCCACTGACGATGTTGCGCGTGGCGGAACTGGCCAGCGAGGCTGGTATCCCTGATGGCGTTTTTAATGTCGTCACCGGGTCAGGTGCTGTATGCGGCGCGGCCCTGACGTCACATCCTCATGTTGCGAAAATCAGTTTTACCGGTTCAACCGCGACGGGAAAAGGTATTGCCAGAACTGCTGCTGATCACTTAACGCGTGTAACGCTGGAACTGGGCGGTAAAAACCCGGCAATTGTATTAAAAGATGCTGATCCGCAATGGGTTATTGAAGGCTTGATGACCGGAAGCTTCCTGAATCAAGGGCAAGTATGCGCCGCCAGTTCGCGAATTTATATTGAAGCGCCGTTGTTTGACACGCTGGTTAGTGGATTTGAGCAGGCGGTAAAATCGTTGCAAGTGGGACCGGGGATGTCACCTGTTGCACAGATTAACCCTTTGGTTTCTCGTGCGCACTGCGACAAAGTGTGTTCATTCCTCGACGATGCGCAGGCACAGCAAGCAGAGCTGATTCGCGGGTCGAATGGACCAGCCAGAGAGGGGTATTATGTTGCGCCAACGCTGGTGGTAAATCCCGATGCTAAATTGCGCTTAACTCGTGAAGAGGTGTTTGGTCCGGTGGTAAACCTGGTGCGAGTAGCGGATGGAGAAGAGGCGTTACAACTGGCAAACGACACGGAATATGGCTTAACTGCCAGTGTCTGGACGCAAAATCTCTCCCAGGCTCTGGAATATAGCGATCGCTTACAGGCAGGGACGGTGTGGGTAAACAGCCATACCTTAATTGACGCTAACTTACCGTTTGGTGGGATGAAGCAGTCAGGAACGGGCCGTGATTTTGGCCCCGACTGGCTGGACGGTTGGTGTGAAACTAAGTCGGTGTGTGTACGGTATTAATCTGGTTCGCTCATAAGTAAAAAACGGCACCTGGTGCCGTTTTTTGTCTGAAACAATCACTTATCTTTCTTCAGCGCCCCTAGCGTTGGCGTTTCGTCAAAGAAGTTCCATGGTTTCAGCAGAGTATGTACCCATTCGGTCGGCATAATCGGCCACTCTTCGGCGCGGGCCACATGTGTGGTGCCGGTGGTCATCCAGACAACGGCGTCAGTGTTGTCCAGCGACTCGTTATCCTTACTGTATTGTCCAAGACCGGTGTCATGAGTAGAACGGTTCGGATATTTGCCTTCCGGGAAACGCTCGCCAGGATGATAACGCGTTACCCAGAGCTGCTTGTCCATAAAGCTTAAACGATGATAGATCCACTCGTCCGGCGCGAACTGGGCACCTTTTGCTACCGGGTGAGTACCACCTGCATAAGGAATAATTTGATAGGAAACCGGATTGCCCATGCGGTTCTCTTTGTTCGGGTTACTCAACAGACGAATCGTGCCCGGATCAAATTTCTGTGCGGCATCCTGTTCATTGCCGATGTTGTACTGATTAACTTGCATGGTACTGGTGCGTGGGCCACCGGCAGTATTCGGTTTTACCACTGGGTCCATCGCCACCAGGCTGTTATTCTCGCCATCTACATCCAGATCGAGGCGGAAATTATAAATATGTTGGTGTGTAGTACCCACGATATTGTGATCGATAAGCGTGCCGTAGCGCGTGTCATCTTTCGCCGTCTCATCGTGCATGGTTTTCGCTTTAACACCTTTCACCGCTTCGATGCCCGTAGCACCGGCATCGATGCCAATAGTGCCGTTTTCATGGAAGATCCAGTCAAAAATGTAGTCATAGTTACCCACTGTACTGATCCAGCGCACCACTAACTCCCGGCGTTCGGTACTGACGTTGGGCTGGCCCATTTCCTGATGCTTATACTCCGGCCCGGCATAACGTTCAAATACCGCGATAGCGTGAGGGATCTCCATCGGCACGCCAGTGTAGTCGGCGATGGTTTCATTAAGGAGCACTGCGTTAGACGGGGCATCTTTACCACGAGCAATTGGTGAGGTTAGCGTGCCCATACCGTAGTCACCAGAGTCCAGATACGCTTTAAAGTACCAGCCAATATCAGGATCACCGTAAGGCACAATCATGCCGCCGAGAGAACCTTCGTACATGACTTTGCGTTTGGTGCCATTGTCGTTATAAGTCACGGTGGAGATCATCGGCCCTACGCGAGAGTTCATGCTCAGGTGAAAATCCCAGTTCCGCCAGTGAATCATATCGCCAGTAATGGTGTAATTTTTACCTTCAGGCTCAATGATTTGCATAGGCTTAACTGCCGGAGCAACGCGGTCACGGCCATCAAATGGGCGTGCGGTCATTGGCACCGGAACTACCGGACCTTCTTCAATCTTAACGATTTTTTTCTGTTCTAAATCAACGACCGCCACCAGGTTTTCGATGGGATGTGCCCAGTAGTTGCCATCACCGACATCAAGATAGCTGATGACTTTGAGCAACCGGGCATCTTGTTTCAGGCCATCTTTACCATCGAAATAACCTACGGTCAGCGGCGTGGTAATCACTTTTTTCGCATCAGTAATACCGCGTTTCTTCACGGCAGCGGCAAATTCTTCACTGTTGTTAATAATGTTCTGCACACTGGCGAAATCATCCAGCAACACCATACCGTGGGCGTCTTTAATGGGTTGCCAGGAGAGCAGTTTGTTGTTTTGCAGATCCACCACCGCTTCGATGATATGTTTGCCGTCGAGCATAATGACGTCGGCTTTGCGCGGCTGGTCAACCGGTTTGTTTTCCAGCGCAAACGCCCAGACAGCTTCTTTATCTGGCGGTAGCAGGGAGATCTCAGTAAAACGGGTATTGGGTTTGAAGTCCGCGGAAACTTTAACAATTTCAACGGCCTGTTTAATTTCGTCCGCAGTTAGCGCATTAAGTGGGTGAGGGCGCTTTTCTACCTGAAAGGTTTGATCCAGCCCGGACTGGAAAACATCGTTAATAAAGGTGTCAGAAACCCAGGCTTTATTGTCTTTCATCACTACCGGTACTTGCAGTGCCAGAGGCTGACCATTAACAATTGCTGTTTGCGCACCAGGCTTCACTTTCACGTACGCGCCATCTTTAATCAGGGTAAAGAGCTGGGCGTAGTCGTCCCACTGCACATCGGCACCAAATTCTTTAAGCGTTTTATCCATTGGCACCATATGCGCTTCACCACCGTGGGCAAATACCGGCGCTTGCCAGGCGAAACTTAAGGCGACTGCCAACGCCAGGGTTGTTTTACGGGCAGAATACAGAGAGGGGCTTCCCATTATTAACCTCGTCAGATGTTGTGTTCTTGTTAGCAACCGCGCTCTGTGGGCGGTTTAGTCAGGTTCACATTATCAGTACTGATGCAAAGGGGATTGCCTGCACCTGCCAGGTTGTTTGGCAGGTGTGCCAGCTTTTCATACAGTGGATGCCCTGAAAATAGATGTACACATCATGCATAATGTGACAACGTCACAAAACTTAGTGAAATAAAAGGGCAACTATTCGCCGTTGCCCTTCATTCACCGATTAATCGACAAAATCACCGTGCTGCCTGGCCACCAGCGTCAGAATTGAATACAGCGCCACCGGGGTTTGATGCTGATTGAATACCTCTACAGCCCATTCCACCACACCTGTTGGTTTTTCTTCTGCGCTACGCTGTTTTTTCAGCGTCTTGCGCTTACAGGTGAGACGCACCTGGATGGTATCGCCTGGCTTTACGGGTTCGATAAAACGCAAGCTTTCCAGCCCGTAGTTAGCAATGACCGGACCGACACCGGCATCGACAAACAGACCCGCAGCCGCAGAAAGCACAAAATACCCATGCACCACCCGCTCACCGAAAATAGATTCGGCAGCAGCAATCTTATCCATATGTGCATAGAAATGATCGCCGCTGAGGCAAGCAAAGTTAACAATATCGGCCTCTGTCATTGTGCGGCGGGGAGTCAACAGGCTGTCGCCTGGTTGTAGCTCCTCAAAATATTTGCGGAACGGATGAATACGATCTTCTTCGACTTTCGCACCGCGCACCCACTGTTTACTGATAGCGGCAAGCATCGTCGGACTACCCTGAACAGCGGTTCGCTGCATGTAATGTTTCACCGCTCGTAAACCGCCTAATTCTTCACCGCCTCCTGCGCGACCAGGCCCACCATGTACCAGTTGTGGCAGTGGGGAGCCATGCCCGGTGGATTCTTTTGCCGACTCTTCATTGAGGATCTGAATTCGCCCATGCGTACGTGCCGCGTCGGCAATAAACTGACGCGCAATTTGCGGATCAGCCGTCACCAGCGTTCCCGCAAGGCTACCGCCGCCTGCACAAGCCAGTTGCAGAGCATGTCGCTGGTTTTGTGCTGGCATCAGCGTTGCGACAGGGCCAAAGGCTTCTGTTGCATGTACCGCCGGTGTTTCATCCGGCTGCGGACAGTACAATAAGGTTGGCGGGAAGAAGGCACCCGCAGCAGATAAATCCGCCTGACCACCGAGGCGAATCTCGCATCCTGCAGCCAGCAATATGTTCACTTTTTCCTGCACATCGGCACGCTGCTCAGCATTTACCAGTGCGCCCATTTTCACGCCTTCCTGAGCAGGATCACCGACCACGACTTTCTGTAATCGCGCAACCAGAGCATCACTGACAGCATTAACCAATGCCTGCGGCACAATAATCCGCCGGATTGCCGTACATTTTTGCCCGGCTTTTGTGGTCATCTCACGCACAACTTCACGAATAAACAGCGCAAACTCCGGTTGATCCGGGGTGACATCTTCGCCCAGTACGCAGCAGTTCAGGGAATCAGCTTCCATAGTGAAGGGGATAGATTTGGCGACGATATTTGGCTGAACTCGCAGCATCTGTCCGGTCGCCGCTGACCCCGTGAAAGTCACCACATCCTGGCTGTCCAGATGATCCAACAAGTCGCCAGCACTACCGCAGATCAGACTAATTGCGCCTTCGGGAACAAGATCACTATCGACAATTGATTTCACCATCGCCTGAGTCAGTTGGGCCGTCGCGGTAGCTGGTTTGATGATGGCTGGCATTCCGCCCAGCCACGTTGGTGCCAGCTTTTCCAGCATTCCCCAGCAGGGGAAGTTAAAGGCGTTAATATGCACTGCCACGCCTGACTTTGAGGTCAGTAAATGGCGCGCGGCAAATCCACCTTCTTTCGATAAGGGGATCAATTCATCTTCCGGCCACAGCGTATCGTCAGGCAGCTCCCGGCTACCGAGGCTGGCGTAAGTAAATAACGTCCCAATGCCACCTTCAATATCAACCCAACTGTCTGCCCGCGTTGCGCCTGTTTGCGCAGAAAGAGCATAGAAACGCTCTTTTTCACTCAGCAGATGTTTAGCGACCGCTTTAAGCATCGCCGCACGTTCGATAAAGGTCATAGCGCGAAGGGCGGGGGCACCTTTTTCAATGGCAAACTGGCGGGCAGCCGCCATATCAAGACCTTCACTGGTCACTTCCCATAACGCCTCGCCGCTAATAGCGTGGTGAATCAAACGGCTACGGCCCCGGCCAGACTGCCAGGTACCGGATAAGAAACTGGCTAACTGCTGCATCGCTACTCTCCAGATGTTTCACATTTCTGTTGCTAATAGTTAAATCGCGAATCATAAAAAGCAAGGGATCTTTTAACGAAATGTTAACTATGCGATCTGTATAGCAACTGCGGAAAACATTAATGCACTGATAAATAATGATTTATAAAAATAGGGTGCGAAATCCGTCACAGTTCAAACATACAAAATTTGTGATTTTACTTAACTATTGTGTAACTTTCATAAAACAATGTGATTCGTGTTTTTAATTAATTCACGAAAACTGGAATCGTAAAGGTGATGACGTGACCCAAGAAGAACGCTTTGAGCAACGGATAGCCCAGGAAACGGCTATCGAGCCACAGGACTGGATGCCCGATGCTTACCGAAAGACATTGATCCGCCAGATTGGGCAGCATGCGCACTCCGAGATTGTTGGTATGTTGCCTGAAGGTAACTGGATCACTCGCGCACCAACCTTGCGGCGTAAAGCCATTCTGTTGGCCAAAGTGCAGGATGAAGCCGGTCATGGTCTGTATCTCTATAGCGCCGCCGAAACACTGGGCTGCGCCAGAGAAGACATCTACCAAAAAATGCTCGACGGACGGATGAAATATTCCTCCATCTTTAATTATCCGACATTGAGTTGGGCTGATATCGGTGTTATCGGCTGGCTGGTGGATGGCGCAGCGATCGTCAATCAGGTGGCGTTATGCCGCACTTCTTATGGCCCGTATGCCAGAGCAATGGTGAAAATCTGCAAAGAAGAGAGTTTTCACCAGCGTCAGGGGTTTGAAGCCTGCATGGCACTGGCGCAGGGCAGCGAAGCTCAAAAGCAGATGTTGCAAGACGCCATTAACCGTTTCTGGTGGCCAGCCTTAATGATGTTCGGGCCAAACGATGATAACTCGCCAAACAGCGCCAGAAGTCTCACCTGGAAAATCAAACGTTTCACCAACGACGAACTCCGCCAGCGTTTCGTGGATAACACCGTTCCACAGGTTGAAATGCTCGGTATGACCGTTCCTGACCCGGATCTGCATTTTGACACTGAAAGCGGTCACTACCGCTTTGGTGAGATCGACTGGCAGGAGTTTAACGAAGTAATTAACGGTCGCGGAATTTGTAATCAGGAGAGGCTCGACGCCAAACGTAAAGCCTGGGAAGAAGGTACCTGGGTACGGGAAGCAGCGCTGGCCCATGCACAAAAACAACATGCCCGTAAGGTCGCATAAGGAGATTCAAAATGAGTAATGTTTACTGGCCGTTATACGAAGTTTTCGTGCGTGGCAAACAGGGCTTATCACACCGCCATGTTGGCAGTTTACATGCTGCCGATGAGCGGATGGCACTGGAAAATGCCCGTGATGCTTACACCCGTCGTAGCGAAGGATGTTCAATTTGGGTGGTGAAGGCGAGTGAAATTGTTGCCTCGCAACCGGAAGAACGCGGTGAATTTTTTGATCCGGCTGAAAGCAAGGTCTATCGCCATCCAACGTTTTACACCATCCCTGATGGCATTGAGCACATGTGAGGTCGGAAATGAATCAGTTAACGGCTTACACCTTGCGCCTGGGCGATAACTGCCTGGTGCTCTCCCAGCGGTTGGGTGAATGGTGCGGTCACGCACCGGAACTGGAAATCGATCTCGCACTGGCAAACATTGGCCTCGATTTATTAGGTCAGGCACGCAACTTCTTATCGTATGCCGCTGAATTAGCGGGAGAAGGCGATGAAGATACCCTGGCCTTCACCCGAGACGAGCGCCAGTTCAGCAACTTATTGTTGGTTGAACAACCAAACGGCAATTTTGCCGACACCATTGCACGCCAGTATTTCATCGATGCATGGCATGTGGCGCTCTTTACCCGTCTGATGGAAAGCCGTGATCCGCAACTGGCGGCGATTTCTGCCAAAGCAATTAAAGAAGCGCGCTATCACCTGCGTTTTAGTCGTGGCTGGCTGGAGCGACTGGGCAATGGTACTGACGTATCAGGGCAAAAGATGCAGCAGGCCATCAACAAGTTGTGGCGTTTTACCGCCGAACTGTTCGATGCCGACGAGATTGATATTGCACTGAGTGAAGAGGGTATTGCGGTTGATCCACGCACTTTACGCGCAGCGTGGGAAGCCGAAGTTTTTGCCGGGATCAACGAAGCCACATTGAACGTACCGCAAGAGCAGGCGTATCGCACTGGCGGTAAAAAAGGACTGCATACCGAACACCTTGGACCCATGCTGGCAGAAATGCAGTATCTCCAGCGTGTCTTGCCCGGTCAGCAATGGTAACAGAGGAGATGGGTATGCAACGTCTGGCCACCATTGCACCGCCACAGGTTCATGAGATATGGGCGCTACTCAGCCAGATCCCGGACCCGGAGATCCCGGTGCTGACCATTACTGATTTAGGCATGGTGCGTAATGTGACACAGATGGGAGAAGGATGGGTGATCGGCTTTACGCCGACATATTCCGGTTGTCCGGCAACGGAACATTTGATTGGCGCGATACGTGAGGCAATGACAACCAACGGGTTTACCCCCGTTCAGGTTGTGCTGCAACTCGACCCGGCATGGACCACCGACTGGATGACCCCCGATGCCCGTGAGCGTCTGCGAGAGTATGGCATTAGCCCGCCCGCCGGACACAGTTGCCATGCCCATTTGCCGCCAGAAGTACGTTGCCCGCGCTGCGCCAGCGTCCATACCACACTTATCAGTGAATTTGGTTCCACGGCCTGCAAAGCATTGTACCGCTGCGATAGTTGCCGCGAACCTTTCGATTATTTCAAATGTATTTGAGGATGCCATGACAACGTTTCATTCCTTAACAGTGGCAAAAGTCGAGTCGGAAACCCGTGATGCGGTGACCATTACCTTTGCGGTGCCCCAGCCTTTGCAGGAGGCGTATCGCTTTCGCCCCGGTCAACATTTGACCTTAAAAGCCAGCTTTGATGGTGAAGAATTACGCCGTTGTTACTCCATTTGCCGCAGCTATCTGCCTGGCGAAATTAGTGTGGCGGTGAAAGCCATTGAAGGCGGACGTTTCTCCCGCTATGCCCGCGAACACATCCGCCAGGGTATGACGCTGGAGGTCATGGTGCCGCAGGGGCATTTCGGCTATCAGCCGCAGGCCGAACGCCAGGGGCGCTATCTGGCAATTGCAGCAGGATCAGGTATTACGCCAATGCTGGCGATTATCGCCACCACTTTACAAACCGAGCCTGAAAGTCAGTTCACCCTGATCTACGGTAACCGTACCAGCCAGAGCATGATGTTTCGCCAGGCACTGGCAGACCTGAAAGACAAATATCCTCAGCGTTTACAGTTGTTGTGCATTTTCAGTCAGGAAACCCTCGACAGCGATCTGCTTCACGGGCGTATTGACGGTGAAAAATTACAGTCACTTGGGGCCTCGCTCATTAATTTTCGTCTTTATGATGAGGCATTTATTTGTGGTCCGGCGGCGATGATGGATGACGCGGAAACCGCCTTAAAAGCACTGGGAATGCCAGATAAAACCATTCATCTGGAGCGGTTTAATACGCCTGGCACGCGCGTCAAACGTAGCGTTAACGTGCAAAGTGACGGACAAAAAGTGACTGTACGTCAGGATGGGCGGGATCGGGAAATCGTGCTTAATGCCGACGATGAAAGCATTCTCGATGCGGCATTGCGCCAGGGGGCGGATCTGCCCTATGCCTGCAAAGGCGGCGTCTGTGCGACCTGCAAATGCAAAGTGCTGCGTGGCAAAGTGGCGATGGAAACCAATTACAGTCTGGAACCGGATGAACTGGCCGCAGGTTATGTGTTGAGTTGCCAGGCACTGCCGCTGACCAGCGATGTGGTGGTTGACTTTGACGCGAAGGGGATGGCATGAGCGAACTGATCGTCAGCCGTCAGCAACGAGTATTGTTGCTGACCCTTAACCGTCCCGCCGCACGTAATGCGCTAAATAATGCCCTGCTGATGCAACTGGTAAATGAACTGGAAGCTGCGGCTACCGATACCAGCATTTCGGTCTGTGTGATTACCGGTAATGCACGCTTTTTTGCCGCTGGGGCCGATCTCAACGAAATGGCAGAAAAAAATCTCGCGGCCACCTTAAACGATACACGTCCGCAGCTATGGGCGCGATTGCAGGCCTTTAATAAACCACTTATCGCAGCCGTCAATGGTTACGCGCTTGGGGCGGGTTGCGAACTGGCATTGTTGTGCGATGTGGTGGTTGCCGGAGAGAACGTGCGTTTTGGGTTGCCGGAAATCACTCTCGGCATCATGCCTGGCGCAGGCGGAACGCAACGTTTAATCCGTAGTGTCGGTAAATCGTTAGCCAGCAAAATGGTGCTGAGCGGAGAAAGTATCACCGCTCAGCAAGCACAGCAGGCCGGGCTGGTTAGCGACGTCTTCCCCAGCGATTTAACCCTCGAATACGCCTTACAGCTGGCATCGAAAATGGCACGTCACTCGCCGCTGGCCTTACAAGCGGCAAAGCAAGCGCTGCGCCAGTCGCAGGAAGTGGCTTTGCAAGCCGGACTTGCCCAGGAGCGACAGTTATTCACCTTGCTGGCGGCAACAGAAGATCGTCATGAAGGCATCTCCGCTTTCTTACAAAAACGCACGCCCGACTTTAAAGGACGCTAATGATGGAATTCATCCTCAGTCATGTAGAAAAGGGCGTGATGACACTAACGCTCAACCGCCCGGAACGCCTGAACAGTTTTAATGATGAGATGCACGCACAACTGGCAGAGTGCCTGAAACAGGTCGAGCGCGACGACACTATCCGTTGCCTGTTACTTACAGGTGCCGGGCGCGGATTTTGTGCTGGTCAGGATCTTAACGATCGTAACGTTGATCCCACAGGCCCCGCACCGGATTTAGGGATGTCAGTTGAACGTTTCTATAACCCACTGGTACGTCGCCTGGCAAAACTGCCAAAACCGGTGATCTGTGCAGTCAATGGCGTGGCGGCAGGGGCAGGCGCAACACTGGCACTGGGGGGCGACATCGTTATTGCTGCCCGTTCAGCAAAATTCGTCATGGCGTTTAGTAAGTTAGGCTTAATACCCGATTGCGGTGGAACCTGGTTACTGCCACGCGTTGCCGGACGAGCGCGCGCCATGGGGCTGGCACTGCTGGGGAATCAACTGAGTGCTGAACAGGCGCACGAATGGGGGATGATCTGGCAGGTTGTTGATGATGAAACGCTGGCAGATACCGCGCAACAGCTGGCACGGCATCTGGCGACACAACCGACATTTGGTCTTGGACTTATCAAGCAAGCGATAAATAGCGCTGAAACCAATACGCTCGATACGCAACTGGATCTGGAACGTGACTATCAGCGACTTGCCGGACGGAGCGCAGATTATCGTGAAGGTGTCAGTGCGTTCCTGGCTAAACGCTCACCGCAGTTCACGGGGAAATAGCATGATGATAAATGTGCAAACTGTGGCAGTGATTGGGAGCGGCACCATGGGGGCAGGCATTGCTGAAGTTGCTGCCAGTCATGGACACCAGGTTTTACTGTATGACATTTCTGCTGAAGCGCTGACCCGCGCAATCGACGGGATACACGCGCGGCTAAATTCACGCGTGACGCGGGGAAAACTGACTGCTGAAACCTGTGAACGCACATTGAAACGCCTGATCCCGGTGACCGATATTCACGCGCTGGCAGCTGCGGACCTGGTCATTGAAGCGGCGTCTGAACGTCTGGAAGTCAAAAAAGCGCTCTTTGCACAGCTGGCGGAAGTTTGCCCGCCACAAACGCTATTGACCACTAACACTTCGTCAATCTCTATAACCGCGATTGCTGCGGAGATAAAAAATCCTGAACGTGTTGCGGGGCTGCATTTTTTTAACCCGGCACCGGTGATGAAGTTGGTGGAGGTGGTCAGTGGGCTGGCAACGGCGGCGGAAGTTGTTGAGCAGTTGTGTGAACTAACGTTGAGTTGGGGTAAGCAGCCTGTGCGCTGTCATTCGACTCCTGGATTTATCGTTAACCGTGTTGCGCGTCCTTATTATTCCGAGGCCTGGCGGGCACTGGAAGAGCAGGTTGCTGCACCAGAAGTGATTGACGCTGCACTTCGCGATGGCGCTGGTTTCCCGATGGGGCCGCTGGAATTAACCGATCTGATTGGTCAGGACGTCAATTTTGCTGTCACCTGTTCGGTGTTTAACGCTTTCTGGCAGGAGCGTCGTTTTTTACCTTCGCTGGTGCAACAGGAACTGGTGATTGGTGGACGGTTGGGCAAGAAAAGTGGGCTGGGCGTGTACGACTGGCGCGCGGAACGTGAGGCAGTTGTTGGCCTGGAAGCGGTAAGCGACAGTTTTAGCCCAATGAAAGTAGAAAAGAAAAGTGACGGTGTCACGGAAATTGACGATGTTTTATTGATTGAGACACAAGGCGAGACGGCACAGGCGCTGGCAATACGACTGGCACGCCCGGTGGTAGTGATCGATAAAATGGCGGGCAAGGTGGTGACCATTGCTGCTGCAGCGGTGAACCCGGACTCAGCGACCCGCAAGGCCATTTATTACCTGCAACAGCAGGGCAAAACAGTGCTGCAAATTGCAGATTACCCAGGAATGCTGATTTGGCGAACGGTAGCAATGATCATCAATGAAGCCCTTGATGCGCTTCAAAAAGGCGTGGCCTCTGAACAGGATATCGATACCGCCATGCGTCTTGGGGTGAATTATCCATATGGCCCACTTGCCTGGGGAGCGCAACTTGGCTGGCAGCGAATATTAAGGCTCCTTGAAAATCTACAGCATCACTATGGCGAAGAACGCTATCGCCCATGTTCATTGCTGCGCCAACGGGCGCTTCTGGAGAGCGGTTATGAGTCATAAGGCCTGGCAAAATGCCCATGCAATGTATGAGAACGATGCCTGCGCCAAAGCGCTTGGCATCGACATTATCTCAATGGATGAAGGCTTTGCTGTAGTGACCATGACCGTCACTGCACAAATGCTTAACGGTCATCAAAGTTGCCACGGCGGGCAGCTATTTTCACTGGCTGATACTGCCTTTGCCTACGCCTGCAATAGCCAGGGGCTGGCAGCCGTCGCTTCTGCCTGCACGATTGATTTTTTGCGTCCAGGCTTTGCCGGAGACACCTTAACTGCTACTGCGCAGGTACGTCATCAGGGCAAGCAAACCGGTGTTTACGACATCGAAATTGTTAACCAACAACAAAAAACGGTTGCGCTGTTTCGCGGTAAATCTCACCGCATCGGCGACACCATTACAGGAGAAGCCTGATGCGTGAAGCCTTTATTTGTGACGGAATTCGTACGCCAATTGGTCGCTACGGCGGGGCATTATCAAGTGTTCGGGCTGATGATCTGGCTGCTATCCCTTTGCGGGAACTGCTGGTGCGAAACCCGCGTCTCGATGCGGAGTGTATCGATGATGTGATCCTCGGCTGTGCTAATCAGGCGGGAGAAGATAACCGTAACGTAGCCCGGATGGCGACTTTACTGGCGGGGCTGCCGCAGAGTGTTTCCGGCACAACCATTAACCGCTTGTGTGGTTCCGGGCTGGACGCACTGGGGTTTGCCGCACGGGCGATTAAAGCGGGCGATGGCGATTTGCTGATCGCCGGTGGCGTGGAGTCAATGTCACGGGCACCGTTTGTTATGGGCAAGGCAGCCAGTGCATTTTCTCGTCAGGCTGAGATGTTCGATACCACTATTGGCTGGCGATTTGTGAACCCGCTCATGGCTCAGCAATTTGGAACTGACAGCATGCCGGAAACGGCAGAGAATGTAGCTGAACTGTTAAAAATCTCACGAGAAGATCAAGATAGTTTTGCGCTACGCAGTCAGCAACGTACGGCAAAAGCGCAATCCTCAGGCATTCTGGCTGAGGAGATTGTTCCGGTTGTGTTGAAAAACAAGAAAGGTGTTGTAACAGAAATACAACATGATGAGCATCTGCGCCCGGAAACGACGCTGGAACAGTTACGTGGGTTAAAAGCACCATTTCGTGCCAATGGGGTGATTACCGCAGGCAATGCTTCCGGGGTGAATGACGGAGCCGCTGCGTTGATTATTGCCAGTGAACAGATGGCAGCAGCGCAAGGACTGACACCGCGGGCGCGTATCGTAGCCATGGCAACCGCCGGGGTGGAACCGCGCCTGATGGGGCTTGGTCCGGTGCCTGCAACTCGCCGGGTGCTGGAACGCGCAGGGCTGAGTATTCACGATATGGACGTGATTGAACTGAACGAAGCGTTCGCGGCCCAGGCGTTGGGTGTACTACGCGAATTGGGGCTGCCTGATGATGCCCCACATGTTAACCCCAACGGAGGCGCTATCGCCTTAGGCCATCCGTTGGGAATGAGTGGTGCCCGCCTGGCACTGGCTGCCAGCCATGAGCTGCATCGGCGTAACGGTCGTTACGCATTGTGCACCATGTGCATCGGTGTCGGTCAGGGCATCGCCATGATTCTGGAGCGTGTTTGAGCATATCAACCTGCGAGTACCCTACAATGATAACCAATACAAAGCTTGACCCGATTGAAACCGCGTCTGTTGATGAGTTACAGGCGTTGCAAACACAGCGTCTGAAATGGACGCTCAAACACGCGTATGAAAATGTGCCGATGTATCGGCGCAAATTCGACGCAGCAGGCGTACATCCTGATGATTTCAGGGAACTTTCAGACCTGCGTAAATTTCCCTGTACCACCAAACAGGATCTGCGCGACAACTATCCCTTTGACACCTTTGCCGTGCCAATGGAACAAGTGGTGCGCATTCATGCTTCTTCGGGAACCACAGGTAAACCGACAGTTGTCGGCTATACGCAAAACGATATTGATAACTGGGCCAATATTGTAGCGCGTTCTTTGCGTGCGGCAGGGGGCTCGCCCAAAGACAAAATTCATGTTGCCTATGGTTACGGCCTGTTTACTGGTGGGCTGGGTGCGCACTATGGTGCCGAACGTCTGGGCGCTACGGTGATCCCGATGTCTGGCGGGCAGACGGAAAAACAAGCGCAACTGATCCGTGATTTTCAACCAGATATGATCATGGTTACGCCATCTTATTGCCTTAACCTGATTGAAGAGCTGGAGCGGCAGTTGGGCGGTGATGCCAGCGGTTGCTCGCTGCGGGTTGGAGTATTTGGTGCTGAGCCGTGGACACAGGCCATGCGTAAAGAGATTGAGCGTCGCCTGGGGATCACCGCACTGGATATTTATGGCCTGTCAGAAGTGATGGGGCCGGGGGTGGCGATGGAGTGTCTGGAAACTACCGACGGCCCAACCATTTGGGAAGATCATTTCTATCCTGAAATTGTTAATCCTCATGACGGCACACCGCTTGCCGATGGTGAACATGGCGAACTGTTATTCACCACGCTGACCAAAGAAGCATTGCCGGTCATTCGTTACCGCACGCGTGATTTAACCCGACTGTTACCAGGAACGGCGCGGACTATGCGCCGCATGGATCGCATCAGCGGACGCAGCGATGACATGTTGATTATTCGCGGTGTAAATGTCTTTCCGTCACAACTGGAAGAAGAGATTGTCAAATTCGAACATTTATCGCCGCATTACCAACTGGAGGTGAACCGCCGGGGGCATCTTGATTCACTTTCTGTGAAAGTGGAGTTGAAAGAAAGTAGCCTGACATTGACGCATGAGCAGCGTTGCCAGGTATGCCACCAGCTGCGCCATCGGATTAAGTCGATGGTGGGGATCTCTACCGATGTGATGATCGTTAACTGTGGCAGTATCCCGCGTTCAGAAGGCAAGGCGTGTCGGGTGTTTGATCTGCGCAATATTGTTGGTGCCTGACGTATCGTCTGGCCCTGGTGGGGTAAAGCGCCAGGGCCAGAAGTCGATACGACCTGTGCTATGATTCATAAATCACAACAATAACAACAGACTGAAGCGAATGAGTAAACTTGATACTTTTATCCAACATGCTGTAAACGCTGTTCCGGTCAGTGGCACATCTTTGATCTCCTCTCTGTATGGTGATTCGCTTTCCCATCGTGGTGGTGAAATCTGGTTGGGTAGTCTGGCTGCTTTGCTGGAAGGGCTGGGATTTGGTGAGCGTTTCGTGCGCACCGCTTTGTTTCGTCTTAATAAAGAAGGCTGGCTGGATGTTTCCCGCATCGGGCGACGCAGTTTCTATAGCCTCAGTGATAAAGGCTTGCGCCTGACGCGACGGGCAGAAAGTAAAATTTATCGCGCAGAGCAACCTGCATGGGATGGTAAATGGCTCCTGTTGCTCTCGGAAGGTTTAGATAAATCAACGCTGGCTGATGTCAAAAAGCAGTTGATCTGGCAAGGTTTTGGCGCACTGGCACCCAGCCTGATGGCATCGCCGTCGCAAAAACTGGCCGATGTACAGACACTTTTGCATGAAGCGGGTGTGGCGGATAACGTGATTTGTTTTGAAGCGCAAATACCACTGGCGCTTTCTCGCGCAGCACTGCGTGCCAGAGTAGAAGAGTGCTGGCATTTAACTGAACAAAATGCCATGTACGAAACCTTTATTCAGTCATTCCGCCCGCTGGTGCCGCTTTTAAAAGAGGCGGCAGACGAGTTAACCCCGGAGCGGGCATTTCATATTCAGCTTTTACTGATCCATTTTTATCGCCGTGTCGTCCTTAAAGACCCATTGTTGCCGGAGGAGTTGCTTCCGGCACACTGGGCAGGGCATACGGCGCGTCAGCTGTGTATCAACATTTATCAGCGCGTAGCGCCTGCTGCTTTAGCGTTCGTTAGTGAAAAAGGTGAAACCTCGGTCGGTGAACTGCCTGCGCCGGGAAGCCTGTATTTTCAACGTTTTGGCGGCTTGAATATTGAACAGGAGGCGTTATGCCAATTTATCAGATAGACGGTCTGACTCCGGTTGTGCCAGAAGAGAGTTTTGTCCATCCGACAGCGGTATTGATCGGCGATGTTATTCTCGGCAAGGGCGTTTACGTTGGGCCAAATGCCAGCCTGCGTGGCGATTTTGGTCGTATCGTGGTGAAAGATGGCGCGAACATTCAGGATAATTGCGTTATGCACGGTTTTCCCGAGCAGGATACTGTTGTAGGAGAAGATGGACATATTGGTCATAGCGCTATCCTTCACGGCTGCATTATCCGCCGCAATGCATTAGTGGGAATGAACGCGGTAGTGATGGACGGTGCGGTGATTGGCGAGAACAGCATTGTTGGTGCATCCGCATTTGTGAAAGCCAAAGCAGAAATGCCAGCTAATTACCTGATTGTCGGCAGCCCGGCGAAAGCGATTCGTGAACTCAGTGAGCAGGAGTTGGCATGGAAAAAGCAGGGTACGCATGAGTACCAGGTGCTGGTGACACGCTGTAAGCAGACGTTACATCAAGTCGAGCCATTGCGGGAAATTGAACCTGGCAGGAAACGCCTGGTATTTGATGAGAATCTGCGACCGAAACAGTAACAGATGTAAAATTATTTTGTCCCTTTAATTATAAAGCAGAGTTATGTTTAAGCTCTGCTTTATTTATTTGAGTATTAATTCATACCGTTTTTTGGTGATGATGCCAACTTACTGATTTAGTGTATGATGGTGTTTTTGAGGTGCT
>OLQM01000595.1_pt1 | contig 41827 bp, 32 predicted proteins | sample 1673161 | NCBI WGS metagenome assembly OLQM01 (sample SAMEA3136761, study PRJEB25190) | human gut metagenome | reverse complement strand
CTCATCCGACAGTTGTTGTTTCACGAAGTCTATCTGCTCAACGCGGCATATGAAGTTTGCCCCAGGCATCGAGAGTATGTCGTTCAGTTCGGCAATGAGTTTCTTTATCGCCGGGATGAATTCTATAAGCCCCTCCGGTATTATCACCGTGCCGAAGTTGTCACCTTTCTCTGCTCTTCTCGCCACAGAGTTCGCTATGTATGTCACGACATCATCGAGTGTGAGATCCTTCGCCTCCACCTCTTCCGATATAAGGCATATGTTGGGCTGCGTCTGCAGTGCGCACTCGAGTGCAATGTGCGAGGCCGACCGCCCCATCACTTTTATGAAGTGCCAGTATTTCCGTGCCGAGTTGCAGTCTCGTTCAATATTCCCGATGAGTTCCGAATATGTCTTGCACGCCGTGTCAAAACCGAAAGACGTTTCAATCTGTTCATTCTTCAAGTCGCCATCGATTGTTTTCGGACAGCCAATGACCTGAATACCGTAACTCCTTGCTGCATAATACTCTGCAAGGATACATGCGTTTGTGTTCGAGTCATCCCCGCCAATTATTACAATCGCCTTTATATCGAGTTCGCGTAATATCTCGAGCCCCTTCTCAAACTGCTCCTCCTTGTCCAGTTTAGTCCGTCCGGAGCCAATCATGTCAAAACCACCGGTGTTTCGGTATTCATTGGCAAATTCTTCTGTGATTTCGATATATTTATGTTCCAGAAATCCGTCAGGGCCAAGTATGAAGCCATACAGCCTGTTCTCGGGGTTTAGTTTCTTGATGGTTTCGAGAAGTCCTATTATGACATTGTGACCGCCTGGAGCCTGCCCTCCGGAGAGCATAACTCCCACATTCATCCTTTCAACCTCTTCACTGTCACACTCTTCAAACTCTATGATTGGCATTCCGTATGTGTTAGGGAAAAGAGTCCTTATTTCTTTCTGATTGTCAACACTTTGAGTTGGTTTTCCCTCCTTAATCCTTACAGCTCCGTGGAGAACATTTGGCACTTTTGGCAAATAAGCAGCACGCGCCTGCTGTAGAACATTCTTTTTCATCTTAACAAGAAATTAATAAATTAAAGTCTATCCTTTTACCTATAATCTAAATACGAATGCAAAAATAATGTTTTTTTTGACAACGAGAAAGAAAAAACATCTAAAAAAAACTTATTTCGTTTTTTTTCTTTATAAAACGCTTGCACATTTTGAAATAATAACTACATTTGCAATAACGATATAACAGTAGGAACAAATTTAACATAGAAAGGAGCATTGGTTTATGACAAACAAAAGAGAATTGAAAAAGATGATTAACGATATCTGCAATGACTTGTTTGCAGAGTGCATCGCTTATTCATTATACAATGGCAAGGCCGACAACGAGAACGTAAACTCTATTCTCAAGTCAATAATAAGAATTAACAGCGACTTCGTAAAAAGGATTTCACACCTGGAACCTGGAATGGAGGCAAAGACGTACTACAACAAGTTACGCAGTGACTTCGACAAGAGCATCAACGAGGTCATTGACAATATATGCAACTTAGGATAAAGGTAAGAATTAAGAATGATAGAGAAACTCTGCAGGTGGATATTATACAGACGTATGGGATGGAAAAAGGATGTTTCCGAAATCCATCCAGACAAATACATAATATGCCTTGCGCCGCATACCAGCAACTGGGACTTCCTGATAGGCCAGCTATACATGAGAGCCGAGGGGATGAAAATCAATTTCATGATGAAAAAAGAGTGGTTTGTCGGGCCACTCGGCACGTTCTTAAAGAATATAGGAGGCATCCCGGTTTGGCGGAACAAGAAGTCAAGCCTGACTGACAATCTCGCGGAGACGGCCCGGAACGAGAAAACATTCAGCCTATGCATAACACCGGAGGGAACACGCTCGAGGAATCCAGAATGGAAAAAGGGCTTCTACTTCATTGCAAAGAAAGCCGGGATACCGATACTGCTATATGCCGTTGACTATCAAAAGAAACTGATAAGATGCACGAAAACAATCGTGCCGGACGGCGATGTGGAGGCACAGATGCGCGAGATAAAACTTTACTATAAGGACATAAAGGGTAAGCGGCCGGAACTTTTCAGCATAGGAGCGGTGTCATGAAGAAGAATTTGCTATATGTTGTCATTGCAACAGCATTGCTCGCAGGCTGCGGCTCTCACAGAAGGACTGTCAACTATCCTACGGACGTGGATATGGTTCACGGCATACCGTCAGATGCAGAGCCCACGACTGGTGCGTCAAAACGCGAATATGTGAACAGGAAATCCAACTGGGGAGTGGAATACAATGGCGAGCAATGGGTGAGGAACATGTCAAAGCCAATCCACATAACCGAAGGACTTGCCAACCGGCATCTGTCAGTTACACCAAGCCACGGCAGATACTACGACATGGGAAAGGGCAGGTGGAAGTGGCAACGCCCAGAATTGTTCTGCACCACAGAGGACTTGTTCACACAGACAATAGTAGTCCCGTACCTTATACCGATGCTCGAGAACGCAGGGGCAACGGTGTTCACATCAAGGGAGCGTGACTGGCAGCGCAATGAGGCCATAGTTGACAATGATGACCATACCCGGCAACCTTACTACACCGAGACAAACGACAACCACCCGTGGCATGACGCAGGTGTAACTGGTTTCGCATCACGGAGCGGGGATTACATCAACGGTGAGAACCCGTTCGCAGGAGGCACTGTGAGAATGGCGCGAACGTCAAACAAAAGGAACCAAAGTCTAATAACCTACAAACCAGACTTCCCCGAAGAGGGAAGGTATGCAGTGTATGTGAGTTACGCCACAATGCCCAAAAGCGTTGACGATGCCGAGTATATAGTATATCACAAGGGCAAAAAGACCGTATTCCATGTAAACCAGAAAATGGGTGGCGGCACTTGGGTGTATCTCGGCACATTCGGCTTCGAGCAGGGGTGCTCGCCACGCAACTGCGTGGTTGTCACCAACGTCAGCGACAGAAACGGCGTTGTGACCTCCGATGCCATCCGTTTCGGGGGCGGAATGGGCAACATTAGGCGCGGCGGCATGACAAGCGGACTGCCACGATGCCTCGAAGGCGCAAGATACAATGCGCAGTGGTCTGGAGCACCGGAAAGCGTTTACAACGCGAAGGAAGGGCAAAACGATTATGCCGACGACATAAACACGCGCTCGCGGATGACGAACTGGATAGCCGGCGGCTCATGCTATGTGCCATACATGCCTGGGCTGCGCGTGCCGCTCGAGCTCTCGCTCGCCGTACACAGCGACGCAGGCTTCCACAGCGACTGCTCGTCCGTGTTCGGCACACTGACAATCTGCACAACAGATTTCCACAACGGACTGCTCAACTCGGGAATATCAAGGAATTACTCTAAGGACTTCGCCACATCGCTTCTACATGATTCGAAACGAGACCTGAGCCACGCATTCGGCTCATGGACGGCACGCAAGCTCTACGACCGCAACTATTCGGAGAGCCGGCTGCCGGAAGTGCCGTCAGCGATACTCGAAACGTTGTCGCACCAGAGTTTCCCCGACATGAAATACGGGCAAGACCCGAATTTCAGATTTACATTCGCACGCTCCATATACAAGACTATCCTGAGATTTGTAACTGGTATGCACGACAGACCTTACACCGTTCAGCCACTGCCCCCAGATGCCTTCAGCATACAATTCGTAGGCACAAACCGCATCAGGCTGAGATGGAGACCGGTGAACGATGCGCAGGAACCATCGGCAAGACCAACCTCATACATCCTTTACACATCTGTTTCCGGAGGCGAGTTCGACAACGGGCAGCCCGTCAGCGGCACATCATGCCAGATAGAACTGCAACCCGGCATCCTTTACAGTTTCCGCGTCACGGCGGTCAACAAGGGCGGCGAGAGTTTCCCAACCGAACAACTGTCCGTTGGCTGCCATGAAGGAGCGACACGGACAGTGATGGTGGTTAACGGATTCAACAGGCTTTCATCGCCGGCAATACACGAAACGGAGAGCGAGCAGGGCTTCGACATGGCTGCCGACCCCGGCATAACATACGGCCCGACGGCTGGCTGGTGCGGTGAACAGACAGCCTTCGACAAGAGCAGCATAGGCATCATAAGTTCCACGGGATTAGGGTTCAGCGGAAACGAACTGCAAGGCAAATTCATAGCCGGCAACGACTTCAACTACGCCACCACCCACGCTGAGGCAATTTTGTCGGCAGGGAAATACAACGTGGCAAGTTGCTCGGCAAAGGCTGTGGAGAACGGAGACGTGAATATCGACAATTACTACTGCATAGACCTGCTGCTCGGACTTGAGAAAGACGACGGACACTCGCTCGTGCGGTATAAGTCGTTCAGCAGCAAGATGCAACGGCTGCTGACAGAATACACACGCAGCGGCGGGCGACTTCTCGTGAGCGGGTCATACATTGGATCTGACATGACAACAGATGCCGAGAAGGATTTCCTTGGCAGCGTTCTGAAGGTAAGCAACAACGGCGAGACACCGCCACGGCATTACACCGCCGTGACCGGCATGGGCATGTCATTCGACATCCACCGCACGCTGAACGAAGACCACTATGCCGCCACGTCGCCGGATGTGCTGCACCCGGTAGGCTCTGCCTTCTGCACTTTGCTTTACGGAAACGGGCGTGCTGCCGGCGTGGCATACGACGGGCGCGACTACAAGTCGTTCGTCATGGGCTTCCCGTTCGAGTGCATAACATCACACTCAAAGCGAAACGCCGTTATGCGCGGCATACTGTCATTCCTTATGAAGGATTAGAAACAGTCTTCGTTAAAGACAATAAACAAACAAAGATAGCGACAATGAAAATAAAGGCAAACGCTTCCGGGACAAGAAGCATCGAGGTGACGGACGAACACCTGCATACAATCGAAAAATACACGCTGCTCAAGAACCTCGTTGACAGCAACGGCATTGTGGATGAAACAGTCCTCGACAAACTGAAACTTAACGTGCGGTCAATACTCGGGTCACAGCAAACGGCAGACAAAAGTCTGCTCGACCTTTGCCTGGACGTAATATACAACCCGTACATGAAGGCTTTCGGACTGAGAAACCTCGTGCTGCTTTACATAGAGCAGATAAAGGAAAGGGAGGAAGAGCAATAACAGAAATGCCACGACTTTCCGATTTCCTTCCCACTACTAAGAAAGAAATGCAACTCCACGGATGGGATGTCGCAGACGTGATACTGTTCTCCGGCGACGCATACATAGACCACCCTTCGTTCGGAGTGGCTGTGATAGGGCGCGTGCTGCAGAGCAAAGGCTACCGCGTGGCCATCGTCCCGCAGCCTGACTGGCACGGAGACTTCCGCGACTTCAAGAAACTGGGGCGGCCACGGCTATTCTTCGGCATATCGCCGGGATGCATGGACTCGATGGTGAACAAATACACTGCCAACAAAAGGCTGCGGTCTGAAGACGCATACAGTCCCGACGGACGGCACGACTGCCGGCCAGAATATCCGACGGTGGTATATACCAAAATCCTGAAAGAACTGTACCCCGGAGTGCCGGTCATACTCGGAGGGATTGAGGCATCACTGAGGAGACTGACACACTACGACTACTGGCAGGACCGGCTGCGACGCTGCATACTGTGCGACAGCGGCGCCGACCTCCTGAGTTATGGCATGGGGGAAAAGACCATCGTGCGCATTGCGGAGGAAATTGAGGCTGGAAAGCACGTCAGCGAACTGCGCGACCTGCCGCAGACTGTGTTCATCGCAAGGAAAGAGGAAATACCCGGAGGCATAAACAGCGATGACATAGTGCTGCACTCACACGAGGAATGCCTGCAAAACAATAAGGCGGAGGCCGAGAACTACATGCACATAGAGGAGGAATCCAACAAAATGCACGCGCAGAGGCTTATCCAGAAGGTTGGAAACCTGTATGCCGTGGTGAACCCGCCGTACCCACCTATGACGACCGAGGAGCTCGACGCATCGTTCGACCTGCCATACACTCGCCTGCCACACCCAAAATACAAGAACAAGCGAATACCGGCATACGAGATGATAAAGCACTCCGTCAACCTCCACAGAGGTTGTTTCGGTGGCTGCGCGTTCTGCACCATATCGGCACATCAGGGCAAATTCGTCGTTTGCCGCTCGAAAGAGAGCGTTATGAAAGAGGTGGAGGAGGTTGTGAAATTGCCTGACTTCAAAGGTTATATTTCCGATCTTGGCGGCCCATCAGCCAATATGTATGGTATGCACGGACGCAACATGAAAGCATGTGAGAAATGCAAGCGTCCTTCATGTATCCACCCTGCCGTATGCGCCAACCTTGACACAAACCACTCGCGGCTGCTCGACATATACCATGCCGTTGATGCCGTGCCGCAGGTGAAGAAAAGTTTCATCAGCAGCGGGGTGCGCTACGACCTGCTGCTGCACAAGTCAAAGGACGATAAGACGAACGAAGCGGCGCGGCAATACACCCACGAACTTATTTGCAAACATGTCAGCGGACGCCTAAAGGTGGCACCGGAACACACGTCCGACGATGTCCTGCGACTTATGCGCAAACCGAGTTTCAAACTGTTCGACCAGTTCAAGCGCGTGTTCGACAGGATAAACCGCGAGGAGAACCTGCGGCAACAGTTAATACCTTATTTCATAAGCTCGCACCCAGGATGCCGCGAGGAACACATGGCTGAGCTCGCAGTTATGACCAAGAAACTGAATTTCCACCTCGAACAAGTGCAGGACTTCACCCCCACCCCCATGACAATAGCCACCGAGACATGGTACACTGGCTACGACCCATACACCCTCGAAAAAGTATTCAGCGCCAAGACACCAAGGGAGAAACTCGCACAGCGGCAGTTCTTCTTCTGGTACAAGCCAGGGGAGAGGAGGAACATCGAGAGGGAACTGCGCCGCATCGGAAGACAAGACCTCGTGAAAGAACTGTATTCAAAAAAACACTGACCATTGGAATATTGCGTAAGTGGAAAAAAAGATGTAACTTTGCAGCCGAAAATAAAAAATAAGGTATTAAGGAATGATAACTCTTTCGAACATTGCAATACAATTCGGCAAGCGAGTGCTGTACAAGGATGTAAACATAAAGTTCACCAACGGCAACATATACGGTGTAATAGGAGCCAACGGAGCTGGGAAATCGACATTGCTTAAAGTAATCAGCGGAGAACTCGAGCCAAACAAGGGAAGTGTGGAACTCGGACATGGGGAACGTCTCAGCGTGCTTGACCAGGATCACTTCAAATATGACACCTACAACGTGATGGACACTGTGCTGATGGGGCATCAGCCACTGTGGGAAAACATCAAGGAACGCGAACGAATATACAACAAAACGGACATGTCCGAGGAAGACGGAAACCGGGCCGCCGAACTTGAGGAGCAATTCGCCGAGATGGACGGGTGGAACGCCGAGAGCGATGCCGCACAACTTCTGCAGAACCTCGGGGTGAAAGAGCCTAAGCACCAGAAAATGATGTCGGAACTGTCAAACAACGAGAAAGTGCGCGTTATGCTGGCAAAGGCATTGTTCGGACACCCTGACAACCTTCTGCTCGACGAGCCTACCAACGACCTCGACCTCGACACGGTGCAGTGGCTCGAGGAATACCTAAGCAACGTTGAACAGACGGTGCTCGTGGTGAGCCACGACCGCCACTTCCTCGATGCCGTGTCAACACAGACCGTTGACATAGACTTCGGAAAGGTGACTGTGTTCTCAGGAAACTACTCGTTCTGGTACGAGTCGTCACAACTCGCGCTGCGCCAGGCACAAAACCAGAGGCAGAAAGCAGAGGAGAAACGCAAGGAACTGGAAGAGTTCATACGCCGCTTCTCGGCAAACGTGGCAAAGAGCAAACAGACAACGAGCCGCAAGAAAATGCTCGAGAAACTTAACATCGAGGAAATCCGCCCGTCAAGCCGCAAATATCCCGGAATAATTTTCCAGATGGAACGCGAGCCGGGAAACCAGATACTGGAGGTGCAAGACCTGAAGGCTGTGGATACCGACGGAACGGTGCTTTTCGACAAAGTTAACTTCAACATCGAGAAGGGAGAGAAAGTGGTGTTCCTGTCACACAACCCGAAAGCCATGACGGCTCTGTTCGAGATAATCAACGGCAACCGAGAGGCCGACAACGGTACATACAAATGGGGCGTTACGATAACTACGGCATACCTGCCGCTCGACAACACCGAATTTTTCAAAAGCGAACTTAACCTCGTGGACTGGCTGTCGCAATACGGCACGGGCAACGAGGTTATGATGAAGGGATATCTCGGCAGGATGCTGTTCAAGCAGGAAGAGGTGGAAAAAAAGGTCAGCGTGCTGTCCGGAGGAGAGAAGATGAGATGCATGATAGCGAGGATGCAGCTGAAAAACGCGAACTGCCTAATTCTCGACACGCCAACAAACCACCTCGACCTCGAGTCGATACAGGCTTTCAACAACAACCTCATGCAGTTCAAAGGCAACATCTTGTTCGCAAGCCACGACCATGAATTCATAAACACCGTGGCCAACAGGATCATCGAACTGACACCGCACGGAACGATAGACAAACTAACCACCTACGACGACTATATCTACGACGAGCAGATAAAAGCACAGAGGGAGAAAATGTACTGACAACAAATTGGCACATTATTTGCAATACATGCTTATGACACCTTGCCGCAGGACTAATGTGGCAAGCGTGTCATACGCTTTATATTAACGAAACAATATCATCAGGACAATGGATAAGGACAAAAAGAAATTAGGAACAGAGAACGGGGAGCAGAAAGACGACTCCATTAATGAGGCATGCGAGCAGCCAATGGAAGACGAAACGGGGAACGATACCAAGGGAACACCCGACGGTGAAACTGCCGGGGAGGAGTGCTGCGATGAAAAATCACCGCTCGACAAGGCTATCGACGAGATAAAGGAACTGAAGGAACAAATGCTATACAAGGCCGCAGAGTTCGACAATTTCAGGCGCAGGACGATAAAGGAGAAGGCCGAGTTAATCCTAAACGGCTCCGAAAAGGCAGTAATGGCGGTGCTGCCTGTCATTGACGACATGGAGAGAGCCATCGAAAACGGAAAGAATACCGATGACCCACAGGTGCTGAGAGAGGGAATGGAACTGATTTACCAGAAGTTCATAAAGTCGCTCGCAAGCCTCGGTGTACAGAAAATCGAGACTGACGATGCCGATTTCGACGTTGACTACCACGAGGCAATCGCAATGGTGCCAGGTATGGGCGACTACAAGAAAGGAAAGGTGCTCGACTGCGTGCTGACAGGATATAAGCTTAATGACAAAGTGATAAGACATGCCAAAGTGGCAGTAGGACAATAAACAGCATTACTCATGGCAAAGAGAGACTATTATGAGGTGCTTGGCGTAGACAAGAAAGCATCAGAGGACGAGATAAAAAAGGCATACCGCAGGATTGCCATAAAATATCACCCGGACCGCAACCCAGGCGACAAACAGGCAGAGGAGAAATTCAAGGAGGCTGCCGAGGCCTACGACGTACTGCACGACCCCAAGAAACGCCAGCAGTACGACCAGTTCGGCTTCAACGGACCGGCAGGCATGGGAGGCTTCGAGGGGTTCGGTTCAGGAGGCGGTTTCTCAATGGACGACATATTCTCAATGTTCGGCGACGTATTCGGCGGACATGGGGGATTCGGTGGCTTCAGCGGCTTCGGGAGCGGAAGGGAATACCGCCAGCCGGCAAAGCACAGGGGCAGCGACCTGCGGCTCAAGGTGCGCCTGTCGCTTCAGGAAGTGGCAACGGGTGTCACCAAGAAGTTCAAGGTGAAGAAAGACGTTACATGTCCGCACTGCCACGGCTCCGGGGCAGAGAACGGCAGCGGCAGTGAGACATGCCCCACATGCCACGGCTCGGGCATGGAAGTGCGGACACAGCAGAGCATATTCGGTGTCATGCAGACGCAGACCGTGTGCCACACCTGTGGAGGCGAGGGAAAAGTTATAAAAGACAAGTGCCGGAAATGCGGAGGCTCGGGAGTCGTCAAGGGTGAAGAGGTCGTGGAAATATCAATCCCCGCAGGAGTAGCTGAGGGAATGGTTGTCAACGTGCCGAACAAGGGCAATGCCGGCAGGCGGAACGGAATAGCCGGCAACATACAGGTGCTGATAACCGAAGAGCAGAACGACACGTTTGTAAGGGACGGCAACGACCTGATTTACAACCTGCTGCTTGACTTCCCTACTGCTGCAATGGGCGGAAACGTGGATATACCGACCATAGACGGCTCGAAAGTAAAGATAAAGATTGAACCAGGCACACAGCCCGGAAAGACACTGCGGCTGAGGGGCAAGGGGCTGCCGGCCGTAAGTGGATATGGCAGCGGAATGGGCGACATTGTGGTGAACATAAGCGTGTATGTGCCTAAGACACTGACACGCGACGAGAAGCAGATGCTCGAGAAAATGCAAGGCAGCGACAACTTCAAGGGAGACAGTTCCACAAAGAAAAGCATATTCGAGAAATTCAGGAACTACTTCTCCTGATTTTTCGTTTTGCCAAAGCGGCATCCGAAAAATGCAAAACCACAGTCCCGCCGATTGCATACAAGACAGCAATTAAAGCGGAATTGCAATGCAAAACCGGCGAATTTGCAGACCAAAAACGGCGAGTTTGCAGACCAAAATCGGCGAATTTGCAAGCTGGCAAAATATTAAACGGAAGGCAACAGGACATTAAATGCGAGCCAGATGGGCACAAACAGCAATACAATATTATGACATACGAGGAAACTGTGCAGTACCTGTACGACTCGGTACCAATGTTCCAGAACGTCGGTGCCGCAGGATACAAGGAGGGACTGCAAAACACTATGACGCTCGACGAGCATTTCGGACACCCACACCGCATGTTCCGGACAATACACATTGCCGGAACAAACGGGAAGGGGTCATGCTCGCACACTATAGCGGCAATGCTGCAGTGCGAAGGCTACAAGGTGGGGCTGTACACATCACCTCACCTCGTGGACTTCCGCGAGCGGATACGCATCAACGGGGAGTGCATAGGTAAGGAGTATGTAGTCGACTTCGTGGAAAAGGAGCGGGCATTCTTCGAGCCGCTTCACCCGTCATTCTTCGAACTCACCACAGCTCTCGCATTCAAGTATTTCGCAGACCGGCGCGTTGACATTGCCGTGATTGAGGTTGGAATGGGCGGACGGCTCGACTGCACAAACATCATAAGTCCTGAACTGAGCATAATAACCAACATATCGCTCGACCACACGCAGTTTCTCGGTGACACGACGGCAAAGATTGCCAAGGAGAAGTCCGGGATAATAAAACGCGGCACGCCAGTTATAATCGGCGAGGCAGACAACCAGACGAGACCGGTGTTCGATGCAGTGGCAAAAGAGAAAGGCGCGCCCATAACATACGCCGGGGAGGGCAACTATGATGAATTCGATGACATTGAGTTTGAACTGAAAGGCGGTTACCAGAACAAGAACCGCACGACTATACTCTGTGCCGCACGGCAACTCGGCATACCGCGCGCGTCAATAGCAAAAGGCATGGCAACAGTGTGCGAGGCGACCGGACTGAAAGGAAGGTGGCAGACGCTCGGCACCGAGCCGCTCGTGATATGCGACACGGGACACAACGCAGGGGGGTGGGAATATCTCGCCAAGCAGATACGGCAGGTGAAGTGCGGCACACTGCGCATAGTGTTCGGGATGGTTGACGACAAAGACATTGACACCGTAATGGCAATGCTACCGGAAAACGCCACCTACTACTGGACACAGGCATCAACGAAACGCGCCGTGAACTGCCGCGACATAATGGACAAAGGAAAGAGGTTGAATCTCGAAGGAACGCCCTACCCCAACGTTGACGCTGCCTACCGGGCAGCACTGGAAGAAGCGTCCCCTGCGGATTTCATCTTCGTTGGAGGCAGCAGTTACGTCGTTGCCGACCTGTTGTCTGGAGAAATTTAATGCATGACACCAAAATATAAATGATGGCGAATGCCAGAAGGTATGTCGCCATCATTTTTTAACGTATTTTTTAATACTTTCTATTGTAATTCTCAACTTTTTTTGCTTACTTTGCAAATAAGTTTACTAACCATCAAATTATTGAAGTGATGAAGAAAGACGAGACACAATCATTGTGTGGCCTGAAACGCTCAGACTTCCAGACCACGATAAACGGCAAGAACACCGATTTGTATATACTGAAAAACAGCGAGGGCAGTGAAGTAGCCATAACAAACTACGGAGGCGCCATTGTTGCAGTGATGATGCCAGACAAAGACGGGAACATGGCAAACGTGGTGCACGGATACAGCAGCATAGACGAAATGAAAGACAGCAAGCAGCCATTCCGCTCAACACTCGTCGGACGGTTTGCCAACCGCATCGGCAAAGGCACATTCCAACTGAACGGCAAGCATTACCAACTGCCGGTGAACTGCGGAGGCAACATGCTGCACGGGGGGAACGAGGGATTCCACAGACGTGTGTGGGACGCATTCCTGATGAATGACAACACGCTGGTTCTGAACTACACATCACCCTATCTTGAGGAGGGCTTCACCGGAGAAGTGAAGACAACTGTGGTGTATAGCCTGAGCGACTCAAACGAACTTGCCATCGGGTATATGGCAACAACTAACAAAAAGACCATCATAAACCTGACAAACCATGCTTATTTCGCTCTTGATGGAACTGGCGGCACGGAGTCGTCGATAGACAAAATCGAGTGTGAGATAAATGCCGATTTCTACCTTCCGGTTGACAGCGACCTTCTGCCTACGGGCGAGATACTGAAGGTTGACGGCACGCCTTTCGACTTCCGCAAGGCAAAACCAATAGGACAGGACATAAATGCCGACAACGAACAGATACGTCGCGGCGGCGGATACGACCACTGCTTCGTACTGAACAAGAAAGAGGAAGGCGAACTGGCGTTGGCCGCACGCATAAAAGACCCGGGGACAGGACGCACGATGGAGATATATACCACGGAGCCGGGCATGCAGGTTTACAGCGACAACGAGGAGTGCTGCGGCGATGGAAAGCCATGCGGGACATTCCCACGGCGGTCTGCCATCTGCTTCGAGGCACAGCACTTCCCCGACTCGCCAAACCGCCCATATTTCCCGTCGGTGGTGCTGCGCCCGGGACAACAGTACAAACAGAAGACAATATACAGGTTCGGGGTGGAAGAATGACGATGACGGGATAGCAAAACGCACAATATGCGAGTGCACGCCACAGATAAAAACGGGGACATCACAGCCACAGCAGCAATGATGTCCCCGTCATATACAATGGCGCACGGGCATCCATAGCACCACCCATGTATCCCACGCTAAAACACACGCATAAAAGCATTTAACCAAAATAGGTCATTACAACACGGATTTTCCCATTCCGCATTGTCAACCCGTTCTCCCGGCTGCTTGCAGCCACTTGCCGGATATACATGCGCCATATATGCAAAAGGAGGAAAAAGAGTAAACACAAAAAAAATAAGTCCATAAAAATTACCTTATAAGCAAGTTTATTGTTAACTTTGCAGACAAATATATTTTACCATATTTATGGACTGGCTGATAAATCTATTTACTACAACAGACTCTGTTGCACACATCGTACTTTTGTACTCAATTGTAATCGCCACCGGCGTATTGCTCGGCAAGATAAAAGTCGGTGGCATATCACTCGGAGTCACTTTCGTACTATTTGCGGGAATCCTTTCAGGACATGTCGGCTTCACCGCGCCGTCAAACATCCTCACGTTCATCCAGGAGTTCGGGCTCGTGCTTTTTGTCTTTATGATTGGTCTGCAGGTTGGGCCAAGTTTCTTCGAGGGCTTCGGTGCATCAGGACTGAAACTAAATGCACTCGCAACAATAACAATCATACTCAACGTGGTCGTGATGTTTGCGTGCTATTTCATTTTCTTCGACACTTCAGACCCAAATAACCTTCCAATGATGGTGGGAACACTCTACGGCGCAGTTACCAACACGCCTGGTCTCGGTGCCGCCAACGAGGCTCTATACAGCGTGTTCACTGACGTGAAGCCACCACAGATTGCATCTGGATACGCATGCGCCTATCCGCTCGGTGTCATTGGAATAATAGGCTCCACTATACTCATAAGGTATATATGCAAGATTAAACTTGACAAGGAGGAAAAAGAGCTTGAGCACAACGAGAACGACAACGCCAACGTGAAGCCGCAAAAGATGCACCTTCAAGTGACAAACAAATCACTCGACGGCAAGCCACTGAAGCAGGTGCACCGCTTCCTAAACCGTGACTTCGTATGCACGAGAATATTGCACGAAGGACATGTCAGCATCCCGAACCGGGACACGATATTCCACATCGGCGACCAGTTGCTCATAGTTTGCGCGGAGGCTGACGCAGAGGCAATAACGGCTTTCATCGGGCCGCAGATAAACGTGGAATGGGAAAAACAAGACATGCCGATGGTAAGCAAGAGAATACTCATAACACGCCCGAACATAAACGGCAAGACACTTGTTGACCTGCACATGTCGAGGGTTCACGGTGTCAACGTAACAAGGGTGACGCGCCAGGGCATGGACATATTTGCCAGTGCCACACTGCCGCTGCAGGTTGGCGACCGCATAATGGTGGTTGGCCCGGAGGATGCCGTGAACCACGTTGCCGACATGATGGGCAACTCCATACGCCGGCTTGACGCGCCAAACATCGCAACGATATTCATCGGAATAATAATCGGCATATTGTTCGGCTCGATGCCCATCGCAATACCGGGAATGCCAATACCATTGAAACTCGGCATCGCCGGCGGCCCGCTCATAATAGCGATACTGATAGGCAGGTACGGCTACAAGGTTCACCTTGTTACCTACACCACTACATCGGCCAACATGATGCTGCGCGAAATAGGCCTCGTGCTTTTCCTCGCCAGCGTCGGCATAAAGGCCGGGGCAGGCTTCTGGAACACTGTTGCCGAGGGTGACGGCCTGCTGTATGTGCTAACAGGATTTTTAATAACGGTATTGCCCATATTAGTCACAGGCACTCTGGCACGCGTGAAATTCAAACTGAACTATTTCACAATAATGGGAATGATGGCCGGTACATACACTGACCCTCCAGCACTGGCATACGCCAACTCGACATGTTCGAAGGGCGCTCCCGCCGTTGGTTACTCGACAGTATATCCGCTTAGCATGTTCCTTAGGATCTTTACCGCACAGACCATTGTGCTGGTATGCTGCGGGCTGTGATGCAGGGCGAACGGAAATAACCATAGGATAAGAAATGATTTTATAATGTTAGATGAACTTTAAAAAACTTATATAAATAATACACGATGAGGAAATACTTTTTGATGATGACAATGGCGTTTGCCAGTACCGTGATGTTTGCACAAGGGGCAAAGAACATCAAGATAAACGAGGTGCTGACAAACAACATTGCCAGTCTGCAGGATGATGTCGGCAGACGCCTTCCATGGCTTGAACTTGCCAACACGTCGTTCTCGACATACAACGTGCGCGGTATGTTCATAACGACCAACAGGAAAGTGCTTGACACCGGTCTTTCCGCGCCAGAGCGCATGAGACTCATGAGCGTCATACCCAGCGGAGACGAAAGGACATTGATGAAGGGGCAGCAGCACCTCGTGTTCTTCCTGAACTCCTACCCTGCGGCAGGCACCACCCACCTCAAATCAAGTGTTAACGCCGGGAAACCGACATGGGTGGCACTGTACGATGGCAATGGCATAGACCTCATAGACTCCGTGACGGTCCCCGCGCTCGGTGAGAACATGTCGTATGCCCGGGTAAAGGACGGTTCAAGCCAATGGGAAGTGAAGAATGCGGAGGCAGTGACTCCCCAGACAAAGAACCACATCGGTGTCAATGAGTCGAAAGTGGCAAAACTAAAAACAGATGACCCATACGGCATCGGAATAACAGTGCTTTCGATGGGGATTGTTTTCGCATGTCTTACGTTGCTGTATGCGTTCTTCACGATTTTCGGGAAATACGTTGTTGCAAAGAAACGGGAAAAGAAAGCAAGGCCGAAAATAAGCAAATACCCGAATACGGCCACGGCACAAGACAAACTGCCACACGACGCAATGCCAAACGATGCGGAACTGGCAGTGGCGGTGCTTGCCGTGAACGAAGAGATGGCAACATACGCCGCAGTGATAGCCCTGGCTCTGAAACAGTATAATGACGACATACACGACGATGAGCCAGACGTTATAACAATAGCCCCGCACGACACAAGGTGGGGCAACTCGCTGAATGCATTCAGCAACTTTTCATAATGACAAAAAAACAAACAAAATAAAAAACAAAAAACAATGAGCAGTTATCAGTACAAAGTGAACGGAGTTGAATACGAAGTGGAGATACAGGATATTGAAAACAACATAGCACGCGTTTCGGTGAACGGCAAACGGTTTGAGATAGAACTCCCGGAAACCATGAAAGCGCACGACACGGTGAAAAAAGAGACAAAGACCAATGTCGCAAAGAAACCTGAAGTGAGTACGAAGCCTGTGGCAAAACCAGAACCAGGAAAGAAGACAGAAAGCAAAGGCATGAAAGTGACAGCACCACTGCCAGGAACTATAACGGAGGTAAAGGTTGCCGTCGGGCAGAAAGTGAAGGAAGGAGACACCGTAGTGATACTCGAGGCTATGAAAATGCAGAACAATATCGAAGCAGAAATATCCGGGACGATAACCGAAATACATGTAAGTCAGGGAGACACCGTGATGGAAGGGAAACCTCTCGTAACAATATGCTAACTGAAAAGACAAGCAACAAATGGGATTTACAGATTTCATAGTTAACAATTTCAACGAATTCCTGTCATACACGGGGTTTGCCAATGCCACGATACCAAACATAATTATGATTGTCGTAGGGGCTTTCTTCATCTGGCTTGCCATAAAGAAAGACTTCGAGCCACTGCTGCTCGTACCCATCGGCCTTGGTATCATTCTCGGCAACATCCCGTTCCGCACAGATGCCGGACTGGAGATAGGACTGTATGAAGACAACTCCGTGCTAAACATTTTCTATCAGGGAGTGCGCGAAGGCTGGTATCCTCCGTTAGTGTTCCTCGGCATTGGAGCAATGACGGATTTCTCCTCCCTGATAGCAAACCCGAAATTAATCCTAATAGGAGCTGCCGCACAGTTTGGCATATTCGGGGCATACATGACAGCACTGGCACTTGGATTCGAGCCGAACCAGGCTGCCGGCATAGCAATTATAGGCGGTGCAGACGGCCCAACGGCAATATTCCTCTCATCGAAGACCGCACCCAACCTTATGGGAGCAATCGCCGTGTGCGCATATTCATACATGGCACTGGTGCCTGTGATACAGCCGTTCATAATGAAACTCATGACGACGAGCAAGGAACGGCTGATACGCATGAAGTCACCGCGCAACGTGTCGCAGACGGAGCGAATCCTGTTCCCGATAATCGGACTGCTGCTCACCACGTTCATTGTACCGTCCGGACTGCCACTGCTCGGTATGCTGTTCTTCGGAAACCTGCTGAAAGAGTCTGGCAAGACGACACGCCTCGCCAAGACTGCCGGCTCTGCGCTAAACGACATCGTGGTTATACTGCTCGGACTAACCGTGGGTTGCTCAACACAGGCAAGCGAGTTCCTGACAATGAACACCATATTTATCTTCTTCATAGGCGCGTGCGCATTCATCGTTGCCACGGCGAGCGGTGTGGGATTTGTAAAGCTCATGAACCTTTTCCTGCCAAAGGACAAGAAGATAAACCCGCTCATAGGAAACGCTGGCGTGTCCGCCGTTCCTATGTCTGCACGCATATCAAACAATGTGGGACTGGAATACGACCGCCGCAACTTCCTGCTGATGCACGCCATGGGCCCCAACGTGGCAGGCGTGATTGGCTCCGCTGTTGCAGCTGGCGCGCTGCTCGGTTTCCTTAAATGACATTGATATGGAACTCCCAAGCATTGCAATCATAGACCACAACACGCTGTCGGTAATCGGACTTAAGCATATACTACAGGACGTGCTTCCGATCGTAGATGTCAAGTCGTTCTTTTCATTTGAAGAGTTCGAGGCAGCAGATGACAAAACATTCGCACACCTGTTCGCCTCAATGAATGTCGTGCTTGAAAACCGGCGTTTCTTCCTTGGGCATATACGTGAGACAATAGTGCTTACGACCTCTCCGAAATCGAATATGAGCGGTTTCAAATGTATATGTATCAACGTTCCGGAAAAGCAGTTGATAAAATCTATACTAACACTGCACAGCGGAGGGCATCCCCATGGAGCAAACCTTCCTCCGCTCCCGGAAAACATGTGCAAGAAAAACCTCACCGACCGTGAGCAGGAAGTGATGTCGCTTATAGTTCAGGGATTCATTAACAAGGAGATTGCCGACAAACTTAATATTGGGCTTACGACGGTGATAACCCATCGGCGAAACATAATGGACAAACTCGGTATGAAGAGCGTGTCGGCGCTGACGATATATGCCGTGATGCACGGATACGTTGATATAAAGGACATATAAGGTAAGCATCCAGTATTTTACATCTTCCGTGAAAGACGTAAAATACTGTATGCTTACGTTGCTCAGGGTTGTTTTTATGGCATTATTTACCCACGCAGAAATCACGAAATATGGAATGGAGAACCTCATCGGATGTTATAATACCCTTTCCTGTTATTTCCGATAGGGTGTGCAGAACCATACGGAGATCTTCTGCTACGAGATCACCACTAATGCCATTCTCAAGTGATTTTATAGCATCTGAGATTTCGACATGGGCCTTTAACAAAGCATCATAATGCCTTGCAGATGTAATGATTACGTCATTCTCTGTAAATTCCGGTATGTTTGTTGAGTTGAATATTTGTTCCTCAAGGTTTTCTATTCCGATATCTTTCTTTGCAGATATTTCCACATAAGAAATATATGATGAAAGTTTACTGCCTATTTCGAATGACATCGGATTTTTGTCTATTTTGTTCCTTACAATTATCAATGACTTGCCTTCCGTTCGTTTCAACATTTCCTCGAAATCTTTGTTCTCAGGCCGTTCATCAATCACCCACAAAACAATCCTTGCCTTTTCTATGGCTTTGTAAGTACGGTTTATCCCGATTCTCTCTATTTCGTCTGTTGTCTTGCGTAATCCAGCGGTGTCAATAAACCTGAACTGCACACCTTTTATTTCCAAAGTATCCTCGATGGTGTCGCGCGTTGTACCATGAATGTCGGAAACAATGGCACGCTCATCCCCAATCAACCTGTTGAGCAATGTCGATTTACCCACGTTGGTATTTCCGATTATAGCCACAGGAATACCATGTTTAATTGCATTGCCGGTCTCGAAAGAAAGTACAAGTTTTTTTATCTTAAAGTCTATTTCCCTTGCCAATGAAAGGAGTTCGGAACGGTCTGCAAATTCTATGTCCTCATGGTCGGAGAAATCAAGTTCCAACTCGAGAAGCGATGTCATTTTCAGCAACTTCCCTCTCAATGCAAGAAGTTCTGACGAAATGCTCCCACGCAGTTGTGCCAATGCCATTCTGTGTGTTGTCGCATTTGTCGAGGCTATGAGGTCTGCCACTGCCTCAGCCTGTTCAAGGCCAATTTTGCCGTTTAGGAAAGCCCTCTGCGTGTATTCCCCCGGCATTGCCTGGCGACACCCTTTCGTTATTAGCGTCTCTACAATCTTGCCTGCAATATACCGCGAACCATGACAAGAAATTTCAACGGAATCCTCACCGGTATAACTGTGTGGCGCACGGAACACACTTACCATTACATCATCAATGACATTCCCGTCTGCATCAAGGAAATCAGAATGCCGTACTGTATTTGCAGGGGTGTTTATGGAAATGCCATCGCATACGGCACATGCGATTTTCACAGCATAGTCACCACTTATTCTGATTATACACAAAGCCCCACCCGTGGCTGTTGCAAGAGAGCATATCGTATCGTTACCGCTCATTGGCATATATATTATATTGAATCAATGGCTTCCTCCAGCGTTTCGAGGTCACTTTCTTTTGTTGCCCATGAAGTCACGAATCGGCACAAGGTATTGCCAGCATCGATTTTCTCCCATGTCTCAAAGGCGACATGACGCGCGAGCTTCTCCATCTGAACATTCGTCAGCACAACAAACTGTTGGTTGGTTGGGGACTCCTCTAGCGCAAAACCAGCATCAGAGAAAATCTTTCTCAGGCGCATTGCCATATTGCAGGCATTACGTGAAATTTCAAAATACAGTCCGCCAGTAAACAAAGCATCAAACTGGACACCGACAAGACGGCTCTTTGCAAGCAATGCGCCATGCTGCTTAATGATTGAAAAGAAATGCCTTGGAACATTATTATTGGTAAAAACCACCGCCTCTCCACAAAGTGCCCCGACCTTTGTTCCACCAATATAGAAAACATCGCAGTGCCTTGCAAGCCACGGAAGGTCAAAATCGCATGCGTCGGACGTTAGACCATAACCTAATCTCGCCCCGTCAACAAACAAGGGAATATTGTAATTCTTGCATACGATGTTGATGTCCTCCATCTCGGCAGCACTGTATATTGTGCCAAGTTCCGTTGGGAAAGTGATATACACCATTCCTGGCCACACCATATGGGCACATGTTGGATCTGCATGAAATCTCTCCAAAAAGGCCGACAAGTCACCAGCATCCATCTTTCCCTTGTGCGAAGGTAGCGTTATCACCTTATGTCCGCTTGCTTCAATTGCCCCGGATTCATGCACGTTGATGTGTCCGGTCTCAACAGAAACAACACCTTCATACTGCTCAAGCAAGGCGTCAATCACTGTGGCGTTGGTCTGTGTCCCGCCAACAAGAAAATACACGCCTGCATCTTCCAATCCGCAAGCCTCGCGTATTTTCTTCCTCGCCCTTTCGCTCCATTCGTCAAAGCCGTATGATGCGCTCTGGCTTTCGTTTGTGTCAAAAAGAGATTGGAGCACACTTGGATGTGCTCCATTATTATAATCGCTTTCAAATGAAATCATATAATGTCTCTCGTTTTTGTAAACTATATTCTGTCCAGAACAAGTTTTATAAGGTCGTCGATACTGTTCTTGTAACTTGTATTAGCCTTCTTTGCGAGCCGGTTTGCGATAACCATGCAGCATGTTAGAGCCTTGTGTCCGAGCAGTCGTGACAACCCTGCCACTGCGGAACTCTCCATCTCGAAATTTGTTATGCGCAGGCCATCACGCTCGAATGCCTCCACCTTATCATTCTGCTTTGGATCGGCAAGTGGAATGCGCAGTTCCCTGCCCTGTGGCCCATAGAACCCGCCACATGCTATAGTGACACCACGCACCATATCCTTTTGTGCGATACGTTCTATGAGTTCTGCATCAGCATCAATGACATACGGGGCACAAAGTTGTGGACTCCAGTTCATGTGTTCAGTAAAAGCCTTTTCAAACTCAAGATCGCACACGTCGTTTCTGCCAGCATAGAAATTAAGCAGCCCGTCGAATCCTATACTCTTGACAGAAGCGATGAAAGTGCCAACCGGCGTGTTTGGCTGCAGACCTCCGCAAGTACCTACCCTGACTATTGTGAGTTGCCTGTGTTCCGGTTTTTCCTCGCGTGTGTTGAAATCTATGTTTGCAAGCGCATCCAGTTCGTTGACTACGATGTCTATGTTATCACAGCCTATACCTGTGCTCTGAACAGTTATCCGTTTGCCATTATATGTGCCTGTGACAGATTTGAATTCACGGTTTTCAACCTCGCATTCTCTATTCTCGAAATGTTTTGCAACAGTCTCCACACGTCCTGGGTCACCAACAAGTATAACCTTGTCTGCCAACTGTTCCGGTTTAAGATGAAGGTGGAATGCACTGCCGTCCGGGTTGATTATCAACTCCGATTCTGGAAAATACTTTTTTGTCATGTTCTTTAATTTTATTTGATTAATAAATTTTCCGTATTTCTTATTGATTTCTCCAAAATACGTTTTTCTCTTTCTCCTTTTATAATTTCCTGTTCGAGTGTTGTTATTTCCTCTGATATTTTCCTTTGTGCCGTTTTGGCCGCAGAAGCATATTTCTCACGCTGTATTCGAAGTCTGTTGACATCACTGCCAAGTTTCTTCACTATGGTCTGAAGACGTCTGAACTCATTTGCATTTGACGGTGATTTGAATTGACTAACGCTTGTATATGTAACATTGTCATTTACGATGAATGATATAGCATTATCGTTATCAGCACTTTTCTTACTTTTGACATCAGTTGCAATACGTTTCATTGCCGCATTCCTCTCCGTTCCATCGCCCCACGTATCCTTAATGCTTGAAATCCTTGCAAGACTTCTAAGTTTCTCATTCGAGAGTTCACTCACATCATACGATTGACTGCTGTTAGGCAACAGCGTATATATGCAAACCGTGCCCTCTGGCTGATGCCGATCGGTGACTAACCATGCGATAGAGTCTGTTTCGTCTTCTGCGTACAGATAATCGTTATCGAATGAATTGAAAGGCAATCCGATATTCTGTGGTTCGAGGAGTGATCCGCCGTCGGAATCATAACGTGTCACAAAAATGTCATATCCCCCAAGCGAAGTCTCTCCCTTTCCTGCAAAATACAATGTTGTGCCATCAGCCATGAGGAAAGGATAATCCGCATTGCCTATTTCGGTGAGTTCCTGCGGCTCTGTCCACTTGCCTGCCAGCCTGTCAGAAACATATATCCTCGAGATTCCGGCTGTGTCACGCCTTGAGAAGTATTTCTTGTCTATGAAATCGTTCTCGAAAGAAGTTCCGTTCTCGCTGTCTTCAAGTTTCCCACACTCCGAAGACAAAGGAATACGACTTATGAATTCGTCCTTCGAAACGACAACACTATCTACAATGACAACCTTTCGGACAGAAGTGAGCATATTCTCAAACATAAGTTCTGACGCCGTTGGTTTCCTGTAATCAACGGTGACCTTGCGATTATGCGATTTCTTCCTGCCCTTCTGTGCCATTGAAGGCACGGCTATGAGCAACGACAACACGACAATAAATACCCTCATAGGCATCTGTTTTTTTAAGAAAGCAGTTTATCAGCCATTGCGGCAGCGGCGCGCCGGCCGTCACCCATGGCAAGTATAACAGTTGCTCCGCCACGAACGATGTCACCACCGGCAAACACATACGGGCGTGAACTTTGCATTTGTTCGTTGACAACAATTGTGTTCTTCCTTCCGAGTTCAAGTCCCTTTATCGACTTTGGTACAAGAGGATTGGGGGAAACACCGACTGCCACTACCACCTGATCGACATCTATTGTGACTGTTTTTCCTTCAACAGGTATCGGCTTACGGCGACCACTTGCATCAGGCTCACCAAGTTTCATAACCTGTAGCACAGCCTGCTTCACCGCCCCACTCTCGTCGGCGATATATTCTATCGGATTGTGGAGCGTGAGGAAGTTTATCCCCTCTTCCTTGGCATGTTTCACCTCTTCGAGACGGGCTGGCATCTCCGCCTCAGAGCGACGGTATACCAACGTGACGTTTGCGCCGATGCGCTTTGCTGTCCTGCATGAGTCCATCGCTGTGTTTCCTCCACCAACGACAAGCACGTTAGTGGCAGGATTGATCGGTGTGTCGGCTTCGGGATTGGCTGCATCCATCAGATTTACACGCGTGAGATACTCGTTAGACGACATTATGTTTATGGCATTCTCTCCTGGTATGTTCATGAAGTTTGGCAGACCTGCACCAGAGCCAACGAAAATTCCCTTGAAATTCTGTGCCTTAAGTTCTTCAATGGAGATTGTCTTTCCAACGATAACGTCTGTCAGGAAATGTACGCCCATTTTTTCAAGGTTTTCTATCTCAACGTCAACAATTCGGTTGGGAAGACGGAACTCCGGGATGCCGTATTTCAGCACGCCACCAATCTCATGCAAAGCCTCGAATACATACACGTCAAATCCTTTCTTAGCCATATCTCCTGCAAAACTCAGTCCTGACGGCCCGGAACCTACCACAGCAACCTTTATCCCGTTGCTTTTTGCAATCTCTGGCAATGAGATGTTCCCGCTCTCGCGCTCATAATCGGCAGCGAAACGCTCAAGGTATCCTATTGCAACGGGTTTGCCACCACTCTTCAAGTGTATGCACTTGCTCTCACACTGTTTCTCCTGTGGGCATACACGTCCACAAACAGCAGGCAGTGCTGACGTGTCTTTCAACACCTTTGCAGCAGCAAGGAACTGCCCGCGCTCTATATTCTTAATGAATGAAGGAATGTCAATGCCAACTGGACATCCATCAACACATGTAGGTCTTGGACAATCGAGGCATCTTTTTGCCTCGTTGACAGCCATCTCGCTTGTCAATCCGATGTTGACTTCCTCAGTTCTTGTCGTTGCACGATACAAGGGGTCAAGCTCCGGCATGACAACGCGCTCCATCGCCATTCTGTCCTTTGGCTTCATGCTCTTGCGCAACTCCATACGCCAAGCCGATTTCTTGTCCGTAAGTTCTTCTATTGTTTCGTCCGTAGGCTTGTTGTCCATAACTGGCTGGCCACAAGACTTTGGTTTCGTTTCATCCTGCTCTTTTAAACTGTGGGCATTGCTTTCAAAACGATTAAGTTCTTCCTTTTCTTCCCGCTTGAAAGTACCCATGCGTTTGAACATTTCGTCCCAGTCAACCAAGGCACCGTCAAACTCAGGGCCATCGATGCACACGAACTTTGTCTTGCCACCGATTGTGAGTCGGCAGGCGCCACACATTCCCGTGCCATCAACCATTATAGTGTTGAGCGACACGTCTGTCGGTATATTATATTTCTGTGTGAGTAGACAGCAGAACTTCATCATTATCGGAGGTCCGATGGCAAATGCCTTGTCAATCTTCGGCTCCTGTTTTATGAATTTCTCCATACCTACCGTCACAACTCCTTTCTCGCCGTATGATCCGTCGTCGGTCATTATAATCAGTTCGTCAGAAGATGCCCTCACCTCATCCTCAAGTATGATAAGATCTTTGCTGCGTCCTGCTATAACAGACAACACCCTGTTCCCGGCAGCCTTGAGTGCCTTGATTATTGGCAGCATCGGTGCAACGCCGACACCGCCTCCCGCACAAAGCACAGTACCGAAATTCTCGATATGCGTAGGGTTGCCGAGAGGTCCGACAACATCTGTCACATAGTCGCCAACGTTAAGATTGCACATTTTCACGCTTGACAGCCCGACTTTCTGCACAACGAGCGTTATCGTACCTCTCTCAACATCGGCATCAGCAATGGTAAGTGGCATGCGTTCCCCTCGTTTGCCAACCCTTACTATAACGAAATTGCCTGCCTTGCGGCTTTTGGCAATAAGAGGAGCCTCAACCTCGAACAAGAACACTTTTTCCGAGAATTGCTTCTTGCTAACTACCCTGTTCATAATTAAATTTTGTTTTTAATATTAGAATATAAGGTTATTTATTTTTCGTCAATCAATCTATCATATCAAAACCGGTGTATGGCACGAGAGCCTTCGGTATGCGTATGCCTTCCTCCGTCTGGTTGTTCTCAAGCAGTGCCGCAACTATGCGTGGCAGCGCGAGGGCAGAGCCGTTGAGGGTGTGGCACAGTTCCGTCTTCTTAGTTTCACTGTTGCGATAGCGACATTTCAGCCTGTTTGCCTGATAATTGTCGAAATTACTTACAGAAGAAACTTCGAGCCAACGTTTCTGTGCTTCCGAATAGACCTCGAAGTCATAGCATATTGAGGATGTGAACGACTGGTCGCCGCCGCATAACAGCAGTATGCGGTATGGCAGTTCGAGTTTTTTCAACAATCCTTCAACATGCTCCAGCATCTCTCTGTGACTTTCCTTCGAGTGGCTCGGCTTGTCGATACGCACTATCTCTATCTTTGAGAACTCATGCAGACGGTTGAGCCCGCGCACGTCTTTGCCGTAGGAACCTGCCTCGCGGCGGAAGCATTCTGTATATGCACAGTTCTTTATGGGCAAGTCCTTCTCGTCAATTATTACGTCGCGGTAAATATTCGTAACTGGGACTTCCGCAGTGGGTATCAGATATAAATCGTCAACCTCGGCATGATACATCTGTCCCTCTTTGTCAGGCAGTTGTCCCGTGCCATATCCCGAAGCGGCATTCACTACTGTTGGAGGAATTATCTCAGTATATCCAGCATTGCGTGCCTCGTCAAGGAAGAAATTGATCAGTGCTCTCTGCAGACGAGCCCCCTTGCCAATATATAAAGGAAAGCCTGCGCCAGTTATCTTAACGCCGAGGTCAAAGTCTATGATGTTGTATTTCTTAGCAAGTTCCCAGTGAGGAAGACGTGCCTCGGCAACGTCCGGGTTGACATTCCAGTTGCCAACGTTGTCGCCATCACGGCACTCACAGAGGTTGCTCTTGACAACAAGGTTATCCTCTGCGGATTTACCCTCCGGCACTTCATCATATGGAATGTTCGGTATCTGACACAGTAAATCGTTAAGATACTCCTGTGCGTTGTTCATCTCGGCCTCAAGTTCCTTGTTTGTCTCCTTCATCCTGGACACATTCTCTTTTATGACGGCAGCTTCTTCTTTCTTTCCCTCTTTCATCAGCGCACCTATCCTCGCAGCCATCTTCTTCGCTTCAGACAGGCTGGCATCCAGTTTCTGCTGTGCCTCACGGCGGCGTTTGTCTGTATCGAGTACTTCCTTTATGGTCTTCTCGGCATTCTTGAAATGCTTTTTGTTCAGACCACGTATAACACGCTCTGTTTCTTCACTTATAAGTCTTAGAGTAAGCATAATCTATTCTTGTTTATGACATAATCTTGTAACAGATGCAAAAGTAAGAATAATATTCCGAAACTCCAAGATTTGCATGTTTTAATTTGGTCAGGAAACGCCGATACATTCTTATTCATAATCCAACCGTCCGCCACCTGCCAATTTGTTCTGCTGCATTTATTCTAAAGCTGGGATTGGCGGGAAAGATGCGCGTTAGTGTTTAATATCGTGTTAATTAGTCTTAATATCCATATTATCAAGTCTGAAACAATTTATTTTTAGTACTTTTGCAAAACAAAAATAATAGACAATCACTTATTAACCGGATAGTTATGTTACAATTTATAAAGTTGAAAGTCTGCATACCAGTATTGCTGCTTGCATTCGCCTTTAATTCGTGCATCAGGGACGAAGCACTAAACAAAGAGGCTGATATAATCTCCGTCAGTGTTGATGGCGGTTTGCTAATCAGAGAACCTGTGATTACAAACTACGAAGTGCGTCTGTATGTAAATGGATGGGACGATGTTACGAGCATTGCGCCGACCTTCAAGCTAACCGAAGGGGCAACCATAGAACCGGCGAGCGGCACCGTGCGAGATTTCACCACACCACAAACCTACACCGTAACGTCTCAGGACGGGCAATGGAAGAAAGTTTATAAAGTGTCTTTCATTTCAAACGATGTTGCAACAGAATATAGTTTCGAGAACATGCGATGGTATGAGTATGCAAGCGAGTTTGAGCCGGAAGCCGAACCACACAAGTTCTTCCACATTTTCTACGACAAAACCATCGATGGTCAGGAAATGGAATGGGGAAGCGGCAACTTGGGCTACATGATTATCAATGCCGCCGCCCCGGCGGAAGAATATCCAACGAGCCAGGCAGATGGTGGCGTTTCAGGCAAATGCGCCAAACTAACGACAGTCAGCACCGGTAAAACTGGAGCATATTACGGTGCTCCGATTGCTGCCGGCAACCTGTTTATGGGAACATTCGAGATGTCTCTACAAAACATGGCAAAATCAACTCATTTTGGACTTCCTTTCCGCAAAATACCACAGGGACTGGTGGGATACTACAAATATAAATCCGGCGACAAGTACACAGACAAGACCAATAAGGTGATCGAGGGAAAGCGAGACGAATTTGACATATATGCCATATTCTATGAAGTTACAAAGGACGTGCCTTACCTGGACGGTACAAATTCTCTAACCAGCGAGAACATCGTGCTTCTCGCACGACTTGAAGACAAGCATGAGACCGATGAGTGGACACGTTTCTCCATTGAGTTTGAACCTGTTGGGGGACGCACGATAGACCTACAGAAACTGAATGAAGGCAAATACAACATCGCAATCATTATGTCGTCAAGCAAGGGAGGCGCCAATTTCAATGGCGCGGTTGGCAGCACGCTGTATGTTGATGAGATGAAATTGTATTATGAGTGATTTAACAATAAGACAAATAAAGACATACAGACAAACAATCCAGAATAAACATGTTTAATGTATAAAAAAACAACATATTAAGAATAATGAAAAAGTTCATAAGACAATCATATCATATATTCAACAAAAAAGCATTACTTGCATTTATGCTTTTATTTTCCATAGCCTCCAATGCCCAAGACATTCGCAGCAAAAGCCTCGTCAACGCCGAACGCAATGGATGGGAATTCGAGATGAAGGCCGGTGTAAACATCGGTGGCGCCACGCCACTGCCCATCCCTGTGGAAATACGCAGCATAGAGAGTTACAACCCACGACTGAATGCCTCGTTAGAGGGCGTTGCTACGAAATGGTTGGGAAGCAAGCAGAAGTGGGGCATTTCCGCAGGACTTAAACTGGAGCAGAAAGGCATGGAAACTGGGGCAACCACAAAAGCATACAGCACGGAAATAATAAATGAAGGAAACAGAGTGGCGGGATATTGGACTGGTCATGTCAAGACAAAATACAACAGCACATTCCTGACAATTCCAATTATGGCCAACTATCAGATTAACACGGCGTGGAAAGTGCGCGGTGGTCTGTTCGCCTCGGTCAGAGTGGACGGGGAGTTCTTGGGGCATGTAAGCGATGGTTATCTACGTGAGGGCAACCCAACCGGCGAGAAGTTGCTTTTTACAGACGGCAAAAGAGCCGATTACGATTTCAGTTCCGACCTTAACCATCTGAACTGGGGAGCGCAAGTGGGTGGCACATGGCGCGCATACCGTCATTTCACAGTCAATGCAGACCTCACATGGGCATTCAAAGACATATTCAAAAAGGATTTCAAGACAATAACGTTCAGCATGTACCCTGTTTATTTGAATTTGGGATTCGGATACGTATTCTAAGCCACCCCATAAAGGAAAGGAATCACAATCTTAGGTTTTTCTCCACGACATCTGCCATCAGTGTAATGTCTATTGACTTTATGCCGTTTGAGAGAAGCATTCTGGAGTCTTTTGCAAATTCCTTCGAAATATTGTCGGAAACAAGTTCCTCGCAAGACAATGCCTTGGCGTAACTGACAAACATTGATACGGCGGCTTCCGTATTACCCATAATCCACTGGCAATATCCGGCATTGAGGAAATCCTCTGGCGCTGCATCCTCTCCGGAAACCAGTTTGCGGTATATGTCATGTGCCTGCCCGAGTTTCCCCTCCCCCATCATGGCCCACGCCATCGCACGCGAGGTGTTGGCAGAGGGGTGCTCATAGTCGAGACGATACAGAATGCCAAGCGCATCAGAATAACGCTCCTGTTTCATAAGTGCAACACTATGGTTGAGCGCAAACTTGCTGTTGCCGGGCTGCAACTCACACAGACGGCCATAGCAACCAACAGCCATTTCATAACAACCGCAATGCAGTGAAATCCGGCCGAGCATCTTCAACGACATCCTGTCATCATCAATCCGGCCATCGTTCCATGCCCGTCTCAATATTTCCATAGCCTTCTCCGTGTCATTCGCATATTCATAGTAATAAATTGATGCGATATGAAGGAAGTCTACAGACATCACATTAGTTTCCAATTCAATGTATCGCTTTGCAAAAGCGGCAAAACCGTTCCTCAACTTACGCTTGTGCATGAACAGTGCCAATCCTGGGAGAATATCCTTGAGCTTGCCTCCATCGAAGGCCTTGTTTACAAGGAACAGGTACGAATCCTCGCTGCCAAAAGGACTGTGCATGTCATTTTTGTGCTTGTTAAGACGGAAAAAACGGTACAAGTCCTGCAAATACATACGACGTATATAAGCCTCCGAATTTCTTTCGTCATCGAGGACTACATTCCCCATTGCATACCCTCCCTGCAACATCTCACGTACATTATCCGGCAACCGCTCAAAGACTGTCCTCATGGTCAGCATGAAGGAATATTTGTCACTCTCGCAGAACGGTCCCATCGTCAGCACGTCACTCAGGAAATCAGCCTTGCCTATCTTGTCAAGTGTTTCCTGGACTGCCGGATGTTCGATAAAGAACGGCCAGAACCAGTTTGCCATGTCATTGAAAAATGGGAAACGCTTCATTTGGGAGAACCCTCCGAAATATATGTCAGAGCCCTCTTTCTGCATCTGCTCCATGCGGTGCATAGTAGCCTCGAGTTTCTCCATCCTCTCGTCGGCAGCAGACGGATTGAGGATGTCCTCCATCGGGTCGTCCTCTTTCTCGGTTATGCCAAAGCGTGTGATTGTCAAGTCCTGGTTTTTCATAAGCTCCGGCATTATGTCCTTCTGTATCAGACGGTTGTCATTGTCTGCATTGAGACAGAACATAACCTGCTTCTGCAAGTCTGCCAGTTCGCGCACAACGTTATCATCAGCAAGCATTTCAGCAACGGCATCTGTCTGAATGCCATAAACTGCCGATGCGAAAACCCAGCCGACAAATGCCCTTTGCCTTATGTTCTCGTCTGAAGACAGACGGTAAATATCAACGAGTGCCGCCACTTTCTGTTCGTCTTCATTGTTTATGGCTGCTATCGTAACCGCACTGACGAGCAACTGTGCGTCGAATATGTCAACCGTCGGCGATGACAGTATCTCCGCCATTTGTCTGCCGGTCGCAGTTGTCCATTGAGGCGATACAATTATAACGTGGAACAGCCGTGACATCTCGTCAACATGTTTTGAATATATTTCCCTCGTCTTGCCTCTCTCCTCTTCTTCTTTGAGCAATCCCGTCATGGCCTGTTCACTGACAAATCCCTCAAGGACACTCCTGAAGTGTTCCGGCTCAAGCACCTGACCCGATGCCTTGGCGAAAGCCTCGGAAAAAAAAGGACTTGACTTTATTTTGCGGTCAAGCATAATGTTCCTCACACAAAGTTCGAGCCTTGTGCGTATACGGTCGTACATCTTCCCACGTTCTGGATCATACATGCCACGTTCCATGTATTCGAGCATCAGTTCGTAATCGCCGGAAATCCCCTCAATTTCGTCACGCCAGTGTCCGGTGTTGTTATATTGCGCATATTCCCTTGCCATTCCGATTGCAGACAAAACGCGCCCTGCTTTGATTTCCGACAGAGAGAGGTTTAATTTATCTTGTTCCATAACAATTCTTACATAAATAAAAATAAAAATGACCTTACCTTAGCCATACGTTTGCCGCGTCAATATCCTTTGCACGCGGAGTGGCTGCATGTTCGAAACGTGTCTTTGGAATAGCCTTTACTATTTTGTCTCCGACATGCATGTATTTCTTGACCACATCAGCATAATTCACTATTCCATAACGATTTATAGAGTCACACGCTTGATTGTAAGCCCTAACGAGTTCATCAATCTGAACACGTTGCCTGCTGTCTTTCATCGACTTGCCGGAGAACACCAATACCCCCATGTGCATGTTTCGTTTCCCAGAGTCCATCAGTACACGGTGTCCGGCAAGCCGGGCCACGGTGGCCTGAGGTTCCGGCAGCAATGCAGCATCCATCTCATTGTTGAGAAGCATCAGCAGTCTTGTCTGTGGATTGTTTATCTGAACACGGAACACATCGTCTGACTTCAGCCCTGCACTGTCCACCGCTATGTCCGACAGCATAGACGTTGCTGAAAAGCGGCTCACCGCAACCATCTTGTCTGTTAGTTGTCTGAGTGATTTCAGTCTCGATTTACGGTTTGTAATAAACTGCCATGACAAGGTTGTGGTGGCAACATAAGCCAAGGCCATTCCCTGATGTCTCATGCGTTCCGTCCTTACTATGTCCGTGAAAATGCCATCCACCTTCCCTTTTCTCAATGCATCGTCTGCCTCAATGTGCGACTCTATTTCCCTCAGCCGCACATCGGCACGCGCCGTGTCTATCCAACCTCTTTCCTCCGCTATGAAAACCGGGAGACAGTCTATCGTGGGCAACACACCTATCTTTAGCGCCAGAGAGTCCTGCTTCCTCCGCATCGCCTTCTCGCGTGCCGTCTGCCTTTTCTCGTCATCATAGTTCTTGCCGCAACCAGCAAACAATGTTAACAAGACAAAAGGAAAGAATATAAACAACAGTTTTTTCATACGTCTTCTATGCTGCAAAAGTAACCAATTATTTTGTAACGAGGAAAAATATTATTAATTTTGTTGCGTAAAACGAGATTATATGGCTAAAGACAAAATTGCATACGTTTGTTCTTACTGTGGACATGAATCGGCAAAATGGATTGGTAAATGCCCCTCATGTGGTCATTGGAACACATTCAAGGAAATAAGGATAAGCAACGACAGCGGACAGATGGCAGCACGGTCTGCCGCATCCGGACTGCGGAAGGCTCACAACGGCAGCAGGAACAGACCGTTGCACCTGCACGAAATATCATCTAATGACGTTCCGAGGATAAACATGAATGACGACGAACTTAACCGCGTTCTTGGCGGAGGACTCGTTCAAGGAAGTATTGTCCTGCTCGGCGGAGAGCCGGGAATAGGAAAGAGCACATTGATATTGCAGACAATACTCAACCTCAAGGACAGGCGTATCTTGTATGTCAGCGGAGAGGAAAGCGCACAGCAACTCAAGATGAGGGCAGACAGGTTGCTTGGCCGTGAACGTAAAATGGCTGGCAAAGGCGCGGAAGAGGAAGAGGACACAAACCAAAACATGCTGATACTGACGGAGACATCGCTCGAAAGCATATTCAATGACATAAAGGACGTGGTGCCTGAAATAGTTATTATAGACTCAATACAGACAATATCAACCGAAGACGTGGACTCGTCGCCGGGCAGCATAACACAGGTGAGAGAATGTGCGGCGGCACTGCTGCGTTTCGCAAAGTCAAGTGGTGTCCCAGTCATACTTATTGGACACATTAACAAAGAGGGCTCGCTTGCCGGCCCGAAGATACTCGAGCACATAGTGGATACTGTGATACAGTTCGAGGGCGACCAGCACTACATGTACCGGATACTGCGTTCCATTAAAAACCGTTTCGGCAGCACTTCGGAACTCGGTATATACGAAATGGGGCAGAATGGACTGCGACAGGTGAGCAATCCGTCGGAACTGCTTCTCACTCAGGAACGTGAAGGGCTGTCGGGCATAGCCATAAGCTCGGCAGTGGAAGGCGTGCGCCCTTTCCTCGTCGAGACACAGGCACTTGTGTCAACCGCTGCATACGGCACTCCGCAACGTTCTGCAACAGGCTTCGACCAGCGCAGGCTCAACATGTTGCTCGCAGTGCTGGAGAAAAGAGTGGGGTTCAAACTCGCGCAAAAAGACGTTTTCCTCAACATTGCAGGAGGTCTGCGCGTCACCGACCTGGCTATGGACCTGTCAGTTATTGCCGCCGTGCTGTCGTCTAATGTTGACACGCCGATAGACAATGGCTGGTGCATGGCAGGCGAAGTCGGGCTAAGTGGCGAGGTGCGTCCAGTGAGCCGCATGGAACAACGTGTTGCCGAGGCCGAGAAACTCGGGTTCACAGACATGATCATACCCCGGAACAACATGCAGGGAGCAGGAATGCGCAATTTCAAAATACGTCTTCACACAGTGCGGAAAGTAGAGGAAGCACTGAGACTTCTGTTCGGATAAGTAAACCATAACCGGTCAATGGAAATCTCGCTAAGCAAAATGTAGTTACTTACGCCCTGTAAGTCCGTATAGTCATAATATATAAGGTGCCAGGATAATTCCCAGCCATTTATTTGTGTCGTCTACATGTTGTTTTCTTAATCCCGCCCAGTTTATCGTTACTCAACACTCTTTCGTTGTTTGCCCTTTAGCCAAAGATAAACACCCAACAAGAGAAACGCCATGAGTATGACAAGCATTTGCCATGTGTGTTCCTCGGGCTTTACCCAAAACTCTTGGAAAAAGTTCATCCTTCCCAAGATTTCCACAGGAGTCCAAAAGATGATGACTGTGGCGATAGCCATTCGTATGTTCGCGCCCCATGCGGCTATGTGCAGTTGGTGGCGCAGCATGAAGATTGACCCAACGAGGCATACCACTCCCACAAAGAACGTTACGGGATGGTGGTCGCCGAGGAAAGTCTTGTCGTAGCAGAACATGAGCAGCAAGTACATTGCCCAAAGTATCATGTTTATCTCCATAAACGTTACGATGCTCGTGTGCCGCGTCATGGGTTGCACTACCACTGCCTTGCGCTTGCTGCGGAGGCATACCTTCTGTATCCATGTTATCAGGTCGCAGCCATTCTTCGTGCTGAACACATACATGGTCATCACCATCATCCACAAGCCAAACGAGGCAGGCATGATAAGGTATTCGGGCTTCGTCACCACCACGCCGTTCTCTATTTCTGGCTGAACGCCATAGCGTCGGGCATAATACAGGAAGAGGAACTCCACCCAACCCGTCCAGAAAAGCAGTCCGCCGAAAAGTCCCCACAGCGTCTGTCGGGTATCGCCCTTCACAAACACGCCGACGATTACCATGACGAGGCCTGCCAAGCCCATCATAAAACCAGCAACGTGCATGGCTCCTTCGTCCATGAACTTCTCCATCAATATCATCAGCGCATGACCTAATGGCATGGCAAAAAGCACCAATAAAAATGAGGCGATGGTGCGCCACCAGTAGTATTCTCTTACTTTCTTATCCATATTATTGAGATATGTTATGATTGGCTGATGCGATGTATGGCCTGCCGTATCATCGTGATGAGCTTTTGTGTTCCTAATCCGGACCGTTCTCCCGCCATCTTGATGGTAGCATTTTTCAGAATCAATTTTCCCAATGCTGTTTGCAACATTTTAAAAGGTGCGTATTGCTGAGCCAAGGCTTCCTTTAGACCAGGATATTGAGAGAAAAGATCTTTGAGCATAGTGTCTTCGGTAATCTCTGCTATCTGTTTGTCGTCATCTTTCTCTGCTTCCATAGAGTCTGTCATTGTAGAGGTGGGCGGTGTGGCATACTTCTCTTTTTCGTCTGCCCATGTGAGAAGCGTCTGCGACCCAGTGAGAGTACGAATGCGAGTACAGTCTTGCATCACTTCAAGGATGCCTCTGAAATCGCCCTGCTTGTCTCTCACAGCATAGTAAGTGATATAGATAAACAGATTAGGCTTGTTAATCCAAAATTCCGCCTTGTCCTGTTCGCCGCTTCGCATCTTTTCCACTATTTCACGAACGATATGCACGCTCTTGCGTGGATGGCAGTTTTCTACTTTTCGCCCTATCACGTTTTTAGAGCGAGGAAATATGCGATGGTCGGTGTCAGAGTAGAATTGCACCAGTTCATCTTCGTTGACAAACGAGATGTCGAAAGGCAAATGCTGGTAGATGAGATTGATTTGCTCGAGCGTGAGCTTACCTGTTGTCACGTCTAACGGTTGGTCGTGTTTCACGGCGTAGCCATACTTCGCCAACAGCGATTGCAGTTCTTGGGCAAAGCCGTCGGCAGGGCGGATGTTATCTTTCTTCTCTGTCTTTGCCACGTTGATAAAGGCAAAACCTATCTCTTGGTCTCCACTCTTCATTTCCTCAAATTCCTCTTCTTTGATCAAGGCGAGCGAGGTTGGATATAGGATGGCCTCTTCTTTATCCATCAAGTCGCGGAGATAGGGTATCAGCTCTTTCACTTGTGCGACAAAAGTTTCTTCATCGTTAGCTTCAAGCAATGGTCTCAACTTCTTCACGCAGTTGGAAATCATGTCGTCAAAGGTCCACATGGTGACGGTGGGACGGTCAAATCCTTTCTTCTCAAGTATCGGATAGAGCTGGTTTTGTTTTCGGGTATAGTGTATGAGATAGGCAGAGGCTTTGTCCAACAGTTCCAACCACTGATTCTTAATCACAGGATACTGTACCAAGTCTTCGGCGGCGTTCAGTATGCGACGCATCTCCTCATTCTCGCGATAGTAGTGACGAATGGGATGATCATCAGGCAAGGTTGGAATGCTGTAATCCATCATCTCCTCCAATAGCTTGTTGAGTTCGGAAAGATTTTCCTTGAAACATTCCTCGGGGTTTTCTTCCGTCATTGTCTGCTCCATCAAGGCATAATGATAGGGTTTCAGTTTGCCCACTTTCTCTTTCAGTTGTCGTTTGGCTTCCTCAAGCGAAATAGTTCCAAAAGCGTATTGCTTTTTGATGTCAGCCAAACATTGCAGTCGTTCTATCTCTATCTTAGGCAAGTGCCGCTGCATTTCGCATATTTTCTTTTTCATAAGAATTGTATTTTCACATTTATGATATAACGAGCAAATGTAAGCTTTATTTTAGCTCATCGATGTAATAGCTCATCTGCCCGCCGCCCTCGTCATCGATGGACGACTGCTGGTTGAACCAGCTCACCACCTGTAGTTTGAAGCACCGCACACCGTCGGCACAGCGTATAACGTAAACGTGATAGGACGGCGTGTAAGTCATGGGAGGACCCTCTATTTTGATGCACTGCTCCAGGAGTGGATTGCCACTGGTGAGCCGTCGTGCCGGTCCGCGGTTGGGGTCAAACCATGGGTGGCCGTCGTTGTCGGGTGTGCCGTCGGGCTTGAGGTAGTGGGTGTTCACGTAGTTGTACCACTCGCGCTGCGAGTAGGTGACATAGACGGAGGTCGTGTCGTCCTCCACCCACTTCACTTCGCCGGGAATCTGTGCCCTGCCTTGCCAGTGGTCATAGTCACCGAAACCGAGGTCTGCCGCCGCCCCCTTGCCCGGACCCGACGTGCCGCCGTTGGTGCGGATATGCGCTCCGCAGAAGGCGATGTCCCAGTCCAGACGCTTCAACTGATCTCCTTCTGTGATATCCTGATTGGGAGCGGAAAGATTGAACGCCTCGCCCGTGCGCAAGTTGAAATAGAGCCAGTCATCGGTTACTCCCGTATAGGCACCCGTGGCGCGAGGCATCACCTTTCCTTCAAACTCATCGGCATCGTAATGTACGCAGCCTCCGAGTAACATAGCAAAGGTAGCTGCTACCATGAGCATGCCGATGGTCTTATCTGTAAAATTGTTCTTCATCATTACTTCTTGTCGATTTTTACTTCAAATTGCACGTAGAGCCTTACACCCGCCTCCGCCGGTACGCTAAACGTAGTAAGTCCGGATCCCAATGTCTTGGGCTTGTAGTTCAGCAGGTTGTTCACACCCACCGAAAGCCGGTACCTGTCCTTGAAAGTCTGTGCCACGTTGAGGTTGCACAGTGCATAGGCCGGTAGCGTGCAGCGGAAATAGGCATCGCGTCCGCGTCCCTCGGAAGGGAGGAAGAGACGATCCTGCACATCGTAGCGTTTCTCACCCATGATTTGGGCTGAGAGTGTCACGCCGAAGTTGTAACTGCGACGGCTATATTTATACGTCGCTTTGGCTGTCGCCGCATGGGGCGAGGTGGTAGAGAACCGCCTCCCTTTCTCCGCAGTGATGTACACATAGGAGTAGTTGGCATCGAGCGTGAGCCACGTCCACGGTTTCCATCGTGCCAGCACGTCAAGCCCAGCCACGGTCTGCCGTGCGAGGTTGGTGTAGAGGAAGTTGTACTGCATATCGTAAATCTTCCACACGCCCTCTATTTTGTCGCGGTAGAGGTTGGCGTAGCCGTTTGCGTTGACGAAGAGCTTAGGCGAAGCATACTCCACGCCCAAGGAGAGGTAATGGTTTTTTTCGGGCTGTAAATTTTCGTTTCCCCTGATGACGAACATGCCGAGGTGGTCCCAGTTGAAGAACAGTTCCTTGATGCTGGGTGAGCGCGAGCCCTTGGAATAGACCGCACGCAAGGCCCAGTGAGTATCTGGTTGCCATTTCACTGCCACCTTGGGCAGCCATATCAGTCCGAACACGCGTGAGTAGTTGGTGCGCAGTCCTGCCGACACCGTCCACTGCTGCGTGGGCGACCAGTCGTCCTGCACAAACCATTCCATCTCACTCAGGGTGCGTGTGGTCACCTTGTGATTCACGAAACGGTCAGAGGTGAGCACGTCGTCAAACAGTTCGATGCCGGCGTTCAGCTCGTGACCGTCGAAATAGCGACTTTGCAGCGTGAGTCTCGGCTGAAGGATTCGCGACTTATAGACCGGCTTGCGCTCGTCTCGCCGCTCGTGTCGCTTGAAGCTGGCGTAGCGGTCGGTGTGAAGCATGAGTTTCGCCGTGAGATAGTCCTTCCATCGATACGATGCCTTCAGACCGTAAGTCCAGTCGCGCGCTTGGGTGAACACGAGGTCCTGCACCAGGTCGTAACTATTCATGAAGAAGCACGACCCATAGAGCTGCACCGACAGTTCTGCCATGGGTTCTACCCACAGTTTCTGCGAAGCCACTATATGTTCCCTGCCCTCGATGCCCATCGGCGGGCGAGGGAAGGTGCTTTGCAACACAGTGTCTTTGTGCAGCCATGGATTAGCCTCGCGCGAGTACACCTTGCGATCGCCCACTTTCTGATAAAGATAGAAGGCATCTGTGGAACTATACCACACATCGGTCTGCGACGTGAACCAGCCCTGGTGTGCACCCGCTGAGAGCCACGCCGAGAGGTTGGGACGGTCGGCATTCTTCTCGAACATATAGATAAAATCCTTCTTCTTGGGATTCCTGTAGTTGCGTTCGTTCATCTGCCCCCAGCGCACGCCCACATCTATGTCAAGAGGCTTGTGCGTCTTCTTTCCGATGACATTGATCACGGCTCCGGATGCACGGCTGCCATAAAGCGTGCTGCTGGCTCCCTTGACGACTTCCACGCGGTCTATGCCGTGAATATTGAACCTTTCGTAGTCCAAATTACCAGCCATATCGCCCGTCATGCGCTCACCATCTTGCAGCATCACCACATGGCGTGCATCCATGCCGTCCATACTCATCTCGCTGCCGAAAGCCACCTTCTGCACATTGAGTCCGGGCGTGAGGTGCTGCAAAGCCGATTGAAAATCTCCGAAGCCGGCATCTCTCATAACCTTGCCACTGAGTAACTGCGTGGTCACGGGAGACGACTTCACAGGGCGCGGCGTACGTGACCCCGTTACTATCACCTCGCCGAGACTCCTCACGCTGTCTGCCATGTTTATATGTGGCTGCTGTGCCACTACCCCAATAGGGAGGAGACACAGCAGCAACGGGATGGATGATTTCCCGTTCATTTCACTCCACTTGTTATTTCGTACAGGTAACTTCATTACATTAGGGAATGCCATGCTCTTCCTTATACTTCGCAAGATCCTCTTCGTACTGCTTGAAGTCCTGTTCATAAGTAAGTTTTTTAGAGTAATCAATCTTTTGTCGGTAGACAAAACTCTGCATCAGCATCACGTTGAAATTGGTTGAGAATTCTATCTCTTTGGTGTCTACGTTGAGATAGCCCACTACGGTGCCCAATCCACCTTCTCCATCGGTGTAGATACCCTTCTCGTCTTTCTCGTTAGGTATGTATCCCACGTCGCCTTTCTCGCCAACGAACTTTATCCATCCGTCGCCCTTGTACTCGTCGCGTTCCCACTTGTTAAGCGGAATGAACTTGCAGTTGATGTTGAAATCTACCGTGAGCGGCATACTTCCTACCGTGAATTTGATGAGTTTGATGTTGAGCGGACGGTCGGCTTTACCTGCAGCGGTGTTCCACGAGAAATAATATTTAAGCGGACACCCCTCGGGCAACCGCGTCTTGTCCTCAGGGCCCATCATCGCGCGTGCACGAAGCACTATAAATTCTTCCTTGGTCAGCAATTCCTTGGCTTTAGCGAGCATCACCTCGTCCTGAATGGGAGTGGGGTTAATCTTCTCGTCGCTATTGCACGACGAGAAGACCAAACAGACGGTGAGTGCCAAACCAAGTAAAAGCGAAAACTTTTCCTTTGTCATGTCTCCTTACTTATTAAAAAATTAAAAAGTTGTGAATGAATAAAATGAAAGAACATAAGTGGTGAAATCACTTAATAATCCTTAGACCAGTCATAGGCTTTCATATTTCTTGCCATTTTGTTGAGAACGGAGTTCATACAAGAAAACGACGTGCCACTACGCAAAGTTCCCTTGTTTTTCATAACATATTCCTTTGCATTAGTCGCATCAAACAATTCCTTGGAAATAGTAAATATAGCCTCTTTTTTCTCAGTTGTGCCATTAGGCATTGTAACTGTATGCTCTTCAAGCTTGTTCGTCGGATAAGTTATTTTACACTTAGGTAAATCGTATAGGTCCATGTTTGGCACAAAGGCGAAGTTCGCAAAATTCAGCTCTTTCAAGTTCGGCAGTGCAATGAAACTCAGTGTATTGGTGTGCTTCGCTTCTTTTGGTAGCGTTATCTTCTCCAAATTCGCACAGTTCACGATTTCCATATAGCTCATCCCTTCAGAGGCTATTTCCGTCTGATAACCTCGCTGTCCCCATGCCTTTACCATGCTAAAATCCAGTTCCTTGAGAGATGGGTTATCGTTGATGCTCACTGCCATGAGATCCGTGCAAGCACTGATGTCTATACCATTTGGCGTACTGACATTGGTCAATATCAAGCCCTGCACCGTCTTAGGAATCTTGAGATATGGTATCGACGTTGTAAATTCTTTCTCGCTTTCCGTGTAGGTAACAACTGTAGTACCTCTCCAGCCCTTGTTGTGTATGATATATTGCAATCCCTCGAAATTATTAATATCTGCCTCCATAAATGCCGTTGGCATGACAGCCTCCTCTGGATTAACAATTCGTTTGGCAATATCTACCTTGTCGCCAGTAAAAATACTGGGGAAAACCTCTTTCATACCCTTGCGCAGCACTTCGTCCGGCACCTCGCGCAGTGTGTTGTACTTCTGCAAAGTTCCTTTTTCATCGCTCATCTGCATATCAACGTCTTTTGCAGTCGTGAAGAAATTCACGATTTCGTCCTCGTTGTATTTTGCACTGTTGGGCAGGTAAAGTTTGTTAAGATGATGCAATATCGTGATATTGCCGGTTTCGTCCTCTTTGGTCAACCCTGTAAACTCATAAATCTCATTGCCGGTTAAATCAACACCGGTGATTTGCGAGGGGAGTTGTGAAAAGTCGAATGAAAGTTTATAGTCATTGTTCGACAGCTTCACCTCCTTCAGGTTGGGCAGAATGTCAAGTCCGCTGAGATCTTTGAGTTTGGTTCCGCTTAAATCCAATGCGGTGGTGTTGTTTGCCAAGTCGTTGAGTTCCAGCTTGCCGTCCTTGTCAAACTGATATCCCTTCGACTTCAACACTGCCATCAACTCTGTGTTTTTAAGGGCATTTGCACTATATTGTATAGTGTCATCGCTGCTGCAAGAGGCAAGCCCCATGACAAAAAATGCCAATACTGGCAATAGGTTTTTTCTATAATTCTTCATATTGATAATAAATTAAATTAATAGGCAGCAAAGGTAGGAGTATAGTTTGAATGCCGCAATACCTATTTATTATGATTTTTCGCAGTAGCCCCAGGAAATTGAATGAGGTGTCTGGTATTTGTGTTGGTTTTTCTTCGTACCGACCGTGCTTGCCGTAAACACCGTAAGCATCCAATATTAGCCGTCTTTCATAATAACAAACAACCCTTATATGTCTG
>OLQM01000583.1_pt1 | contig 42253 bp, 39 predicted proteins | sample 1673161 | NCBI WGS metagenome assembly OLQM01 (sample SAMEA3136761, study PRJEB25190) | human gut metagenome | reverse complement strand
CCCTTTTTCTTTAGTATAACATGGGAACATATAAATATCTATGATTACTTATGGGTCAAGTTAAGAGCTAAAGCAAGGGGTTTTACGACGCATTGGATAATATGAAATCGAAAAAATTACCATATTTGTCTTGGACAGATGTGGTAATTCTTTTGTGCATTTTTTGAAAATCTTTTATAATATTATTAAAGATTTATATACAGAAATGAGGTGAAGCGAGCGTGAGTTTTAAAGAATGTCTGAACGAGTATATAAAACAAATTCAATGCACAGGTAAAGAACTGGCTGTCAGTAGTGGGATTTCAGAGACTGTTATCAGCAGATATCGTAAAGGAGAGAGGATGCCTTCTGCTGACAGCGAGTATCTCAAAAAACTATCTGATGGAATCATAAAGATAGCAGAGACCAAAATGATTCAGGATTTTAATGCAGAACAGGTATTTGAGAAATTACGTAAAAGTCTGATGACGGGCCAAAAGGAGTTGCATTTTGACAATCAAAAAGTAAATTTGCTGCTGACTGAGCTGGACATTAATATCTCAAAAATAGCTGCTTTTATGCATTATGATCCATCTTATCTGTCCAAGATACGAAATGGAAAAAGAAGTCTGGCACATTATTATCTGACCAGTCGTAAAGAGGAAGTAGCAGTCAGCAAAAAAAATATGGAATTCCTTCTGAAAAAAGCCAGTTCACTGATGGATATTTACAGAAAGGAACGAAGAAATAAGTTAAATATTTTTCTGGATGAAGATATGCATAAGGAAGGGCATCGGCGGAGAGTACTGGCAGCTCCATCATTGGGAACGATGTCGGAACAACTTTTGGAGAAGATCCTGAAGCGCAATGCAATTTGTGGAAATGAGCGGAAGATAGTTCTGGAATGTTATACAAAGCAAAAAGAAAGACTGGAAATGATCCTGAGTCATAGTACCGTGGAAGATGAGATTTCAGAAATCATTTCGGAAGAATATGAGAAATATCCATTGGTGCTTTCTCTTGCAGAGTGTTTCCTGGAAAAAGATATCCAGCTTTCATATGACGAATATCTTTCCGGAATAAGAGAAGCAGAGGCATATGCAGAAAATCACAAAAACTATACAGTCCATGTGACGCAGATGAAAGGTTTTCGCAATATTCAAATTACCTGCTTTGAAGGAAAATGGTGCATGGTATCCAAAAACAGAGCACCGGCTATCCATTTTGTTATACATCATCCGAAACTCAGATATGCACTGGAAAATATGACTTTGCCGATTCAGGACGGGAAGATGTAGAGAAAAAGGAGAGGAATATGAAACGGAAAAAAAGAGAAGCGTTTATAATGGCAGCTGTTGCAGGAAGTTTTGCGGTTAGTATGACTGGTCCGCAAGATATATGGGCACTGGGAAATAATGGAGGACGCTCATATAAAGTGCAGACTATACAGGACAGTTCAACGAGGAAAACCGCAGCCAGAGGTTATGTACCGATAGATTATACAGTAAGTGGGGATGTGACATGGTGTGGAAAGTGGCAGAGCGCTTCTGCTCCGGCACAGGTTTATCTGACTGCAATGAGTGCGGATCAGAACACGATATTTGGCTTTTATTCACCAGTGTCTTATGAGCATATGCTGGATTATTCAATGGGAGGTGTATCTTATAACCAGCACCAGGATGGTTGGTTTGATGCACAGACAATGGTGCCAATGTTACATTTTATGAAGGCAGAAGAATACTGTGATTATATGACAGAAAATATTCTGGATGGGAATCAGGCAGAATTACTCAGTCAGGCAGAGATTACACCGAGTCAGCAGAAAATGTTGGATGAATCGGCTAATTTAAACTATCAGCAAAATCAGCAACTGGTACAGGGAAGTGGATTTCAGGTAGATGGAAGTTATAGTGGAATGGCGGAGAGGACTTATGGACTTACCTTGGATCAGATACCGTTTCGGTTTACGATATTGACGACAACAAATGGAGTACAGCTTTCTTCGACAGCAGATATGATCTATACAACTGCACATACTGCTTTTGTCGCATGGGAATCGCCATTTACATTTTTTATGTTGACGCCGGAAAATGAATATGAAAACAGTTACGCGGATTTTGAGCAGTTTGTTTTGAATACAGCAATGACAGATCAGTTTGTGCAGGCCTTTATAGATGCAAGAACGCAGATCATGCAGTACAGTGGCAGTTCCAGTATGTCACAGATCGGAGATTACTGTCAGGACAGTGTCAGTGCATCGATAGGGAACGATTCTACTTACGATGCAGAACGTTTTACGGATTATATCTATTCACAGAACGATTATACATTGCCGGATGGAGAGCATGTAAAAATACCGACTTCTTATGATTATGTGTACGCAGATGATCTTGGAAATGTTTATGTATCTAATGGTACGGACCAACCGGCCGGAACCACACAGCTTTATCCAAATTGAAAGGAGGAACAGGAGCATGAAAAAAACAGCGCGCATAGGCAAAAAAGTAGTTACGTTTTTTGTAACAGCAGGTCTGGTGGCAGGAAGTGCCCTTCCAGTATATGCTGCAATGGTGGGAAGTATGGCAGTTGAAGAAAATACGGTTGTACAGTCAGAGTCAGAACAGATGCCTCAGGGAGATGTTATAGCATTGGATGATATAGGGATTTCTGTCCAGGTTTCTGATTATACTGCGATTCGCCAGGATGATGGATTTGTTTATATTTACGCGATGGCAGATGAGTCTATTCCTTATGTGATCATTGGAAAATATGATGCAGCGTCTGTTAACTTTGTGAATGAATTTACAAAGTATATGGCGGAAAACTACAGTGATCTGCAAGTATCAGAAGACATGGATACAGTAGAACTGGAAGGACGTATATTTACAAAAATTGGTTACACGTATACTACGAGCGGATATGTAGTACGTGACAGAAGACTTTTTTTCAGTGAAAATGATAGAACCTATATGTTTGGAACAAAAGAGATAGAGTCGCTGGGATATTACACAGGAGATATGCTGGAACAGGTGGCTGGAAGTATGGCTTATCTTGCCGGAGGTGACAGTGATTACGCAAATCATGTGGACAGTGAGCGTTCCGTGACAGGAGGCGCAGAAAAAACGCTGGAGGATATTCAACAGGCAGCCGATGATGCTGTACAGCAGGAACCTTCTTTAGCAAATAGTATCATTTCCGGTGGAACGGTTGGAAGTATTGTTGGAGCTGCGGGAAACAGTACAGAAGAGCATGCAGATGGAAGTGATATTGTTTTTGATGAGACAAAAGCATCGTATAGTGGAACGTGGGTTCCATTTCAGGATGGATTTCAGCTGTATCTTCCCAGTGATTGGAGTACGTATGAATTGACACAGGAAGACACAGATCAAGGCGTACTTTATATTGCCGGAGATACTTCCGGGATAGAAAATTCACCGGCAGTTTCCGTTGTCTGGGCGTACAGTGATGGGGCAGAAACATTGGAAGATATTGCAGCTGTAATTCAGAATAGCGATTTTCAGCTGGATGGTATTGTTACGATCAATACAATACTGACTTCATTAAGCCTTTAAAACCACTGGGGACAAAAACTACCGGGGACGGAGGTTGATGGTATTCAACTCCGTCTTCAGTGGCTTTAATATCGTCCCCGGTGGCTCTGCTCTTATAGAGGCAGCATGAGTGCGATCGTGCTGCCTTTCTCATTGCTTTCGAGCACTTTTACCTGTCCGCCATGCTGTCTGGCAATTTCGGTTACGAGGGCGAGTCCAAGACCGGCACCACCCATGGCACGGCTTCGGGATTTGTCTACGCGGAAAAACGGGGCGAAGATTTTTTCCTGATATTCAGGAGAAATTCCAATGCCGGTGTCAGAGATTTCAATGAAAGCACAGTCTGCCGGATGAGGCTGTGAAGAGGCATCCAGAATGACTTTTCCTGGATGGAGAGTTACAGTTACTTTTCCTGAAGGATGGTTATATTTGATAGCATTTTCCACGAGATTATACACAGCACGGTAGAGAAGAAGATAACTTCCGGTAACAGTACAGTCGCCATCTCTTTGGATCAATTCAATTTGCTTCTGCTCAGCCACTGAAGCCAGATCACAGAAAACTTCCTCTGTAAGCTCTGCCAGCGAAATTGTCTCAGAGCGTTCAACCGTCTGAATACCGGTCATATCGAGAAGAATCTCTGCCAGATGAGAAAGACGCCCGGTCTGTTCCTGAATCAAGGAGAAAATCTCCTGGTATTCTTCTGTGGAAGGTGTCTTTTTGCGGGCAAAAACTTCCAGATTTGTCTGCATGACGGCAAGCGGAGTCCGAAGCTCATGTGCGGCACTGGCAGAAAACTGCTTCTGTGCAGTGAATGCATCATCCAGACGAGAGAGCATTTTATTAAAAGAAGCAGTCAACTGGGAAATTTCGTCATTACTGTCTGGTATTTCCAGAGATTCTGAAAGATTCTGCGCCTGTATTTTACCAATTTTTGTACTGAGGTCATGCAAAGGAGTCAGTGCACGGCGGCTGATAAAATAAGTTCCAATACTGCTTAGAAGAATAATAATGCCGGTAGCGATCATGCTTCTGATGCGAAATAAGTCTTTGGTCGCCTGCACCTGATTGGAAAGATCCGGAAACAATATGGATGGATCTACATTGAAAGTGATTGGTGTGGAGTCAGTTTTATTAATCTGTACGATGTAGCTTTCAAGATTTTCCATTCCGGTGACAGCGGAATTACTGATGAAAAAATACATCAGAATGCAGGTGACGGTTACAAGCAGAGTGATGAGCAAAGTCAGCCGCCACTGCAGGGAGCGTTTCTTCAGTGGATTTTTTATTGTATGATTTTCTTTCATTTCAGATCCTCCGTCAGAATATAGCCCTGTCCGATCCTATTCTGGATCGGATCATTGCCAAGAGCCGTGCGCAGCTTTTTGCGAAGGGCAGAAATATGGACACGTATGGAGTTGCTGAAGCTGTTGACGCTTCCGTCCCAGATATGTTCGATCAGTTCTTCCGGGCCGATGATACGATTCTGGTGAAGCATAAAATATTCCAGCAGTGCGGTTTCCTTCCGGGTGAGAGAAAGTTCTTCGTTGTTGATGCTGGCTTTTCTTGTACGGGTATCAAAGGTGATACGTCCGCATTTCAGGCAGATATTTTCCTGAATAAATTTTCGCCGTGTCAGGCTGCGGATCCGGGCTTCCAGTTCCTCGAAGTGAAAAGGCTTTGTCAGATAGTCATTTGCTCCAAGATCAAGTCCTTCTACTTTGTCCTGGATCTGTCCTCTGGCGGAAAGGATCAGAACAGGTGTGAAGGAGTTTATTTCCCGGAACTGCCGCAGGATTTCCAGACCATCTATGCCGGGAAGATTCAGATCCAGAAGAATCAGATCATAATTTTCGGTCAGGCACAATTCCAGTCCCTCATCTCCATCAAAACAGGTATCTGTTTCGTATCCATTCAGGCGAAGTCCCTCTGCAATCGAGCAGCAGAGCTGTTCTTCGTCTTCTATTACTAATATGTGCATGTGTAATCTCCTTTGTCTGATATGATGTACAGGTCAAAAATGCTTATATTGGAACTCTGGTATTATCATATCATGTTCCATATAAAATTTCCGTAAAAAATACAGGTATAAGAAGAAATTTTGATTTTTTTGATTTCTTAACAGAGATTTTATAGACAGGATGATATAATACAGTTACAGTAATCAAAGCGTGTATAATAAAAGCACAAAACAATTTATAAATTACAGGACAAATATGAAGGGAGATATATATCATGAAATTCAGAATGAAAAAAATAACAGCACTTATGACAGCAGCAGTATTGGGAGCATCCACCTTTGGCGGTGTGTCTGTAATGGCAGCAGAAAGTACAGAAGCAATGGCAGTTCCGGCAGATGAAGCGGGGATGGTGGTTGATGGAGATGCGGTTGCAGCAGATGGTGATGCAATCCCGTCTGATTTTATACAGGGTACTTTTAAACCATCTGAGACAACTGTGCAGGCACAGGATTCTTATGAGTATCCATTCCTTGGACTTAACATGAAACTTCCGGAGGAACTGCTTAAACAGATAAAAGCGCAGACCATTGCGATGATCACAAATGAAGTATGGAATGACAATGCAGATGCAATTAAATATGCATATATAAGCTGGAGCGAAATGACCGAGGAGCAGAAAGAGGCAGAGGTTGACAAGATGGGAACGGCATATGATGACTGGTACAATAGTCTTGCAAAAGTTGGAGCGATTGGAATCTATGACGAAGATTCTGAGAAAGAACTGGATAAGATCACAGGCTGCACAGAACACAAAGAAATCGGAAGCAGCAGTGATGGAAAGTATAAATATTATCTGAGCACTAATAAAGATGCAGATGAATCCCTGAAAAAAGAAGTGGAAGAAATTGATGTGACACTCACAGAGATGACACCATTCCAGAAGCTTTCCGCATTTGACCAGCCACAGGAGACAAGCAATGAAGGTGATTCTACAACTGTAGGCAAGTTTGAGACAAAAGGCGTTGATGGAAAAGATTATACAGAAAAAGTATTCAGCGATTATGATCTTACACTTGTGAATGTTTTTACTACCTGGTGTTCTCCATGTGTAAATGAGATTCCGGAGCTGGAAAAACTCTATGAAGAGATGAAGGAAAAGGGTGTTGGAGTTGTCGGTGTCGTTCTTGATACAGTGAGTGATGATGCCAAACAGAATGAGGATACAGTGAAAAAAGCCGGTGTCCTTCAGGAGAAGACAAAAGCATCCTATCCGTTCCTGGTCCCGGATTCAACAATGATGAATGGACGTTTAAATGGTATCTCTGCTTTCCCGGAAACATTCTTTGTTGACAAAGAAGGAAATATTGTAGGAGAAACCTATTCAGGAAGCCATACACTGGACGAATGGAAAGAAATCGTAGAAAAAGAACTCAAGAACATTTCTAAATAATAAAGCGATTTTGACAGAAAGATAAGAAAAATGATGAAAAAAATAACAGATTCAAAGTGGATAGGTCCTGCGCTGGCGATTCTGGGAATCCTCCTGATGATATTTGGAATTTACCGGGGCGAAGTGGATGTAGTCTTTACAAAGGCAATTAATATCTGTATGGAGTGTATTGGAATTGGATAATAAGAAGATAAAAATAAACGAGTGGCCGAGGCATGGAATTCAGGCATTGTGGGCGGCACTTACAAACAGTCATGTTTCCGGATTTGTGACTGGAAAGATTTATACCGGAAAATTGAAAAATGTATGTGTTCCGGGGCTGAACTGCTATTCCTGCCCCGGGGCCACAGGTGCCTGTCCTATTGGTTCCTTTCAGGCAGTGATCGGCAGCTGGAATTTCAAAATGGCATATTATATAGTTGGATTTCTGATTTTTATCGGAGCTCTGCTGGGAAGACTTGTCTGTGGATTCCTCTGTCCGTTTGGACTGATCCAGGATCTTTTGAATAAGATTCCTTTTCCCAAAAAGATTCGGACATTCAGGGGAGATAAGCTGCTTCGTAAACTGAAATATGTGATTCTTCTGGTGTTTGTAGTTTTGATGCCATTATTTGTGGTGGATATCATGGGACAGGGATCCCCTTATTTCTGTAAGCTGATCTGTCCGGCAGGTACGCTGGAAGGCGGGCTTCCACTGGTGCTTTTGAATAAATCCATGCGCAGTGCAGTGGGATGGCTCTATGTGTGGAAGAATACGATCCTGGTGATCACAATCATACTCTCCATTATCATTTATCGGCCGTTCTGTAAATATATCTGTCCGTTGGGTGCTTTTTATTCTGTATTTAATAAAGTTTCTGTTTTCCGTTATCGAGTGGATGCAGAAAAATGTGTTCACTGTGGAAAATGTGCAAAAGCATGTCAGATGGAAGTAAATCCGGTGGAAAACCCGAACAGCTTAGAATGTATTCGCTGTGGAAGATGTAAAAAGATCTGTCCGACACAGGCAATTCAGTGTGGGACAAAAAGAAAATAAAATTTTTATATGGGCTTAATATCAGATGATAATCAATATTAAGCTTGTATAACTTCTTTTTTGGTATATAATACTATTAAAATCAAAAAAGAGGAGATTAGTTATGCCGGAAAGACATAAAAGAAAACATCTGACATCCTTTCAGATGATTATTTTAGGTTTTGCAGGAGTGATCCTTTTGGGAGCACTCCTGCTTATGTTACCCGTCTCATCTGCGGAGAGAGTTGTAACGCCATTTGATCAGGCACTTTTTACTTCAACTTCTGCTGTATGTGTGACGGGTCTTGTTGTGCAGGACACAGGAAGCTACTGGTCAGGTTTTGGACAGGCAGTGATATTGCTGCTTATACAGACAGGCGGCCTGGGAGTTGTAACGGTTGCCGTTTCGGTGTTTATGCTGTCAGGACGAAAGATATCACTGATGCAGCGAAGTACCATGCAGGATGCCATCTCAGCACCAAAAGTCGGTGGTATTGTCCGCCTGACAAAGTTTATTCTGAGAGGAACGTTTCTGATCGAAGGAATTGGTGCGGTTTTGCTTCTTCCGGTATTTTGCCGTGATTTTGGAATAAAAGGTATATGGATGTCGATTTTTCATTCCATATCGGCCTTTTGTAATGCGGGATTTGATATACTTGGTACCGCAGATAACACTTTTGTATCACTGAGTGGTTATGCCGGAAATTTCTGGTTAAATATAGTGATTATGCTTCTGATTATCATTGGTGGCATTGGTTTTCTTACATGGGATGATGTTTATACGAATAAACTCCGATTTAAACGTTATCGTATGCAGAGCAAGATTATTCTGTTAACGACCGCAATCCTGATTTTTGTCCCGGCGATCTTCTTTTTTGTCTGTGACTTTGGACAGGTATCGATTGGGAAACGGACGCTGTTATCGCTTTTTCAGTCTGTAACGACAAGAACGGCTGGTTTTAATACCGCAGATCTGTCATCGATGACTGAGGTGGGACAGGCGATCATGATACTTCTTATGCTAATGGGAGGATCACCAAGTTCTACAGCAGGTGGCATGAAAACAACGACAGTGGCAGTCCTGTTTTTGAATGCGTTTGCGACATTTCGAAGTCGTGAGGATGCGGGGGCTTTTGGAAGAAGATTCGACAGTCAGGTAATAAAAAATGCCGCAACGATAGCAATGCTGTACTTTGTATTGTTTTTCTTTGGAGGAATAACCATCAGTGTTTATGAAGGGCTTTCATTGCAGCTTTGTCTGTATGAGGCTGCTTCAGCAGTAGGAACCGTAGGACTTACTCTGGGAATCACACCGGGGCTTCATATCCTGTCACGACTGATACTGATCGTGCTTATGTATCTGGGACGTGTAGGAGGACTGACCCTGATCTATGCGGTAGTGTCCAGAAGAAATACAAATGCAAAAATGCCATTGGAAAAAATAACAGTTGGATAAAGGAGAGAGAGCATGAAGAATATTTTACTTATTGGTCTTGGACGATTTGGAAAACATATTGCAATGCAGCTGAATGAAATGGGACACGAAATCATGGCAGTGGATATCAATGAGGAGCGAGTCAACAGAATCCTTCCTTTTGTTACCAATGCCCAGATTGGAGACAGTACAGATGCCAGTTTCCTGGAATCACTGGGAATAGGAAATTTTGATATCTGCTTTGTTACCATTGGAGGCAGTTTTCAGAATTCGCTTGAGACAACATCATTATTAAAAGAACTGGGAGCAAATCTGGTAATTTCCCGGGCAGAGCGTGACGTACAGGAAAAATTCCTTTTACGGAATGGTGCAGACAGAGTCGTTTATCCTGAAAAACAGGTGGCAAAATGGGCATCTATCCGTTATGCGGATGATCATATCCTTGACTATATGGAAGTAGATGCGTCTCATGCGATCTTTGAAGTAGCAATCCCAGATGAATGGATTGGAAGATCTGTTGGAGAACTGGATATTCGAAGAAGATATAATATAAATATTCTTGCAGTAAAAAAAGAAAGAGAAGTCAGTGTGACAATTTCTGTAAATACAGTTCTTGAAGCTGACAGTACGCTTCTGGTTCTTGGAGATTATAAAGCAATTCAGAAATTTTTCCACATCTGATAACAGTGAATTAACAGACAGGTGAAAGAAGTGATTTTCAGGAGGAGAGAGTCATGATTTTTGGAATGACATATTTTCAGATATGCCTGTATTTTCTGGTTTATTCTTTTGGCGGCTGGGTTGTTGAAGTTATTTTTCATGCGGTAGCACTTGGAAAGGTTATAAACCGAGGATTTTTGAACGGACCGGTATGCCCTGTGTATGGATTCGGAGTGCTTTCTGTGTTTGCCATGCTCAATACGATCCAGAGTGGCGGACATCAGATGAATGATGCAATGATCTTTCTGTTTGGAATTATCCTTGCAACGGCAGTGGAGCTGATCGCCGGCTGGCTGCTGGATGTATGTTTTCATGCGAGATGGTGGGACTATTCAGATAAGCCGTTCAATTTCCACGGATATATCTGTCTGGAGTTTTCGCTGATCTGGGGACTTGCGATCGTTATGGTAGTAAAGGTTTTTCAGAAATATGTAGAAAGTCAGGCATCCCATACCCCGGCAACCTGGGAGTGGATCGTAATAGCTGTTTTATATGCAGTGTATCTGACAGACTTTATTGTGACGGTAGCAGTTATCCGTGGTCTGAACAAGAAACTTACCAAGCTGGATAAAGTCAGCTCAGATCTGAGGATCGTAAGCGACAAACTCAGTAATACTCTGGCAACGACCACGATCGACACTGCACAGAAGGTCAGTGAAGGTAAGGTACAGGCTGCACTTGCAAAAGCAGAACTCCTTGAGGCAACAGCCGCCCAAAAGGAAAAATCTATTGAAATGCTTCGCATGAAAAAAGCAGAGCTTCAGGCACAGTTTGATGAACTGTCCAGTTCCATCACAAACCATACTGTATTTGGCCAGGGTCGAATCATCAAAGCTTTCCCGGAGATGAAACACAGAGATTACTTTGAACTGATCCAGGAACTGAAGAAGAAACTGAAGTAGAGCTACTTGCATGATCGCGAAGGTGTTAAGCGGTGTAAGAAAATAAAGAATTCCTTTATTGATGATGAAAATACCGCCAGTGAAATAGTCTACACATAGTGGAGATATTTCATCTGGCGGTATTTTTGTAGTTGTGGATGCCTGTAATAAGGATAAGTGCTGTTCAGGTCTATTGGGCTGGATGATGTAGATGACTTTAATATAAGTAAGTTTAAATGAGATTAACAGAATTATAAAAATCTAGACGATTCTAATTTCCGTGACTGTTCAACAAGTCTACTGCATATTTTTATATGAAATTTCCCATTCTTCCATAGATTTGATGATAGGCCGTATGGACTCTCCGAGTTCGCTTAATGCGTATTCTACCCGTGGAGGTACTTCTGGGTATACGGTTCTGGTGACGATCCCGTCTTCTTCCATAGAACGGAGACTGTCGGTTAAGACTTTTTGGCTGATTCCTTCTAAATTCTTTTTTAAGGGAAGTCTAAGGTTTTTTTCATATAATCGTGTCCGTAAAAAAGTAATGATCGTAATATTCGAGAGAGGACATTAAATATATGAAAAGAAAGCAGATAACCGCAGTAATATCAGCAGTAACAATGCTCATGGGAAATACAGTTTATGGAGCTGGAAATGTAAGTGCGGCGCAGGAGACTAAAACGGATCAGAGTACGATTGAGAGTACTTTGAATATTGCCAAATTACAGTAGTTATGAAGAAATGCTGGAGTCTTATGAAAGCGATATCGAATCCATTGAGGACGGCGACAAATATGGAAATAATATTGTGGATTTATATAATCCAATCAACTATATTGGAGCCGAAGATACAGAAAGTCCGACATGGACCAGAATAGTAATGGGTGCGTCCGAAGGCGATATGTCGCTGTTTGCATCTATGAATATGCAGATTGCATGGCTTAACAGTGGAACAGATGCAGAACTCGAATGGCAGTGGGATGGTGGACACGTTCCGTCTGAGATTTTCGGAGAATCGCTGGTACTTTATATTGACGAAATGTATGGAAAATATGTAGAAGGAGTAGCAGAAGTAACAAAAGCGGAGGCGAAGACCCAGACACAAAATGGAACTGCCACGGAAGCAACAGGAACCGATATCAGCAGCTGGGCATCTTATGAAGATGGAGAGGTCAATTTTACTCTGGCAGATGCTGCTTCCTACAGAACCAAAGGAGCCAGCAAAGCGACACCAGGTTTTGATGTTATAGATTACGGTCAGGAAACTTACGAATTCGGCTCTACAACACAGGACGCAAGACATTTTGACAGGTATGTACTGAAAGTACTGCAGGAAGAGAAAGAAACTCTGGAAGGATTATTCAATAGTAATAATGACTAAAAAACGGCATATATTTTTTGTTCAAAATCACTTTTGAAATAAAATAAAAATAGTTTTATAATAAAAATAACAGCAGGCAGCGTATTTGTGTAAGATAAATGACACGTATGTTGTCTGTTTTTTTAAAATAATCCAGAGGAGGAATCTTATATGCATGAATATGAAATTTTTATCGAAGAAATAAATCCCTGTGGAGGAGAGAAATACAGCAAAAAAACTTTGATCGAGGCCGAGGCATCCAGCCCGGAAGCATATGTAAAAGAGAATGGAAGATTTCCTGTCCTGGAATCTGTGCGTAACGGAGAAGGAGACATTGTGATCGTAACAGGTGATAATCAGGGATCTTTTGTGCGTTATACATTTACAGAGTAGGAATTGTTTGGATAGTAAGGAGAGAATTTTGTGAAATATGAGATTGGAGATTTCGTCAGTAAGTCAGTTACAGGTGTGTGTAAAATAGAAGACATCGTATCTCTGGATCTGACTGGCAAAAAAGAGAACAAATTATATTATCTGATGAAATCTATAGAAGATGAAAAAGGGAAACTTTATGTTCCTGTTTCAAATTCAGATGCGATATTAAGGCTATGCCTGACAAAAGAAGAAGCATGGAAGTTGATTGAACGGATCCCGGAAATTCCAACAGCATGGATTGATAATGAAAAAATGCGGGAACAAAAATACAAAGCAACAGTAAAATCAAATGATCCGGAAGCATTAATTTCTATTATAAAAATGATTTATCAGCGGAAAAAGAAAAGACTTGCACAAGGGAAAAAATGTACAACAACAGATGCAAGATATTTTCAGATAGCAGAAAACCTGTTATACATGGAACTTGGAGCAGCTCTTGGAAAACCGAAAGAGGAAGTTTGTGAAACAATCATTGAGTATATCAACAAAGGCAGACAGGAAGCGTAAGAGAAATCCAGAAAAAAATCTGTTTGACTTTTGGAAAAACAGGAAATATAATAATCACAAACGAGTAGCAAGTAAGCGTAAATCCAGTTTACCTGCCACTCGTTTTTTATTTTACAATTTTATATTTGCCATGAAAAAGTGTGTAGCCTGTCAGCGTAAGTCCAGCTTATATGACAGAGCTACATTTTTTTGTGCAGAAAAAGGAGGAGTTGAAACAAAATGGCAGAAAGTAACAAGATGAAAGATATGCCAGTGAATAAGCTAATGATCCAGATGGGGATTCCGATGATCTTATCTATGGCATTGCAGGCAGTCTATAATATTGTAGACAGTGCGTTTGTAGGAAATATGAGAGTGGGCAGTGAAGCGGCATTGAATGCACTGACACTGGTATTTCCGGTTCAGATGCTTATGGTTGCAGTGGGGATTGGAACTGGCGTAGGAACCAATGCGCTTCTTGCAAGGACACTGGGGCAGGGGAACAGTAAGAAAGCAGCAAAGGTAGCAGGAAACAGTCTGTTTCTGGGAGTGATCATTTATGCAGTCTGTTTACTGTTTGGTATCTTTGGAGTGAAAGCATACATTTCATCGCAGACAGTAGATGCAGAAGTACTTGGAATGGGAGTCAGCTATCTGAGGATATGCTGCGTGATTTCTTTTGGAATCATCTTCTTTTCTTTATTTGAAAAGTTATTACAGGCAACAGGCCGTTCTCTTTATTCGACGATCGGTCAGGTGGTCGGAGCTGTTGTAAATATCATTCTTGATCCGATCATGATATATGGTATTGGACCGGTTCCGGAAATGGGCGTAAAAGGTGCGGCTTATGCAACCGTGATCGGTCAGGTGGCATCCGCAGTTTTACTGTTCATTTTCCATATGAAACTGAACAAAGAATTCGAGCATGGAATGAAATACATGAAGCCAGATACGGGTATCATAAAAGAAATCTATGCGATCGGACTTCCAGCGATCATTGCACAGGCACTGATGTCCATTATGGTATATGTGATGAACCTGATCCTGAAATTTAATCCGTCAGCACAGACAGCCTATGGTTTGTTTTATAAGGTACAGCAGTTTGTTCTGTTTCTTGCGTTTGGACTCCGAGATGCGATCACCCCGATCATTGCGTTCGCTTATGGAATGCGAAGCAAAAAAAGAATCCAGGATGGAATCAGATATGGGCTTATTTATACGATCGTATTAATGATTCTGGGCATTGCGGTCACAGAGATTTTCCCTGCTTCATTTGCCACACTGTTTAACGCAGGACAGTCGAGAGCGTATTTTATCAGTGCAATGAGAGTGATTTCCATCAGCTTTTTGTTTGCAGGAATCAATGTTGCTTATCAGGGAATCTACCAGGCTCTGGATGGTGGTATAGAATCACTGATCATTTCTCTTTTGAGACAGTTTGTGATTATCTTACCGCTGGCAGGAATTTTTTCTATATTTGTCAGAAACGGTCAGATGGGCGTTGCACTGATCTGGTGGGCATTTCCGATCACAGAAGCAATTTCATGCCTGGTAGGATATGTATTTTTAAAGAGGATCAGAAAAAATAAAGTAAACGTTCTCAAGTAAGGAGGAAGAGAGATGGCAAAAAGAATCATTACGATCAGCAGAGAATTCGGGAGCGGTGGACGTTTTATTGGTGAGGAGGTAGCAAAGAAATTAGGGATTGCCTATTATGATAAAGATATCATCAATCAGATTGCAGAAGAGTCCGGTCTGTCACCAGATTATATTCAGGAAAGTGCAGAGCTGTCCCCGAAAAAGGGGATTTTGGCATATGCACTTGCCGGACGTGATATTACCGGAAAATCTGTAGAAGATATGGTATATGAGGTACAGAGAAAAGTTATTTTGGAACTGGCAGAGAAAGAGCCATGTGTGATCATTGGAAGAAATGCAGATTTCATTTTAAAAGACCGGGATGATGTGCTGAATGTTTTTATACATGGAAATATGCCGGAAAAAATGAAAAGGATCTGCCAGCTGTATAATGTCAGTGAGCAGGATGCTGTAAAGATGATGACAGATACAGACAAAAGACGTATGACAAATTACAACTTTTATACAGACCAGAGATGGGGAAAAGCCAGTAATTATACACTGTGCCTGAACAGTTCGCAGCTTGGATATGATAAGTGTGAAGAAATAATCATGGAGTGTGTAAAGTAAATAACATTGTATTATACCCGAACGGGGATAGTTTATAAGAAATACATAAAATTATACCTGTTCGGGATTATTTTTGCTATTAAAGCTTGAATTTATACCCGCTCGGGATTATCATGATTAATATGAACAGAATTGGAAAGTATATAAAAGAAGAAAGAAAAAAGGCAGGTTTGACACAGGAAGAGTTTGCGATGCGTTCCGGTCTGGGACTCAGATTTGTGAGAGAACTGGAGCAGGGAAAAGAGACTGTGCGTCTGGACAAAGTAAACCAGGCACTGGCAATGTTCGGAAAAGAAGCTGTACCGGGAGAGAGGGAGGAGTGAAAGAATGGGTAGTTATTTGAACCCTGGAAGCGGTCTTTTTGAGATGGCATTGAGATCACAGATTTTTGTTGATAAGAGCGGCTTGATAGAAAAAACAAACCACTGTGTGCGGACACTTCAGAGATATATGTGTGTAAGCAGACCAAGAAGATTTGGAAAATCTATGGGTGTGGATATGCTGGCTGCTTATTATGACAGAAGTGTTAATACAAAAGAATTGTTTCAGAGTCTGAAGATCAAAAGTACCAAAGATTATGAAAAACATTTGAATCAATATGATGTTCTGAAAATCAATATGCAGGAATTTCTCAGTGCAACAAATGATATTGAGCATATGCTGAAAATGCTGAATGAATATCTGATTTTTGATCTGAAAGAGCAATATGGGCAAGTTCGATTTCGTGATGAAAAAAATCTGGTTCAGGTTATGAAGGATGTCTATAGTTACACGAAGCATCCATTTGTGATTTTGATTGATGAGTGGGACTGCCTGTTTCGTGAATATCAGCAGGACCAGGAGGCACAGAAAAAATATCTTGATTTTCTTAGATTCTGGCTTAAAGACAAAGAGTATGTTGCGTTGGCCTATATGACAGGGATTCTTCCAATAAAAAAATATGGCTCACATTCAGCTCTTAATATGTTTACAGAGTATTCAATGACAGATCCGGGAAATCTTGCAGAATATTTTGGATTTACAGAGACAGAAGTTCAGAAATTATGTGAAAAATACGAAATGAACTTTGAAGAGGCGAGAGCATGGTATAATGGCTATCATCTGATTTCGCATGAAGGTGGGACTAGAAAAGTTTATTCCATGTATAGCCCCAAATCTGTAGTAGAAGCAATGCAGAAGAGAAAGTTCGGAACATACTGGAATCAGACAGAGACTTACGAAGCTCTGAAAGTATACATTCAAATGAATATGGATGGGTTAAAAGATGCAATTGTTCAGATGCTGGCGGGAAGTAATATAAGAATCAATACAGGAACATTCAGTAACGATATGACAACTTTTGCGACAAAAGATGATGTGCTGACATTACTGGTTCACCTGGGATATCTGACTTATGATAATGAAAAGGAAACTGTAGAAATCCCGAACAGGGAAGTATCCCAGGAATATGTGAATGCAATCAGCACGATGGACTGGACGGAAGTGATTCGTTCCGTACAGACATCCAGAGAATTACTGGAAGCACTGTGGCAAATGGATTCCGAAAAAGTAGCAAAGGGAATCGAACAGGCACATAAAGAGGTTTCGATATTAACCTATAATGATGAAAATTCATTGAGCTGTACAATTAACCTGGCATTCTATTTTGCAAGAGAATATTATACAGTAATCAGAGAATTGCCGGGTGGTAAAGGATTTGCAGATATCTGTTTCATACCCAGAGAGATCCATATGGATAAACCAGCTGTTGTAATCGAATTGAAATGGAACAAAAGTGCAGAAGGTGCAATTCAGCAGATTAAGGACAAGCAATATATAGAGGCACTAAAAGATTATCATGGAAATCTGCTTCTGGCAGGAATTGATTATGATAAGAAAACAAAACAGCATAGCTGCATTATCGAAAAGTGGAATATGAGTTAAATGCTATGAAATTTAATAGCAACTTATAAATTTGCTAATATCTTCCAAATCAAAAGCAGATTCGTTAACATGAATACATCAGGTAAATTATCATAGAAAGAAATCTGGAGGTATATGCAATGTTAAATGAATCTGTGATCAAGGTATTAAAAAATGGTATGTGGGATCTGGCAACATGCGCGAATGGGGAACCGAATGTAGTGCCGGTAGCTTTTAAAAATTTCGCTATATGTGTGTGATCTGGCAGGAGTATAAAGCGACTCAGAACAAGATTAACAAGATACAGTCTGCGGAAGACCTTTCAGAATTCAGAAAGGTTTCTGAAGAAATGGTGGAATCCATTTACGGAAATGCACCAGATGAAATAAAAGAGATATACAAGAAAATATTGTGGTCATTACTAATGAAATTAAAGGTACCAAACGAGGAAACCAGTAATATCATAGGCGAGATTGGAGGTCGTGGTATGGGATATCTGTTTGAGAATATGGATGAAATGGACATACAGGCTGAAAGAAGAAATACTGCAAGAGAAAAAAAGCGCGCAGATGCACTCGAAGAGGAAGTTAAGCGTCTCAGGAAGCTGTTAGAAATTCAGGGACAGAAGTAATGTAGAAACACCGTATCATATCAACAGAGCTAAAAATGGAAACAAACCGAATCAAAAGATGTAAGTAAGGAAATATCGTTTTGCTGTCTAAGTGATGGTAAAGCGATATTTTTTTGCTATAGTTCTGAAAAATTTTTGCCCAATAGTTCTTGACAAATCCTCAAATCCCTATATAATTATCAAAGGTAATTAACAAAGATAACTATATAGGGAGAATGCAACATGACCAATAAGAAGATCAAGGAGATGCTTGATGCATGTTATCAGGCGAAGCGGATCAGGGAGATGCTACCGCCGCTGCCTCAGGGTGTGATGCCGTCTTATATTCAGTATCTGGATGTGATCCAGTCGCTGGAGAAACGGGATGTTCATGTAAAAGTATCTGATATCAGTGATGAGCTGAACATTCCGCGCCCGGGAGTGACCAGAACGGTTAAGGAGATGGAGAAAAAAGGCTATCTCAGCAAGATCGCATCCCCGGATGATGGACGTGTCACTTACATATCCGTCACAGAAGAAGGATGGAAGCTTTTTCATAAGTATGATGAACATTACTTCGGCGAGCTGTCTGCGGATCTGAGCGATATTTCAGAAGAAGATGCAGACTGTATGATCCGTACCATCGAGAAATTTTACCAGATCATGTGCGAGAGGAGGACTCATTATGACAAATGATAAAGCAGATTTTACGCAGGGAAGTATTTTGAAAAAACTGGTCGCCTTTATGATGCCCGTTCTTGGCGCATTGATCCTGCAGGCGGCGTATGGTGCTGTTGACCTTCTGGTAGTAGGAAGATTTGGTTCAACATCCGGACTTTCTGCAGTTTCAACAGGAAGCCAGGTGCTCAATCTGGTTACTTTCGTAGTAATCCAGTTTGCAATGGGTATTACAGTTCTGATCGCCCGGTACTTAGGCGAAAAGAGACCAGAACGAATCGGTGCAGTCATTGGTGGAGCTGCAATTGTGTTTACCATGATCTCCATTGGACTTTTTGTTGTAATGGTATGTTTTGCACGTCCGATTTCCGTGCTGATGCAGGCACCAGTGGAAGCCGTTGACCTGACATCCAGTTATGTACGGATCTGTGGAAGTGGTATCTTTTTTATTGTAGCTTATAACCTTTTGTCCGCAATCTTCCGTGGACTGGGAGACAGTAATTCACCACTTCTGTTTGTTCTGGTAGCATGTATCGTTAACGTGATCGGTGACCTGGTATTGGTCGCAGGACTTCACATGGATGCAGCAGGTGCGGCAATTGCAACGGTGACTGCACAGGCACTCAGCGTTGTGTTTGCGGTCATCCTTCTGATAAAAAAAGATCTTCCATTTAAGATCACAAAGAAAGATTTCTGCCTGAATCCACAGTGCAAAAAATTCCTCAAGATCGGTCTTCCATTGGCGCTTCAGGAATTTCTGACCCAGGTTTCTTTTCTGGCACTCTGTGCGTTTGTCAATCGACTCGGACTGGAGGCTTCTTCCGGTTACGGCGTTGCCTGCAAGATCGTAAACTTTGCGATGCTGGTACCAAGTGCGCTGATGCAGTCCATGGCGTCTTTCGTTTCCCAGAATGTAGGGGCGGGCAAGACAAAACGTGCAAAACAGTCCATGTTTACAGGAATCGGCGTAGGACTGGCTGTCGGCTGCCTGGTGTTCCTTCTTGTTATGTTTAAGGGAGATATGCTGGCAGGATTTTTCTCAATCGATGCAGCTGTTATCCGGAATGGATATGATTATCTGAAAGGATTTGCACCGGAAACGATCGTGACAGCGATCATGTTCAGTATGGTCGGTTATTTCAATGGAAACAACAAAACAGTCTGGGTTATGGCCCAGGGTCTGATTCAGACACTTCTGGTGCGTCTGCCGCTGGCATATTTTATGAGTATCCAGCCAAATGCAAGCCTGACAAAGATCGGACTGGCAGCACCGGTCGCAACAGTAACAGGAATCATTTTGAATGTAGGATTCTTTATTTATCTGAATCGTAAGGAACAAAAATCAGCGTAATAAAAAATCTCTGACGGGTATGACAGCCTGGCAGAGATTTTTTTGTAGAAGTAAATGCTAAAATATATTATAATATTATATGATTAGTATCCAGCAACAGTGTACAAGAGGATTTTACTGAAATATGCAAAAAAATAAAAGAAAAATATTTTTGGTTGGAGGCATTATAGCTGCCGCGGCAGTTATAATGAGCGGATGTCAGACCAAAACTGCTTCAGAGCAGACAGGAGCCGAAGATGATCGTCCACATATCATGGTTGGATGTGATGACTACACACCGTTCAGTTACATGGATGTGGATGGAAATATGACCGGAATAGATGTAGAACTTGCAAGGGAAGCTTTTGACCGGATAGGATATCAGGCAGATTTTACATTTATCAACTGGGAAGTCAAGAAGAAACTATTGAAGGACGGCTCTATTGACTGCGTCTGGAGCAGTTTTACTATGGACGGGAGAGAAACAGAGTACAAATGGGCCGGTCCGTACATGAAAAGCAAGCAGGTTGTTGCAGTCAATATCGACAGTGATATTTATACGCTGAATGATCTGGAGGGCAAAACGGTTGCTGTCCAGTCAACTACGAAACCAGAAGATCTGTTTCGCAGTCATGAAGCGGGACTTCCAGAATTAAGAAAAATAATATCCGTAAAGAACAGAGATGTTCTGTTTACATTTTTGAGTAAAGGATATGTTGATGCAATTGCAGCACATGATACGTCTATAGTACAGTTTTCCGAAGATTTTGATATGGAATACAGGATTCTGGAAGAGCCGCTGCTTAATGTAAATCTTGGAGTGGCTTTTGATCTGGATGATGACCGTGGAATCGATGAACAATTATCCCAGGCGATCAAAGAAATGCGTAAAGATGGAACAATAGAGGACATTGTCAGCGAGTATCTGCCAGGTGCAGACAGATATCTGGAGGATGCGGATGAAGAATAAACAACATAATTTGGACAGGAACAACTTTATTCTTGCAGAAATCCTGGTGGGGCTTTTATTGTTTTTTGTTGTTTTGGTGATTACTGTCAAGGCAGATCTGTCATCGGCAGAAACCCGGCTTTCTGATATGGTTACCTACATAAAAGAACAGTACAACAATAATATGAAACTCGATATCGCATCAGAATCCAAGAGTCTGATGCGAATGATCCAAAGTGTGGAAGTGCTGAGCCAGCAGATCCAGCAGGAAGAAAAAACATCAGATATAACAGAAGAACTGCTGGAAAATTATTGTACGATAAGTTACCTCACAGGAGTCCTGATTCTGGATGAGAATGGACAGGTTCAGGAAAAATACTGCTCGGATGAAGTACAGGCAGAGGAAATCCTGAGCCAGACTGATCAGGATGTTCTGCTGGATGTAGTGGATTTTCATGAAAAAACATATTCTGTGAGAATGGAATGCGAAGATGGTTCCTATATTGATATAGCAGCGAACGGCAGACAGGATAAGCCTGGTATCGTTCTGGTATATTATCATACGCCTGAGAGATATACGAGTATTTTTAACCATTCGATCAATTCGCTTCTTACCGGCTACAGTCTGGAACACAATGGAACGATTGTTATAAGCGAAAATAATCAGATCGTTGCATCGAATGACAAGGGATTGATCGGTGCGAAGACAGAGGATATACAGGAACTCAAGTGCATCAATGAAAGTGCCGTGGAAAAGCAGCTTGTGCGTACAGACTATCAGATGATACCAGACTATGGTCTGATGGAAAAAGGACGCGATTATTATGTCTACGCATATATGTCGGCGGATAAGATCTTTGCAAAGACACCGAGGAATATGCTGTATACAGTGTTCATCTATCTGGTGATCGTGGGATTTATGCATGCGCTGAGATGGCGTATGCTGCAGGGGCATCAGAAAGAGCAGATGAGGCTGCAGAAGGAATATACAAAGAACCTTGAAAGCAAAAACCTTGAACTCAGAGAAGCTGTTTTTCAGGCACAAAAAGCAAATGCAGCCAAGAGCAGTTTCCTGTCAAGGATGAGTCACGATATCAGAACTCCTTTGAATGGAATCATCGGGCTGATCAAAATAAATGAGACGCATATGGACGACAGGGAGCTTGTCAAAACAAATCAGGATAAGATGCTGGTGTCCGCGGACCATCTGCTTTCGCTGATCAATGATGTCCTGCAGATGAGCAAACTGGAAGATGAAAATATTGAAATTTCACATGAGCCGATAGATCTTGGTGAGATATCCAGAGAAGTTGGAACGATTATCAGCGGCCGTACCGCGGAAGCCGGGATCGCATTTGAGATCGGGAAACAGGAACTTCCCGTTTCTTATGTCTACGGAAGCCCGCTGCATATCCGGCAGATATTCCTGAATATCTATGGGAACTGTATTAAATATAATAAACCACATGGAAAAGTAACAACAACACTGAAATGCCTAGGTGAAAAAAATGGTATAGTCACGTATCGCTGGACAATTTCAGATACAGGCATTGGAATGAGTGAGGAGTTTCTGAAACATATTTTTGAGCCTTTTGTGCAGGAACATTCTGATGCGAGAACGGTTTACAGCGGCACCGGACTTGGAATGTCTATTGTGAAAAAAATCATCGACAGGATGAACGGAACAATTGTGGTGATAAGCAAAGAGGGCGAAGGATCTACATTTGTTATTACACTGCCGTTTGAGATCGCAGAGAAGCCAGAGGAAATTCCGGCAGAAATGGACGGCGAAGTAAATATTGCCGGTCTGCATCTCCTGCTGGCAGAGGATAATGAACTGAATGCTGAGATCGCAAGGACATTATTGGAAGATGAAGGAGCCATCACAACCATTGTAAATGACGGACAGCAGGCAGTAGACATTTTTTCCAGAAATAAACCGGGCACTTTTGATGCGATTCTTATGGATATCATGATGCCAGAGATGGATGGACTCTCCGCAACAAAAGCGATCCGCGCACTTGACCGTGAAGATGCCGGAACCATCCCGATCATTGCCATGACTGCAAATGCCTTTGATGAGGATGAGAAGAAGTGTATGGAAGCAGGTATGAATGCACACCTGGTGAAACCGCTGGATATCCAGAAAATGAAAGAAGCTGTCTGCAGATATCTGAATAAATAAAATGATCGACAGGGAGACTGAGAATCGGGAGATTGCAGTCTCCCTGTGTTTTTGCTATAAAAAACTCAGTAAAACAACAGATTTTCGTTACTATATGTTATGATAAAATTACAGGAATAAAAAATTCATGCAGGGGAGAGCGAGGATGAAAAAGAAGTTTTTATTTATGGCACTTGGTGTCAGTATGCTGGGCATTATGACGGGAAATTTTGTCAAAGCGGATGATGAAGTCCAGGAAGAAGAAAGTATCGTACAGCCGTACGAACATCAGCACAGAGATGTCGGGGAGTCGGTATACAGAGAGGCTGCCAGGGCATTTGCAGGTGGAGATGGAACTGAGAACTCACCTTATGAGATCAGTTCTGCGGAGGAACTGCAGTATTTGGCAGAACTCCTTTCGGATCCGGAAAATAGAAGTACGGAATATCGTACTCAAAATTATATCCTGACAGCAGATATCAGTCTTAATGATGCTTCTGATTATGAAAACTGGGGCACAGAGCGACCGGAGTATGACTGGAGATCGATCGGAGCAGAAGCGACGTTTACTGGTGTATTTGACGGAAACGGACATACGATCAGTGGTCTGTATCAGAATAAAGATCTTCAGGAAGACAACGCAGATGCTTCATCAGATCATAGTGGTTTATTCGCAGATGTATATTGTGCTACGATAAAAAATCTGAATCTGACAGATGTATATATTAAAGTATCAGGGGATGCTTCCAAAGCGGGAGGAATTGCCGGAAATGCAGCTAAAACACAGATTCTGAACTGCACAGTAAATGGGACTGTGATTGGATATGATGGATATTACGGAGGAATTACCGGAAGTGCGTCTGGCACGATCAGTGGATGTGAGTTTGATGGAACTGTAAAAGCAGTAAAAGATTTGAAGAACGGGCAAAGCGGGCTGGCTTACCTGGGTGGAATTACAGGAGATTTTTCATCAGCAGTATCTGCTGTGGAAAGTGACAGGGATGAAAAAGCAGAAGATTTTGCAGGGATTGTGAATTGCGTGAATAAAGGAAACATAGAAGCAGAAAAAGGAAGTGCTTCCGCCCATGCATTGGGAGGAATTGCAGGTTCGAATTCTGCCAGGATCACAGGCTGTGTAAACGAGGGAACGGTTGAAGCTAAGGTGAATGAAGAGGACTCAGAAGGAACCTCATTATCAGCAGGCGGAATTACGGGAGATTTTTCCGTGGTGGTCATGGGAGAGGATGGGATTCTCAGTGACTGTATAAATAATGGAACTGTTATATCTGATAATGCCAATACAGGAGGAATCACAGGTTCTGTGTATCTGTCAGATCCGAGATATACCGTTACGATTGAAAATTGCAAAAATGTAGGAAAAGTTTTTTCGACAAATCATTATTATGCTGGCATTGCAGCAGATGCATGTATAAAAACAGACAGTACACTTACTGTCTCGGGATGTACGAATGAAGTAGACTTTACAGAAGGAGAAGGTGCCGGGATCGTTCATCATCTGGCAATGCAGAAAGGAAATGTGGTTCTGTCTGACTGCGTCAATCATGGAAAGATTGTTTCATTCGGACAAAATGCAGCAGGTATTCTCTGTTATACAACAAATATGGGAAATGACTGGAATCTGGAACTTGAAAACTGTGAAAATACAGGAGACATCAGCAGTGAAGTAGAGGCAGGTGGAATTGCATGTTTTACGGCTTATTATAAGACTGAGGAAAATGCAAATACATCTTTTGCAATCAGGAACTGTAAGAATAGCGGAAATCTTTCTTCTCCGACTACGAATGGTTATATGGGCGGCATTCTTGCAGTTGATGGTTTTATGCTTACCAAAACAGAAATCGACGGATGCGAAAACAGTGGAAATATTTCATTCACGAAACAGTGGGTCATGGGAGAAGCAGATCTGAAAACAGAAAATGATGAGGGAGAAAAAGAAGATGCTTCTTTGTTCACTCTGTCTGTTATGGGAGGAGGAATTGTTGGCAGAATAGGGGAATCCGTACTGTTATCGGTTGATGCTGATAAGCCCTCCAAAAGTGAGATCAACAAAAAAGACGCCCTCGTTATGATCAGCAATTGTACCAATACTGGCTCGCTGAGTTATGAAGAGCCACAGAAAGGTGATGGTGTGACAGAAGAAGAATTCCAGAAAGCAAAAGCGGAATACTGGAAACCAAGTATGGGAGGAATCCTGGGAGACTGCTCCTGCACAAACGGTTTCAGCGTGAATTTTGAAAACTGTACTTACAGCACAGAGCGTGGTGTAGGAAATGTGGAGCTTCCGGACAGTACACTAGAGAAAATGGCGGCGGTAGAAATTGGTTATCGCCATATAGATACTGCTCAGGCTTATGGAAATGAGCGTGGAGTTGGAGAGGGTGTCAGAACCTGTGGAATTCCGAGAGAGGAACTTTTTGTTGTATCCAAGGTTGCTGCAGAACACAAGACATATGAGGATGCAGCCAGAAGTATCGATGAAACTCTGGAAAAAATGGGCTTTGATTATCTGGACATGATGATCATTCACAGCCCGCAGCCATGGGTAGAAGTGAACCAGTCAGAGAATCGTTATGTAGAAGGAAACCGTGCAGCATGGAAAGCTCTGGAAGACGCATATAAAGCGGGAAAATTAAAAGCGATCGGTGTTTCCAATTTCCAGATCGGAGATATTGAGAGCCTGGTGGAAACCGCAGAGATCAAACCGATGGTCAACCAGATCCTGCTTCATATCAGCAATACTCCGCTTGAATTGGTCGGATATTGCCAGAAGAACGGAATTGCAGTAGAAGCATATTCCCCGAATGGACATGGCGAGATCCTGAATCAGCCGGAAATCAAAGAAATGGCCGAGAAATATGGAGTATCTGTTCCACAGCTCTGCATCCGTTATACACTGCAGCTTGGAACGATTTCCCTGCCAAAGACAGCAAATCCAGATCATATGAAGGCAAATGCAGAAGTTGATTTCAAAATCAGCCCGGAGGATATGGAGATTCTCAAGAACTTCAAAAAGATTGAGAGTTATGGAGCAAGCAGTGGATTCCCTGTGTATGGCGGAAAACTCTGATTAAAAAAGAAAACGATAGAGTAAAGCATAAAAGCTGCTGGCATGCAAGTCAGCAGCTTTTTGCACCTTATTTTGGGGAACATTTTGTAATATAAAATGTCACATGTGCCTCAGAATCTGTCTGTACGAGGAATTTGGAGGCGGGCATTTTTTCGCGGCAGAGGGTATCCCAGAAGCCAAGTTCTGTGCGGAGAAGAAAATTGAATCCGTTGATTTCTTTAAAGCTGTTTTTCAGTGGAAATGGAAGGATTCCAATATCACAGGAACCGTCTTTCAGGGCAGCGAGAACTTCCTCATTCTGGCAGATGACAGAGGAAACCATCATTCCCGGATATTCGGCATTTAGGACAATAAGCGGGAATCCTCGGCAATTCAATTACCGAGATGAAAGCGCAGGATTGTGCATATCTGCACATTGAAAAAATATAATGATTCCTCTCCCACCCTGATATTAGTGTCGTAACCGGCATACAAACAATCGAAAATATGTTTGGGGTTTGTTGCACATTTCCACTCATTATGTTATACTATATGTATGAAAGAAAATCTAATATATTATAGAACTTGTGTGCGTAATATCAACTACCATATGGTATGGTCGGTGAAATACCGGCGGAAAATATTAAACCAAGAAATTGAGGAATATCTTCAGAAACTGGTGCAGCAGATTGCTGAGGATAAGGGGTTTACTGTTCACTTATTTGAATGTGGTGAAGGTGATCATGTCCACTGTTTTGTATCAGCTCCACCAAAGCTGTCCATAACAGCAATTGTCAAGTATCTGAAGGGGATCACCGGCAGAAAACTGTTTGAACGTTTTCCAGAAATAAGAAACCAGCTGTGGAAAGGAGAGCTGTGGAACCATTCCTATTATGTGGAAACAGTCGGATCTGTATCTGAGGAAAATATTTGACGTTATATTGAGCATCAGAGCAAGTTGTATTAATTCAAGGTGGATTATAAATTTCCATCCGTAAGAGTGTATGAAGGAGGAAGAGGAATGCTGCTGTCACATAAAGCATCCATAAAGATCAGTCAGGAATATTCCAATATCATAGGGCATATGTGTTATGCAGCATCCAAACTCTGGAATATCTGCAACTACGAACAGCGTCGCCGTAGCTCTCGTCAGCTGCCATTTCTTCCATAGCCGGTTTGTTGTTTACAAAGTCGTTATCAGCTGTAACGATCTCTTTCATTACATCAACGTTTGTTGTCATGGTTCTCATAATATCTGCAACCAGTGTCGGGTTGTCAGTACCTGTAGCTGCTGTGATCCATGTTCCGCCCCAGTAGAAGCCCTGCGGTCCTTCTGTTGCAGCCCAGCCGCCGTACTTACCAACGGAGCCGTCCTGATCAGCGCTCATGGAGAAGTCGATGAACCATGCCGGTCCGAAGTATGCAAATACATTGCTGTCTTTGAAGAAGTCTTTGCTCCAGTCATCACTCCACAGTTCATAAGTAGCGGTTTCACCTGCGTCAACCATTTCCTTGGACATGTCAACCCAGTTCTTGATGTTGTCATCAACAGTGATCTTGCCGTCAACAATCCACGGAGAGGTTACGTTGTTGGAGAATACACGGTAGGAATCGTTTACGGTGGAGGTCATCTGATAGCCTTTTTCTTTGAGTTCGGCAGCGGTTGCTTTGAAAGTATCCCAGTCAGCAACTTTTTTCTGAACTTCGGCAGGATCGTCAGAGCCAAAAACTTCTTTGGCAATGTCTCTTCTGTAGATCATGGTACCAGGGCAGCAAAATCATCCGGATAAAGGATGCAGGTGGGCGGGTCTTTCAGATCCAGAAGTTCTGCAGTCGCCATTGCTGCAGCTTCCGCGTCGCGGTAGGGGATCACCGGCATATATTCGTCAGGTACGTCGATCCGTTTTTTCTGGAGCGTGTGATAAAAACTTCCGAGCCGGCTTCTTGTAACGGAGGAATCTTCGCCGTGGATATAGGCGATCTTGCGATGTCCCTTTTTCAGAATGTAGGAAACGAGATCCTCCATTCCCTGAATGTTGTTGGAGGCGATCGCGATCCTTCCGTCAAATACATGGTCGATCGTGACGATCGGAATTTCGGACTGCACCAGCCTGCGGACTTCTTCGGTAAAAAAGTTGATGCAGGCAATCACAACTCCGTCGACCCCGCGGTAGCGGCAGTGTTCGTAATAACCAAGCCGCTGTCCGGAGAGATTCCCGCTTGTAAATGTGATGTCGTACCCTCTGGATTCAGCGGTACGTTTGAAGCTTTCGAGTACATGATTAAAATAATCATGGGTCAGTCCGCTCATGGCTTCATTTACAAAGAGGACACCAAGATTATGCGTTCGCTTGGTTTTGAGTGCTCTTGCAGAAGAATTTGGAAGATAGCCCATCTCGGAAGCTGTCTTAAGAATAAGCTGTCGGGTTTCTTCGCCGATATCTGAATAGCCATTAAGAGCTTTGCTGACGCTTGCGACGGATATGCCGCAATGTTTTATTTACGAAAAGTTTCGTAAATATCTGTACTAAAAAAGTAGTATATTTGTGCAGGATTATATTTGGCAAAAATGCGGTTGATTTTTTGGAAAAAGTGAATTATACTGGATTATATTCAAATTAATACGGATTTTTATTCTAAAAATTCTTAACTTATTTGTTTTCGCAAATCTGTTTTCAGTCTATAATTCGTTGACGCATACCCTTTTATTTATATATGTCTGTAAGGAGGTTTTTATGAAATACGGATATTTTGACGACAGAGTACGCGAATATGTTATCAATACACCTCACACACCATTGCCGTGGATCAATTACCTGGGAAGCAACGACTTTTTTTCACTGATCTCAAACACCTGCGGCGGATACAGCTTCTATAAAGATGCGAAACTTATGAGGATCACAAGATACCGCTACAATAACGTACCGGTGGACTCCGATGGAAAATATTATTACATTAACGATGACGGTGTGATCTGTAATCCGGGCGGTATGCCGTCAGGAACAGAGCTGGATACGTATGAATGCCGTCACAGACTTGGATACAGCCGTTTTCATTCTTCGATATTGCATCCACACAGTTTGAGGATGGAAGTGCATATCATCAGTACCAGCCGCTGACCAGGCAGGGAAATGCGGATATTGGAAGTGGATTTAACGATGCCCCGCTGTGGCTGATCGCGGCAGTGGCGGCATACATCAAAGAGACGGGTGATTATGAGATCCTGGATGAGCCAGTGCCGTTTGACTGCAAAAAGGGAACCGAAGAGCCTCTGTTTGAGCATCTGAACCGGTCTTTCCAGTTTACTGTGACACATCTCGGATCGCACAGACTTCCACTGATCGGAAGGGCGGACTGGAATGACTGTCTGAACCTGAACTGCTTCTCCAGTGAGCCGGGTGAACCTTTCCAGACGACAGGACCTTCTGAGGGATCGGTGGCAGAGTCGGTATTTATCGCGGCAATGTTTGTAAAATATGGCAGGGAATTTGCAGAGATCTGCAGATGTACAGACAGGGAAAAACTGGCAGCAGAGGCAGAAAAAGCTCTCGATTCTGTACAGAAACATCTCGAGACAAAATATGGCATCATGCTTCTGCAGCCGGCATACACCAGATATCATCTGGAACTTGGCGAGATCACATCTTACCCGCCGGGATACAAGGAAAATGCAGGAATCTTCTGTCATAATAATCCGTGGATCTCGATCGCAGAGACAATGATCGGAAGAGGAGACCGCGCATTTGAAATTTACCGCAAGATCTGTCCGTCCTGCATCGAGGAGATCAGCGACATCCACAGAACGGAACCATATGTATATTCACAGATGGTGGCAGGAGCAGATGCACCGCGGTTTGGCGAGGCAAAAAAAAGCTGGCTGACAGGGACCGCAGCGTGGACGTTTGTGAATCTGTCGCAGGAACTTCTCGGAATCCAGCCAGATTCCTCTGATCCCCGGTAAAAAAGAATATCATGTAATCGTACAGATGGGCTGAAATTAATTGGTGGAAGCGACTGCTTTTGCTGCGGCTTCTTCGCTGAGGATCGTTCCTCCGCCAAGTACCATATCTCCGTCGTAGAGAACGGCAGCCTGTCCAGGTGTGACAGCTCTCTGCGGCTCCTGGAAGGTGATCTTGATGAGATCGTCTCCAAGCTGCTCAACAGTTGCTGGCTGTTCCGGCTGACGGTAGCGTGTCTTGACTTTGCACTGGATCGGTTTGTCCAGATGATCCCATGGGATCAGGTTGATATCGTTGATATAGCAGTAATTACTCATAAGGTCATCCTTACCTCCGAGGATGACCTTATTGGTATCCAGGGATTTGCCGCAGACATAGAGAGATTCCGGTGCGGAAATACCAAGACCACGGCGCTGACCGATGGTGTAGTGGATCTGACCTTTGTGTTTGCCGAGGACTTTACCTTCTTTGTCAACGAAGTCGCCAGGTTCGGAAGCCTGTCCGGTGTACTGCTCGATGAAGGACGCATAGTCACCGTCCGGAACGAAGCAGATATCCTGGCTGTCCGGTTTGTCAGCATTGATGAAGCCCTGCTCCTGCGCGATCTGTCGGATTTCTTTCTTGGTGTAGGTGCCGAGCGGGAAGAGTGTGTGGGCAAGCTGATCCTGAGTCATGGCGTAGAGCACATAGCTCTGATCCTTGGTCGGGTCGAGTCCTTTCCTGAGGATAAAACGTCCTGTCTCCGGATCCTGCTCTCTGCGTGCATAGTGACCGCTTGCGATATATTCACAGCCAAGTTCTCTTGCCTTATCGAGAAGGGCGGAGAATTTCAGGAAACGGTTGCAGTCGATACACGGGTTCGGTGTGCCTCCGTGGAGATAAGTATCTGCGAACTTATCAATGACGCTTTCGTGGAATTTCTCCTGCATGGGAAATACGTAATAAAGCATGCCGAGACGTGCGGCAACACTTCTGGCATCCTCTGTATCGGAAGGAGTACAGCATGCCCGGTGTCCAGGATAGCTGCACTGTGGATTATCATAAAGCTTCAGAGTGGCACCGGCGCAGTCGTAGCCCTGCTGAACCATCAGATAGGCTGCAACACTGGAGTCAACACCGCCGCTCATGGCAATGATCGCTTTTTTATTCATAAATTTTTCTCCTGTTGATTGTAGATTGGATTGTAGAGTGATTTAATTTATGGTATCATTATAAGAAATCAGTGTCAAGCAATGCAAAGATGCGTTCGGGAAAAAAATAAAAAATGTGTTGACATTGTGAATGAGACATGTTATATTCAACCTATCGGAGAAATAGGTAATACATTTTCCGAATGAAATTTATCACAAGTAAGTAAAAAGGAGGAAGAATCATGTTTACAGGAAATGCAGTTCAGAGAGAAGTCATGTGTATGATGGATCAGGAGATGTGTATGGACATGTGCATGTCTATGTTTTGCTGTACTTCTATGTATCGGATACTTCCTGAGATATCTGCCGACCACGTATAAGAGATGACAGATACCGAGATGTAAATAAAGCATTTTTTAATGCCGGACAGATTGCATGAACAGGGAGGATCCAGAGGACTTCCTGTTATTTTTTTATGAATAAGAGTCCCGGGAACGGATAGACACATGCAGGAGGTCGCAGCCACTTACAATTGAATAAAGAAAAAATTAAAAATCAAAAATAAAAGGAATAAGAGAGGGAAAGAACTATGAAAGCAAAAAAAATCATCACATTATCACTTACAGCAGCACTGGCAATCGGAGCACTCACAGCAAACGGCGTGATCGTAAGCGCTGACGCAGAGAAAGGAACCATCAAAGTAGCAGCTTCCGCAACACCACACGCAGAGATCCTTGAAGAAGCAAAACCGCTCCTTGAGGCAGAGGGATGGGATCTGGAAGTTACCGTATTTGATGACTATGTACAGCCAAACCTTGTAGTAGAGAGCGGAGATTTCGATGCAAACTACTTCCAGCATATCCCATATCTTGATAACTTCAACGAAGAGCAGGGAACACACCTTGTAAATGCCGGCGGAATCCACTACGAGCCATTCGGAATCTATCCAGGAACAAAAGAAACTCTTGATGATCTGGAAGACGGCGACACCATCGCAGTTCCGAACGATACAACAAACGAAGCAAGAGCACTTCTTCTTCTCCAGGACAATGGAGTGATCACTCTGAAAGACGGAGCAGGACTTGAGGCAACTGTCAAAGATATCGAAGAAAACCCGAAGAACATCAAGATCGAAGAGCTGGAAGCTGCACAGGTTTCCCGTGTCAAAGATGAAGTTGCATTCGTTGTATTAAATGGTAACTACGCACTGCAGGCCGGATATTCCGTATCCAACGATTCCATCGCACACGAAACTTCTGATTCTGAAGCAGCAAAAACTTATGTAAACGTAATCGCAGTCAAAGAAGGAAACGAAGACAGCGAAGCGATCAAAGCTCTGGTAGATACTCTGAAATCTGACGAGATCAAAGACTTCATCAACGAGAAATACGACGGAGCAGTTGTTCCATTCGAAGATTCTGCAGATGACACAGAAGAAGCAGCAGACGAAGCTAAAGATGAAACTGCAGATGCAGACGCTGAAACAACAGAAGCAGCAGCTGAAGAAGCAGAATAATTTAAGTTCAGGATGTTTATTAAGGGACAGGGGGAAATGATATAAATGGAACCGATGATACAGGTAGAGAACCTCTGCAAGCGTTTCAACACCAAAGGTGGAACGGTAGAGGCAGCTAAAAACATCAGTTTTTCCATCGAAAAAGGAGAGATCTTCGGCATCATCGGTCTCTCCGGTGCAGGCAAGAGTACTCTGGTACGATGTCTGAACCTTTTGGAAAGACCAACATCAGGAACAGTCAGAGTCAATGGCAAAAATCTTACGGAGCTCTCAGAAAAAGAGCTCCGTAAAGAGCGTCAGAAGATAGGAATGATCTTCCAGCATTTCAATCTGCTCATGCAGAGAACAGCACTGGATAACGTCTGTTTTCCAATGGAGATCGCCGGGATTAAGAAGGCAGAGGCACGTAAGAAAGCTCTGGAATATCTCAAGATCGTAGGACTTGAGGAGAAAGCACTTTCTTATCCATCACAGCTTTCCGGTGGACAGAAGCAGAGAGTTGCGATCGCGAGAGTGCTGGCAAGTGATCCGCAGATCCTTCTCTGTGACGAGGCGACCAGTGCACTGGACCCGCAGACGACCAAGGCGATCCTGGAACTGATCAAAGAGATCAACAGGGATTATGGGATCACTGTAGTTGTCATCACACATGAAATGAGTGTCGTACAGGAGATCTGCGACAAGGTAGCAGTTCTGGAACGAGGAGCTCTCGTAGAAATCGGAACTGTGGAAGAACTTTTCCGCAATCCAAAGACAGATGAAGCCAAAAAGCTGGTATTCAGCGGAAGGACCCAGATCCAGGAAATGAAGGGCAAACGTCTGGTACGTGTAACGTTCCAGGAGAAATCTTCCTTCGAGCCGGTGATTGCAAACCTGGTCCTTACTTACCGGACACCGGTCAACATTCTGTATGCTGATACCAAGAACATTAATGGACAGGCACAGGGAGAGATGATCCTGCAGCTTCCCGAGATCGAGGAAGTGGCGAATAAGATGATCCAGTATCTCAGAGATATCAATATGGGCGTAGAGGAGGTGAGCTCAGATGTGGGATAATGCAACAATTACGATGCTGCTGGAAGGCACAAGAGATACGTTATACATGACGCTTGTCTCCACATTTTTCGGATATGTTCTGGGGCTCCCTCTTGGAATCCTGCTTGCAGTTACAGACAAAGAAGGTATCCGTCCAAATGCACCATTATATAAAGTTCTGGATGTGATCGTAAACATCCTCAGAAGTATTCCGTTCCTGATCCTTCTGATCCTGGTGATCCCGCTCACCAAGCTGATCGTGGGTCAGAGTTACGGTTCCAGCGCAACGATCGTTCCGCTGGTGATCGCTGCAGCACCGTTCATTGCACGTATGGTAGAATCTTCCCTCAAAGAAGTTGAGCCGGGTGTGATCGAGGCAGCAGTCAGCATGGGCGCAGGAACAGGAACGATCATCTGGAAAGTCCTTCTCGCAGAGGCAAGAACTTCCCTCCTCGTAGGAGTTACCATTGCAGTCGGAACGATCCTCGGATATTCTGCTATGGCAGGAACTGTCGGCGGTGGCGGTCTCGGTGATATCGCGATCCGTTATGGATATTATCGTTATCAGACAGACATCATGCTGGTTACGATCGTGATCCTTGTCGTTCTTGTACAGATTCTTCAGGGACTTGGCATGATGCTTTCCAGAAAATTAGACAAAAGAAAAGCCTGAAATTTATAATTATGTTAGAAATTTTATAAATTTATTAGAAAAAGGACAAAAACTCCTCACATTTATATTGTAAGATGTAATTGTCTTAAAGGAAAAGCCTTTTAAGACCTCCGGTAACACTTCAATGCCGGGAGAGTTGCCGGAACTCTTTCCTTTCCCTAAAAATAAAACAGAACTTTAAACTGCCGCCGCCTGACAAGATTCGTCGGGCTGGCGGCAGTTTTCTGTTTATCCGATTGATTTATAGGTTTTAAAGATTAGAAATTTTGAATGAACTGGTCAATATAATAAATAGCAGCACCTACGGCAGCAGCTTCTGTGCGATAATGGCATACGCGGATATAGCTGCCATCTCTCTCGAAAGGATTTAACTTTGATGCTTTTTCACGAAAATCTTCGATATAATCTGCCATATAGGCACCAACATTTCCTCCCAGTATAACATCGCAGTCAAAGCACATTCGAAGATTATTTACGGCGATTGCCAGATAATCGGTATAATCTTCAAATATATTCTGAATTCCTCGGTTAGTTCCTGATTTTAAAATATCAAAAAATTCTTTTAAATTTCCTTCTGTGAAATCAGTTAGTACATTGGCAGTACAGTAAGCATCCAGACATCCATATCTACCGCAGTAACAGCGCTTTCCATGAGGTATGATTGTCATATGACCGAATTCACCGCCTCTGTTATTGGAGCCTCCGTAGATCATTTTATTATTCATATATGCACCACCAATACTACTGCTTAGAGAAAGATATGCCACAGCATCTTTATAATCTCCTTTCCAGCTTTCTGCCAGGCCGGCAGAGTTTGCATCATTGAAGAATAAAAACGGTTCATGTATATAGTCGCTGAAGAAATTGTAAATGTTTAAAGACAGAGGAATTACGGTTGCGTATGTTACAGTCTTATGATCTTCGCCTATGATGACTGGAAGAGCAATGCCAACTCCAAGTAATTTAGAACGGTCAGGTATGTTCTTCGAAACAATTTTTTCGAATTCCTGTTTCAGAATGCAAAAGTAGTCGTGACTTTCGTGGAATGGAATTCGAAGTCTTGTATTATCAATGATATTTAAAGCAAGATCAATCAATACGATAGAAAGATGATTTCGAGTGATATCAATACCAATCGCATATCTGGAATTTGCGACACATTGATATCTAATTGCTTTTCGCCCTCCGGTGGATTGGAATTCTCCGGCATTTTCAATAAAACCAGATTCCTGCAGTGCATTAAGGTTACGAGTAGTTGTAGGAAGGCTGATGCCGAGAGATTGTGCAATTTCCTGTCGGGAACTCTGTTTATTTAAGTATAGAAATCTGAAAATGTCTCCGGATATTTTGGATTTATTAAGATACTCTTCCATTAGGTTTGCCTCCTTTGGTGCAGAATATATAAAAAATATATTGCTTATATGCATATAATAGCATTTTTGTTGAGTGAATACTAGAGGATAAATAAAAACTTTTGTTAAAACATTGATGCAAATAATGTGAAAAAAATGTCAATATATAAGATGAAACAGGTGTAAATATAAAAAATGCACAAATAAATAATTATAATTTGTTATATATTCTACAAACTTACATAAAAGTATTGACATAAGTAAAACACAGGAATATACTCTTAAATAGAAAACAGGTCAAGCAAATTAAAAAGGCGGTGAAGTAATGGACGAAATCAAGATGCGGGTCAGCGGAGTAGAGAAATCCTTTCCTGGCGTAAAAGCATTGAGCGGAATTGATTTTGCAGTAAGAAAAGGAACCGTTCATGCGCTTTGTGGTGAAAATGGAGCTGGAAAATCTACACTGATGAAAATTATCATGGGATTGTATCAGGCAGATAAGGGTCAGATATATCTTGATGAAAAACCAGTAACAATCAAGAATCCTATACAGGCTATGGAAATGGGAATTTCCATGGTAGCACAGGAATTAAATTATGTGCCGGAACTTTCTGTAGAGGAGAATCTTTTTTTGGGGCGGCTTCCAGTTAACAGATTCGGAAAAGTAGACTGGAGAAAAATAAGACGGGATGCCAGACAGTTTCTTAAAGATGAGAATCTTCCATATGAACCAACACAGAAACTGAAAACTCTGACAGTATCGGATATTCAGATGCTTGAGATTATCAAAGCAGTTACAAATAATGCACAGGTTATTATTATGGATGAGCCGACATCTTCCATTACAGATCGCGAGGTTGAAAAGCTTTTCCGTAAGATAGAAGAACTGAAAGCACAGGGTATTTCAATTATTTATATCTCACATAAGATGGAGGAAGTTTTCCGAATCGCAGATGACATTACAGTCTTAAGAGATGGTGCTGTAGTTTCAACAGACAGAGCGGAAGATCTTGATCTTGATACGGTCATTGCCAGAATGGTTGGACGAAAACTGGATAATGTATATCCGAAAGAAACAGTTCCGATTGGAGACAAAGCTCTTGAGATAAAGGATTTTTCTCAGAAAGATCTCTTTGAAGATATAAATTTCCATGTTGCGAAAGGTGAGATTGTTGGTTTTGCCGGATTGGTCGGAGCTGGAAGAACAGAGACTATGAGAGCGATTTTTGGTTTGGATCCTCATGATTCAGGTCAGGTTTTCATTAATGGAAAAGAGGCAAAGATTAAATGTCCTCATGACAGTATTCAACAGAAGATGGTCATGCTTTCTGAGAGCAGACGAGATGACGGAATTATTCCTGTCAGGAGTGTTATGGAAAACGCCAGTCTTGCCAGTCTGGAAAGAATTATCTACAAGGGTTATACGCATAAGGCAAAAGAAAAACAGAGTGTAAAAGAAAGCTTCGAGAAGATGCATGTAAAGACACCGACTCTTGATACCGCTATTTCCACACTTTCCGGAGGAAATCAGCAGAAAGTACTTTTAGCAAGATGGCTTTTGTGTGAGCCAGATATTATGATCCTGGATGAGCCGACAAGAGGTATCGATGTCGGAGCAAAATTTGAAATCTATAAACTGATTACAGATATTGTAAAGGAAGGCAAAGCGGTCATCATGGTATCCTCAGAGCTTCCGGAACTGATTGGAATGTGTGACAGAATCTATATCATGTGCCAGGGTAAAATAAGCGGATGTATCAACAGAGAAGAATTCTCTCAGGAAGTAATTATGAGATACGCAACTGGCTTAAAGAACGGTTGAATGTGCGGAGGGTAAAGAGAATGAAAACAAAAAAAATAAATAACTTACAAAAATTTAGTATTTATATTGTACTGATCGTATTGTTTGTGGCATGTAGCATTATCAGTCCATATTTCCTTCAGTACAGCAACCTGATCAATGTTACGAGGCAGTTATGCGTCGGAATTCTGATTGCATATGGTGAAATGCTTCTGATTATCAGTGGATTTCTTGATCTGTCGGTTGGTTCTGTACTTGCATTGGCAGGTGTTTATTCTGTATCTGTTTACAAAGCGACAAACTCTATTTTACTTGCACTTATCGTAGCAGTAGCAACTGGTGTGGGATGTAATCTTGTCAATGCATTTTTCATTGCGGAGTTTAATGTGCCGGCATTCATTGCGACGCTTGGTATGCAGCAGGCAGCCAGAGGACTTGCCCTTTATTTTACCGGTGGACAGAATATTCTTCAGTTAGGAAATTTTGTTAAGATCGGACAGGGAATGGTAGGTCCGGTGCCAGTGCCAGTAATTCTGGTGATACTTGTAACAATTGTTGTCTGGTATCTGGTCAATAATACACGATATGGACGTGCACTATATGCAATCGGTGGAAGTCGTGCGGCAGCAGAAGCGAGTGGTATTAATGCAAAGAGAAATATTTATAAATCTTACATATTAAATGGTATTATGACAGGACTTGCAGGAATGATTTTTATGGCAAGAAATAATGCAGGTCTTCCTAACGGTGCAATTGGATATGAAATGACAGGTCTGACAGCAGCAATCGTTGGCGGTACTTCTTTTACAGGCGGTATTGGTACAGTAAGTGGAACAATAGCCGGAGCATTTATCATTGGTTTTCTGGAAAATGTTATGAATCTTCTGGGTGTTAACTCTTATATTCAGCAGATTATTGAAGGTGCAATTATTGTTCTTGCAGTAGCATTTGATGTGGTAAGCAAATCTAAAAAATCAAGAAAAGTGATCATTGTTAAAGAAGAGGGGAATAAACAGGCGTAAAAGAGAAACTATTCTGTCGAGGAAGTGACAGTATAAGTAAATCACATTTTATTAAGGAGGAAGTAATTTATGAAGGCAAAAAAAATCGGAGCAATTTTATTGGCAAGTGTTATGGCAGTGTCTATGGTACCGGCGATGAGTGTCAGTGCAGCAGATGCAAAGAGAGTATGTTTTGTTGCAAGAGCAAGTTCAGATACCTTTGCGGCATGGCTTACAACTGAAATGAAAAAGCAGGCAGAAAAGTATGATGATATTGAACTTACCTGTGTAAGTGGCGAGGGCGATGATAATAAAGAAAACGGTCTGCTGGAAGATTGTATTACAAAACAGTATGATCTTGTTATTGTACAGTCAAATAATAATGGTGCTCAGGCTCCGTATGTGCAGCAGCTTGTAGATGCAGGAATTCCGGTTATCACAACAAATCCGACTACACATCAGAATGATCTGGATGGTGGAGATGATACTTCTGTTATGGCAGGAACGGGTACTGTTGATGCAGATCCAATCGAGCAGGCAAAAGTCAGTGCAACAAGAGCTGTAGATGAAGTTCCTGAAAATGCAAATGTTGTTGTATTGAAAGGACCTTCCGGAAATTATCATGCAGATAAAAGACGTGAAGCATGGGATGAGAACTTCTTCAGCAAACGTACAGATGTAAATATTCTTTATGAAGATTTTGCAAACTGGAACAGTGATGAAGCACTTACATTGATGGAATCCTGGGTACAGGCGGGAACTCATATTGATGCTATCATTTCTATGAACGATAACATGGCAGCAGGTGCGATTGAAGCAATCAGAGAAAATAAAGATTATTTCAATGAAGATGGAACAGCGAATTTTCTGGCATATGGTGTTGATGGAACAGCACAGGGATGTCTCCTGATCAAAGAAGGACTTCTTACTTCTACAGCATTACAGTCAGCAGCAGACCTTGCTGAGAAGAATCTGGAGTACGCAGAAAAAGTTGTTAATGGTGAAATGGAAGTAACAGATGTAAATGATTATGTAGATGCTCCGGAAATCAATGCAGATAACGTAGATGATTACATTCAGATCTATATTGATAATGGTGAACTTACCGAAGATGATGTGAAAGCAGCTGAAGAATAATTAGGTTATTAAGTGTTGCCCGGTATGCCAGAACATATCGGGCAATTACTCTAAGAAAGGGGAAGTTACAATGAAGATGTTACAGAAAAGTGCTGTTATGAGAGGCACAGATAATATGGTAATTAAAGAGATTCCTGTTCCTCAGATTAAAGACAAAGAGGTTCTTGTATCATTAGAATATGTTGGAATTTGTGGATCAGATGTACACTATTATCATAATGGATGCTGTGGTGCATACAAAGTGGATCTTTCAGAGGATTTCATGTTAGGACATGAGTGTGCAGGTACGATCGTTGAAGTGGGTAAAGATGTGGAAAATCTTAAAGTCGGAGATCGCGTTGCTCTGGAACCGGGAATTACTTGTGGTAAATGCGAATTCTGTAAATCAGGACATTATAATTTATGTCCAGATGTTGTATTTCTTGCAACTCCTCCAGTTCAGGGATGTAATGAAGAATTTATCGCTTTTCCAGAAGATATGTGTTTTAAACTTCCAGAAAATGTATCTACAAAAGAAGGTGCACTGATTGAGCCATTGTCAGTAGGATTTTATGCAGCTGAGCAGGGAAATGTAGGAACTGGAGATACAGTTGTAATCCTTGGTTCTGGATGTATTGGTCTTGTAACCCTGTTGGCATGCAAAGCACATGGTGCAGGTCAGATCATTGTAGCAGATCTTGTTCAGGCTCGTTTGGATAAAGCCATGGAACTTGGAGCAACAGCTGTGATTAACAGTGGAAAGGAAGATGCTCTTGAAAAAATCAAAGAACTGACCGGTGGAAGAGGTGCAGATGTAGTATTTGAGACTGCCGGATCACCTGTGACTATTGCACAGACTCCATTTATTGTCAGAAGAGGGGGAACAATTACATTAGTTGGAATTTCCTCAAAAGAAGAAATCAATTATAATTTTGCTCAGATTATGGACAAGGAAGCAACAATTAAATCTGTGTTCCGTTATAAGAATATTTATCCAAAAGCAATTGCAGCAGTTGCAAGTGGAGCAATTGATGTTAAGAATATTGTAACACATGAGTTTGATCTGGATCATATTAAAGACGCATATGATGAAGCTGTAAATAACAAGACAGACCTTGTTAAAGCAGTTATAAAGGTAAAATAATCTATGATTTATATTGGTATTGATGTTGCAAAAGACAAACACGATTGTTTTATCACAAACTCAGAAGGAGAAGTGCTTTTTAACGCATTTACTATTCCAAACAATGCGGATGGTTTCCATGACCTCTTTCAAAAGATTTCTTCCTTAACAAATGATTTTTCTAACGTAAAAGTAGGACTGGAAGCTACCGGACACTACAATTACAATCTGTTAGGTTTTCTCATTGATAAAGGTCTCCCCACCTTTGTCATCAACCCTTTGCATACCAATCTGTTTCGTAAAAGTCTTAGCCTTAGACAGACAAAAACCGATAAAGTGGATGCCCATACGATTGCTCTTATGATGATGTCTGGAGTAAACTTACAGTCCTACTCAAACACATCTTATCACAACGAAGAGCTTAAGTCATTAACCAGATACAGGTTTGATAAAGTACAAGAACGAGCAAAACTGAAAACTTCTATCTCACGCCTTGTTAACATCCTTTTCCCTGAACTGGAAAAACTTGTTCCTAGTCTTCACATGGTTTCTATATACGCACTCTTAGCCGAGTTTCCTTCTTCTGCTCAGATTGCTTCATGCCATCTGACTCGCCTCACAAATCTGCTGGCGAATGCTTCTAAGGGACACTACAATAAGGAAAAAGCCATAGAAATCCGAAATGCCGCCAAACATTCCATCGGTTCAAATATGCCTGCAAAATCTCTTGAACTAAAGCACACAATTCGGCTTATTCAGGAATTAACTTCTGAGATTGATGAAATAGAATGCTCCATTAAATCCATTATGGACGAAATCCGCTCTCCAATTCTTTCCATCCCCGGTATCAATTACCGAATGGGTGCGATGATCATTGCTGAGATTGGCGACTTCAACCGTTTTAGTTCCCCTGACAAGATACTTGCCTATGCAGGACTTTCTCCCTCTACTTACCAATCAGGTCAGCTTGACGGCTGTTATTCTCACATGGAAAAGCGTGGTTCCCGTTACCTCCGCTATGCGCTGTTTAATGCGACAAAATTTGTCTGCATTTGGGATAATCAGTTCTCTGCTTATCTTGCAAAGAAGCGTTCCGAAGGCAAACACTATAATGTTGCCATATCCCATGCTGCCAAGAAACTGGTCAGGGTTATTTACCAACTAGAAAAGTCAGGGCAGCTTTATCATAGAGCAGCATAAAATTTAACTTCATATCTCCTTTTAGAGCACCTGCAAAGATGCTCTTATTGTCATGCAGTTTTCAAGGTTCAAATATATCTGAAAAGCATTTCTGCAATTTACTCAAAAAATCTTCATTTTAACCTTGACTTTTAATAGTTAGACTTTCATGCAAAAAAGGCAGG
>OLQM01000555.1_pt1 | contig 43065 bp, 33 predicted proteins | sample 1673161 | NCBI WGS metagenome assembly OLQM01 (sample SAMEA3136761, study PRJEB25190) | human gut metagenome | reverse complement strand
CAGAAATATCCCCGCCGTTGTCCAGCACGTTATCCAAGCCCTTTTGAACCACATCTGCCAGATACTGCGCCAGCACCTTGGAGGCTTCCACCTTGTCAATGGGCGCAACAGACTTGCGGGCCTCCGGAATCTCCGCAAGCTCGCCCGTCAAGGCGTTGTTGATGACTTGTTCGTATAGGCCGGGATGTAACATAGAGTTTTCTCCTCGTTGAAAAAACTTTTCCTCTTCATGTACAGTACATTTATCTATTGCAGAGCAAAGCATCCCCATCAAGCAAGTGGTTAGGCTTTGCTTGCAGAGGGTCGCATAGTAGCATCAATAATAAAATAAGATATTTTTCTTTTTATCTCTTTGTCCAACTCGTTATAGAAGGCAATAAAATGTTCTAATGCCTTAGGATGTCCATTATCGATAATCAAATAAATTGCCTGTTTAGTTTTCTCTTGTTTCATGTATATTGGAAGTTGAATTTCAATTCCGTGTCGTAATTGAGGATTTGAAGTCAGTTTTGTTTCGACAATGACTTTATCAGTTGCTCCCCTCGATAATTTAAAATCGACAGGACCTCTCCCGTTGTTTCCTTCTTTTGTAAGATCAATGTTATTCGCGTCACAATATGAATCGGCAATACCATAAAAAAGTAACTGCGCCGCTGATTCATGTTTGGGCGTTCCATTTGAATTATAAAGAAGCTTAGAAAGTCCGTTGTCTTCGACTAAAGTCTTGAATTGATTACAGATCGTTTTTGCTATAGTTAGGACGTCATCACTGGTTTCCAGTGGTACTTGTGAGAGAGATAGTGGATATTTTTCGGTATACTCTCTTGCAGCAGAAAGCCACACGTATTCGCCAGCTGGATCTTCAGAAAAATCATACACCCTTTTAGGAGTTGCTTTATAAGCAGCTATAAGAGCGGTTCGAAAGCTCGTACTGTTACGCATCAAAGTAAGGATTTGAGACTTATGAAGTTTTGTTTTCTTTCCCAAATCAAAGTAACTGTTGATTTCCTCCCGAACTCGCTCATTCTCTTGGCAAATCCAGTCAATATCATCAAAAGTATCCGCTATAGGTAATGGACTAAGGATAGCAGAAGGTAAGAGCAGAAGCGGTTTGTTGTTGTAAGGATTTCTACACGTTTTATATATTTTGTGTCCGAAACTAACCGAAAGCGAATCGACTCCAGCAAATTCAGTCACGCGCTGTGTATATTTTAGCATATCCTCACGGAGAATAAATGTTATTAGATCGCTTACGCGATCGCAGCCAATTCCTTCTTGAAATACTCCTAACAATTCAAACAATACCGGATCCGTATCTCCTTCAGTCATAAGATCTTGTATAGTGTTCAAAATCGTTTTTCTAAGTACTGAGCCGATTGCGTTTCCACCGGTTCCGTTTTGAGAGTATCCAAAACATGTACCAGACAGTTCCGTAAACGTTAACATCCTCTCTGCACGTTTTCTATACATATCAGTTTGGCTTTTGGAATGTCTGAGTAATGTTATAATGTCAGAAAAGTACTTTTCAACCTTTTTGCGTGCATCCAGAAACTCAGGTTCAGTGCATAACTCCAAAAGTGCAGGGTCTATGAAAACTCTGGTGTCAATATCAAGAATGACATCAAATACGCCAGTTATTTCAAGGACTTCTTTAGAGATATTGAATTGTTCTGAAAATGTAATTGGCATACAGTATCCCCCCCGGTATATATCGGTAAAGGCAATTTAATTATGATCCGGTACAATCTCCACAATATCCTCAATTCTACAATCCAGTGCCGCACAAATCTTCACGAGTATCTCCGTGGTAACATGTCCGTTCCGTCCCATCTTGGTAACTGATGCTGGGCTGATACCCGCCCTTTCACATAGGTCTTTTTTCTTCATGTCCTTATCGATGAGTAGCTTCCAGAGTTTTTTATAACTCACAGACATAAATATCTCCTCCGTACCGATATACAAAAAATGCTCTGCCGCTTGGCAGAGCATTCGGTCTATTGCAGCCATACTGCCAAGGCCTATTCCAACACTTGACAGCGTTGTTTTTTATGATAGCACATTCGGGCAGAGAAAGCAAGAAAATGACAAATTCGCACGAATTCTGACCCTGTTGGATTTCTTTTCGAGCTGCAAAAGAAACGGTTGAACTTCCGGGCAGTCAGAGCTACAATGCCAACACCTCATCGCGAGGACAAACTGATTGGAGGTCAAATGATGAATTATGAAGCAAGCCCGTTTCAGGACTACGAATCGATCACCATTGATGAGCTGAAGGATCAAGCCAACAGCCTATTGAATCTGGTAACGGATGAGCAGCGACCACTGCGCGTATGCATGAATAATGGCAAGGAGTTTCTGCTGTTCCCTCAGGACCTGCTCGCACCAATCTGTGACTCTGACTTTCGCTTGATCCTGCTGTCGGCAATGCGGTATGCGATGGGCAGAAACACATGTATGCCCGCAGTAGTTTCCGATTATATTAAGCGCCACATTCGGTTTCTGGACGATAAGTTTCTTGCGTTGGCTGCCGATGATATTCGGCGGCACCTCGAAGACTACGCAGAGCATGAGCCGAACCCGAATCTTTGGCAAGGCCTTTTTGATGCACTCGAAGCAGAGCAGAGAGCGCGTGCCACTCGTCAGGCAAGGAAGATTCGGTCTTGTCCGCCCTGCGGAAAGTCCTCGCTTTGAGTGCCAATCGAAAAATATTCATGATAAAATTACGACGAAAGTCAACAGTGTTTTCCTCGCAGGGCGCAGATACTTTCCCTTACTTCGGTGCGCATTCCCTTAAAATATCGCCCGAATTACGGGAATGCAATGGCTGTTACTGGTGTTCCTTGTCTGTGACATCACACACTTCGCGTTGCTACCTCCCAGAAAACCACTTGCACACCCCCACCATTAGAGTTACAATTCAGGTAATCCAAAACGATTCCCGCTGAGGGCAGGCGAAAGTTCACCGAAAGGAGCAACTAACATGGATAAAGAGCGTATGGCAGAGTTAGCGGAAATCGAAGCCCATGGTGCCGAGAACGGCTGGGTTGCCCCGATGACAGAGGAGGACAGAGCGTTCTTCGCATATTTTCGTTCTGTGTTTAAGCGCTATAATATTTCGCCCTCAAAGGCAACACGGCTGGAATATGATTTTGTGACACGAGTTGCGGAGAGTGAGTTTTATCTCCAGAAGGCAAATGTGTGAGGTTATTCTTTGTCTATAGCGGCTCAACCTTTGAGTTGCTGTCTGCGCAGAAACAACTTGCACAACTGCCTGCTCAGAGTTACAATGCAGCCAACAGCAACGAGAAACGCTTCCCGTCCGGCACCGGTGAACATTCATCGGAAACCGGGCGGGAAGCGTTTTTGACCACATAGATTACCACAGACGGCGCTGGAACACCCGGAAACAGTGGAGATAAGAGCGTCAAAGAGTAAGTAAAACAAACAGAAAACAGCTTAAAACCGCTATAAATGAGCAGAAAAAGTTTTCCTGATAAGTTTGGGAGCAGGAGACCGCGCGTTCGAGCCGCGCTACTCGGACCAAAAGCCCCTTGGGATCCATGATCTCAAGGGGCTTCTCTTATTCTATATTGAACGTTCCTGGAATGAAATAGTGTCGGTTTTCCTGTTATCGTGCTATAAATAACCGCAAAAGGTTGGGCGGGAGTTCGGCTTTTTTACTGCGCTTTCAGAGCACGCTCCCACTCGGCCTCTTTAAATCCGACGAGGACAAGATCGTCCCCGACCAGAAGCGGGCGTTTGACCAGCATCCCGTCCGCAGCAAGAAGCCGCAGCATCTCCTCTTCGCTCATGCCGGGCAGCTTGTCCTTGAGTTCCATGGACTTGTAGAGCAGACCGCTGGTATTGAAAAATTTCTTCAGCGGCAGGCCGCTGCGTTCGTGCCACGCCGCCAGCTCGTCACAGGCGGGATTCGCCGTCTTGATGTCGCGGAGCTCGTAGACGATTTTGTGCTCGTCCAGCCACTTTCGCGCCTTCTGGCAGGTCGTACACTTGGGGTAACAGATAAATACCATAGTCTTTCGCTCCATTTCTGTGTTTGGGTTTTTATGATAGCACATTCCGTAAGAACGGGCAAGAAACAGGATAAAAAAGCCTCCCGTCCGACGCCGGCGCATGTCCACCGGAAACCGAACGGGAAGCGTTTTGGAGGATTATAGATTTGCGTTCTTAAAACGAAGCGCTATATGCTCGGCAAGCAGGGCGATGAATTCGCCGTTTGTCGGTTTTCCTTTGGCTCCGGAGATGGTGCCGCGGAAGATTTTCTGCTGCATCTCGAAGTCGCCGCGGTTCCATGCAATCTCGATCGCATGGCGCATTGCCCGCTCTACGCAGGCAGGCGTCGCAGAAAACCTTTTGGCGATCTCCGGATACAGCACCTTCGTTATTCCGGCGACGGAGCCCGTACCGCGGATCGTAAAAAGGATCCCTGCACGCAGGTATTGAAAGCCTTTAATATGCGCCGGTACGCCCATCTCGTGGAGAAGGTTGGTGACGGCGCTTTCCAGATGTGCGGGCGCGGGAGCCGGCACCTTCGGCGCGGGGGCCAGTCCGGGGACGGCGGCGGGCGGTCTCTTTTCCGCCTTCGCGTACTGCCGCAGGCACTGCAGAAGCGCTCCGGGGTCGCAGGGCTTGGGGATAAAATATGCCGCGCCGAGTCTTGCGCACTCGGCAACAATGGCGGCGTTGACAAATCCGGTGAGAACGACTACCGGCGGCGCGCTCTCCGCTTCGGCGAGCCGTCGCAGTACGCTCAGTCCGTCGAGCTGCGGCTGAACGAGCTCCAGCAGCACCACATCCGGCCGCAGCGACTGGATTTGAGAAAGAGTCTCCGTCCCGCCGGACGAAAAGCCTGCCGCTTCCATATCTCTCTCCTGAGAAAGCGCAGCCGTTATCGTTCGTTGGAGATCCGGATCCGGGTCGGCGATCAGCACGCGAAGTTTCATAATATCGCCTCCATATCGATTTTTTCCTTCAGCTGATCTACTACACGGATAAAATAGCATATTTTATGTCTTATTTCAACAAATCCCCCATAAAGATGCCGTTAATTCGTTCGACAATATTCGGCAGGGGACAGCCGCGAACCGGCGCACTTACGCCGCCGCGGCGTTGGCGTTGATCTTTTCTATCGTCTGCCGGATACCTGCCCAGACGGACAGATCCGTAAACACCTCCACGATGCTGCCGTAGTCGGTGAACGGCGCTTCCTGCAAAACGGACAGATCCTTCATCATGCCGTTGCGGACGATGTACTCCACGATCTGATTGACAAAATAGATCTGGCGGCTGTCGAGACTCGCATCGTTCAGATACCGCGCGAACGCCTCCTTGGCGGCGTTCATGTCCAGCCCCACGATCTCGCGGACGAATTCGCCCAGCGGCTTCTGCCCGTATTCCGCCTCGTAGTCCTGCTTCGTGCCGGCTTCGCTCCAGAGGATCCGCTCCAGCGCCTCCACATCGCCGGACGTCAGCGGGATGTTGCCGCGGAGCTTGGCGATCGCGGTGTCGTTCGCGTGCTGCCGTACATAAAACTCGGCTTTTGCCTTGTAGTTTTTCAGATCGTCGTTTTCCAGCTCCGATCCCTTCCAGTCCACGGAAAGGATCTCGTCAGCGAAGTTGGTAGTATAGATGGCTCCGTCAAAGGGAATGTACTTGATGAGATCGCGCAGACTTTTCCGGATGTGCTCAAACTCGTTGATCCCCGCGCGCTCGACATAGTCCGTGTGCAGGATCTTATCGATCAGCTCAGACTGTGCCGCGATCTCCGGGATATTCGCCACCGATGCAACAGCAGAGACTTTTTTGAAAAGGTCGCTCCGCGCTTTTCCGTACGTCTTTCCGGCGAGGTACGCCAGCTCAATGCCGTACAAGAGTGCATCGAACCGCAGCGCCTTGGCATCGTCCTCCTCCGGCGTGATGAGCGGGGCGAGCTCCTGTCCGATGAGCAGCGTATCCTCGTAGGTCAGTGCGTTGTAGCTTTTTGGATCGGCATACAGCTCCACATACTTCAAGTGCTGCCGGACGGCGAAATTCTCGCGGTTCAGCTCCCGGACTTTCCGCACCATATCGTCCACAAGCGTCTTGCGGAAAGCGACCAGCTCCTCCGTCTGATACGCCAGATCCTGCAGCTTATAAACGATCTGCGCTTTCAAATGGAAGATCGCGCCCTGCAGGGCGATCGTATTCGCCGTAGGTTTTCCTTTGCTCATGCGGAAAAACTCAAAATTTCCGCAGAAGTCGAAGATGTAAAATTTATCCTTGTCCCTGCCGTCCAGCAGTCCCGGACACAGGCGCGTGCCGCGCCCGATCATCTGCCAGAACTTCGCCTTGCTCATGACCTTCTTGAAAAACACCAGATTCAGCACCTCCGGCACGTCGATGCCGGTGTCCAGCATGTCTACGGAAATGGCGATCTGCGGCAGCTTCTTCGGGTCGGAAAACTCGTCGATGGCGCTCTGGGCATAGGTCATGTAGTTATCGATGACCTTGGCAAAGCCGGGCAGGTGGGGATACTCCCTGTTGAAAACCGCAAGGATCTTTTCCGCGTGGGTGTGGTTCTTTGCAAAGAGGATCGTTTTGCCGAGCCTGCTGCCGTAGTCGATGGTCAGCCCGTGGGTCATCAGGGTGTGCAGCACCTGCCGGATCGTATCCTCGTTGAAGATCCACTCGTTCAGCGCCGAGGATGCGATGCTCTCCGGCAGCTCGCCGTTTTCATCCTCAAAGGTGTCCTCGTAGGCCTGCTTGTCCGCGTCGGAGAGCTCGTCGTAGACGATGCCCTGCTCGATGAATTTCAGCCGGGTCTCCACGGACAGAAAATCCACCAGATACCCGTCACGGACGGCCTGCGCCAGCTCGTAGCCGTAGGTCGGCACGCCGTTTTCCAGCTCAAAGATCTCGTAGGTATTCTTGTCGATCTCGTCCTTGGGCGTGGCCGTCAGACCCACCAGCGGCGCATCGAAATAATTGAAAATATCGCGGTATTTATTGTAGACCGAGCGGTGCGCCTCGTCGCAGATCACGAGATCGAAATGCCCGCAGGTAAAGAGCTTTCCCTCCTCGTCCTGCGCGCTGTCGATGACGTTGTACATGGTCTGGTAGGTAGAAAAGACGCAGTGCGCGGTATAGTTATCCTTCTCCTCACAGAGATTTGTGACGGAAAGATCGGGCAGCAGATTTACAAAGCTGCGTTTGGCCTGCGTGACAAGACTGCTGCGGTCGGCGAGAAACAGAATGTTCTTTACCCACCCGTGCCGGAGCAGCACATCGCACAGCGCAATGACCGTCCGCGTCTTGCCGGAGCCGGTCGCCATGACCAGAAGAGCCTTGCGGCGGTTTCGGGCAAAGGCATCGCAGACCGCTTTGATCGCGCCCTCCTGATAGTACCGTCCGGCAATGGCGCGGTCCACCATGGCGTTTTTCAGGCTCGTCCGCATGGTCTGGAGATTGAACAGCTTTTCCAGATCGCGCTTGGAGTAAATGGCGGCGCACCGGCGCTCGGGGTATAGATTGTCCGTAATGCGCGTTTCAAAGCCGTTGGTCAGGAAAATGACCGGACGGCGGTGGTATTTCTTTTCCAGCAGATCGGCGTAGAGCTTGGCCTGTTGACGGCCTTTCGCCACATCCACGCAGGTGCGTTTCGCTTCGATCACCGCCAGCGGGCGGCCGTCGTCGCCGTAGAGCACATAGTCAGCGTAGCCGACGTCGCTTTTGTTCGGCATGCCGGGCAGCTCCACTTCGTTGAGCCAGTCCTGCCCCTCCGTCCATCCGGCGTCGGCGAGCATGGTGTCGATGTAGAGCTTGCGGGTCTTATATTCGGAAAGATCGAGCGGCTTCGGCACATAGGTCGGCTGCTGCGCGGCGCGGCGGGCGGTGAGCTCCTCCTTGAGCGCGGCGTTCTCCGCCATGAGCGATGCAAGGTCGGCCTCCGGCACTTCCGGCGCCGGGGCAGCGGGAGCCTCGGCGGGCTGCGTCAGAAGGGAGCGGTCAAAATGGCCCTCGGTATAGTTTTCGCCGTAACAATAAGCCACGAAGTCCAGAAACACATAGAGGTTTTCCAGACACAGCGCCGCCTGCTCCTCGGTGATCTTTTTGCCGGTGTGGGCGGCGTTGTTGCCAGCGCGGCGGATAAAGTCCATCCGTCGCCAGATATCCGCGCCGACGATGTCGCGGAAATCCTCGGCGTTCATAAGGCTGACGAGCGTATCCTGATATGGCATGACCAGCGCTTTGTCCACGGAGTACATCCACTTCACGGCAAATTCCATCGCCCGCCGGCAGTTGAGCACACAGGCGGAGGGATCAATATGTAAGATCCGCTCGGCGGCGACCGCCACGGAAGCGAAGGGTTCAAATTCCAGCGCAGAGGAAAAAATATCAAAGTTAGTCATGGGATCACCTATCCTTGAAAAGGGGATTACATTTTGTTGTGCATAATCTGGTACAATATAGCTACTGCTTCTGCTCCAAACAGTTCTTTAACTAATTGGTGTTTTTGTTCTTCTGTCAATTTGCTGACAGATTCTTTTGCTTTTAATACGTCATACTTTGCGTTATCATATAGACTCTTAAATTCAACATCAGGAGAGAGCTTAAATTCATTCATGCTATTCACCTTATCTAAGATATTTCTGTATCAAGCCGTCAAACGGCAGTTATATTTCAGTCAAAACTTTCTGCATGACAATTAAGAGATTTATCATTCTGTTCGGCTAAGGCAGTAAATCGACTTGTCCATTTACCGTTGGAACAGTAATGTGTAGTAATTTTTTCTTATTCTACTTGAAACCATATATCTCCCTCGTTTGCGTTCTTCGGCTCTTCTGTGCCCACATGTATATGCGGAACTTTGCTAACAGTATCTTCCAGTTGCGCTATCCGCTTTTTCGCTTCGGCTGTTTTTCCATCAACAATCTCATTAATTTCAGCCAAGGAGAGCGGTTTCATATCGACTGACTCTTTGCCAGACATATGTAACATTTGGTTGATGATATCAAGGAGATATTGTTGCTGAAACTGAACCCCACGGTCGATCAACTCCGACTTGTGCTCAATATCTTTTAGAAGCTCTTTGGTCTTATTATAATTGTCAGCGCTCTGAGAAGACTCTTTTTTTGCAAACCTTATTGCATAAATTGCCAATACAACAGATACTACTCCAGAAACAATAGAAAGAATATCTACCATTATTAACACCTTTCTTCTTATCCACTTATCCAAAATATTTATGCATCAGGCTGTCAAACAGCAGCTGCGCTTCATCCAAAGCCTTCTGCACGGCAACTTTTGATTTGTCGGTCTGTTCGACGAAGGCCGCAAACTGCTCCTGCTCAGCGACTGGCGGAACAGGAATACGTAGCGAACCATACTTTTTAGCGTTAATACCCGGTTGTGCTGCGCCGCTCTGGTTCAGTTTTACCCAATTCCAGTATTCATCCAGCTTTGTGTACCAAAAAAGGTATCTTGGATTTATTAGTTTCTGGTTCAGCTTATACCGGATAAGGTACCCTGCGAAAATCTGATTTCCAGCAATAAACGCGAAGGTCTTCCCAACAGTGGCGCCCATTCTGGCGAACAAAAAATCGCCATACTCAAGCCGGTATTGCTCATCATCATCGGGATTGATGGAAGCAACTACATCGTCGTTGAGCGTTCCGTCATCATTTATGTCCGTAATTCGCACATATCGAGGTCGGATTGGGTCATATTCAATTGATGCTGACTGTGCGCCGTATTCGCCTTTGCCAAGTGATACCTCATCGATGGTTTTTGTAGGATAGCCTTTGCCGATGAACAGTTCGACAAATCGGGCTTTGACAAGCTCGTCCAGCTTGGCAAGCTGCTGCTTACGGAGGAAAATCAAGTTGCTAACATTATCCAATGTTTGAACAATTTCTATTTGTTCCTCCATTTTTGGAACCGGAACAGTTACGCCACGAACCATATCGCTGTTGAGGTTATTAACAACTCCACCGACTGCCATATTCTTAAATTTTTGGTAAGTGGATGGTGAACTCAGATAGTAATACAAGAAGCGCTTATCAAATACACCACCATTATCCCGCAAGACCAGCCATCCATCGTGAATACATCCATCAATTTTTAGAATGTATGGCCGACCAAAGCTCATAGAGTTTGAGAGCAAAAAATCGCCAGGCTGCACATAACGAGATTTTTTCATTCCTTCAGGGATGATTTTTTGCGCTGTTTCTGTTATGTACATTGAGTCCGTCGTATCGCCTATTTTAATCCAGTTGATACCATTGGGGTCATCTGTAATAAACTTGTCTATAGGTCGAGGGGAACCTCCGCGCTCAACTGTACACACGTCACCTACTTTGACATAGTTCCACTTTGCCATCACACCATCCCCCGCAGTTCCCGCAGTCCCTCCGTGATCTGCCACTCCAGCTTGTCCAGTTCATCCATGATCTCGCTGGTGGGCGGGTACTCCACGGGCTTATATTCGGTTTTCTTGTACTTGTTGATGGACAGATCGTACCCGTTTTCCACGATCTCCGCCTTTGGCACAAGGAACGATTTTTCCGTGCGCGGGCGGTCTTTTTCGTCTTCCGGATCATGGAATCTTGCAACGATATCCGGAATATCGTTCTCCGCCACAGGGCTGCGCTTATCGTCCAGCGAGAAGCCGTCGGCGGTCATATCGTAGAACCACACATTGTCCGTGCCGCCGTGCCCGGTTTTGGTGAAAATCAGCACAGCAGTGGATACGCCCGCATACGGCTTGAACACACCGGAGGGCATGGAGATCACGGCCTCCAGCCGGTTGCCGTCCACCAGCTCCTGCCGGATGGCCTTGTGCGCCGCGGAGGAGCCGAACAGCACGCCGTCCGGCACGATGCACGCGCAGCGCCCGCCGATGCGAAGCATCCGCAGGAAGAGCGCGAGAAATAGAAGCTCCGTTTTCTTCGTTTTGCAGACCTTCAGCAGGTCCGCGGATACGGTATCCGCGTCCAGACTGCCCTTGAACGGCGGGTTGGCGAGGATCAGGGAATACTTGCCCTTGTCCGGGTTCTGATCGGACAAGCTGTCCCGGTATTCGATAAAGGGATTGTCAATGCCGTGGGCCATCATGTTCATCGCGCCGATACGGAGCATGGTCCGGTCCATGTCGTAACCGAAGAACATGTGGTTCATATAATGATCCTTTTTCTGGCGATTGAAGAAGATCTCTTCTTTGCGGCGCTCTTTCAGATATTCGCCCGCCGAAACAAGGAAGCCGGAGGTGCCGCAGGCCGGGTCGCAGATCACGTCGTCGGCTTTGGGGTCCATCAGCTCCACCATCATGCGGATGATGTGGCGCGGCGTGCGGAATTGGCCGTTCAGGCCGGACTGGCTGATCTTGCTGAGCAGGTATTCGTAAGTATCGCCGCGCACATCCGCCGCCTGCGATCCGCTCATCAGACGGTAAATTTCGTCCAGCGCGTCCACGACCTTGGAGAGCAGCAGCGGCGTCGGCAGCTTGAAAATGGCATCGTCCATGTACTTGGAATAGGCGCTGTTTTTATCGCCGTGCAGATTCTTGATGAAGGGGAATACCGATTCCTGCACAACGGTATACATTTGCGCGGCAGGGAAGTCGTGGAACACGCTCCACTTGAGCTGGCGGCCATCCACGGTGCGCTCACCGATTTGTACCTCATCGGCGAAGATGCTCTGATACGGCAGACCCAGCATGGCCGCCTCCTTTGCCCGGCGGTTGTCGGAATCGTCAAGGTCGTGGATGAACATCAGATAGGTGATCTGCTCGATCACATCCAGCGGGTTGACAAGGCCGCCCGCCGCGAAAATGTCCCAAAGACTGTCGATTTTGTTTTTCAGCTCACCGGTGATCATTTCTTTTTCTCCCTTGCGTTCTGTATTGTCAAGTATCAGGCGATATATGCGGCTATATTATACTTTGATTCACGCAGGAACGCAAATAAACTATTGGTTTGTTTTTCCCTCGCTCGTCAGAATTCGTCACGGCGGCGCGAAATGCGCATAATCTCCCGCGGTTGGTAAACAATAGGTTTGCCGGACATTAAAAACACAAGGGAGAAGATAAATATGAAAGCAACCGGAATTGTTCGCCGCATCGACGATCTCGGCCGCGTCGTCATCCCCAAGGAGATCCGCCGCACCCTGCGCATCCGCGAGGGTGACCCGCTGGAGATCTACACGGAGAAGGACGGCGAGGTCATTTTCAAAAAATACTCGCCCATGGGCGAGCTGAGCAGCTATGCCGCAGAGATCTGCGAATCGCTCTATAAGTCCACGGGCGGGACGGTCGCCGTATGCGACCGCGACAGCATGATCGCCGTATCCGGCGGCGGGAAAAAGGAGCTGCTGGAAAAACCTGTCAGCAAAGCGCTGGAGGAGATCATGGAAAACCGCCGCGCCGTGCGCACGGAATCGGGCAGCCGCGCGCCCCGGCCGGTCGAGTCGGCGGAGGATCACGCCATCGCGGTGGCCGCGCCGATTTTGGCCGAGGGCGACGTGCTCGGCTGTGTGATGTTCCTCTCGCACCCGGGTTCTCCGGCGGCGACGGATCTGGAATTCAAGCTCGCGCAGACGGTGGCGGGATTCCTCGGGCGGCAGATGGAGGGCTGACGGCGAAGACCGTCAAAATATTTTTTCGTTTGGGTGTTGACGGGCGGCACAAACTGTGGTAATATAACTCTTGCAATATCGCGGGGTAGAGCAGTTGGTAGCTCGTCGGGCTCATAACCCGGAGGTCATTGGTTCAAGTCCATTCCCCGCAACCATTTCGAGCGGATGTAACTGATTTCAGTTACATCCGCTTTTCAATAAAAATAAGCATTTATTTATTAATTTATTGATTGTACAGATGGTTATTAGTTCGTACATAGTTCTTTATAAACTATAAGAAAACTGAAACTCATTTGGATATACGGGGACTGAATTATGAAATATGAATTTAATGAATACCGACCTTCGGCTTCGGACGAAGAACTTATTGAAGACCTAAAGCGAGTTGCTTCTGCTTATCCACCTCCATTGTCCTCCACAAAGTACCAAGGTGCAGGGAAATATAACATTTCAACAATAAGTCGGAGATTCGGCAGTTGGACTCATGCCCTTGAATTAGCCGGTGTTACAGCAGATACAACTAATAGGCAGCATTCAACAGAAGAATTGTTCTCAAATATTGAACGTGTTTGGGTTACTAAAGGAAAACAACCGACTCGCTCAGATATGAATGATAAAAGTCTATCAACAATATCAAGCGGTTCGTACTTGCGCAGATTTAAAACGTGGAATAATGCTTTGCAAGTTTTTGTGTCTTATATAGACAGTGATTATGATGATGATGCATTACTTGCTGTGAAGTCAGACGAGTCGTGTAGTTGTAAAGGCTCTCGCAATGTTAATCTTCGGCTTCGCTTTAGAGTTATGCAGCGTGATAATTTCAAATGTTGTATTTGTGGAGCTTCTCCAGCAAAAGATCCCTCTGTAGTTCTTCATGTGGATCATATTATCCCGTGGTCAAAGGGTGGAAAAACAGAGTTAGATAACCTTCAAACACTTTGCAGTAACTGCAATTATGGAAAATCAGATGATTTATAAATATGGACTATCACCGGAGCAGGTTACGCCTGCTCCGTTTCTTATTACTCAAAGGAAACATCATCCACGCTGTACTCATCAAGGAACAATTCCTTCAAATTGGCTGGCGGCTCGCAGGAAACATACTCCACGGCAACGCCCTCGCGGATGTCGGCAGTGCAGTTCGGATGGCACGGCGCGGGGTCAATGTCCAAATACCCGACGAACTTGTAGTAGATAACAAGGCGCTGGGGTTTATTTTTGCCCGTTCCCTGCGTCTCGTACATATCGATGTGGTCGATCAGCTCGCTTAACACCTGCTCATCGGAATATTCCCGCGAAAGAACACAGCAGCGGTCCTCAGCCTGAGGATCATTTCCATAGAGAGCGCGTATCGGCATGATTTCAAATACTGCGGCTGCGGCCGTGCTGCTGTCTCCGGTGGGGGGCAGGGCATTGTACCAGTTATACCAATAGTATCTCGATATTTTTGCGCTTTTATGCTATAATTTCTCTCCTGCACAGGCCTCCGGATTGAACAGAGTCCGTTTTATTGGACACCTTGTGCGTTAGTATTACATCGGAGGCCGGGGAATAGCGGATCTTCATAAGCTGCCCCAAGCGGGTTCAACTCCCGCCCCTGCAACCATTCATAGTGTGAGCAGCTCAGTTGGTCAGAGCGCCGGTTTGTGGCACCGGATGTCGGCGGTTCGAGTCCGCTCTCACACCCCACACGGACTCTTAGCTCAGCTGGCAGAGCGGCAGACTGAAGATCTGCGCGTCACAAAAACGGAAAGCTTGTTGACGTGTTTTCTGCATGGAGGCGCTGAGCGCCCTGCAGAAGATGGGTGCGGTACCCGCCATTGATTTGGCGGCATATTCGCGTGCACTAACAATACGATCTAGTTTTGAGAAGGAGGAGAGGAAATGTACGGAGCACTTTTGGGCGACATGATCGGAGCGCCCTACGAATTTGACAGGGGGAACAAGAGCAAGGAGTTTCCGCTCTTTTGCGAGAATTCCCGTTTCACGGATGATTCCGTCATGACGATAGCGGTGGCGGAGGCCCTGCTGGACAGCCGGTTTTTGGACGATGACAGCATCCGGGTTGCGCTGATCAAGTCGATGCGGAAATGGGGCAAAAAGTATCCTGATGCCGGCTACGGCAGGAAGTTCCTCTGTTGGCTCAGGGAGAAAGATCCAAAGCCCTACGGCAGCTGCGGCAACGGCTCGGCCATGCGCGTTTCCGCGGCAGGCTGGCTGTTCGATACGCTCGAAGAGACGCGGGAAAAGGCCAGACTGACGGCTGAGGTCACGCATGATCATCCCGAGGGGATCAAAGGCGCGGAGGCAACTTCCAGCGCGATCTTCCTTGCCAGGACCGGCCGCAGCAAGGAGGAGATCCGGGATTACATTGTGCAGGAGTTCGGTTATGACCTCTCCCGCACCTGTGACCAGATCCGGCCGAGCTATTATCACAATGAGAGCTGCCAGAAGACGGTGCCGGAAGCGATCACTGCCTTTCTGGAGGGGACGGATTTCGAAGATGTCATCCGGACTGCCGTTTCCCTCGGCGGCGATTGTGATACCCTGACCTGCATCGCAGGGAGCATCGCGGAGGCCTTTTACGGCGTGCCCGCCATCCTGAAGGCAGAGTGCAGGCGCCGGCTCCCGGAGGATATGGCGTATATTCTCGGCCGCTTTGATATTTCCCGGAAACACGGTCACGACGATTTTCCCGGCGATACCCTCTCCGGCAGCGGTATCATCGATGAGGCGATCGACCGCGGCTGCCAGACCGGCAGCAAAGAGAATCGGATCGGCGTTTCCGATGGGATGCTCGGAGATGCTGGGAGGGATCATTATCGATCCCCGGGGACAGTCCTTCCTGTTGACAAAAGACCGGATCAATATGATTTTGAACGCTGACAAAGGAGGTCAAGCACAATGAGAACGATTCGTGTAACCGGCAAGGGGCAGATCAAAGTCAAGCCCGACATCACCCGTATCACCATGACCCTCACCGGTGTCTTCAAGGAGTACGGTGAGACTCTGCGCCACTCATCGGAGGCTACGGAGGCGCTGAAGGACGTCCTTTCTGCCTTCGGGTTTGAGCGGTCTGATTTGAAAACGCTCAGCTTCCATGTGGACACGGAGTATGAGAGCTACCGGGACAAGAACAACGACTACAAGCGGCGTTTCGTCGGATACCGGTTCAACCACGCCCTGAAGGTCGAGTTCGAGTCCGACAACGACCGTCTGGGAAAGATCCTGTATGCCCTTGCCAACGGCAAAGTCCGGCCGGAGTTTCGTATCAGCTATACTGTGAAAGACCCGGAAGCCGCAAAGAACCTGCTGCTCGGGAAGGCCGTCACCGATGCCAAGAAAAAGGCTGCGGTTCTGACCCAGGCCGGCGGCGTCAACCTGAAAGATATCCAGAGCATCGACTACTCCTGGGGCGAGATCAATTTTGAGTACAAACCGATGGGCGACTTGGTGATGGACTGCTGTGAACAGCCGATGACCGAAAAAGCCTATGATCTGGATATTGAACCTGACGATATCGATGTTTCTGATACCGTCACCGTAGTGTGGGAGATCGAATAAGACGAAAGACAGGCTGATTTTCAAGTATTCACTGTCCGACGTCTGACGGATCCCGACAGCTTCATTTGAGATCCAGGACGGGGATTCACCCTCGGTTTGGTTCCGGATTCGCTTACTCTGTCGAATTCTGTCGAACGAATTAACGGCATTTTTATGGCGGTTTTGTTGAAACAGGACAGAAAATGTGCTATTTTTATCGGGTAATTGATCAGCTGAAGAAAAAATCGATATGGAGGCGATATTATGAAACTTCAAGTGCTGATCGCCGACGCAGACCCGGATTTCCAACGAACAATGACGCAGGCGCTTTCTCGGGAGGGGGACATGGAAGCGGCCGGTGTTTCATCTGACGGGTTGGAGACCCTTTCCCTGATCCAGACGGCACGCCCGGATGTTGTGCTGCTGGACCTCATCCAGCAGCGGCTTGACGGGCTCGCTATTCTCCGCCGGCTTGCCGGACGGGAGGATGCGCCGCCGGTGCTCGTTCTCACCGGATTTGTCAATGCCGCCGTCGTTGCCGAGTGCGCAAAGCTCGGCGCGGCATATTTTATCCCCAAGCCCTGCGACACCGCGGCGCTCATGCAGTGCCTGCGGCAGTGCGCAAAAGCGGGCGGAAAATCTCCCGCGGCTGTCGCCGCGCCGGCTCCGGTGCCCGCACATCTGGAAAGCGCCGTCACCGACGTTCTCCACGAGATCGGCGTACCGGCGCATGTCAAGGGTTATCAATATCTGCGTGAAGGGATTCTCTTCACGATCCGCGACGCGGACCCCACCGCCGGAATAACGAAAGTGCTTTATCCGACGGTGGCGAAAAAGTTCTCCTCCACGCCGTCCTGCGTAGAACGCTCGATGCGCCATGCGATCGACATTGCATGGAACCGCGGCGACGAGGACGTGCAGGAAAAGATCTTCTGCGGTGCCTTCTCCGGCAGCACGGGCAGACCCACGAACGGCGAATTCATCGCCACGATCGCCGAGCTTGTTCTGCAGCAGATCGGCAAATAAAAAATACGGAATCCTCCCGGAAAACCGGACGGCATCTGCAGCGGATCGATCGCAAACCGGTTCACCGTGGGAAAAATATACATGCACTTCTCTCCGCAAAATAAATGGCTTTAAATAACGATCGCTTCCTGCCCGGCTCCGGTGAATGCTCACCGGAGCCGGGCAGGAAGCGTTTTATGCCAGATGGAGCCATTCGATGAGCAGCAGCCAGGTGAGGCCGTAGTACGATACGACTGCGACGAGGTCGTTGACGGTCGTGATGAGCGGGCCGGAGGCGACGGCGGGATCGACGCCGATCTTTTTGAAGAAGATCGGGATCACCGTGCCGGAAATGCTCGAGAGCAGCATCGCCGCGATGAGCGCGATGCCGATGCAGCTCGAAACGCCGAACGCCATGAGCGCCGCTTCGCCGCGCAGCAGAAGATATGCCCCGATGAGCGCGAACGAGGCCGCGCCGAGGATCGCGCCGTTCATAAGTCCGACGCGCGCCTCCTTCCAGACAAGCTTCCGCTTCTGCGCGCCGGTCGTTTCGCTGTCCATAAGGACGCGGATCGTGACGGCAAGCGACTGCGTGCCGACGTTGCCCGCCATATCCAGCACGAGCGACTGGAAGCACACGATGAGCGTGAGCTGCGCCACGACGCTCTCGAAAAGGCCGACGACGCTCGACACGACCATCCCGAGCCCCAGCAGCACGAGCAGCCACGGCAGACGCTTGCGCACGCTCTGCACGAGCGTTTCGTTGAGATCCTCCTCCGCGGAGAGACCGGCGAGCCGGGCGTAGTCCTCGCTCAGCGCGTCGTCCACCGTCTGGACGAGGCCTTGCGCCGTTACGACGCCGAGCAGCCGGTTTTCCTCGTCCAGCACGGGGATGGAGTCCTCGGAATAGTCCTGGATGCGCGGCAGCGCGTCTTCAATGCGCTCGTGCGCGTAAACGTAGGGGTAGGAGGTCGCGATCAGCTCTGCGAGCGGATCGCCCTCGCGCGCGATGATGAGGTCTTTGAGATCGATCGCGCCGTAGAAAGCGTTGTCGGAATCCACAACATAGATCGTGGAGATGTTGTCGTGCTCGGCGGCCTGCTCGACGAGCTGGTGCATTGCGGCCTTGACGCTCAGCCCCTCGGGGATGACGATGCAGTTCGTCGTCATAATGCTGCCGATCTCGTCCTCGCCGTAGACCCAGAGCCGCGCGATCTCGCGGCGCTTCGGCTCGTCCATGAGCTCGACGAGCGTATTTTTCTCGCCGCTTTCGAGCGTTTTGAGATAGTCCACCGCAGCGTCGGCGTCCATGCGCGAGAGCACGTTCACCCGCCGCCGGAGGCTCAATTCATTGAGATACGCCGTCATCGGCTCGGCGTATTCAAGCACGGCCGAGAGCTCCGCGGCGTCGAGCGCGTGATAGATCCGCTGCCGCTCAGAGAGCGTGAGCGCCTCGAGCGCGGCGGCGATGTCGTTTTCGTGATAGTCGAGCAGCTTCTCGCGGAACGCCTTCGGCGAGAGATTGCTGCGGACGAGCTCCGTCAGCTCCCGGTCGTAATCCGGGTGGCGGAGCTGCATGAGTTCGGTTTTGTTTTCCATGTTTCTGCCCTCCGTTTCAACGATTTTTTGATAACCGCGCCGGAGCAGGGCAAAAAAATATCACCGCTGCCCGGCGTGCGGCGCACGTCGATCCGGGCAATGGTGAGCAGCGGAAAAGAGAGACTTCACCGGCCTGCGCGGCCATACGAAGTCCCTGGGATGCGTCTCGCCATGCCCCATATTCGTCCGTTACTGCCGCTGTCCATGGTAGTCCCTCCTTTTAAAATCAGATATATTCTCTATATAACACACGGCAAACGCCTGTGTCAAGGCAAAAAGCCGCCGGTCAGATTTTCTGACCGGCGGCAGCTGTTTTGCGGATTTTTTCGGAATTATTCGATGAGGCCGCTCTCTTTGAGCAGCAGCTCAACGTCCGTGCCGCGGATCTTCTTGAGCACGATCTTCATGAGCTCACGCTCGCCGAAGTTCAGCTCGGCCTCGGAGAGAGGCTTTTTATCGATGGCGTAGTAGCACGCGCGCAGCAGCTCACGCACGTCGTACTTGCTGCCCCAGACCTCGGGCACGCCGCGGTCTACGTTCAGCAGCGTGTACACCGACTCCATGCCGGTGCGCATCGAATACTCGGTGGTGAAGATGGTGTCGCGCGGCGTTTCGGCAAACTGGCCGATGAAGGCAAAGTTCACCGCGCCCTCCGGCACGACGCGCGGCCGGTCGGATTCCTTTCTCGGCTGGAAGAAAGCGTTGATATACGGCATGAAGCACGTCGTCGTGTTGCACGCTACGCTCGCGAGCGTGTCGATCCGGTCGATGGGCACGCCGATGTGATAGAGCCACTCGCGGCAGATCTCTTCGCCGGTGCACTCGCGCATGGGCTTGCGGACGTAGTTGCCTGGGCGGTCGGTGTTGAGCGCGTACAGCCACACGAGCACCGTGTCCTTATTCTGCGCCTTGAACTGCGGCTGACGGTTGATCGTCCAGGAAAGGTACCAGTTCTCGGTACTGTCCTTGACCGTGACGATGCCGCCGGTCGTGACTTTGCCCTCGCGCGGGTCGCGGTGGCAGACGTTGATGATGTGCCGGATGATCTCCTCGTTCGCCGTGGCGACGGTCGCACTCATCCAGTTGGTGGCGTTCACGTCGGAGCAGAACTTGTCCGGGTTGCCGTATTCGCCGTTCTCGGCCTGCGCAGCGATGTTCTTCCACATATCCCAGCTCTCGCCCTTGCCGTTCTCGATGCCGGAAAGGTCGGGCGCGTGGGTCTGGTCGCCGTAGCAGGAGGTATCGGTGCAGCAGCCGTTCGTGATGAACACGAGATCGTCCTCAATGAGATCGAGCGTCTGCTCCTGGCCGTCCTTTACGTAAACGATGGACTTGGCGACTCTCTTATCGCCGTGCTTTTCGATGACGACGTTCTTCACGTCCATGCCGTACTCGATGCGCACGCCGTGGGATTCAAGATACTTCACGAGCGGGAGGATCATGCTCTCGTACTGGTTGTACTTCGTAAAGCGCAGCGCGCTGAAATCGGGCAGACCGTCGATGTGGTGGACGTAGCGGCAGAGATAGCGCTTCATCTCCAGCGCGCTCGACCAGCGCTGGAAGGCGAACATCGTCTGCCAGTACAGCCAGAAGTTCGTGCTCCAGAAGCTCTCGGGCAGCACCTCGGAGATCTTCTTGTCCTCAAGATCCTTCTCCGGGGTCAGAAAGAGCTTGGAGAGCGCCATGGCGGAAGCTTTGTCGAGAGCGAATTTCTTATCGGTGTGGGCGTCCTCGCCGCGGTTGACGCTCGCGCGGCAGAGCGAGTAGTTGGGGTCGTGCTTGTTGAGCCAGTAGTATTCGTCAAGCACCGTTACGTTCGGCGTCTCGATGCTCGGCACATCGCGGAACACGTCCCACATGACCTCAAAATGGTTGTCCATCTCGCGGCCGCCGCGCATATAGAAGCCCTTGGTGATGTCGCGGTAGCCGTCGCAGCTGCCGCCGGCAAGCTCGTGCTTTTCGAGAAGATGGATGTGCTCGCCTTTCATCTGGCCGTCGCGGACGAGATAGAAGGCCGCGGTCAGACCGGCGAGACCGGTGCCGATGATATAGGCGGATTTGCTGTCGACGCCCTCCGGCTTTTCGGGGTGGGCGAAGGATTCATACGTTCCGGCAGAGTAATACATAATATTGACCTCCTGTGAGATTTGTTTTTCTTTTGATGGCCTTATATTACCCCAAAGAATTTTATTTACCATAAACAGAAGCGCCCCCGTGATAAGGGTTTTATCACAGGGGCGCGAAGTGTAAAGTTTTTGATCAAATCGGAGATTTTGTTTAAATTTTAAAGCGCGCGAGCGCTTCGCGGATCGAATCGTGGATGAGAAGCGCGAGCCGGTCCACGATCTTCTCCGGCTCCTCGGCCATGCCGTCGCGGATCCAGTCGAGCATGATGCCGATGAAAATGTAGCCGTAGACCTGCGCGATGAACGCCTTGTCCTCATCGCGGACGGTCATGGCGGCGGACTGCTCGTCGATCACGCCGAGAATGAGATGGTCCACGAGCGGGCGGAGATACCGCTCGACCTGCTCGCGGTCCACACAGCGGTAGACGTTCAGAATGAACGGCTTATTCTGCCGCACGGCCTCGAAGATCTGCAGGAGGCCCTGCTGCCAGGTGTCGTGCGTTTTCTTCTCCTCGAGCGCGCGGCGCGCGTCTTCCAGACATGACCACTCCACGAGATCGTAAATGTCCTTGAAGTGGTAGTAAAACGTCATGCGGTTGATGCCGCAGTCCTCGGCAATGTCGTTGATGGTGATCTTCGTGAGCGGCTTTTTGAGCAGCAGATTTTTGAGCGACTGCTCGAGCGCCCGCTTTGTTACCTGTGACATGGCGTTCTCCTTATCCGATATTTTGAATTTTCCCGTCCGCGAGCGCGAGAAGCGAGCGTTCCTGCTCGATATCACCCTGATACGGGTAGGCCGCAGCGATCTTTTCAAACCGGCCGCGCAGCAGGGCGGCGCGCTCTTTGTTGCCGTCGTGCAGCAGGGCGAGGGCGTATCCGGTGCGCAGCACACTGGGGAAATCCTTCATCTGGCGCATGAAGCGGCGCTGCGGCTTTGTGAGCATCGCATCGACCGTGCCGCGGCGGTTTTCGCCGAGGAGCTCCAGATACATCTCGTCGCACAGCAAAAGCGCGCGGTAGAGCCCGACGAGGTTCGCCCCGCCGGAGAGCAGGCGCGACATCGCCTCGTGCGCCTCGGCGAAGCGGTGCTCGTCCATGAGGCGGCTGCAGCAGAAAACGCCGGTTGCGGCGACGAGGGCGTTCTGCATTGCCTCGTCCGACGGCATGACAAACCATTCGTCCGGCATATCGCGCAGGCGCTCGCCCTCCGTCTGGCGGCTGTTTACGGCCATCTGCAGATAAAAGGCGCGCATGGCCTCCGGATCGCGGCGCAGGGAGAAGGCGTTTTTGCCGTCGTTGTCGATCGGCCCGAGCCGGAGCGGGATGCCGTTCGTGAGCGCGAGATAAAGCCCCGCGAACGCAAATAGAAAGAGCAGAGACGCGCCCACGCTGCCGCCGCCGGAGAGGAAGTACCCGCCGAGGGCGAGAAGCGCGGCGAGCAGATTCATAAGCGGCCCCGCGAGATTATAAAGCATCACCGGAATTTTCCCGTCCACGGGCTCCGGCGGCGTCATCAGGCACTGCCCGCCCGTCCCGGCGAGCTTCAGGCGGCGGAAGCGAAGCGCACCGTTTTCGCGCTGCAATTGGAGATTCCCGATGCGGAAGGAGCAGAATTTATAGCCTGTCAGCAGCCCGCCGATCAAATGGCCGGTCTCGTGCAGGATGATCTGCAAGGCGATGGAGATGCAGAACCCGAGAAACAGGAAGAGGAAGCGGCCGGGAAAGTTCCCGTCCTTAATGCCCACACAGCCGAGGCAGGCACCGAGCGCCATGGAAAGGACGGCCGAGAGGATCGTCCCCGATGTACCGCTTTGCGGCTTCTTTTCCTTTTTGTCCATACTATCACCTGCCCATATTTTTATTATAACAGATTTTCCGTTGGATGCAAATGCATGACAGCCCCGCCTCCTGCGCGGAAAACATTTGAAAAAAGGACGGGAATACTGTATACTGACTCTGTTTGTATATGGGGAGGGATCCGGATGACCGATATCGAGATCGCGCACAAGTGCGCGCTGAAAAATATTTCCGAGATCGCCGCGGCTGCGGGCATCGGCGAAGCATACGTTGAGCCTTACGGCAGACACAAGGCGAAAATTTCTCTCGACCTGCTGCGCGAAAAGGCCGCCGCGCCGGACGGAAAGCTCATTCTCGTCACGGCCATCACGCCGACACCCGCGGGCGAGGGAAAGACTACGACCTCCATCGGCCTTACCGATGCGCTCCGCCGCTGCGGAAAAAACGCGCTCGCCGCGCTGCGCGAGCCGTCGCTGGGGCCGGTGTTCGGCATTAAGGGCGGTGCGACCGGCGGCGGCTATGCCCAGATCGTCCCGATGGAGGACATAAACCTTCATTTTACCGGCGATTTTCACGCCATCGGCGCTGCCAACAACCTGCTCGCGGCGCTGCTCGATAACCACATCCAGCAGGGCAACGCCCTCGGGATCGACCCGAAGCAGATCACGTGGAAGCGCTGCGTCGACATGAACGACCGGCAGCTGCGGCACGTTGTGGACGGGCTCGGCGGCAGAGCGAACGGCTGCCCGCGCGAGGACGGGTTTGACATCACCGTGGCGAGCGAGATCATGGCGGTGTTCTGTCTCGCGGAGAGCCTTTTGGATCTCAGGGCGCGGCTCGGCCGCATCATCGTGGGGTATACCTATGACGGCGCGCCCGTTACGGCGCACGATCTCAGAGCCGAGGGCGCAATGACCGCGCTGCTGCGCGATGCGCTCTGCCCCAACCTTGTCCAGACGCTCGAGGGAACGCCCGTGCTCGTCCACGGCGGCCCGTTTGCGAATATCGCCCACGGCTGCAACAGCGTGCTCGCCACGCGCATGGCGCAAAAGCTCGCGGACTATACCGTCACCGAGGCGGGCTTCGCCGCCGATCTCGGCGCGGAAAAGTTCTTTGACATCAAGTGCCGTCTGGCAGATCTGCGCCCCCACGCCGTCGTGATCGTTGCGACGGTGCGCGCGCTCAAATACCACGGCGGCGCGGAGAAGGACGCGCTCGGCGCGGAAAATCTCGAAGCGCTCGAAAAAGGCCTTCCGAATCTCCTGCGCCATGCGGACAATATCAAAAATGTATTCGGCCTCCCGTGCGTCGTGGCGGTGAACGCCTTCCCGACGGACACGGAAGCGGAGCTTGCGCTCGTGGCGGAGAAATGCGCCGCGCTCGGCGTCAAAGCCGTGCGGAGCGACGTGTGGGCGCGCGGCGGCGCGGGCGGCGAAGCGCTCGCGGCCGAGGTCGTGCGGCTCTGCGAGGAGAAAAACGAGTTCCGCTTTGCCTATGATCTTGACGGCACGATCGAGGAGCGGCTGGACGCTCTCTGCCGGAACGTGTACCGCGCGGACGGCGCTGTTCTCACGCCGGAGGCAAAAAAGCAGGCCGCGCGGCTCACGGCGCTCGGCTTCGGGGCGCTGCCGGTGTGCGTTGCCAAAACGCAGTACAGCTTTTCGGACGACGCGGCAAAACGCGGTGCGCCGGAGGGCTTCACCGTGACGGTGCGGGAGATCCGTGTCTCGGCGGGCGCGGGCTTTCTCGTCGCGCTCACGGGCAATATTATGACGATGCCGGGTCTGCCGAAGTCGCCCGCCGCCGAGCGGATCGACGTGGACGAAAACGGCGTCATTACGGGGATGTTTTAAGAATGGAAATGCTCCGCAAAAGCGTGAATGATTTTACCGCCTCGCTCGCGTCCAAGGCGTCTGTGCCGGGCGGCGGCAGCGCAAGCGCGCTTGCCGGATCGCTCGCCGCCGCGCTCGGCGGCATGGTGGGGGAGCTCACCGTCGGAAAGGAAAAATACGCCGCCGTCGAGCCGATACTGCGTGAGCTGCTCGACGAGGCGGAAACGCTCCGGGGCCGGCTTTTAGATTGCGTGGAAAAGGACGCCGCGGCGCTCGCGCCGCTGGCGAAGGCCTACGCGATACCGAAGGGCGACCCGCAGCGGGCCGAAACGCTCGAGGCGTGTCTCACCGCCGCCGCCGCGCCGCCGATGGAGGTGCTGGAGCTTACCGGGCGGACGGTGGAGCTGCTGCGCGGCTTTGCCGACATGGGAAGCCCCATCGCGGTCTCGGACGCCGCGGTCGGCGCGGCTCTCGCTCTCGCGGCGCTTCGCGGCGCGGAGATCAACGTGCGCGTCAATACGCGGCTGATGCAGGATCGGGCGCGCGCCGCCGCGCTCGACGCGAAGGCTCACGCGCTCGTGGATAAGTACGCGCGGCAGGCCGAAAAGATCTATAACGATGTATACGGGAGGCTCGCGCGATGAGCATGCTTCTCCGCGGCGCGCCCGCTGCTGCCGCGCTCAATGAAAAAACGGCGCAGCTCGTATCCGGCCTGCGCGAAAAGGGCGTCGTCCCGACGCTCGCCATCGTGCGCCTTGGAGCGCGCGAGGACGATCTCTCCTACGAGCGGGCGGCGGTGAAGCGCTGCGCCGCCGTGGGTATCGAAACGCGGTGCGTCTCTCTGCCGGAGAATGTTTCCGGCGAAGCGCTCGAAGAAACGCTGCGCTCCCTGAGCGCCGATACATCGGTACACGGCATACTGCTGCTGCGCCCGCTGCCTGCGGCGCTGGACGAGGCACGCATACTGCGCGCCATCGCGCCGGAAAAGGACGTGGACGGCGCGGCGGAGGGCTCTCTCGCCGCGGTGTACGCCGGGACGGACGAGGGCTTTGCCCCCTGCACGGCGCAGGCGGTGCTGGAGCTGCTGGACTATTATGAAATTCCCATCGAGGGGAAGCGCGCCGTCGTGCTCGGGCGGAGCCTCGTCGTCGGACGTCCGGCGGCAATGCTGCTGCTGCACCGCGGCGCAACGGTGACGCTCTGCCACTCAAAGACCGAAAACGCAGCGGGCCTTGCGCGCGAAGCGGACATCCTCGTCGCCGCGGCCGGGCGGCGCGAGAGCGTCGACGCGGCGTATTTCCGCGCCGGACAGACGGTCATCGACGTCGGCATACACTATAACGAAGAGACGCAGAAGCTCTGCGGCGATGTTGCTCTCGCCGAAGCGGATGGCGTCGTTCGCGCCGTTACGCCCGTGCCGGGCGGCGTCGGCGCGCTCACCACGGCGGTACTGGCCGCGCACACGGCAAAAGCCGCGGCGCGCCGGATAAAATAAATTCAATTGCGTCGATTGACAAGGGCACACGCGGTTCTGCCGGGCGGAAATGCCCTCATACTGCGTCAAAGCCCTTGAGAATACACAAAGTATTCTCTGCGGCCTTTTCCTTGTCTGCGAGCATTTCAGCTCCGGCAGAACTGCTTCGCATCGGACAGCCTTGGATTTTCGAGGGATTTTTGTTCTTTTGGACGCAGGCGGGCTGTCGCCCGCCAAGGACAAAAGGGCAAAAAGCACCGAAAAGACTGGCTGTCCGACGTGTGTGCTCTTGTTAATCGACGCTTCAGAAAACACATGACAGAGTAGGTGCAAAGCGTAAAGTGCCGCGGGATGGGATGTTGTCCGTGGACGAAGCGGCGAGAGCCGCGCGGTTTTGCTCCGCATCCGCTGCCACCCGAGGATACCGCTCCTTCCGTGGCAACTGTCACGAAAGGAGTCTTTTTACGCCATGAAAACAAGAAAACTCGCCCTGAACGCCGTGCTGGCGGCAATGTGCGCCGCGCTCGGCGCGCTCGCGCTCGATCTCAACAGCATCAAGATCACCTTTGAAAGCTTCCCCATCCTGCTCGGCGCGCTGCTCTTCGGCCCGCTGGACGGCCTTGCCGTCGGGTTCGTGGGGACGCTTTTGTACCAGCTTCTGCGCTACGGCGTTTCGGTCACGACGCCGCTTTGGATATTGCCCTACGCGCTTGCGGGGCTCGTGACCGGCTTTTACGCCAAGCGCCGCGGCTTTTCGCTCACGACCGGTCAGACGGTCGGCATCGTCGTGGCCGCCGAGGTGCTCGTCACGGCGCTCAACACGCTCGTCATGTACATCGACGCAAAGCTCTACGGCTACTGGTTTCCGGGCTTCATCTCGGCCATGCTGCTGCTGCGCGGCGCGGTGTGCATTGTGAAAGCCGTTGTGTTCGGCCTTGTACTGCCGAAGCTGTGCGCGCGCGTGCGCCGCGCGCTGCCCGGAGAGGGAGGGAAAACACATGGAGCTTAACGAAGCGCTCGCTTTTATCCACGCCACCGACTGGAAGGGAAGCCGCCTCGGTCTGGAGCGGATGCGCGAGCTGATGCACCGGCTGGGAAACCCGCAGGACAGCCTGAAATTTATCCACGTCGCCGGGACGAACGGCAAGGGCTCGACGAGCACGATGCTTGCCTCGATCCTGACGGCGGCGGGGTATAAGACGGGGCTTTACACCTCCCCGCACCTTGTGCGCGTGAACGAGCGGTTCCGCATCAACGGCGCGGACATCCCCGACGCGGCGCTCTGCCGCGCCGCCGAAGCCGTGAAGGAGGCCGCCGATGGCATGTCCGACGCTCCCACGGAGTTTGAGATCCTCACCGCGATGGGCTTCCGGCATTTCGCGGCGGAGAAATGCGATGCCGTGGTGCTCGAGGTCGGTCTCGGCGGACGGCTTGACGCAACGAACGTGATACCCTCGCCCGAGGCCGCCGTTATTACGAACATCGGCCTGGAGCACACCGCCATTCTCGGCCATACGCTTCCGGAGATCGCGCGGGAGAAGGCCGGGATCATCAAGCCCGGCACGACGGCCGTGACGTACCCGGTAAACGCCGCCGTGGACGCGGTATACCGGGAGATATGCGCCGAACGCGGCGCGGTGTGGCGCGGCGCGGCGTTTGACACGCTGCAGGAGCGCGCCCACTCGCTCGCCGGGCAGCGGTTCGACTATAAGGACGAAAAGGACCTGACGCTGCATCTGCTCGGAGAGCATCAGCTCCGCAACGCGGCGCTCGCCATCGAAACGGTGAGCGTGCTGCGCGAAAAGGGGTGGAACATCCCGGAGAGCGCGCTGCGCGAGGGGCTTTCCGCGGCGCGCTGGGAAGCGCGGTTCGAGCTGCTGCGCGCCGATCCGCCTGTCATTGCCGACGGCGCGCACAACCCGCAGTGCGTTGAAGCGCTCGCGCACAGTCTGGACGTGTATCTGCCGGGGCGGAAGGTCGTCTTTCTGCTCGGCGTGCTCGCGGACAAGGACTATGAGACGATGCTTGCCCGGCTGCTGCCGTACGGGAAGGAGTTTATCTGCCTGACGCCGGATTCGCCCCGCGCGCTGGGTGCGGACGAGCTTTGCGCGTATCTTCGCGCGAAGGGCGCGCCCGCGGTTTCGTGCGATACGGCAGCGGAGGGTGTGCGCCGCGCGCTGGAGGAAAGCGGCGGGGAAACGCCCGTCGTCGCCTGCGGCTCGCTCTATCTCATGGGCGAGATCCGCGAGGCAGTGAAGAGCGGCAGATAAAAAGGCAGGGGAGGGGCTGAGCCCCTCCCTGCCGGCATAGAGAGACTTTCGCGAGAGGGCCGTTTCGCTCTACGAAGAGGGGCGTTGCGCTTTGGCGGCGGGTCTGGTATAGTGGATAAAACGGTGTGGGGAAGGATTTCTTGATACGCTATGAACGGCAGTTATTTTCTTTTGACCAACCTCTTGTCCGAGGACGAAAAACGCGTCATCACGGGCATTGCCGCGCACATCGAGCGCGGCGAGAAGCGCGTCGGCATCCAGCAGATCGCGAGCGAGAATTTCCTCTCCGCCGCGTCGATCGTGAAAATGTGCAAGCGTCTCGGCTTTGACGGCTACAGCGAGCTCTATTACTATCTCAGCCGCCAGATGGACCGGCGCGGCGAGCGCAGCGCGGAAAATCTCAAAACGCTCGTGGACAACTATTCGGACGAGCTTGTGAACGGCTTCTGCGCGCTGCTCGACGCTTCGCGCCAGGCGAAAATGTTCATGACCGGCGAGGGCTTTTCCAGCATCGTGGGCGAGTATATCGCGCAGCGGCTCTCCATCTGCGGCTTCATGGTCTATAATAACGTCCATTTCTATGACCACATGCTCTTCTGCTCGGCGCACGATCTCACCGACGAGGAGGCCGCGCCGAGCGTCATGTTCGCCGTGAGCCAGAGCGGGGAGACCGAGCCGGTGCTCAACGACGTGCGTCACGCCCGGCAGAACGGACACAAGATCGTGACGTTCACCAAGCGCGCCGATTCCGCGCTCGCGCGGCTCGCGGATCTCGTCATCGTGGTGGACGGCTCGAAGCAGACGCTCGCCGGGAGCCTGCCGAACCCCTTTTTCGGCCATGTGATCCTTGCGTTTGAAGAGCTCGTGGCCTACTATTTCGAGCGGGACACAAAGAACTAACATTTTTACTGAATCGGAAATTTTTTCTTTATCGGGGTGTGCTATACTCGCTTTGAGGAACGGCGCACCTTGCTTTTTGCGTATGCGCCGGAAAAAAATAAGAAGAGTATTATCGGAGGAAAAAGGATGAAAAAGATTTTTGCGCTCCTGCTCGCGGTCGTCATGACGCTTGGCCTGCTGGCCGGCTGCGGCACCGCCGCCGAGACCCCGGACACCGAAGCCCCGGCTACCGAGGCTCCCGCTGCGGAAGAGCCCGCCGCCGAACCCACCGCGAAGAAGATCGACACCCTGAAGGTCGCGTTCGTCCCGTCCCGCGAGCCGCAGGAGATCATCACCGTCACTGAGCCTCTCAAGGAGATGCTCAAGAACGAGCTCGCCGCGCTCGGCTACGAAGTCGGCGAGGTGGAGATCACCGTCGGCACGACGTATGAAGCGGTCGGCGAAGGCCTTGAAGCCGGCACGATCGACGTCGGCCTCATCCCCGGCGGCACCTACGTTCTCTATGACGACGGCGCCGAGGTCATTCTCACCGCCACCCGCGACGGTCTGAGCAAGGATTCCGACAACGCGAAGGATTGGAACGACGGCCAGCCCACCGAGGCTTCCGACCGCCAGGCGGTTTCCTACCGCGCTCTGTTCATCGCCGGCCCGTCCGAAAAGGGCAAGGAGCTGCAGGACAAGGTCAACGCCGGGGAAGAGCTCACCTGGGAAGACCTCGACGGCGCCAACTGGAGCGTCATGGGCACGTCCTCTCCCGCGGGCTACATTTACCCCGCTCTCTGGCTGCAGGACCACTACGGCAAGGGCATCTCGGATCTCTCCAGCGCCGTGCAGTCTGATTCCTACGCCAGCGCGTTCGCGCGTCTCGCCTCCGGCCAGGTCGACGTTCTCGTGACCTATGCCGACGCCCGCCGCGACTATGCCGAGCGCTGGAACAGCGAGTTCGGCCGTGAAGGCTCCATCTGGGAGGAGACCGGCGTCATCGGCGTCACCGCGCCCATCTACAACGACACCATCTCCGTGAGCAAGAACTCGCCCATCATGGATGCCGATCTGATCGCCGCGCTGCAGCAGGCGTTCATCAACATCGGCAATACCGATGCCGGCAAGCAGGTCATCGCCATCTACAGCCACAACGGCTACCAGATCGCGCAGTCCTCCGACTATGACAACGAGCGCGCCGCGCAGAAGCTCATCCAGGAGCTCTCCGCCGCCAACTGAGACACTTTCCCAACTGCGGGGAGGACGGTACAGCATCAAACCTTCCGCTGTGCCGCCCTCCCCGCGCGCTATATAAGAAAGAGGAGTCCGTATGATTGTATTTGACCACGTTTCCAAGGTATATCCCAACGGCACGGTCGGGCTGGACGATGTAGATCTCACGATCGCCGACGGCGAATTCGCTGCGATCATCGGCCGCTCCGGTGCGGGCAAGTCCACGCTGCTGCGCTCGGTGAACCGGATGCACCGGATCACCTCCGGCACGCTGACGGTGAACGGCACGGATGTGAGCTCGCTCTCCGGCAAGAGCCTGCGGCGTTTCCGCCGCGGCATCGGCATGGTGTTCCAGTCGTTCAATCTCGTGACGCGCACGAGCGTTATCCAGAACGTTCTGGCCGCGTGCGTGCCGGATATGCCGTTCTGGCGCGTGCTGCTCGGCGCGTTCCGGAAATCGGACAAGATCAAGGCGCTCGAATCGCTCGATAAGGTCGGCATTCTCGATAAGGCGTATATGCGCGCCGACCAGCTCTCCGGCGGCCAGCAGCAGCGCGTGGCGCTCGCGCGCACGCTCACGCAGGACCCGAAGATCATCCTTGCCGACGAGCCGGTCGCGGCGCTTGACCCTGTCACGGCCAAACAGGTCATGCAGGACTTCGTGCATATCAACAAGGACATGGGCATCACGATCCTTCTGAACATTCACCATGTCGAGCTGGCGCTGGAATATGCCGACCGCATCATCGGCATCCGCGCGGGCAGGATCGTCTATGACGGGCCGTCCGCCAACGTTGATAAGGACATTCTCGCCGCGATCTACGGTGAGGATGAAACGGAGGAACCCGCATGAGTCTCTACGACCGCGTGTTCAAGCCCCGCACCTACACGCTCTCTGACGGAACGGTCGTGAAGGAAAAACGCAGCCGCGCACCGATCATTATTCTCATCGTGGTGGCGCTCGCGGCGGTCTCCGTGCGCGTGACGGGGTTTGATTTCGCCGTGCTCGTAAAGCGCGGCAGCAAGTTTTTCGACATTCTCAAGGCCATGTTCCCGCCGAACACCGCCTATCTCTCCAAAATCTGGACGCCGCTGTGGGACACGATCAAAATGTCGTTTCTCGGCTCGTTCATCGGCGCGGTGCTGGCCATCCCGTTCGCTATCGCCGCGGCAAGCAATATCGTTACGAACCGCGTTATCGTATTTATCGTGCGGCTCTTTCTGAGCCTTGTCCGCACGCTGCCGACGCTCGTGTGCGCGCTGATCGCTACCTACATCTTCGGTCTCGGCACGATGGCGGGTACGTGCGCCATCGCCGTTTTCACGTTCGCCTATGTCGGCAAGCAGCTCTTTGAGATCATCGAAACGGTCGATATGGGGCCGTATGAGGCAATGGAGGCGCTCGGCGCAACGCGCCTGCAGGCCTTCACGACCGCCGTGTTCCCGCAGGTGCTGCCGACGTATCTTTCCGTTTCGCTCTTCTGTCTGGAGGGCAACGTGCGCTATGCGTCCATCCTCGGCTACGTGGGCGCGGGCGGTCTCGGTCTCATTATGAATGAGAAGATCGGCTGGCGCGAGTACGACAGTCTCGGCATGATCCTCATCGTTCTTTTCGTGACCGTCATCGTCATCGAGGCGCTCAGCCACTGGCTGCGTAAGCGCCTGACCTGAGGGGGGAAGCTATGGACAAGAAAATTCTCAGGGCCTACGAATCCGCGCCGAAAACGTGGATCCGGCAGCTCCTTGCGGCGTTCATCGTCGCGTGCCTGCTCGCGTGGTCGGGCAGCGCCGTGCGCGTGAGCAACCCCACCGGCAACGGCCTCGCCGTGGCGGGGAACATCCTCTCCGGCATTTTCCACCCGTCGGGAAAGCTCCTTTTCACGCTCGGAACGAACGGCGTGCCGTATCTGCTGCTGGAGACGTTCTGCATCGCGTTTCTCGGCACGATCGTCGGCGCGGTCATCTCGCTGCCGCTGGCGTTCCTTTCGGCGAGCAATCTCGTGCCGAAGCCGATCGCGCTCATCGGGCGCACCGTGATCGCCGCCATCCGCACGATCCCGGCGTTTGTGTATGGCCTTATGTTCATCCGCGTCACCGGCCCCGGGCCGTTCGCGGGGCTTCTCACGATGTCGCTCTGCTCAATCGGCATGGTGACGAAGATGTTCATCGAGAGCATCGAGGATCTCGACAAGCGCATTCTCGAATCGCTCGACGCCGCCGGATGCACCACGTTCCAGAAGATCCGCTATGGTATCCTGCCGCAGCTCACCGCGGACTTCACCTCCACGATCATCTACCGCTTTGACATGAACCTGCGCGACGCCACCGTTCTCGGTCTCGTCGGCGCGGGCGGCATCGGCGCGCCGCTCATCTTTGCGATGAGCTCCTACCGCTGGAACGAGGTGGGCGCGATACTGCTCGGACTCATCGTGCTCGTGCTCATCATCGAGTGGATCTCCGCGAAGATCCGCACGAAACTTGCAAGGGGATAAGACGCTATGGCAGATAAGAAGCTGACTGTTTACTTCACTTCCGACCTGCACGGATACATTTACCCCACGGACTACCGCAGCCGCGACGAGCGGGATATCGGCCTTTTCAAATGCGCGAGCCGCTTTGAAAAGGACGGGAATACGCTCGTCATCGACGGCGGCGATCTGCTGCAGGGCTCGCCGCTGGGCGCCTTCTGCCACGACACGATCGGCGACGGCCGCGCCTTTGCCGGGATCATGAACCGCTGCGGCTACGACTATGTGACGCTCGGCAACCACGATTTCAACTTCGGCACGGACTATCTCGGCTCGTATCTCGGGAACCTGAACGCGCGGTGCGTGTGCGAAAATGTGAGCGCGAAAAACGGCTGCGCGCCGCTCTACCCGGCGCGCGTCCACACGCTCGAAAACGGCCTTCGCGTCGGTATCGTCGGCATCGTGACGGACTATGTGAACATCTGGGAACGGCCGGAGCATATCGCCTCCATCCGCATTTCCGACCCGATCCCGGCGGCGGCTGCGGCGCTCGAAAAGCTCAAAAGCATTTCGGACGTTACGCTCTGCGTCTACCACGGCGGCTTTGAGCGCGATCTTGCCACAGGGCGCGTCCTCTCCGCCACGCACGAAAATGTCGCCTACCGCATCTGTCAGGAACTGGATTTTGATATCCTGCTGACCGGCCACCAGCACATGTCCGTGCCGGGGCAGACGCTTTTCGGCACGTTCGTCGTGCAGCCGTCCGACCGCGGACAGGAGTTCATCCGCGTCGAAGCGGTGCTCTCCGGGGAAGAAAAGCGCATCACGAGCGAGACCGTTCCCGCGCACGGCGCGTGCCGCCGCGAATGGCTCGAGGAGTTTTCCGAGATGGAGCACGGCGCGCAGAACTGGCTCGATGAAGTGATCGGCACGCTGCCGCACGCTCTCACGCCGGACACGCCGCTGCGTATGGCGTCGGAGGGAAATGCGCTCGCCGATCTCTTCAATGCGGTGCAGCTCTGGGCGAGCGGAGCGCAGCTCTCGGCGACGAGCCTTGCAAACGATGTGGCGGGACTGCCCAAGACCGTGCGCCGCCGCGATCTTCTCATCGCGTATCCGTACACGAACACGCTTGCGGTGCTGGAGATCACCGGAAAGGTTCTCAAAGCGGCGCTCGAGCGCAGCGCGGAGTATTTCTCGCGCGGCGAGGACGGGAGGCTCTGCGTTTCGGACGTTTTCCTCCGGCCGAAGGTGGAGCATTATAATTACGACTACTATGCCGGCGTCTCGTATGTGTACGATATCTCCCGGCCCGTGGGCGAGCGGGTGATATCCATGCGCGTGAACGGGCAGGACGTGCGCGAAGAGGACACCTTTACCATCTGCCTCAACAGCTACCGCGCCAGCGGCACGGGCGGGTACGACTTTTATGTCGGCTGCCCTGTCGTGCGCGAGATCGGCACGGAGATGGCGGATCTGATCTTGGATTGTTTCAAAGAATTTAAGGGCAATATCCCGGCGATGCAAAGCGATTTTCGCGTGATCTGAACATTTCCGGGAGAATAGAATATTACGCGCACGCGGCGCAGGAGGTCCGGCGGAAAACCAACGCTTGACACCTGCGCCGCTTGCGCGTAATATAAAAAAGGTTAAGGATTTCTTGATTCGATAGAAAAACCAAATTTTCCCGCGGGTCTTCCGCAGAAAGGGGGCGGCTATGCTTCCCTACATCGTCACCATTCTCGGCGCATACCTCATCGGCTGTTCCAACATGGCACTGTATCTCTCCCGGTGGAAGGGCGTGAACCTTCGCGCCGGCGGGTCAAAAAATCTCGGCGCTTCCAACGCTTTTGCGCTCATGGGATGGAAGGCGGGACTGCTCGTCGCCGTCCATGACATCGGCAAGGCCGTGCTCGCGGTCGAGCTCTCCAAGTGGATCTTCCCGGCCGTGCCGCTGCTCGGCTTCATTGCGGGCGTGGCGTGCGTGCTGGGACATATGTTCCCGTTCTATCTCAAATTCAAGGGCGGCAAGGGCTTTGCCTCGTATCTCGGCATGATCCTCGCCATCAACTGGAAGGTTGCGCTGTGCATTCTCGCGGCGGTCGTCATCCTCACTGTGCTGACAGATTACATCGTCGTCGGCACCGTGACGAGCGTTGTCTCGTTCCCGATCTATACCGCCATCCGCAGCGGCTGGCTGCCGCTCGTCATCCTCTGCGTGGCGACGCTTGCCATACTCATCAAGCACCGCGAAAACTTTGTCCGCATCTGGAACGGCACGGAGATGGGCCTTTCCAGCGCGGGACGCGGGAAATATAAGATGAAATAAGCAATTCAATATGCTGAAAACGGGAGGACAGATCGTCCTCCCGTTTTTGCTGCGTTATGAAAAGGGCGTATTTCAGCGCCTGCGTTACTCCGCGTTCTCCTTCTCGTTTTGCTTCTCCCATTCCACCAACCAAGGGTGTTCCTCGTACAGCTTGCGTTCCCTCTCTTCCAGCGCGGCCATCGATTCTCGGTAGTGTTCTCTTGATTTTTCCAGCCGTTCCATCGCTGCGGCACTGGCTGCAGAGGCGCGCTGCTGCTCCGCCAGATCCTGTGATGCGAGCGCATAAGCCGAGGCCTCGTCGTATCCGCAGGAGCGATAGTGATATCCTCTCGCATCGAGGAAAAGAGCATCAGCCAGAAGTTTTTTCAGATTCATCTTATACACTTCCTTTCTGCCATATATGCCAAGCAGACGGCCAAGTTGCAACCATTTCAATAAATAAATTTTATCACTCTTTCCGATAAAGCTCAAGTACAGGCGGCAGAAATGCGCGGCAATATGCAAAAAGCTCCCGCCCTTAAGGGCAGGAGCTTTCTGGCAGCGGGAGAAGGATTCGAACCCTCACATACGGAGTCAGAGTCCGCTGTGCTACCTTTACACAATCCCGCTATATCGCAAACGCAAGGGTTATTATACCCAATTTCCGGCGAATGTCAAGCGGAATCGGCAAGTTTTCTTTGAATTTCTTTTATTTTTTCGTGCGGCAGTCGATGGAGACGCTCTCCCCGGTGCGCAGGAAGAACAAAACGCCCTCCCGCACCGGCTTTCCGAGCAGCCGCGTGAGCGCGGCGGCGTAGGCGCGGATTTGCGGCGCGTATTCCGAGGCACGCACCGCGAGCGTTTCCGCCGTCACATAGTCCGTTTTATAATCCACGACCGTGAGCGCATCCCCCTCGCGGATGCAGCAGTCGGCGACGCCCTGCAGCAGCACCTCCTCGCCGGCGGGCGCGTCGAACACGGTCTCCGCGCCGGTGAGCAGCGAGAAGCGCAGCTCGCGCCAGACCTCGTCCGCGTGCAGGATCCTCTGCCCGACGGGGGAGGCGAACAGCTTGCAGATGGCCTTTGGCTCCACTGCGGCGGCCTGCGCGGGGGTGATGTGTTCGGCGTTTTTCAGCCGTTCGATCTCGCCGCGCACCTGCTCCGGCGTGGATACGCACGAATAGTCGATAAACTGCAGAACCGTGTGTACGGCGATGCCGCGCGCGGTGCCGGTGAGCGGGGCGTCCTTCGCGCCGAAGACCGGACGGCGGAAGAGCCGCCGGCGCTGTGCTTCCGGCGCGATGCTCTGCGCGTCCGGGTCGGCGTCGGTGCCCTCGAGCGCACTCGCGGTGATCTTCGACGGCAGCTCCTCCGCCCAGCGGTACGGGTATTCCCACGTCAGCGCCTCGGAGAGCGCCGCGCACTCGCCCGGCTCAGCCGGTTCGATCTCGGGCGGCGTAGTCTCGGACGCGCTCTCTCCGGAGGCGGGAATGATGCGCATTTTGATCGGGCTGCCCGGCAGAAGCGCCGCGAGCGCGATCCAGCGCGAAAGCGAGGCGCTCTTTTCGAGAAGCTGCGGCGCGATGGGGGCGGTGAGATCGTCGCGCAGCGCGTCGAGCGTCTTTTCGGGAGTTTTCCATGTCGCCGTGATGATGAGCCGGTCCTTGGGGCGCGTCATGGCGACATAGAGCACGCGCATCTCCTCGGACAGCGATTCCTGCGTGAGCTTGGCCGAGATCGCACGCAGTGCGATCGTGGGATACGATATGCCGCGTGAACTGTCGATGACGCGGCCGCCGATGCCGAGCGACGGGTGGATGAGAACATCGCTGTTCCTGTCCTGCAGGTTGATCTTGTGGGCGGTGTCGGCGAGAAATACGATCGGGTACTCCAGCCCCTTCGAGTGGTGGATGCTGATGATCTGCACGGCGTTGCGGGTTTCCAGCGTACCGGTGCGCGGCTCTTTGCCGTGCTCATCCAGCTGCTTCATCCAGCGGATGAAGCGGAACACGCCGCGATAGCCGTCCTGCTCAAACTGGCGGGCAAACTCGATGAGCTGGCAGACGTTCTCGCGCCGCGCCGCGCCGTCGGGCATTGCTGCGAGCAGGGCGAAGACACCGGCCTTGTCGCAGATGCGCGCGAGCAGCGCCTCAATGGAAAGGTCCGGCGCGATCTCACGGTAGCTCTCCAGCTCCGCGAGGAAGGCCGCGCAGTGTTCATCCTCCTTTGCGCGGAGACAGAGCGCGGTGTAATAGTCACTGTTTCGGTCCGCGGCGCGGATGGCGGAAAGCTCGTCCGGCGTGAAGCCGAAAAGAGGCGAGCGCAGCACCGCGATGAGCGGCACGTCCTGATGGGGATTGTCGATCACGCCGAGCAGCGCGAGGAGCGAGGTGATCTCCGTGGAGCGGAAAAACCCGCCGCCCTGCTGGGACACGGACGGGATGCCCTGCTCGGCGAGCGCGGCGCGGTAGCGCGGCGTGACCGCCTTGTTCGAGCGGAGAAGGATGGCAAAATCACCGTAGGTGCACGGCCGCAGCGTCTTATCCTCGGTGACGGGGGTGCGCTCGTCCACCATGCGCCGGATGCGCGAGGCGATGTAGCGCGCCTCATGCAGCACCTTGTCGGGGCGCTCGTCGTTCTCGGCGTCATCCTCGTCGTCACCGCCGTCCGGCGGCGTGAGAATGCAGAACTCCGTCGGCGCGCCGCCGCCCTCCGGGAAATCCCGCCCCGGGCCGGGCCGGAGCGCCGCCGCCTCGTCGTATTCGAGCTCGCCGAGCTCGCGGGACATGATGTTGCGGAAAACATGGTTCGCGCTCTCGAGCACCTCGGGGCGCGAGCGGAAATTTTCCCGCAGCAGGATGCGCCCCGGCTCTTCGCACGGCTCCGCCGTTTCGATGTCCGGCCAGGTCTCGTATTTTTTCAGGAAGATCGTCGGGTCGGCCAGACGGAAGCGGTAGATCGACTGCTTCACGTCGCCGACCATGAAGAGCTTTCGCCCGTTGTCGGAAAGCAGCCGGAAGAGCGCGTCCTGACAGGCGTTCACGTCCTGATACTCATCGACGAGCACCTCCGTATAGCGGCTCGAAAGCGCGGCGGCGAGGCCGTTGGACGAGTCCGTGAGCAGCTTGAGCACCAGATGCTCCTGGTCGGAGAAGTCGCACACGCCCTGCCGTTTTTTCTCGGCGGCGAAGGCGGCGCCGAGCTTTTGCGTCAGCGCGAGCAGCGCGTCAACGGCGGGCGTGTTGACGGCCAGATCGCGCAGGAGCGCGTCGGAATCGTTGGCGAAAAGCTCCTGCCATTTCGCGGCGGTGTCCTTGAAGCCGGTCCAAACGGCGATGATCCGCTGCGCGAGCGGGTCGTCGCCCTTATAGATACCGCGGCGAGGGAAAGGGCCGGGACAGGCGAGACGCGCCTTATCCCAGCCGAGCGCGGCGGCGCGCGCCATGTCCCGCGCGGCATCACCGGCGAAATCAAGATTATTGGTGTATGCCTTTTTGATCTTCGCGTCCCGATCCGGCTCGTCCAGCCGGAGACGGAGCTCCTCGATCCGCTCCGCCCAGTACTGCGCCTGGGAGCGCGTGCGGGAGAGAAGATACTGCCCCCACGGCGTATCGCCGGCGTCGTTCCACGCGTCGGTGAGCCGTTCGCGCTGCTCGGCGAGCCACGCATCGGGGTCGGCGTGGCTCTGCAGCGATTTGTACAGCCGCAAAACAAGCGCCGAGAGCTTATCGTCGTTATCTCCCGAGCCGAACGAATCCACGAGCGCGCGTACGCCCGCATCCTCTTCGATGGTCTCATACAGCTCTTCGAGGAGCTTGTCAAGCACACGGGCGCAGATCTCGTCGGAGCGGTCCGGCTCGATGACACGGTAGTCCGGCGAGATGCCGGCGAGGTGCGTGTTCTCGCGCAGAAAACGACCGCAGATGCTGTCGATCGTACCGATGGAGGCGCGGCAGCACAGCTCCGTCTGCCGCCGGAGACGGCGGTTCATCGGGTCGGCGGCAATGCGCTCGCCGAGCGCGGAGAGAATGCGGCTGCGCAGCTCGGCGGCCGCGGCGCGCGTATAGGTGATGACAAGAAACTGATCGATGTCCGCGCCGCGGTCTACATAGCGCATGAGCCGCTCGACGAGGACCTTTGTTTTGCCGGAGCCCGCGGCGGCGGAAACGAGCCGCGCTCCGCCGCGGCTTTCGGCGGCGAGTTCCTGATGGTCGGTCAGGGGCATGCTGTCTCCTCCTCTCCGTTTTCGAGCTTTTCCCAGAATTCGGGCGCTTTGAATTTTGTTTTGAACCGCCAGCCGTCGGCTGTTTCGCTGAAGCGGCAGGCGTCGCAGTAATCGCAGGTACGGCAGGTGTTGGCTCTGTCGTTTTCATACCATGGGTCGGCGGCGATGCTGCCGCCGCGGAGCTCTCCGGCCATGTTCGAGAGCGTTTCCTCGAGAAACCGCGAGAGCTCGCCGAGCTGCTCGGCCGTGGCGAGCGCTTCCGCGGCGAGCTTGCCGCGGTACAGCGGAAGGAACTGCAGCGCTTCGCCGTGCTCCATGGCCTCGACGACCTCGGTTTCCGACAGGATCAGACCGCTGCGGTGCAGCTTTCTGGCCTTCTCCGCCACGATCTCCTCGTCCGAGAGGCGCTTGTCCGCGCGCACAAGGATATCGCGCGCCGGTACATACAGCACGCCCGCGGGGACGATCTCCTTGCCGTAGCGCTCGGCGCCGTGCTTCTCCAGCGTGAAGAGATAGAGCAGCATCTGCAGCCCCATGCCCTGCCACACGTCGGAGAGCGCAAATTTTTTCTTTCCGGACTTGTAGTCCACGATGCGGATGTAGAGCTTGCCGCCGTGCTCCCAGCCGTCCACGCGGTCGGCCGTGCCGGTGAGAACAAATTCGTCCTCGCCGCTGCCGACGCTGACCGGCGGCAGATCGGCGTCGTCCTTGTTGGAGAAATTCAGCTCAAAGTCGAGCGGGCGGAAGTCGGAGCGGCGCAGCTCCTGCGCCGTGTCGAGCACGATGCGCCGCGATGTCTCCGCCAGGCGGCGGAAGAGATAGACAAACCGGGGGCTCTTTTCCCGAAAATCCTCCAGCTGCGTGCGCACATATTCGCGGACGTATTTGTCCGTCAGCGCGGCGACGGTTTTGTCGTCCGTTTCGGCAAAGCCGCCGCGCTCCGACACCTCGCGCGCCACGTTTTCCAATAGGAAGTGCAGAAACGTTCCGCGCTCCGGCGGGGCAAACTGCGCGCTCTGGCGCGGCTTGGCGCACAGACCGTAACGCAGGAAGAACTGGAACCGGCAGGAGGCAAAGTTATCGATGCGCGAGGCTGTGAGATAGAGCTTCTGCCCGTAGATCGCGCGCACGCCCTCGCGGGAGAGCCGCCCGCGTTCCTCCGCGGCGGCCTTTTCGATGGCGGCGATGCGCCCGCTCTCGCCGCGCGCGGCGAAAAACTCGCGGGCCGCGGCGTCTCCGGCGCAGGCCAGCTCCAGCGCGCCGGAGAGCGACTGCGCTCTCGCGGCACGCACGTCGCCGTTCTCCTCGCAAAGCGCGAACAGCTTTGCGATCCGGTCGGTGACGAAGGAGGGGCGCGTCTCGCTCTCGCCGGAGGCAAACGCGCTGCGGCTGACGTAGAGCGACGATTTGGGAAGCGTGAATACGTTATAAATGAGATTGAATTCGCGGTCGAGCTCGTCGTCGCCGCCGGAGAGCTCGATGTCGAGCGCGCGCAGCTCACTGCGCTCGGTGTCGGTGAACACGCCGCCCCCGTCGGAAACGCGCGGCAGACGCTCGTCGGACGCGCCCAGCACGAGCAGATGGCGGATGCTGCGCCGCCGCATGCGGTCAAAGTCTCCGGCGGTCACGCGGTCGAGCGCCACGGGGATCGTGCCGACGTCGTACTGCGAGAGCATCCGGCGGAAGAGCCGCCCAAAATCCTCCTGCGAGAGCGGCATGTCGCCGAGAATGGCCTCGCACTGCTCGAGCGCGGAAACGATCAGCTCCCAGAGCTGACGGTATTCCGCCGCGGCCTGAAGCTCTCCGGCCTCCTCGAGCGCGAGAGAGCGCTCCTCCAGATGCTCCGGCAGGGAAATGTCCTCCCAGAACGCCGCGAGCGCGGCGCACTGTCCGCGCGCGTCGGTCGCTTCTTTTCCGCGGCGCTCGAACGCCGCGAGCGGCGCGGCGACGCTCCGGCGCAGCGTGTCGATCTTTGCAAGGAGCGCGTCACTCTCCGGCGTGATCTTGCCGCCGAAGCCGTCCGGGTGCTGCCGCCATGGCTCGGCGCGCGTCCATGCCGTGCCGCGCAGCGACCAGAGCAGAACGTAGTTTTCCAGCGCGTCGCAATCGGCGCGGGAAATGCCGGTCAGACCGGTTTTCAGATAGGTGAAAACGCTCTCGTAGCTCCAGCCGTCGGCAAGAATATCGAATGCCGCGGCGATGAGCGCCGGAAGGGGACGGGTGAAAATGTCGGTTCGTTCGCTCGCGTAGAGGGGCACACCGGCGCGGCGGCACGCCTCCTCGAGCGCGGCGCGGTAATCCCCGAAGCCGCGCACCGCAACGGCAATGTCCCGCCAGCGGCAGGACGTTTCGCGCACGAGCCGCCGCATCTCCGCTGCGGCCAGCTCGCACTCCGCCGCGACACCGGGCGCGCGCACGAGCCGGATGCTCCCTGCGGCGTCGCGCGTCTCGTCCGTCCAGCCGAAGAGATTCTCCTCAAGAAACGCAAAGGGCGTGCGATCTTCGCCGCGCGGCACGGAGACGATCTCTACGGCCACGCCGTCCTCCTCGGCGGCGTCGCGCAGCGCGCGCATCGTGCGGCGGGCGAGGGAGAACACCTCGCTGCCGGAGGCAAGATCGTCGCAGGTGAGGCAGACCGTCACGTCCGCGAGCGGCAGCAGCGCGCGGATGACGCGGCGCTCCTGCGCGGTGAAGTCCGTGAAGCCGTCAATATAAAACTTTGCGCTGCGGAGCCATGCGCAGCCGGGAAGCTGCTCGGCCAGCACGTCGAGCCGCCCGGCGGGGTCGGCGCCGGACTGCGCGGAGAGCGCGTCGAGCGCCTCCTGCAAAAGCGCGAGATCGCGCAGCTTGCCCGCGAGCGAGGGCGTGGCGCTTTCGGCGGCTTTGCGCAGCGCGTCGGGCGCGGCGCAGCCGAAGCGAAGCTCATCGAGCGCCGAGAGGAGCTGTACCATGCGCTCGGGCGAGCGGGCGCTGCCGCCGTATACGCTGAGCGCGCCGCCCACCTGCTCAAGCGCGAGCGAGAGCTGCAGAAACCGCCCGGGCTTATCGATGTAAACGCGCGCGCTGCCGCCGCAGCCGATGGCGACGCGGTGGGCAAGGCGCGAGAACGAAAGCGCCTCGGCATAGAGGCTCGCCGTATCGCCGCAGCGCTGCGCGAGCTCGCGCTCGGCCTCGTGGCTGTACTGCTCGGGTACGATGAGAAAGCTGCCGGACTGCCTCCGGGCGCAGCGCGCCGCGATCTCGGAAAACAGAAGCGCGGTTTTGCCCGTTCCGGCACGGCCCAAAATCAGCCGCAGCATGGCGCTCCCTCCTTAAAACAAATTCTTTATAGAAGCCTCCCTTGTGTAAAGGGAGGTGGCAAAACCGGAGGTTTTGACGGAGGGATTGTAGACAACGCAGCTTTCTGGAAAAGAACAATCCCTCAGTCAGCCTGCCGGCTGACAGCTCCCTTTGCACAAGGGAGCCTTTTCACCATTATATCAAGCACATTATCCGATAACAAGTGCTTTGAAAGTTCCTTGCAATCCGCCGCGGCGTATGCTATAAAAATGAAAAAGAGTAAAGAAGAAAAAGCAGGAAGTAAGAGAGAGGGAAACGCCATGCTGTCTACCATAAGCGAAATGGATCCCGTGCTGATCGCCGCGGCGGTGATCCCGGCGGTGATATTGCTGCT
>OLQM01000537.1_pt1 | contig 43918 bp, 35 predicted proteins | sample 1673161 | NCBI WGS metagenome assembly OLQM01 (sample SAMEA3136761, study PRJEB25190) | human gut metagenome | reverse complement strand
TACATATCTATTTCTTATCAGAAAGATTTACTTTCCATAGACACAAGAATTTTTAAACTTGATTGAAAATTTGTGCAGTTTTGGAAATTTTTTATATTTATAGCTCTTAGACATTGACTTCAACTCGTAAAATTTCAAATCAAGTCAAGTACTTCCCTGAGATGAAATGACTTGAAATTATGAAACTTTCAATTAAGTCAAGCCCTCCCTGAGGAAAAGATGACTACAAATTATAAAAACGCAAATCAAGTCAAGCCTTCCCTGAAGGAAGGATGACTTCAAATCACAAAAACGCAAATCAAGTCAAGCATTTCCGCAAGATGAGATGACTTAAAATCATAAAATTTCCAATCAAGTCAAGCATTTCCGTAAGATGAGATGACTTAAAATCATAAAATTTCCAATCAAGTCAAGTACTTCCGCAAGATGAGATGACTTGAAATCATAAAATTCCCAATCAAGTCAAGCACTTCCGCAAGATGAGATGACTTGAAACCACAAAATTCCCAATCAAGTCAAGCCCTCCCCAAAGACAAGTTGACTTTAATTTATAAAAATCCCAAATCAAGTCATCTATTCCCCCAAAACACCTATCCCCTCAAACACCCATCCCCCCAAAAGGCTTCAATTCCTACAGGATATGAGAGGTAATGTAAAATGGTGTGTCTGACTCATTGATCTGAGTAAAAGGAGAAATATAACAATACTTATCAACAACATTTATTTGGTTACTGTTCACACACCACTATCCCGCGAGGTGTTTTGGCATGAATATGCCAAAATCCCGAGACATACAAGCCAAAATTCCATTGCCGCAGGCAATCTGGAATGAATTTTGGCTACGTTACTGTGAACGGAGTGAACAGTAACTTTATTTGCTTTATTATCCCTTCTGCACCTTTTATTAACTTGCTATTTATCGTACTAAATGATAAAATTTAAATATCTTACAGTTTTACGGCATAATATTTTGAAAAAACTGAAAACAAAGGAGAGGAAGCGATGGAAGAGAGAAATAACAGACTGCTGAATGCGAAGCTGAACAAGTATATTGTTCCGGGGATTATGATGTCTCTGGCGCTTCAGCTGGGAAATATCGTAGATACGATATTTGTAAGTAACCTGATCGGGGTGGAGGCAATGTCTGCAGTTACCCTGAGTCTGCCTGTGGAGACGATCGTTCAGCTGACAGGTTACTGCCTTGGTATCGGCGGTTCCATAGCAGTGGGAAACATGCTTGGCAAACGAGACAAAGAAGGGGCATCGAAATTGTTTTCTGCCACATTTATAGTAACACTTGTGGTGGGAATCATTTTTTCAATCTGCGCCCTTCCTGCAGCAGAACCTGTTGCCAGACTTCTGGTATCAGGTGACGGTGTCCTGACCGGTTATACCAGAGATTACATACGGGTAAGTATGCTGGGGGCACCGGTGATCGGAATTGGACTGATGATGGTCAATTACCTTGGAGTGGAGAATCATCCGGAACTGGCATCAGCCTACCTTATCGCAGCCAATGTGATCAATCTTGTGCTGGACTATATATTCCTCAGATATACTCCGCTGGGAATTACAGGTGCATCCTTATCAACTGTTCTTGGTTTCCTGTTTGCAATGGGAATTTTTGTGCTTTATATCCGCTCTGATAAGCGAAATCTCCACCTGATCCTGCTAAAGCCGGGCGAACTTGGAATCACAAAGGAAGCAATCATCACAGGCGTGCCAATGCTGATCTTTATGGCAGCTAATTTTGTAAAGGCGCTTGGACTGAATACCATTATCATGAACCAGCTGGGCGAGGAAGGTATGGCGGTATTTACTGTCTGTGACAATGTGCTGCTGATCGTCGAGATGCTTACAGGCGGAATCATCGGTGTGATCCCCAATGTGGCAGGAATCCTTTTTGGAGAGAAAGACTACGTGGGAATCCGGGTTCTCTGTAAAAAGATGCTGAAATACAGTTACATCCTGCTGGCTGTGATCTTTGTCCTTATTATGCTGTTTACCGAGGAAATCACTGTCATGTTCGGAAGCGGCGGTGGCGAACTGGGCAGCCATATGGTCCAGGCGCTGCGAATCTTTGCTTTGTGTGTGGCACCTTATCTGTGGAATAAGTTTATTATCAGCTATTACGAGTCCATTGAGGAGACAGCCATTGCAAGCTTTGCCACATTTCTGGAGAATGCGGTGGTAGTTCTGCCTGCAACCCTGGTGGGAATCCTTGTATGGAAACAGATTGACGGGATCGGTATCGACGGAATTGCAGCAGGATTTGTTGCCACTGAGATTATAACTGCAGTTGCAGCCTGTATTTTCAGAAAAATCAGGCATAAGAATACAAGCTTTTATATTGTTCCTGACAAAAATCCGGGGATTAATCTGGATTTTTCCATTAAGAGTACCATGGAGGAAGCACAAACGGTTCATAAGAGGATCATAGAGTTCTGCCAGGAACAGGGAGTTTCTAAAAGCAAGGCAAATCTTGCCGCAGTGTGTGCGGAGGAAATGACTGTAAATATTATACGATTCGGGGGAAAAACCTCCAACTGGATCGACATTAACCTCTGTCTGGAGGATGATCTCTGCAGACTGAGGATCAGAGATAACGGTGTAAATTTCAACCCTCTGGAATATCAGTATGACAGTGAAGACTTTGACATACATGGGATTGAACTTGTCAAGAAGGTATCAAAATCCATGGATTATATTCGTGCGATTGATATGAATAATACCATAATATCTTTTTAGGAGGTACATGAAAATGAAAAATATTAATGAAAGGAACAATTTTGTTTTTGAGTTTCGGCCGGTAACAGAATTGTTCGAGGAACAGGTGAAGCTTCATCCTGAGAAATGTGCAGTTGTCTCCGGCAAAGAGAGCTTCACCTATGCACAGCTCAATAAACGGGCCAACAGGATTGCCAATGCACTTGTGGAAAAAGGTGTCAGACGGGAGATCATCGTAGGTGTGGTTCTTGAGAGATGCTGTGATTTCTATGCAGTGCGACAGGGTATCCTGAAGGCAGGAGGCGCATTTGCAGTTGCCACACCGGATTATCCTGATGACAGGATCCGGTATATTTTTGAGGATTCAGGAGCTCCTTTTATTATCACAACAAAGGAAATCGCAGAGGAACGAAGGGAACTGTTTGCTAAGCTTCCCTGTACAGTACTTCTGATCGAGGAACTTCTGGAGAATGAGAATACAGAGAATCCTCAGGTAAAGATCGGGGAGCATGATCTTTGTTATTGTATCTATACTTCTGGTTCCACAGGCAAGCCCAAGGGTGTGCTGATCGAACATATCAACCTTGCCAATTTTGTAAATCCGGATCCGAAAAATGCGGAAACTTATGGTTATGTCAGCAGGGGATCGGTTTCTCTTTCCATGGCAGCCATGACCTTTGATGTGTCTGTTCTGGAGGAATTTCTGCCACTCACCAACGGGATGACTGCGGTGATCGCCTCTGATGAGGAGATTTTGAATCCTCTTATGCTGGGTGAGCTGATTGTCAGAAATAAAGTGGATATTATGACCACAACTCCTACTTACCTGTCCAATATGATCGATCTGCCCCAGCTTGAAAAAGCAGTTTCTCAGATTAAGGTGTTTGATGTAGGTGCAGAGGCTTTTCCTCCGGCTCTGTATGACAAGATTCGCAGAGTAAACCCGGATGCTTACATTATGAATGGTTATGGACCTACGGAAACTACCATCAGCTGTACCATGAAGGTAATTACGGACAGCAGAAACATTACCATTGGTACGCCTAACGGTAATGTGAAGGTATATATTGTAGATAAAGAGAATAAGATCCTTCCGGACGGAGAGACCGGAGAGCTTGTGATCGCAGGACTGGGCGTTGGCAGAGGTTATATGAATCTGCCGGATAAAACAGAGGCTGTATTCATTGATCTTAACGGAGAGAGAGCTTATAAGACCGGTGACCTTGCAAGGATCAGCCCTGAGGGTGAGATTGAATTTTTCGGAAGAATAGACAATCAGATCAAGCTTCGCGGTCTGAGGATTGAGCTTGGTGAGATCGAGGAAGTGATCAATTCCTATGAGGGAATCATTACCAGCATTACTCTGCCTGTAGATAACAAATTCCTCTGCTGCTATTTTATGGCTGACCGCCAGATCAATACAGAGGAGCTTTCTGCCTATGCATCAGAGTCCCTGGCTCATTATATGGTTCCTGAGGTTTTTGTCCAACTGGAAAAGATGCCTGTGACACAGAATGGCAAAATTGATAAGAAAGCACTGCCAAAGCCGGCTGCACAGCCAAAGAATCTGAAAGAACCCCAGACTCCTATGCAGAAGAAGATTTTTGAAATCGTTGCAGACGTTGTGGAGAATGATTTTTTTGGAACTGACACAAGTTTTTACAGGGCGGGGCTGTCTTCTATCAGTGCCATGAAGCTTTGTATTCTGATCTCAGAGGAATTCGGAGTGACTGTGAAAACCAGTGATATCCACGAAAACAATACGGTGGAGAAACTGGAAAAATATGTGATGCTTGCACCGAAGATCAGAACCTATGAAAAGAGAGAAATTTACCCTCTTACCGGCTCCCAGAAGGGTATTTTTGCAGAGTGCATGAAGAATCCTGAGAGTACGGTATACAATATTCCGTTCCTGTTTGAACTGGAAAGCTCTGTTGACGTTCAGAAGCTGTCAGATGCCATTTCTCAGATGATCGCTGCACATCCGTATCTGCTGACAAAGGTTTATTTAAGTGACAGCGGAGAGATGGTGCAGAAGCCTTGTGAGGAAGCCTTTGTACCAGAGGTGGTCCGGACCACAAATGAGCAGTTTGAAAAGATAAAAGATGAGCTGGTGCGTCCCTTTAAGCTGGAAAAGGGACGGCTGTTCCGGGCGGGGATTTATGTGACAGAAGACAGGAAATATCTTTTTACAGATTTCCACCATATCCTGGCAGATGGTAATTCCTATGATATTATTTTTGAGGATATCGATCGGGCCTATCTGGGTGAGAAATTGGAGAAAGAATCCTACACAGGCTTTGATGCTGCCCTTGATGAAGAACAGCAGATGAAAGAGGGAAAATATAAGAAGGCCGAGAAATATTATGACAGTATTTTCGAGGGAATTGAGACAGAATCCCTGCCTCTTCCTGACTGCTCAGGAAAGACTCCTGAGAGAGGATATCTGTCGATGCCTGTGGATACCAGAGAGTCTCTGGTACTTTCTGCCTGCGAGAAGCTGGGGGTTACTCCAAACATTCTGTTTACAGGTGTATTCGGCATTCTCATGAGCAGATATTCCAATTCCGAGGAGAGTCTTTTTGCAACTATTTATAATGGAAGAAATGATTCCAGACTGGAGAATACAGTCTGCATGCTTGTAAAGACTCTGCCGGTTTACTGTTCCTGTGATCCGAAAGTCACCATACAGGCCTATATGACAGAGCTCTCTGAGCAGATTCTGTCTTCCATGGCAAATGATATTTTTCCGTTCTCTGATATCTGTGCAAAGTACGGGATTAATTCTGATCTGGTATTTGCATATCAGGCAGAGCTTGGGGATGATTTCCCGATCGGTGATACTGTTGCCAGGGGCCATGACCTTTCTCCGGATATGTCAAAGATGCCTCTGCTGATCCAGGTAAGAGAATACGATCATAAATATGTGCTTACTGCAGAATACCGCAGTGACATGTACAGTGAAGCCTTTGTACGTGGAATGCTGGAATCCTATGAGGCAGCTATGGATTCCCTGCTGAAAGCAAAATATATTTCGGAAGTTTCTGTTCTTTCCCAAAATGGAGCGGACAAAATTTCGGAATTTAATAATACTGCCTGCGAATATGACAGAAGTAAGACCATCGCTGATATGTTTGAGGAGCTGGTACAGACCATTCCTGACCATACGGCTGTGGTATTTAAGGATAAAAAATATACTTACAGAGAACTGGATGAGATCAGTGACAGACTTGGAAAATATATCGCATCCCAGGGAATTGGCAGTGAAGATGTTGTTTCCATTCTGATCCCCCGCTGTGAATATATGGCGATCGCGCCGATGGGCGTGATAAAGGCAGGTGCAGCTTACCAGCCTCTGGATCCAACCTATCCCAGGGACCGCCTGATGTACATGATGGAGGATTCCTCTGCAAAGCTTCTCATTGTTGACAGAGAGCTTCTTCCTCTGGTAGACGGATATAAAGGACCGGTGCTGTTTACAGATCAGATCTGGCAGCTGGAGGATAGGGATGTTGTGCTTAAGAAGCCGCAGCTGCATGATCTGTTTATCCTTTTGTATACTTCCGGTTCCACAGGTGTGCCAAAGGGCTGTATGCTGGAATATGGAAATATTACTGCTTTTTGTCACTGGTTCAAGAGATATTATGGCATAGATTTGGAGTCCAGGATAGCTGCATATGCTTCCTTTGGTTTTGATGCCTGCATGATGGATATTTACGGTGCCATCACAAACGGTGCACAGCTTCACATTATTCCGGAGGAGATCCGTCTGGATTTTATTGGACTGCAGCGCTATTTTGAGGAAAATGGCATCACGCATTCCTTTATGACTACTCAGGTGGGAAGGCAGTTTGCGCTGGAGATGGATTGTAAGAGCCTGAGATATCTTTCTGTAGGAGGAGAGAAACTGGTTCCATGTGAGCCGCCAAAAGATTATAAGTTTATCAATGCTTATGGACCTACAGAGGCGACTATTTTTACGACTGTATTTGAAGTGGACAAATATTATCCAAATGTCCCGATCGGAAAAGCACTTGACAATGTGAAGCTTTATATTACAGACAAGCTGGGGCATATGCTTCCTCCCGGTGCATGCGGAGAGCTGATGATCACCGGCTGGCAGGTTTCCAGAGGATATCTTAACAAGCCGGAAAAAACTGCCGAGGTCTATACAAAGAATCTTTATGATGATACACCGGGATACGAAGTGATGTATCATTCAGGTGATGTGGCAAGATTTCTTCCGGATGGAAATATCCAGATCATTGGCAGAAAGGATTCCCAGGTTAAGATCAGAGGTTTCAGGATTGAGCTTTCTGAGGTTGAGGAAGTGATCCGCAGATATGAGGGCATCAGGGATGCCACTGTAGTTGCCTTTGATGATCCAAATGGTGGAAAATATATTGCTGCCTATGTGGTATCGGACAGCACTGTTGATATCAATGCCCTGAATGATTTTATTAAAGAGACAAAGCCTGCCTATATGGTACCTGCAGTTACCATGCAGATTGACAAAATTCCTCTGAACCAGAACCAGAAGGTAAATAAAAAGGCTCTTCCTCTGCCTGAGAAAAAAGCAGCGGAGATCATTAAGCCTGAGAATGAGGTTCAGCAGATATTATTTGACTGTATCGCAGAGGTTCTGGGGTATACGGATTTTGGGATTACCACAGATATTTATGAGGCAGGTCTGACATCTATCACTGCCATTAAGCTGAATATCCTGATCTCCAAAGCCTTTGACATTGTGATCAAAACTTCAGATATTAAGAATCATCCTACTATCCGAATGATGGAGGAATTTGTAAAAACTGCGGGAAAAGAAAGCAAAAGGGAAGTACAGGAAAGTTATCCTCTTACCAACACTCAGGAGGGGATTTTCATTGAGTGTACTGCAAATATGGGTTCTACCATTTACAATATCCCGTATCTGTTAAAGCTTGATAACAAGGTGGATCTGGACAGACTGGCAGAAGCCATTGACAGTACTGTTGAGGCACATCCTTATCTGAAAACCCGTCTGTTTATGGATGACAACGGAAATGTACTTCAGAAACGAAACGATGGGCTCAGTTATAAAACACCGATTTTAAACGGAATGAACAGAGACACTCTGGTACGTCCATATATGTTGTTTAATGAACAGCTTTTCCGGTTTGAAATCTACAGAACCTGTGATGGCAATTATCTGTTCCTGGACCTTCACCACATTGTTGCCGATGGTACATCTCTGGCTATTATAATTAATGATATTAACAGAGCTTACAGCGGTGAGAAGCTGGAACCGGAAGGTTATACTTCCTATGATCTGGCACTGGATAACAGAGATGCCCTGGCAGGTGATATCTATAAAAATGCAGAGAATTATTATAAGTCAGTATTTGAACATGCAGGTGGAAGCATCAGCTTCTATCCGGACAAAAACGGTGCGGCTCCAACAGCAGAACTTTACCACAGAGAGACCAGATCCATTTCCGTGCAGAATGTGAAGGAATTCTGTAAAAAGCATGGAATCACGGAGAATGTATTCTTCATTTCCGCTTTTGGTATCACACTTGGAAAATATAATTTCAAAAAGGATGCTGTATTTACCACTATTTACCATGGAAGAAACGATTCCAGACTTTCGGAAACAGTGGGTATGCTGGTAAAAACACTCCCTGTTTTCTGTGATTTCTCAGGAACAGCCAAAGATTGCTTAAGCGGTGTACAGAAACAGCTGATCGATTCCATGAACAACGATATTTATCCTTTCTCACAGATCAGCCATGAGTTTGATATTAAGGCAGATGCCATGGTTATTTACCAGGGCGACAATTTTGCTTTTGACACCATTGGCGGGGAATATGCACAGGAGGAGCCTGTCAGCCTGAACATGGCAAAGGCACCGGTTTCTGTCAGCATTTCCATTGAAAAGAACAGATTTGTCTTTGAGATTGAGTACAGAGGGGATATGTACCATGAGGAAACTATCCGGTATCTGGCTGACAATCTGGAAACCACTGCAGAGGGAATCTTAAGGGAATGCGATCCGGCTGATATCCGGCTGATGTTTGAGGAAAAAACTCAGATGGAGGATATTCCGGAACATGCAGGAAAGACCTTCATAGATCTGTTTAAGGAGATGGCTGCCAGATATCCGGACAGACCGGCAGTGCGGGATGACTCCGGAGATTTTACTTACAGAGAGTTGGACAGAATGTCTGATTATATTGCTCAGAAGCTTACGGAAAACGGATTTGGCCCGGAACAGGCAGCAGGTATCCTGTGCGGCAGGACAAAAGAATATACAGTAGCCTATGTGGGTGTTATGAAGGCCGGCGGAGCCTATGTTCCTCTGGATCCGGAGTATCCACAGAGCAGAATTGAATATATGCTGAAGGATTCAGGAGCAAGAAATCTCCTTGTGATCGATCAGTATCAGAATCTTGTGGAATTTTATGACGGAAATGTGATCAGTCTGGACAGTGTGCCAGATGAGGCTGAGGATTTTGAACTTTCTGCAGAGCTTATTTCTCCGAAACCGGAGAACCTTGCCTATATGATCTATACCTCAGGCTCCACAGGAAAGCCAAAGGGTGTTATGATCGAGCACAGAAATCTGTTGAACCTGATCGAATATATCACACTGAGCAGAAATACTTCACCGGATGACATTGTGGCAGAGTTTGCGAGCTTCTGTTTCGATGCGTCAGTGATCGATCTGTTTGCACCTCTTACCGCAGGAGCAGTCCTGTATATTTTACCGGAGAGTATCCGTAAGGACGCCATTGCCATAAGCAGATATATAAAGGAAAAAGAGATCACCACCGTAACCTTCCCTACCCAGATGGGAGAACTGGTTACAGAACTTCTGGAGGATGCACCTGCTCTTAAATTTGTTACACTTGGCGGCGAGAAATTCAAGCATTACCGTAACCGTACCTATCAGATGATCAATGGCTACGGTCCTACAGAGAATACGGTTTCTTCCACAGAGTTTTTGGTAGACAGACAGTATGACAACATCCCGATCGGAAAATCACAGCGGAATGTGCGCAGCTACATTGTGGATGAGAATCTGAACCGGCTTCCGGTGGGTGCGTCCGGCGAACTTTGTCACGCAGGAAGGCAGATTGCCAGAGGATATCATAATCTTCCGGAAAAAACAGCATCTGTGTTTGTAGAAAATCCATTTGCTGTATGTGAGCAGGAAAGCCGTCTTTACAGGACCGGTGATATGGTCCGCATGAAAGGTGACGGAAATATTGAGTACATAGGCCGGATCGATTCACAGGTGAAGATCAGAGGATATCGTGTGGAGCTTGGTGAGATCGAAGGTGCCCTTCTGAAACATGAGCTGGTGAAAAATGCAGCCGTTACAGTAATTGAAAAGGGTGGAAATAAATATATCACAGCTTATTATACAGGAGAAGCCATCCCGGAGGATGAACTGAAGACCTTCCTGGAGCCGCTGATCCCGGATTATATGATGCCGTCTTTCTTTGTCAGCATTGAGGAAATGCCTGTGACACCGGGCGGTAAGATTGATAAAAAAGCACTGCCAATGCCGGAGGTAACCACGAACACTGCCAGCTATGTAGAGCCGGTTACTGCAGCTCAGAGAGCACTCTGTGAGATTTTTGAGAAAGCACTGGGAATTGAAAGAGTAGGGATTGAGGACAACTTCTTTGAGCTGGGCGGATCTTCCCTTACTGCATCCAAGGTTGCTGTTATGTGTCTGTCAAAGAATATTTCACTGGTATATGCGGATATTTTCAAATATCCTACTGTACGGGAACTTGCAGCTCTGGTTGATGATGACGGAGTTACAGAGGCTGCACAGAGCAAGAATGAATTTTCGGATTATAACTATAACAGGATCCAGAATGTGATCAGCGCAAATACAGAAGAAAATGCAGACCGGATCACAAAGGAAAAGCTGGGAGATATTATGGTCACAGGTGCCACAGGTTTCCTGGGGATCCATGTCCTTAAAGCATTCCTTGACAATTATGACGGTAAGGTTTACTGTCTTGTACGTAAGGGCAAATATGAATCGCCTGAAAAGCGAATGATGAACATGCTGATGTACTATTTTGATGATCCATACAAAGAGCTGTTTGAAAGCCGTATTATCTGTGTGGATGGGGATATTACCTCAAAGGAACAGGTAACAGGATTTTCAGAATACAAATTCAGCACCATCATTAACTGCGCTGCCTGCGTAAAGCATTTTGCGGCTGATGATGTACTGGAAAGAATTAATGTGCAGGGTGTGGAAAATCTGATCGATTTCTGTAAGAATAACGGCCGCAGACTGATCCAGATTTCTACGGTTTCCGTTGCGGGAGAGGGTTCTGACGGTGTTCCGCCAATGTCCAGAGTTTTCTGTGAAAATGATCTGTACATCGGACAGAATATTACCAACGAATATATCCGTACCAAATTCCTGGCAGAGAGGGCGGTTCTGGAAGCAGTTTCCGAGGGACTGGACGGCAAGGTAGTCCGGGTAGGTAATCTGATGAGCCGAAACTCTGACGGCGAGTTCCAGATTAATTTCATTACCAATGGATTCCTTCGCAGCCTGAGAGGTTATGCGGCTGTAGGTAAATTCCCTATGGGCGGTATGCATGAGGTGGCAGAATTCTCACCGATTGATTCTACTGCGCTGGCAGTTCTGAGACTGGCTCAGACCGACCGGAGATTTACTGTATTCCATGCATGCAACAGCCATCATATTTATATGGCAGACCTGATCTACGCAATGCGCAGCTATGGATTCAGGATTGATATTGTAAGAGATGAGGATTTTGAGGCAGCAGTGAAGGAATTTGCAAAGACCGGTCAGGATTCTGATGCGGTTTCCGGACTGATCGCCTATACCTCACATAATGAAAATGAAATCTATACCATTGATTACAGCAATCGTTTTACAGCACAGGTTCTGTACAGGCTGGATTATAAATGGCCGGTTACAGATGACAGATATCTGGAAAATGCAATTGCAGCACTTGACAGACTTACATTTTTTGATTGATTCAGGAGGGAAAATCACAATGGAAATTATCACAAAAACAGAAGGTAACAAAGCAACTATGGAAATCAGCGGATGGCTTGATACACAGACAGCTCCCCAGTTAGGGGAGGCTCTGTCCGGACTTGAAGACAGCATCACAAGTCTGGTATTTGATTTTACAAATCTGGAGTATATTTCATCTGCAGGCTTACGTCAGGTGATCGTAGCCTACAAAAAAATGGCTCAAAAGGATGGATTTAAGATCATCAATGTTTCTGATGAGGTTTACGATGTATTCAGCCTTACAGGGTTTGACAGCAAGATCGATATTCAGAAGAAGTAACTGTTGATCAGATGCAGAAATTATACAGGATCAATATTAATCATTTTGAGGATCCGCTTAAGAATGAAAGGCTTCTGGATCTGGTTGGGATCAGAAGAAGAGAAAAGGTCATCAGGTATCGTATGCCTGATGACCGCAAAAGAAGTCTGGGTGCAGGGATCATCATCAGAAAAATCCTCGATGAAAACGGGCTTACGGAAAGCTGCCTGAGATATTCTGACAATGAAAAGCCGGTTGTGGATGGCCTTTTTTTTAATGTATCTCATGCGGGGGACTATGTTGTGGGTGTGCTGTCAGACTGCGAAGTCGGGTGCGATATTGAGAAAAATGCCAATGCGCCTCTTGAGGTGGCAGAACATTATTTCTACCATTCAGAGCTTGCTTACATCAAGGCTGCGAAGAACAAAGATAAGGCGTTTTTTACGCTCTGGACATTAAAAGAAAGTTATATGAAAATGACAGGCAGAGGAATGAGCCTTCCTTTGGATTCTTTTGAAGTGGTTCCCACAGCAGAGGGGTTTGTCCTCGGAAAATCCTCAGAAAGGCCATGCTTTTTTGAGACAATGGAATTTGACGGTTATATTTTCTCGGTCAGCAGTGAGAGGGCTTTTTCTCTTCACAATCCATTGAAAATTGCTTTTGACGATATTTATATATGATCACAGATGATTTTTCAGACACGCTCTAGAGTTCCAATCAGACAGGAAAGCGTATATGTCAGATATTGCTTCTGCTGTACGGGAGAACTGAGGAAGGCATCGGAGCAGGTAAACCAGGTGTAACAGGTATTTTTGGTTGCTGCTTTCCGGTGCTTTCTGTCAATTCCGGATCCGAGAGATTTCGGGATAACCGTATCCTCCTCCGGGAGATAATAGTAATCCTTATAATCTGCATAGTATTGTTTCAGTTTCCCGTCAGTTGTTTTGATAATTAAATTGATTTCTTCGTCTTTTCCTGTCAGATAGAAGTCGGTGTTTCCATTGGAAAATTCCTGTGGCAGTGTGCAGGGGAGCTTCAGCTTCAGGATCAGGTTGTCTCCGTCAAATTCACTGTATGTAACTTCATAATCTCCATCATAGATGCAAAGATATCCCAGCATATCAAAGATTCTTCCCAGTCCCAGCACATCCTCCAGGTTGTGTCCCAGGATTTCATCAGCTGTAAAGGCATCTCTTTTCTTCAGAAAATCTTTGTAAAGTTTAATGCACTCCTTACCATTATCATAAATCCTGTCTTTGATCCCCAGAAATTCTTCCATGCAGGGCTGCTTCATGGCAGACAGTTTTAAAAGTGACTTTAACGGTTTTAATGTCAGGTAGAGATCCAGCGACTGTTTTCCTGTAAACGGAGAGGGAATTCCATATTTTTCATATCGTGCTTCCAGATAGGGCTGGTCAAATCGTTCTCCGTTGTAAGAAATCATCAAATTATATTGCTGAAGAAATTGTGAAAAAATTCTCAGAATTGTCTCTTCTTCACTGGCATTTTCGGCCATCCATTGATAAAAATTCCAAGTTTCATCTTCAATTCCAACAGCTCCGATCAGGTATAAATACGTGGAATTTCTTGATAATCCGGTGGTTTCAATGTCGTAAAAAACAGGTGTAAAATTGTATTTTTGGAAGAATTTTCCAGTGAAAAATTTAACAGTCTCAAAGTCTGGAAACCCTTGTAAAATGGGCATTTTTTTAACAATCATGTTAATAATTTTTCCTTTCTGAAATTGTATTTAATTATACACAAGAAAATGAAATTTGGGTAGTGCTTTTTTTGAAAAAATGGTTTATATTATAAACAGGTTGATAAAAATGTACAAAAAAGTATATGGATTTTATCAAAAATAGAGCACTTTGGTGGTGCTTAATATAAAAGGAGGGAACGAAATGGGAATTTTAACCTTTAAGGGTGGTGTTCATCCTTATGACGGAAAAGAATTATCCAAGAACAGTCCGGTAGTGAAATATCTGCCAAAGGGAGATATGGTATATCCTCTTTCCCAGCATATCGGTGCTCCGGCTGCAGCGATAGTTCAGAAGGGAGACCATGTGCTCGCAGGACAGAAGATCGCAGATGCTGCGGGGTTTGTCTCATCACCGATCCATTCGTCTGTTTCCGGTACGGTAAAAGGAATCGAACCGCGCCTGACAGCAACAGGTTCTATGGTCAATTCCATTATCATTGAGAATGACCAGCAGTATGAAAGTGTGGAATTTACTCCTGCACGTCTGGAAGATCTTTCGAAAGAGGAAATTCTGGCGAGAATTAAAGAAGGCGGAGTTGTGGGAATGGGCGGCGCCGGATTCCCCACACAGGTAAAGCTTGCGCCAAAGGAACCGGAGAAGATCGATCATATCCTTGTAAACGGTGCCGAGTGTGAACCCTATCTTACCAGTGACTACAGAAGAATGCTGGATGACTCTGAGAAGCTGATCGAGGGCTTAAGAGTTATGCTGAAGCTCTTTGACAATGCGAAGGGATACATCTGTATTGAGGATAACAAGCCTGACTGTATTGCGAAACTGAAAGAAATGGTAAAAGATATTCCACGTATTGAAGTAGCAGAGCTGATGACCAAGTACCCACAGGGTGGTGAGCGTTTCCTGATCAAGGCTGTCACAGACAGAGAGATCAACTCTGCCATGCTTCCGGCAGATGCAGGATGCGTAGTTGACAACGTAGATACCGTAATTGCTGTTTATGAAGCCGTTATCCTTGGAAAACCTGTTATGGACCGTATCGTGACAGTAACAGGACAGGGGATTAAGAATCCGCAGAACTTTGATGTCCTTTCCGGAACAGATATGGCAGAGCTTATAGAAGCTGCCGGCGGACTGACAGACAATGTATCCAAAGTAATTTCAGGTGGTCCTATGATGGGATTTGCCATGTATGACACTCATGTACCATGTATTAAGACAAGCTCCGCATGTCTCTGCCTGGAGAAGGATGATGTGGCAGATGCCGAACAGACTGCATGCATTAACTGCGGCAGATGTGTAGGAGTCTGTCCCGGCCATGTCATTCCTGCAAGACTTGCAACCTTTGCAGAGCATGGTGACATGAAGAGCTTCCAGAAATTTGATGGTATGGAGTGCTGCGAATGTGGCTGCTGCAGTTATATCTGCCCTGCCAAGCGTCCGCTGACCCAGATGATCAAATCTATGCGTAAGATGGTTCTGGCAAGCCGTAAGAAAAAGTAAAAGGGGGACATCGTAATGGATCAGATGTTACATGTATCATCCAATCCCCATGTCCGGGATAAGATGACAACAAGCAAAATCATGCAGCTTGTGGCACTGGCGCTTCTGCCGACCACACTGTTTGGAATTTATAATTTTGGCCTTCGTGCCTTACTGGTAGTAGTGATCACCGTCGCTTCCAGTGTATTCTTTGAGTGGATTTATGACAAGCTGATGCATAAGAAGAACACAATTACAGACTTCAGTGCAGTTGTTACAGGTTTATTACTTGCATTAAATATGCCTGCATCAATTCCGCTCTGGACGCAGCTGGCCGCCACCACCTGGATGGGGATGGTGGTGGAGTTGAGCAGAACCAGGGCGTGGCGCAGCCGTACGGCGTGGATGTAGTCCGTCAGCGTGCTGCCGGTCTCCTTGCGGAACAGGTTGGAGAGGTAGGACTTGGTCACGTGGCACATGTCCGCGAAAAAGGAGAGGGTCAGGGGCTCGGCGTAGTGGAAGTCCGTGTAGGTGATGCAGCGCTGGACCAGGCGGGAGTAGTTTTTCATGGAGTGGTTGCGCACCAGCAGGCAGTATTTGTGGATCATCTCGTTGTCGATGGCGTCCAGATCGGTCATGGACCGGGACTGGTTGATGCGGATGGCGAACTGGGTGGAGAGCTCGTCGATGTAATAGGGGTGCACGTGGCCCTTCTGGACGGCCTTGCGGCAGAGGGTGTTGAGGATGATCAGCATGTTTTTCCGGTTGATCAGGGCGTTTTCCGTCCTGGGGGTGATCCGGTAGGTCTTGAACAGGCTGTGGTACCGGGACGCCTTCATGTGGTCCCCGCAGGCGACGGCCTCCAGCATCTGGTCCTCCACCTCGTAGCGCTCCTCGATGGTGTTGATGGCGATGGAGGGGGCGTCGTTTAACGCCTGGAACTGGGAGGGGGACTCCAGGGTCAGGTCCCCGGACTCCGGGTAGGAGCGCAGCACATGGGCTTCCCCGAACAGGTGGTCCGCGATGGTGATCAGGGTGGACTCCAGGGATTTGAGTTCCGGGGGCACGGCGATGCTGCTGTAAAATTCCTGCAGCTCCCGAAACAGGCTGTCCGGAAGTTTTTTGCGGAACATGATTTTCTGGATTTCACCCGGGTCGGGGGCGGCCTCCAGCACCGGGCCGGCGATGACGCACACCGCCTGTCCCATCTGGGCCAGGGAGTCCGTGGGCAGCGGGAAAATGTACAGGATCAGGCCAAAGTCGTCCTTCAGCTTCAAAAGCTCGCCGCGGCGGCAGTGCTTCAGGATGGCGTCCCGCAGCCTTGCGTAGTCGTAGTTGGAGTAAAGCTTGCTGCGCAGCTCCATGTCCGCCTTGTACAGGTTGGAAAAATCCCGGTCCACCAGGAGACAGTTGATGTTGTGGGCCTGGACGATCTGGGAAAAGAGGGTGAGATGGTCAAGTTCCATGGAAAACCTCCATTTTAACAAAAAATTAATCGTATAATTTTACACATAAATATAAAAATATTGGACTGAATTACAGTATACCAAAAAATCGTACGATTTTAAAGCAAGATTATCCCTTTTTTATATTCTGATTTTACGGTAAAGTCAATCCATCAAGAGGCGGTAAAAGGAGGAAGCGATGGAACAGATGGAAATGAACCCGTTTTCGGGTTTTGAGCGGAAAAAGGATTATCTGGTCTGCATCGACTCGGACGGCTGCGCCATGGACACCATGGACATCAAGCATCACCGGTGCTTCGGTCCCTGCATGGTGGAGGAATGGGGGCTGGAAAACTGGCGGGACCCGGTTTTGTTCCGCTGGAACCAGGTAAACCTCTACTCCATGACCAGGGGAATCAACCGGTTTAAAGCGCTGGCCCTGGTGTTGGCCGGGGTGGACCGGGATTACCGGAAGATCGAGGGGCTGGAAGCCCTGAACCACTGGGTGGAGGAGTCGGATGAGCTGAGCAACGGCGCGCTGGAGAGGGCGGCTATCAGGGAAGAAAGTCCCTGCCTGAAAAAGGCCCTTCACTGGTCCCAGGCGGTGAACCGGGAGATCGAACAGCTGCCGGAGGAGAGCAAGCGCGTTTTTCCCGGCGTGAAAGAGGGAATCCCGCTGATCCATCAGTACGCGGACATCGCGGTGGTTTCCTCCGCCAACCAGGACGCGGTTGTGAAGGAGTGGGGCGGGAACGGCCTGCTGCGGGACGTGGACGTTGTGCTGGCCCAGAACGCCGGTTCCAAGGCATCCTGTATCCGGGAACTGCTGAAATACGGCTACCCGGCGGACCATGTGATGATGGTGGGCGACGCGCCCGGAGACCGCAGCGCCGCGGAGGCAAACGGGGTCTGGTTCTACCCCATCCTGGTGGCCCGTGAGTACGAGAGCTGGCGGGAGCTGCCGGGAGCCGTGCGGCGGCTGGCCGGAAATGCGTTCGGCCAGGAGAACCAGAAACAGCTTCTGGAAGAATTTGTAAATAATTTACAGGGATAAAGCGGAGGAGGAAAAACATGGTAGATTTAAGACAGAAACCTTACTATTTAAATGAGGAACAGATCAAATGGGTGGAGGACACCATCGCTTCCATGACAGTGGAGGAGAAGATCGGCCAGCTATTTGTCAACATGGTGGCGAACGCCGACGAGCGCAGGCCGGAAGCCATTCAGGCGGTGCTGAGTACATACCATCCCGGAGCCATCCGCTATCACAACGCCCCCAAGGAGGAGCTGTGGGAGATGGCGAAGAACTTGCAGGATTCTTCCAAAATCCCCCTGCTGATCGCCTCCAACTGCGAGATGGGCGGAAACGGCGGCGTCAACGAGGGCACGACGTTAGCCAACGGCGCGGCCATGGCGGCCATGGACAGCGAGGAGGAAGTGTACCGGATGGCGGCCATCAGCGCAAAAGAGAGCGAGGCCGTGGGCTGCAACTGGAATTTCGCCCCGGTGGTGGACCTGACTTACAACTGGCGCAACACCATCGTGCAGCTGCGGGCCTTTAACGACAGCCCGGAGGACGTGATCCGCTACGGCAAGGCGTTCTTTAAGGGGATGAGAACCAGGAACTTTGCAACCTGCATGAAGCATTTCCCAGGGGACGGCACGGAGGAGAACGACCAGCACCTGATCATGGGCATCAACGGCATGAGCGTGGAGGAGTGGGACGAGAGCTTCGGCAGGGTTTATAAAGCCCTGATCGACGAGGGCTGCATGACCATCATGGCGGGCCACATCGCCCTTCCGGCCTACTCCAAAAAGCTCTGCCCCGGGATGAAGGACGAGGAAATACGCCCCGCCACCCTGGCCCCCGAGCTGATCACCGGGCTGTTAAAGGGCCAGCTGGGCTTCAACGGCCTGGTGGTGACGGACGCCTCCCACATGATCGGCATGTTCGGCGCCACCATCCCGCGCAGCGAGCAGGTACCCGGGGCCATCGCGGCGGGCTGCGATATGTTTTTGTTCTTCAACGACCGGGACGAGGACTTCGGCTACATGATGGACGGCTACCGCAAGGGGATTATCACCGAGGAGCGCTTAAACGACGCCCTGCACCGGATTCTGGGCGTGAAGGCGGCCCTGAACCTGTACGTCTTAAAGGCGGAGGGAAATCTGGTGCCGCCCAGGGAGAATCTGGCCGTGGTAGGCTGCACAGAGCACCATGAGGCGGCAAAGGAGATGGCGGACCGCTTCGTCACCCTGGTCAAGGACCGCTGCCATTACCTGCCTATGACAAAGGAGCGGTACGGGCGGTTAAAGCTGGTGTACATCGGTTCCGAGGCAACGGTGATCGCGGGGCAGAAGTTCAAGAGCAACGACGACGCGGTGATCCAGGACATCGTGAAGCAGCTGGAGGCCCGGGGATTTTCGGTGGACGCGGCGGTGGAACAGAAAAAGGGGAAAATGGAAGAGTTCCGGCAGAAATACGACGCCGTTCTGCTGGTGTTAAACGTCCAGGGTTTCGCCCAGTTTAACACCATGCGGATCAAATGGGATGAGCCGGCCAAACAGCCCTGGTACATGTCGGAGCTGCCCACCTTCGTGGTGTCTTTAAGCAACACCAACAACCTGATCGACGTGCCCATGGCGCGCTGCTATATCAATTCCTATCTGCCGACCCACGAGACGTTTGCCGCCACGCTGGAAAAGATGGCGGGCGAGAGTCCGTTTACGGGCCGGTACAATGAAAACGTGTTCTGCGGGAGATGGGAAACCAGATTTTAAATTAGGGAGAAAAGACAGATGGACCAAAAACAGGTAAAGCCCTTTGGGCTCAGCGATAAGATTGGATATTTATTTGGGGATTTTGGAAATGATTTCACGTTTATATTTGCCAGCACCTTTTTGATGGTCTTTTATATGAAGGTGCTGGGGATTCCGGGGGCGGCGGTGGGAACGCTGTTCCTCATAGCCAGGGTGGTGGACGCCTTCACCGACGTCACCATGGGCCGGATTGTGGATATCTGCAAGCCGGGAAAGGACGGCCGCTTTAAACAGTGGATCCGCCGGATGGCCGGCCCGGTGGCCATCGCCAGCTTCCTGATGTACCAGTCGTCCCTTGCAGGGGCTTCCATGACGGTGAAGATCGTCTATATGTACGTCACCTACCTGCTCTGGGGCAGCATCTGCTACACGGGAATCAACATCCCCTACGGCTCCATGGCCTCCGCCATCACGGAGAAGCCGGAGGAGCGTACGGCGCTGTCCACCTTCCGGGGCGTGGGCGCCAACCTGGCCCAGCTGGTGATCGGAGTCCTGGGCCCGGTGATCATCTACACCACGGATGTGGACGGGGCCCAGGTGATCCGGGGCGGCGGCGGCATCTTTCCGGTGGTGGCGGGAATATTCTCCGTCTGCGCCATTCTCTGCTATGTGATCTGCTACAAGTGCACCACGGAGCGGGTGCGGATCGAGAAGGACCCGGACGCCCCCAAGGTCACGCTGCTTCAGACATTTGCAACGATCTTTTCCAGCAGGGCGATGCTGGGAATCATCGGGGCGGCCCTGTTCCTTATGCTGAGCCAGCTGCTGATCAGCGGCCTGAACATGTACCTGTACGCCGACTATTTCGGGGATGTGAAGGCATTTTCCAGCTACACCTTCATCAACATCATGCTGTCCCTGGTGCTGGCCGGATTTGTGGGCCGGATCACCGGGCGGATGGGCAAGAAGGAGGCCGCCGCGGTGGCCACAGCCTTTACGGGAGCCGTGTACCTGGTGCTGTTCGCGCTGAAGCTGACAAACCCCTGGATTTACATGATTTCCAGCGCCATCGGATTTCTGGGCGTGAACTTCTTTAACCTGGTGATCTGGGCCAACATCACGGACGTGATCGACGACGCCGAGGTGAAGAGCGGGAAGCGGGAGGACGGCACGATCTACGCGGTGTACTCCTTTGCGCGCAAGGTGGGCCAGGCCCTGGCGGGCGGCTTAAACGGCTATGCCATGGGGCTCATCGGGTACGAGTCGGCGGCGAAGGTGCAGACGGCCGGGGTCTTAAACGGGCTGTACACCATCTCCACTTTGGTTCCGGCGCTGTTGTTTTTCTGCGTGACCTTTATGCTGTTGGTGGTGTATCCGCTGAACAAAAAGAAGGTTGAGGAGAATTCTGCGATACTGCAAAAGAGAAGAATGGCAAGATAGCCCCAGGGGGCGCGGATTGGCGGTTTCATCCCGCTGTCCGCGCCTTCTTTCGCGTTCAATGCAATGGGCATAAAAAAATCCCCCCGGTGGGTTAGTCCGGGAGGAGAAAGGTTGTCTCTATCTATTAAGCGATGGAATTAACAGCCTTGGATAAACGGCTCACTTTGCGGGAAGCAGTGTTCTTGTGGTAAACTCCCTTTGTGGTAGCCTTGTCGATCTCAGAAGTGGCAGCCAGCAGAGCAGCCTGGGCAGCAGCCTTGTCCCCAGCAGCAACAGCAGCTTCAACCTTCTTAACCATAGTTTTAACCTTAGACCGGATCGCTTTGTTTCTAGCAGCTTTCGTCTCGTTTACTAAAATTCTCTTCTTAGCAGATTTAATGTTAGCCAATGAAATACACCTCCGTTCTTCATATTATAATCTTTGTGTTTTCCATCAAAGCCTGGACACGGACAGTTCAATGTAAACATACTATTGTATTCTAGCTAATCTGACCCGGAATGTCAAGTCATATTTGGCGAATTTTTGAAGAAATTTGACAGGCCAATCATACATATTTCCGGTCATAATCGCAGAAACTGATGGGAGAACGAGATGTGAGGTGGATGAATATGGAGGAAAATGCAGCTGTAAACGCTGTCAATGAGGCCGCGGCCAGTACCTTCCAGGTGAGGACGGACCTGGCGCTGGAACAGCGTGAGAGTTCCATGGGGGAAGGCGGGGACGTATCCGGAGTCCGGCTGAAGGAATGGCATCACCAAAAAAGCGGCCTTAAACTGACAGAGGTAAAGATACTGAATGAACAGGGAGCCAAGTCAATGGGAAAGCCCAGAGGGACCTACCTGACCCTGGAGGCAGACCGGCTGTCCAAGGCGGACGATGATTACCACAGTGAGATATCGGAAGAACTGGCCCGCCAGATACAAAAGCTTATGGCAGAGATGATTGGGTACAGGGAGGAGGATTTGCCCTCGGTCCTGGTGGTGGGACTGGGAAATGACTCCGTTACCCCGGATTCCCTGGGCCCCAGGGTGCTGGATAACCTGCAGGTAACAAGACATCTGGACGGACAGTATGGAAACACCTTCCTGAAGGACAGGAAGCTTCCCGCCATCAGCGGCATTGCGCCCGGGGTCATGGCACAGACCGGCATGGAGACGGCAGAAATTTTAAAGGGTATCATACATGAAACCCATCCTGACCTGATTATTGCCATTGACGCCCTGGCGGCCAGGAGCGTGCGGCGTCTGGGGACCACTATCCAGCTTACAGATACGGGAATCCATCCGGGCTCAGGAGTTGGAAATCACCGCCACAGCCTGACAAAGGAAAGTCTGGGAGTGCCGGTGATGGCCATAGGGGTTCCCACCGTAGTGGGGGCGGCGGCCATTGTCCACGATACTGTCTCCGCGCTGGTGAGGGTGCTGGCGGAAAATGAGGGTACCAGGGGAACGGGGAGCTGGATCGAGGAAATGGACCCGGACGGACAGTATCAGCTTATACGGGAGCTGCTGGAGCCGGAATTCGGTCCTCTTTACGTCACTCCTCCGGATATTGACCAGTCTGTAAAGCAGTTAAGCTTTACCATATCCGAGGGCATCCATCAGGCTGTTTTTCCGTAAGGTTACGAAACAAGCAATATCCTCTGCGTTCCTGCATATCATAATAATAGTATGATGACAGGTGAATGAATTGATGAGAATAAGACGTGGAGGCGTGGACCGGCTCGTGCGCCGGTTTCTGGCCGGCACGGTCCTTATACTGCTTATGCTCCTGTGCGGCCGGTATATAAGCCGGGCCGCGGGAAGCATAACAAAGAATGAGTGCAGAAATATGATATGCGCAGGCGGACAATGGCTGGTAGAAGCTATATGGAACCAGGCCCATCCGGCAGAAGCTCCCGGTGTGTCAGGCTCTTGGCCGGATGTCCGGGGAGGCAGAGGAGGAGTCAATGACCCGGATCCTGCTTACCGCAAATACAACGCGGTAAAAACATTTTATGAAGAACACCAGTATCTTGCCTGGTACGGCAATGAGGAGTCCGGCCAGCAGACTCCGGAGGAAACAGGAATCGTGGCCTCAGGAGAAGCCGGCGCGGGGGGAACTGCCGATGCGGGCGCTGCCGGAGCAGACAGTACCCGGGGCCAGGACCTGGCAGCCGGCGCGGGAACTATGGGAGCGTCCGGATTCCAGGGAGCCAGCCAGTCCCTGGAGGCCATAACGGGGACACTGGAGCGCCCCATTACCGGCAATACATATGTGTTGGAACAGCTGATGGATTACGACTTCCTCATAAAACATTTTTACAGCGTCCATACCTCCACCACGGCGGGCCGTGATCTGATGAATGCCAGGGACCTGCTGAGCCGTGACATGACCATGAAGGGGGACGACTCCAAGCCGCAGATACTTATTTACCACACACATTCCCAGGAAGCTTATAAGGATTCCGGACCCGGACAGACCGTGGTGGGTGTTGGGGACTGCCTGACCCGGCTGCTGGAGGCCAAGGGCTACAATGTATACCACGACAAATCGGTGTATGACTTGAAAAACGGCCAGCTGGACCGGAGCAAGGCATATAATTATGCACTGGACGGAATTACCAATATACTGCAGCAGAATCCCTCCATCGAGGTGGTGCTTGATATCCACAGGGACGGGGTAGGGGAAAACCTGCATCTGGTCACCCAGGTGGATGGCAGGGACACGGCGCAGATTATGTTTTTCAACGGACTGAGCCAGACGCCGGAGGGGCCTATCGAGTATCTGCAGAATCCATACCGGGAGGATAACCTGGCATTCAGCCTTCAGATGCAGCTGGGAGCCGCTGCCTATTACCCCGGCTTTACCCGCAAGATATACCTTAAGGGCCTTCGGTACAATGAACACCTGCGTCCCAAGTCCAGCCTGATCGAGGTGGGAGCCCAGACAAACACCTATGAGGAGGCTTTAAACGCCATGGAGCCCCTGTCAGAACTTTTGGATATGGTGTTGCAAGGAAATAGAAAAGATAGTATAATTCAGTAAGCGAACGGAAGCGTATTCCATGTGGATGTACGTAAGCTTCCGGTGAAGAAATACCACGGAAAGAGGATAAAGCATGCCAACAGTTGACCAGAGTAAAATTCGCAATTTTTGCATTATAGCACACATTGACCACGGCAAGTCCACCCTGGCTGACCGTATTATTGAGAAAACAGGACTTCTCACCAGCCGTGAGATGCAGGAGCAGGTACTGGATAATATGGACCTGGAACGTGAGAGGGGAATTACCATCAAGTCCCAGGCAGTCCGTACCGTATATAAGGCCCAGGATGGAAGCGAGTATATTTTCAACCTGATAGACACTCCGGGACATGTGGATTTTAACTACGAGGTATCACGAAGCCTGGCTGCCTGCGACGGAGCCATACTGGTGGTGGACGCCTCCCAGGGAATCGAGGCCCAGACCCTGGCCAACGTGTACCTGGCCCTGGACCATGACCTGGATGTGTTTCCGGTTATCAATAAAATCGACCTCCCCAGCGCGGAGCCGGAGCGGGTGGCAGCGGAAATCGAGGATGTCATCGGTCTGGACGCCAGCGACGCCCCCCACATTTCGGCAAAAACAGGTGTTAATATAGAAGAAGTGCTGGAAGCCATCGTCCACAAGATACCTGCTCCCAAGGGAGATCCGGAAGCGCCCTTAAAGGCTCTTATCTTTGACTCCATCTACGATTCCTACAAGGGAGTTATCATATTCTGCCGCATCATGGAGGGAACCGTAAAAAGAGGAACCCCTATCCGTATGATGGCCACCGGATCCGAGGAGGATGTAGTGGAGGTGGGATATTTCGGCGCGGGCCAGTTCATTCCCTGCGACGAGCTGAGGGCCGGCATGGTAGGCTATATCACGGCCAGCATCAAGAATGTGCGGGATACCCGCGTGGGCGATACGGTGACCTCCAGGGACAACCCCTGCGCGTCACCTCTTCCCGGTTACAAAAAGGTTACCCCCATGGTATACTGCGGCCTCTATCCGGCGGATGGAGCTAAGTACAATGACTTAAGAGACGCGCTGGAAAAGCTCCAGCTCAACGATGCCTCCCTGTTCTATGAACCGGAGACATCCATTGCCCTGGGCTTCGGATTCCGCTGCGGTTTTCTGGGACTTCTGCACCTGGAAATCATAGAAGAGCGTCTGGAGCGTGAATACAACTTAGACCTGGTTACAACGGCCCCGGGCGTTGTATACAGGGTGCACAAAACCACGGGCGAGATGATGGAGCTGACGAATCCGTCCAACCTTCCTGATCCTACGGAAATCGAGTACATGGAGGAGCCAATCGTCAGTGCGGAAATTATGGTGACCACAGAATTTGTAGGTTCAATTATGACGCTCTGCCAGGAGCGCAGAGGCAATTACCTGGGCATGGAATACATCGAGACCACCCGTGCCCTTCTGAAATACGAGCTGCCCTTAAATGAAATCATCTATGATTTCTTCGATGCCCTTAAGTCCCGTTCCAGGGGATACGCTTCCTTTGACTACGAGCTCAAGGGATACGAGCGTTCCAGCCTGGTGAAGCTGGACATCCTGGTGAACCGTGAGGAGGTGGACGCCCTTTCCTTCATTGTACACGCGGATTCCGCCTATGAACGGGGCAGAAAGATGTGCGAGAAGCTGAAGGATGAGATTCCCAGGCATCTGTTTGAGATACCGATCCAGGCAGCCATCGGAGGCAAGATCATTGCCAGGGAAACGGTGAAGGCTGTCCGTAAGGATGTGCTGGCCAAGTGCTACGGCGGCGATATCAGCCGTAAGAGAAAACTCCTTGAGAAGCAGAAGGAGGGCAAGAAACGGATGCGCCAGATTGGAAATGTAGAGATTCCGCAGAAAGCATTCATGAGTGTGCTCAAGCTGGATGACGAATAAATAGGTGGGATAAATCATAAGATGACAAACTTACAGAGGAAGCCCTTGGAGCTGTACCTCCATGTACCCTTTTGCGCCAGGAAATGCCTTTACTGCGATTTCCTGTCCTTCAGGGCGCTGGCGTCTGTCCATGAGGCTTATACCGAACAACTAATCAGGGAAATAGAAGTCCAGGGTGCCTGCTGCCGTGAATACCAGGTCAAGACCGTGTTCATTGGAGGAGGCACTCCTTCTGTTATGGAACCGTGTCTTATCAGGGATATCATGCAGGCTCTGAACAGGAATTTCGACATAGCGGCAGATGCCGAGATTACCATTGAGGTCAATCCCGGCACCCTGCTTCAGAACAAGCTTCATATCTACCGCGCGGCGGGAATCAACCGGCTGAGCATTGGCCTCCAGTCCGCGGACAACCAGGAACTTAAGGACCTGGGGAGAATCCATACCTTTGAGGAATTCCTGAAGAGCTACCAGTGCGCCCGCATGGCCGGGTTCACTAACGTGAATGTGGACCTGATGAGCAGCATTCCGGGGCAGACGCTGGAGAGCTGGAAGAACACGCTCAGGAAGGTGACCATGCTGAAGCCGGAGCACATATCCGCATACAGCCTTATTGTGGAGGAGGGGACACCCTTCTGGGACCGTTATGGAAAGAGGGAAGAGGAGGAGACCGGCCTTAAAACAGATGACGTCTGCTTTCTGCACCCCCGGGGCGGCCGCCATACGGAGCAGGCTCCCGTTCCCGGAAAAAGAGCGGCTCTTTATCCCGCCCTTCCGGACGAGGAGACAGAGAACCGCATATATCATTTTACCAGGACCTTTCTGGCTGAACAGGGATACGGCCGTTATGAGATATCCAATTACGCCAAGCCTGGCAGGGAGTGTCTGCACAACACAGGCTACTGGAGGGAAGTTCCCTATCTGGGCCTGGGCCTGGGCTCCTCCTCATGCATGAACGGAACACGCTTCTCCAATGAACGTGATTTGGACACCTATCTGCATCTGGATTTTTCCGAAGAAGGCGGATTCTCAGCGCTTGCCCTTCTCAGAGGCCCTGTGGAGGAACTGACCAGGGAAGCCCAAATGGAGGAATTCATGTTCCTGGGACTTCGCATGACAAAGGGCATATCAGAGATAGACTTTGTATCCATGTTCGGGATTAAAATCGAAGGCATATACGGCCCTGTAATAGAGAGGCTCATTGCGGACGGACTCTTAAAGCGCGAGGGTGTCTGGATATCCCTGACCGAATGGGGAATGGATGTAAGCAACTTTGTACTCAGCGAATTTCTGCTCTGAAGCGCGCCAGAAAGCTAGTGTTCCATCTAGTCAGAAGCACGCTTTAATTCAGTGGAACATTGTCATTTAAAACAGGAGATTAAAATGACTGAGAGGATAACCATACGTGAAACCGTAAGAATAAAACTGGAAGAGTCATCAGACCCGGAGTACCGGGAATTCCACAGCCGGCTTCTGCCGGGAATCACCGGCATCATGGGAGTGCGCACACCCGTGCTCCGGGGCATCGCGAAAGACCTGAAAAAGAGCGGATGGCAGGAATACATAAAAGAGGTATCAGGTGCCTGGAAGGAAAAGGGCCAGGGAACAGACGGCGTTCTCTACGACGAAATGATAATCTGGGGGCTGTGTATCTGCGGAGGCTGCCGTGACTGGGACACGGCCAGGGAATACGTAACCGCTTTTGTCCCGGCCATCAATAACTGGGCAGTGTGCGATATATTCTGCGGCTCCCTTAAGATTACCGGCCGTTACAAAGAGGAGGTCTGGCAGTTCATCCAGCCTTATTTCCAATCCGGCGGGGAATACGGCCTGCGCTTTGGAACCGTCATGCTGTTATCTCATTACACAGACCGGGCCTATCTGGAACATGCCCTAAAACTGCTGGACGGCGTCCATCATACAGGCTACTATGCCAAAATGGCCGTGGCCTGGGCCCTCTCTGTCTATTTCGTCAAATTCCCGGACCAGGTAATGGAATACCTGAAGCAAAGCAGCCTGGACGACTGGACCTACAATAAAACACTCCAGAAAATCACAGAATCCTTCCGCGTGGACAGAGAAACAAAAAAGCTGGTGCGGCAGATGCGCAGGGGGCGCTGACAGGAGCGGTTTTAGCGGCCGCCGCGGTGCCTCCCCATATCCATCCCATCCTTATCCCCCCTTGTCCTCTACAAAAACTTGTGCTACAATCAAACTGATATCAGAAAAGTCAGTTTATTTGCGGGAAAACAGGAATTGTTGTCTTAACAATTGGAGAAAGGAGCATTTTTATGGGGAATCTGATTAACAGGACCATCGGGGAATTTAAGGTACAGGCGTTTTATCAGGGGAAGTTCATGGATGTGACCAGGGAGGATACACTGGGGCACTGGTCTGTATTTTTTTTCTACCCGGCTGATTTTACCTTTGTGTGCCCTACGGAGTTAGGGGATCTGGCTGATTTTTATGAGGAATTTAAGGAAGCCGGGTGTGAAATTTACTCGGTGTCGGAGGATACCCATTTTGTCCATAAGGCATGGGCGGATGCCTCGGATACCATCAAAAAGATACAGTATCCCATGCTGGGAGACCCGGCCGGGAAGCTGGCCAGAGAGTTCGGCGTGCTGGATGAGGAGGAAGGCCAGGCATTTCGGGGAACCTTTATCCTGAATCCGGAAGGCAGGATTAAGGCATATGAGATTCATGACATGGGAATCGGCCGGAATGCCCAGGAGCTGCTGCGCAAGGTTCAGGCCGCCCGGTTCGTGGAGGAACATGGAGACCAGGTGTGTCCCGCAAAGTGGAAGCCGGGAGAAGAGACTCTGACACCCAGCCTGGATTTGGTGGGAATGCTGTAGGGAGGTGGAGGTTACGATTGATTTAAATACGATTCCGGGAGAAAGCAGTCTGGTGGACCAGGGGCTTAAGGACCAGCTGGCCGGTATTTTCGGCAGGATGGAGAAAAAGGTGACAATCAGGGCTGTGGCGGACCTGTCCAGGGAAAAGGACAGGGAGATGGCCTCCTTTCTGAGGGCAATCGTCTCTGTAAGCCCTAACCTGGAGCTGGAGTTATACGGGCCGGACGAGGCGGACCAGGTGCCGGAACTGAATACGGCGTGGCTGCCTGTAACCGGACTGTATAAGGACGGGGCCTATGGGCGCGCTGCTTTTCACGGAGTGCCCGGAGGCAGGGAAATCAACTCCTTTGTGCTGGCTGTCTATAACCTGGCAGGGCCGGGGCAGGAGGTGCCAAAGGGTACCAGAAAGAAGATAGAACGGCTGGATAAGAAGGCGAATATCAAGATATGCGTGTCCCTTGCGTGCCATCACTGCCCTTTGGTAGTGACAGCCTGCCAGCAGATTGCCATCCTGAATCCGAATATTGAGGCCGAGATGATTGACGCGGCCCTTTACGATGACCTGGTGGCCCAGTATGATATTAAGCGGGTGCCTATGATGATCATAAATGACAGCAGGATTGTGATGGGAAGCAAGACCATGGATGAAATCGTCACTTTGTTAAAATAATAACTAAAAAATGGTAAAACAGTGTTAAAAAGCTGTTAAATATCAATAAAAAAAGGTGCTCAAATTGATTTAAAAATGTACATTATGCGAGAAAAGAAATTCTTCTATTGAATTTGTATGTGCAATGTGCTATATTGAAAACAGATGAAGACAGACGAATAAAGTTGCTGAGATGATGAGAGCATAGTGAAACGACAGAAATGTTGATTTAGAACTATGCTCTTTTTAGTGGTGAAATTAAGTGAGGGGGGATACCGATGAATCAGAAATTATATGACCTGATTGAAGCTAATCCGGTCATAGCGGCGGTAAAGGACATGGAAGGTCTTGACGCCTGCTGCAAAAGGGATGAGATTAAGGTGGTGTTCATCCTCTTTGGGGATATCTGTAATATCAGCGCAATCGTCGGACAGATTAAAGAGTCAGATAAAGTAGCCATGGTGCATATTGATCTGATAACAGGACTCAGCAGCAAAGAGGTTGCGGTGGATTTTATCAGGAATAATACCAGCGCGGACGGAATCATTTCAACAAAGCCGGCCCTGATAAAGCGGGCAAGGGAGCTGTCCCTGTATACCACGCTGAGGGTTTTTGTACTGGATTCCATGGCATTTGAAAACATCGAGAAACAGATGAGCGTGGCCAGGCCCGACATCATAGAGATACTCCCGGGACTCATGCCCAAGGTGATACGCAGGGTGTGCAGGCTGGTGAAGGTGCCTGTCATAGCGGGGGGACTTATATCAGACAAGGAAGATGTGATGGCAGCCCTGTCAGCCGGGGCCATATCCGTATCGACAACGAATCAGAAGGTATGGCTGATGTAAATATCGAAGCTTAAGTCCGCTCTCCTGGGGAAGGAGAATGGGTTTATGTATAAATGATACATATGGTATGTATCAGAACAACAAGAAGGAGGGTTTTTTTATGGCAAAGTATGTAATGGCACTGGATTCGGGTACGACAAGCAACAGGTGTATCCTGTTCAATGAAAAGGGGGAAATGTGCAGTGTTGCTCAGAAGGAATTTACACAGTACTTCCCGAAGCCAGGCTGGGTAGAGCACGATGCCAATGAAATCTGGTCCACACAGTTAGGCGTTGCAGTGGAGGCTATGTCCAAAATCGGGGCTACCGCAGAGGATCTCGCGGCCATCGGCATCACTAACCAGCGTGAGACCACCATTGTTTGGGATAAGGAGACCGGGGAGCCCGTATACCATGCAATCGTGTGGCAGTGCCGCAGGACCTCCGAGTACTGCGATACACTGAAGGAGAAAGGATTGGTCGATACCTTCCGTGCCAAGACAGGACTTGTGATTGACGCTTATTTCTCAGGAACAAAGCTGAGATGGATACTTGAAAATGTGGAAGGAGTCAGGGAACGCGCAGAAAAAGGGGAGCTGCTGTTCGGAACCGTGGAGACATGGCTGATCTGGAAGCTGACCAAGGGCAGAGTACATGTAACCGATTATTCCAACGCATCACGCACCATGCTGTTCAACATCAACACACTGCAGTGGGATGATGAGATCCTGGCCGAGTTAAACATTCCGAAGTGCATGCTTCCGGAAGCAAAACCATCCAGTTTCGTATACGGTGAATCCGACCCGCAGTTCTTTGGCGGCCCAATCCCCATCGGAGGGGCGGCAGGCGACCAGCAGGCAGCGCTTTTCGGCCAGACCTGTTTCAATGCGGGCGAGGCAAAGAATACATACGGAACCGGCTGCTTCATGCTGATGAACACAGGCGAGAAGCCGGTGTTCTCCAAGAACGGCCTGGTTACCACCATTGCCTGGGGCCTGGACGGTAAAGTGAATTACGCTCTGGAAGGTTCTATCTTCGTTGCCGGCGCCGCCATCCAGTGGCTGAGGGACGAGATGAGGATGATAGATTCCTCGCCGGATTCCGAGTACATGGCTAAGAAGGTAAAGGACACCAACGGCTGTTATGTGGTTCCCGCGTTTACCGGACTGGGAGCGCCGCACTGGGATCAGTACGCCAGAGGCACTATCGTGGGCATTACCCGCGGTGTCAACAAATACCACATTATCCGTGCCACACTGGATTCCCTGTGCTATCAGACCAATGATGTGCTCCAGGCCATGAAGGCGGATTCCGGCATAGAGCTGGCAGCCCTTAAGGTGGACGGCGGAGCAAGCGCAAACAACTATCTGATGCAGACCCAGGCAGATATTATCAATGCTCCGGTGAACCGTCCCCAGTGCGTGGAGACCACAGCCATGGGCGCTGCCTATCTGGCAGGTCTGGCGGTTGGATACTGGGCTGACAAGGAAGAAGTTATCAAGAACTGGGCCATCGACCGCACCTTTACTCCGGAGATTTCAGAGGAGAAGAGGACTGAGATGGTGACCGGCTGGAACAAGGCCGTGAAATGCTCTTATGGATGGGCAAAAGAGGATTAATCAGATATGGGTATGAAACAATGTGATTCAGCATGGCTGCCCGGCATCCGGCGCCCCTTTGGCACAGGGACCGGGGCCATGCCATACAGATAAGGGGGTTATTATATGTTGCCATATATTGCAGAGTTTTTGGGGACCATGATACTGATCATCTTAGGTGACGGCGTTGTAGCGAACGTGACGCTCAATAAGTCAGGCATGAAGGGGGCTGGCTCCATCCAGATTACCTTTGCATGGGGCCTTGCGGTTATGCTGCCCGCGTTCATCTTCGGCGCAGCATCCGGCGCGCATTTCAATCCGGCACTGACCATTGCCCTGGCAGTGGATGGAAGCATGGCATGGGGACTTGTTCCCGGATACATTGTTGCACAGTTCGCAGGTGCCTTTGTGGGCGCTGTCATTGTGTACCTTCTGTTCAAAGACCAGTATGACGCAACCGAGTCAGCGGCAACCAAGCTGGGAACCTTCTGTACAGGACCATCCGTTCCTAACATGGGACGCAACATTTTAAGCGAGGCAGTGGGCACATTTGTACTTGTATTTGCAATCAAAGGCATTGGCCAGGTAACCGGCATTGCTCCTGGCGTAGATAAACTGCTTGTATTCGGAATCATCGTATCAATCGGTATGTCTCTGGGCGGTCTGACCGGTTATGCCATCAATCCGGCACGTGACCTGGGACCACGTCTTGCACATGCTGTTCTGCCGATTAAGGGCAAAGGCGATTCCAACTGGGGCTATGCGCCGGTTGTCATCATCGGACCGGTTGTGGGCGCGGTAGCGGCGGTGTTACTGTATCAGGCGATTCCGTGGATGTAACATATAGTATGAACTGAATATTGATTGCGTGAGAACAGAGCGGAGCAAATGGGTGTGGAAACACGCCTTGTTTGCTCCGCTTTTTAAACCCTTCGGGGCTGAATGTTGGCCGCCCGGGCTGGCTGCTTTAATACCAGGCCGGCGGATTTAAAATAAAAGGCCGGCCCGGTGAGGGCGGCGGCAGGAAGATGCCGGGAGGATTCGGCATTTTCACAAAAAAAGAAGGAAGGGAACAAAACATATGTATGACGTAATAATAATCGGGGCCGGCGTGTCCGGCGCTGCATCTGCCAGGGAGCTGTCACGGTATAAGGTGAATGCCTGTGTCCTGGAGCGGGAGGAGGATGTGTGCTGCGGCACTTCCAAGGCCAACAGTGCCATTGTCCATGCCGGATACGACGCGGCGGAAGGCTCGCTTATGGCCAGGCTGAATGTGGAAGGAAACCAGATTATGCCTGAACTGGCAAGGGAGCTGGATTTTCCCTTTAATCCCTGCGGATCCTTTGTGGTATGTCTGGATGAGGAGTCTCTGCCGGACCTGAGAGCTCTGTATGAGCGGGGGGTTAAGAACGGTGTAAAGGATTTGGAAATCATCACGGATAAGGCGAGAATAAAGGAAATGGAGCCCAATCTGGCAGATGAGGTGGCGGGCGTTCTCTATGCGCCTACGGCAGGCATCGTATGTCCCTTTAATCTGAATATTGCGCTGGCGGAAAATGCCTATACCAACGGCGTGGACTTTAAATTTAACACTGAGGTGACGGATATCCGCAGGATAGAGGGCGGATGGGCTCTGGAAACAAATCAGGGCGTGTATGAGACCCGCTATGTGGTCAACGCGGCAGGAGTCCATGCCGATAAGTTCCACAACATGGTCAGCGGGACAAAGATACACATAACACCCAGAAGGGGAGATTACTGCCTGCTGGATAAGAGCGCCGGAAATCATGTGAGCCGCACCATATTTGCCCTTCCGGGTAAGTATGGAAAAGGCGTTCTGGTATCCCCAACGGTCCATGGCAACCTGATTGTGGGACCCACTGCCATTGATATTGAGGATAAGGAGGCCACGGCCACCACTAGGGAGGGACTGGACGAATTGATTGCAAAAGCGGGGATGAACGTAAAGGACCTGCCCATGCGCCAGGTCATCACATCCTTTGCGGGACTCAGGGCCCATGAGGATCACCATGAGTTTATCATAAAGGAGCTGGAGGACGCGCCCGGATTCGTAGACTGTGCGGGAATCGAGTCGCCTGGCCTTACCAGCTGTCCTGCCATTGGAAGGATGGTGGCCGGAATCCTTAAGGAAAAGCTGGAGCTGGAGCCAAATACGCAGTTTAACGGCAGCCGGAAGGGGATTCTGGACCCGGATACACTTACAAAAGAGGAGCAGGCAGAGCTGATTAAGCAGAATCCTGCTTACGGAAATATCATCTGCCGCTGCGAGATGGTCACGGAGGGAGAAATCCTGGACGCCATCCACAGGCCCCTGGGAGCGCGTTCCCTGGACGGCATCAAGCGCAGGACCAGGGCGGGAATGGGCCGCTGCCAGGCGGGGTTCTGCACCCCCAGATCCATAGAACTGCTTCACCGTGAGCTGGGACTTCCCATGACGGAGATTACAAAGGCCGGCGGGGATTCGAAGCTTGTAGTGGGAACCAATAAGGACAGAATATAGAAAGGGGCGCGCGCAAGATGAGGGAATATGATATTGTCATAATCGGCGGCGGTCCTGCGGGTCTTGCTGCAGCTGTAGCGGCCAGGGATAACGGGATAGAGAGCATCCTGATCCTGGAACGCGATAAGGAACTTGGAGGCATATTAAACCAGTGCATCCACAATGGATTCGGCCTCCATACATTCAAGGAGGAGCTGACAGGCCCGGAGTACGCTGCCAGGTTTGAGGAACAGGTGTATGAGAGGAATATTGAATATAAGTTAAACACCATGGTCATGGATATCAGCCATGACAAGGTGGTCACGGCCATGAACAGGGAAGAGGGACTGTTTGAGATACAGGCCAGGGCTGTCATACTGGCCATGGGATGCAGGGAGCGTTCCAGAGGGGCGCTTAACATACCTGGCTATCGGCCGGCGGGCATCTACTGCGCGGGTACGGCCCAGCGTCTGGTGAACATGGAGGGCTTCATGCCCGGACGGGAAGTGGTTATCCTGGGATCCGGAGACATCGGCCTTATCATGGCCAGGCGTATGACATTAGAGGGAGCCAGGGTGAAGGTGGTGGCGGAGCTGATGCCTTATTCCGGAGGACTGAAACGCAATATCGTTCAGTGTCTGGATGATTACGGCATACCGCTGAAGCTGAGCCATACCGTGGTTGATATACGGGGAAAGGAGCGGCTGGAGGGAATCACCCTGGCTGCTGTGGATGGAAAGGGTAAGCCTATACCGGGAACAGAGGAGGATTATACCTGTGACACCCTGCTTCTCTCAGTGGGACTGATTCCTGAAAATGAGCTGTCTAACGGGATGGGCGTGGAAATGAACCGCGTCACATCAGGGCCTGTGGTGAACGAAAGCCTGGAAACCAATATCGAAGGCGTATTTGCCTGCGGCAACGTGCTCCACGTTCATGATTTAGTGGATTTCGTATCAGAGGAGGCAGCGGCGGCGGGTAAGAACGCAGCCAGATATGTGAAGGACGGCAGGCGCTCCGGGACAGGACAGGAGATTGAGTTAAGCGCCGTGGACGGGGTACGCTATACGGTGCCCTGCACCATCCATCCGGACCGCATGGAGGATACCCAAATCGTACGTTTCCGTGTTGGAAATGTTTATAAAAACTGCTATATCGGCGTATACTTTGATGGTGAGCAGGTAATGCACAGGAAACGTCCTGTTATGGCGCCGGGAGAGATGGAGGAGATAAAGCTCCAGAAGGAAAAATTGATGTTGCATCCCGGTCTTAAGAAGATTACAATAAAGGTAGAGGAGGCATAGACCATGGAAAAGAGAGAACTTATCTGTATCGGTTGTCCTATGGGGTGTCCTCTGACCGTTGAACTGGAAAACGGGGAAATCAAGACCATCACAGGATACACATGCAAAAAGGGCGAGACATATGCGCGCAAGGAAGTGACCAACCCGACCCGAATCGTCACCTCCACTGTGAGGGTGGCAGGCGGACGGGCTGACATGGTATCTGTCAAGACCAGGGAAGATATACCCAAGGATAAGATATTCCAGTGTGTAAAGGCCTTAAAGGGCGTAACTGTCAAGGCTCCCATCCACATCGGAGATGTGATCGTGGCAGACGTGGCCGGCACGGGAGTTGATATAGTGGCCACCAAGGAAGTACTATAGTCGTGCGTTCCTGCTGGAGATGGGACAGAAATATGGTTTCCTTCCGAACCAGCAGGGGCGCGCCGGTCAGTCGGCAGCTGCCATAAGGCGGCCGCCGGCTTACTGTAGTTTGATGGATGGCGGACCGGCAGAATGGGGCGTTGTCCGAAGAAGAAGGAGGGCTCTAAATGGAGAAGAAACTGGACATCAATAACATGAACGGAATTACAGAGGAAGAGGATAAGACCTGCGGACTCAATGACATGAACTGCCTGGAAGGGGAAGAGGATAAGACCTGCGGACTTAACGACATGAACTGTGTTGAGGAGGAAGAGGACAAAACCTGCGGACTTAACGACATGAACTGTCTGGGCGAGTAACGGGAAGAACGGAGAGCAGAGGCTTACAGGAGGGGATGCAAACGGGCATGAATCCGTCCGCCGCCCCAAAGGGCGGCCCCTGCTTTACGTGGTTTATGAACCAAAGGGGAAACCGCTGCCCGTATTTGGTGCAGCCTATTAAATAGAAGGGGGTTTACGCAATATGAAGAAATTTATCAACGATGTGGCGCTGGTAGAGGATCAGATGATACAGGGTATGGTTAAGGCGTATCCGGGTTATCTGAGAAAGCTGGACTGCGGCAATGTGGTGGTCAGAGCCAATAAGAAGGAAGGAAAGGTGGCCCTGATCAGCGGAGGAGGAAGCGGGCATGAACCGGCTCACGGCGGATATGTGGGATGCGGTATGCTGGACGCGGCTGTGGCCGGCGCAGTGTTCACATCGCCTACCCCGGACCAGATTTATGAGGGAATCAAGGCCATTGCCACGGACGCAGGCGTGCTCATGGTAGTCAAGAACTATACCGGCGATGTGATGAATTTTGAGATGGCCGCTGAGATGGCCGAGATGGAAGGCATCACCGTGAAGTATGTGGTGACCAATGACGACGTGGCGGTGAAGGATAGTCTGTACACCGTGGGACGCAGAGGTGTGGCCGGAACCGTGTTTGTACATAAGATCGCAGGCGCCATGGCAGAGACAGGAGCTTCCCTGGACCAGGTCCATGCGGTTGCGCAAAAGGTAATCGACAATGTGCGGACCATGGGTGCGGCCATTGCGCCATGTACGGTTCCCGCAGCAGGCAAGCCGGGATTTGAGCTGTCAGATGATGAGATGGAGGTGGGAATCGGGATCCATGGAGAGCCGGGAACCCACAGGGAGTCCATGAAGACCGCGGATCAGGTGGCGGATATGCTTCTGGCGCAGATTTTGGGAGACATTGACTATGAGGGCAGCGAGGTGGCCGTGATGATCAACGGAGCGGGCGCAACGCCTCTCATGGAGCTCTTTATCATCAATAACAGGGTTTCAGATGTTCTGGCTGAAAAGGGAATCAGGGTTTATAAGACCTTTGTGGGAGAGTACATGACTTCCATTGAGATGCAGGGATTCTCCATCTCGCTTCTGAGGCTGGATGACCAGCTGAGGGAGCTTTTGGATGCTCCGGCGGATACGCCGGCCTGGAAGTAACAGGCATTTCTGAGGTCATAAAAATAAATTGAAATGAAAGGTGGGTCATCATGGCAGACAGTAAAAAGGTATTGGAAATCATCAAGGCAATCGGTCTGAAAATGGAGGCCGAGAAGGAGTATCTCACAGAGCTGGACCAGCCGATTGGAGACAGTGACCATGGCGTAAATATGGCGCGGGGATTTGCAGCGGTGGAGGGAAAGCTTCCTGACCTGGAGGGAAAGGATATAGGGACCATTCTGAAAACAGTGGGCATGACGTTGGTATCCACTGTGGGAGGCGCTTCCGGCCCCCTGTACGGTTCAGCCTATATGAAGGCGGGCATGGCCCTGGCAGGAAAGGATGAGATGGATATGGATGATTTCCTGTCCATGATGGATACGGCTGTACAGGCAGTGGAGCAGAGAGGTAAGGCCACTGTGGAGGAAGCCACCATGCTGGATGCCATGGTACCTTCCCTGAAGGCCATGAAGGATGCGGCGGCAGAGGGAAAGAGCGCCGGGGAGGTGCTGGAGGCAGGAGTCAGGGCAGCCTGGGCCGGCGCAGAGCACACCAAGGATCTGGTAGCGACCAAGGGCCGGGCCAGCTATGTGGGAGAAAGAGGACTGGGACATCAGGATCCGGGAGCTACCTCTTATTCCTATATGCTGGAAGTCATTGCGGGATTGGTATAGAGACAGAAACCGGATACAAATATGGGCATAGAGATACCGTGTCCGGCTGAAAGGAGCAGTAGTACATATGGTAGGATTTGTGATTGTGTCCCACAGTGAAAATCTGGCAAAAAGTGTGGTGGAGCTGACCTCCATCATGGCGCCAAACGCAAGAATAGCGCCGGCCGGAGGCATGGACGACGGCGGCTTTGGAACCAGCTTTGAGAAGATACAGGCGGCCATTGAGTCCGTATATTCCGATGACGGGGTTCTTGTCCTGGTGGATTTGGGAAGCGCTGTCATGACCACGGAGATGGTCATTGAGATGTTCGGGGAAAAGAAGGTGGAGATGGTGGATTGTCCTCTGGTGGAGGGCGCCGTGGTTGCCACCATTGATGCCGTGGGCGGAATGAGCTTTGAGGATATCAAGACAGCTCTGGCCGGAGTGGGCAAGGCTAAGAAGTTTTAGCGCGTGTCAGAAAGCAATGTTCAAACACGCTCCGGGGCATAACAATGAATAAATACAATAGGAGGGGAAATCATTCCCCGCCTGTTATGGTTACAATCATCTGATTGGGAAGGCACACAATGGTGTCGCTGTTTAAATGCTTTTTCCCCTGGTGGACACAGACCTTATCAGGGCAGCTGGCCTCACTGCACCAAATTTCACCGTCCTTTACAATCAGGTAGTTGGTGCCGCCGTTAGGGGAGGTAACCGTTATCTCCGTATCTTTGCTGAGATCCAGTGTTTCCACTACGGTTCCGTCCACAGACACCTGGGCAATGGCTGCCGGTGCGCGGCGGATATAGTGGCTGATGCCAAAGGCGGCCGCTGCCAGCAGTAGTATGGCAGCAGCCAGAATCACGTCCCGTTTCTGTAACATGTTCATTTAATTTCCGCCTGACGCAGGCATTCCTCCACTCCGTTTATAAATGGATATACGTTGATGCTGACTGAGGCCACGGCGTCAGTGGTGTAACCGTCGTCACCGGCCAGCCCAGCCAGACGCTGGTGCTCTATCAGGTAACGGCAGACGCTGTCTGATTGGGCTTTCCATACAGGCCCGTCCGGCGTCATGATATACTGGCCTTCCATGGAAAGCTTCTGTTTGCTTTTCCCGTCAATGTCAAAGGAATCCCACACACAGGACACGATGATGCCGTCGGATACGGTCAGGGTGGTTCTGTCCCGAAAACCGTTTGAGTCTGGTTCCGGAGCTTCATAGGTATAGATTCCGTCGGCCAGAGGCGCTTCGGGGCTGGCCGTGGTAACAGGTCCCCGTAAGGCCTTATACAAAGGGTCTGATACAGCAATTACCGCTAAGGACAACACGGCCATGACTGCAATGCCAATCAAACTTCTGGCATTAGAGCTGATGGTATTTTTATTCATGGAAAACACTCCTTTTGAAAATATAGTAGTATGCGCTGCGGCAAAATAAACGCGGACGGCGCTGGGTTGGGATATATTATTTATTTTATCACAATACGCCATTGCATACAATGAGTTTTCGCACAGGCAGCGGTGGTAATTCATTCCCGTCCATTTTCATACATGAAAACAGTTCAGACGGTTGCCGTTCTGTTGCCGCCTACGCTCCAAGGCACTATGGAAGAATTGGGTCATGCATGGTATACTATATGCGTGTTGAACACAGAGCGCAGGGCAAGGATGAAATGCCGCGATGAAGACGGGAGGATCATATGCCGAATCAGAAAAAGGCAGTCAAAAAATCATATAAAAACTCAGCTGTAACGGTGAAAAAAGGCCAGGCTACAAAACAAGCCCCCGGGGCCTCAGCCAGAAATGCGGCCCTTTTTGGGATCCTGACAGCCCTGGCACTGGTGCTGGGATACGTGGAGTCATTGGTGCCGGTATATCTGGGAGCGCCCGGGGTAAAGCTGGGGCTGGCTAATCTGGTTACCATGGTGGGACTGTACTGTATGGGAGCAAAAGAAACAGCTCTTATCAGCGTGGTGCGCATACTTTTATCAGGCATCCTGTTTGGGCCGCCTTCGGCCATCCTGTTTGGCCTGTCGGGGACTGCCCTGAGCCTTACCATCATGGCCCTGTGCAAGCGGTTCAGGCTGTTCGGAATGGTGGGAGTCAGCATACTGGGAGGGGTGGCCCATAATATCGGACAGTTTTTGATGGCGGCCTTTGTGGTGAATACGTTCGGCGTGTTTTCCTACCTTCCGGTGCTTCTGACAGCAGGCTGTGCGGCGGGAGCGCTGATTGGCCTTCTGGGAGGAATTCTGGTGGGCCGGGTGAACCGTTTGTTCCGATCCGTATAACAAAATCAGTTTTAACAAAATCAGGATATAAAAGTAAAAAAGTGCATTGTGGTTACGGGGTGCGAGGGATATAATGGAAGAAAACAGCGGCATGTGGCTGCGCTTAGATGGAAGAGTGTACAGGGAGGATATTTCTATGGTTTATGAAGCGGTTAAGGGATTGGTACAGTACGGTCTGGATAAGGGGCTCATATCTGAGGTGGACGCTATTTATGCCAGGAACCAAATCCTGGATGTGATGGGAATGGACGAGTATGAAGAACCCCAGGGGCCGGCGGAGAGCGGGGATTTGGAGGCCATTTTAAAGGAGCTTCTGGACTGTGCCGCGGACACGGGCGCGCTTAAGGAGGACAGCGTGGTTTACCGGGATCTGCTCGACACAAAGCTGATGAACTGCCTGATGCCAAGACCGGGCGAGGTGGTAAAAGAATTCTGGAAACGCTATGAGGAGTCCCCTGAGAAAGCAACTGACTGGTATTACGGCTTTAGCCAGGACTCCGACTATATCCGCCGTTATCGCATTGCAAGGGATATGAAGTGGACCACGGATACCCGTTACGGTACGTTAGACATTACGGTAAACCTGTCCAAACCGGAAAAGGATCCAAAGGCCATTGCCGCGGCTAAACTAGCCAAGCAGAGCGGCTATCCCAAATGCCAGCTGTGCATGGAGAACGTGGGATATGCGGGGCGGACCAATCATCCTGCCCGGAATAACCACAGAATCATTCCCATTACCATCAATGACAGTCAGTGGGGATTCCAGTATTCCCCATATGTGTACTATAATGAGCACTGCATCGTGTTTAACGGACAGCATGTGCCTATGAAAATTGATAAGGCGGCATTCAGAAAGCTGTTTGACTTTATCAAACAGTTTCCCCATTATTTCCTGGGCTCCAATGCGGACCTTCCCATTGTGGGAGGATCCATCCTGAGCCATGACCATTTCCAGGGGGGACATTATACCTTTGCCATGGCAAAGGCGCCCATAGAGAAGCATTTTACCATAAAAGGGTACGAGGATGTGGAAGCGGGAATCGTATTCTGGCCTATGTCCGTGCTGCGGCTTCGGGCGGCTGACCCGGACAGACTGATTGAGCTGGGGGATGCTGTACTGGAAGCATGGAGAGGCTATACGGATGAGGATGCATTTATCTTTGCCGAGACAGACGGAGAACCTCATAACACCATTACGCCCATTGCCAGAAAGGTTGGGGATACCTTTGAACTGGATTTGGTGCTGCGCAATAATATTACCACAGAGGAATTCCCGCTGGGCGTATACCATCCCCATCAGGAGCTTCATCACATAAAGAAAGAGAACATTGGCCTGATTGAGGTCATGGGACTGGCTGTGCTGCCTTCCAGGCTTAAGACGGAGCTGGCAATGCTGGGAGAGTACATGGTGGATGGAAAGGATATACGAAGGGATGAGGTCCTTGAGAAACACGCTGACTGGGTGGAGGAATTCCTGCCCGTTTATCAGGAAAAGAGCATCCCGGTGACAAGGGATAATGTGTGGTCCATACTGCAGGAGGAAGTGGGAAAGGTGTTTGCGCGGGTCCTGGAGGATGCGGGCGTCTATAAATGCGACGGGCAAGGACGGAGGGCATTTGCAAGATTCCTACACTTTGTCGGCTTTGAAGAGGTATAATCAGCCTGGCTGTGGAGGCCGGCTTATATTTCGGACGTACCAAGGAACCGGTGGTTTGGAATGAGGAGACAGGCGAGACGGCAGATTTAATCATCCTCATCGCGGTACCCTTAAGCGGGGCAGGGGTGTCTCATTCGGGGAAAGTCTGTTTATGGGAGCGGGAATGATATTCGGCATGGGCAGCGGCCAGTCTGACCTTGCATCATGGATTTTCTGGACCATGCGGAGGTGATACGGAATCTGAGAAATAAACATTTGTGAGAAACGTATTTAAAAAAATTCAGAAACATAGAAGCGGGGACTGGCCGCAGCCCCGCCTGCTTGGTATAATGGAGAATATACCGCGGATGACTGCGGTGAATGACGGAAGGAGACAGTGACATGCTGGATGAAAGATGGGTGTTTCATGAGAACGCGGAGCCGGTTCAGGCGGGGCCTGGGGTTGTCAGGAGGGTTCTGGCTTACAGTAAGGATTTGATGTGTGTGGAGAATACCTTTGAGGAGGGAGCCGTGGGCAGCCTTCATCATCATCCCCATACCCAGATTACATATGTGGTAAGCGGAGAATTCGAGTTTAATATAGACGGTGAGAAAAAAACAGTGAGGGCAGGGGATACCATGCTGAAGCTGGACGGCGTGGAGCATGGATGCGTGTGCAGGAAGGCAGGCATTCTTCTGGATATCTTTAATCCCATGCGGGAGGATTTTGTATAGGTGAACCAAAGAAACATCTTGTGCAGTATGCTAAAAAACAGCTGATTTGTTGTAAGATAACGATATTCTTTCGCGAGAACATTGGCTTTTGTTCCTGGATTGGTATAACCGGGGAGTAAATAGTTGCGTGCAGAGCTTCGGCTTGATTTTGTACAACATGAGTTTGCGGACCTTTCTTTTTCAAAGGTCGGCGGATTCGTGTTGTTTTTTTGTCCTAAAATAAAATTGGGAGGGGAAAGCGGACGGGGTGAATGCGCGGATTGCTATTATTTTTCCTATCGGGGAATTTACTGTGGATTTCAACATGTTCTCTGGACTGAGCATTGCGTTTATGGTTTCGGCTGATGTCATCCTGATGCCGGGAGAGGCCCTGATTAAGATTATTTCCGTAAAGCACCAGAAGGAATACGGCAATGTAAAGACCGCGGTGGATGCTTCGCTGGTGGTGCTGGCAGTCATCGTATCCCTGATTTTCCTGAACACCATTTACGGCGTCAGTGAGGGCACATTGATTGCGGCGTTTACAATCGGTAATTTCTCCAGATTTTTCAGAGGTTATACCAATAAAATGGTAAGGGAGGCGGCACTGCAGTGAGAGAAGGATATAGCAACCTGCCCATGGTAACCGTGGATGGGCCGGACCGTATATACGAGGATGGAGGCATCCTCTACGAGGACGGAGTGATTACACATGTGGGGGACAGAGCTTACATAGAGGAGAAGGCGGGAGAACTTAAAATCGAGCTTAAGGACGGAAAGGGAAGGTATCTGTTCCCGGGGCTTATCAACACCCACACCCACCTGTATCAGGATATCATGAAGGGAATGGGAAGCGACCTGAGTCTGGAGGACTGGTTTCCCAAGTCCATGGCCCCGGCAGGCGCCGTGCTCCGGGAGAGGCATGTGGCTGCGGGCGTGAAGCTGGGACTGGCAGAGGCCATCCGGTGCGGCGTGACAACGGTGGCGGATTATATGCAGCTGCAGCCTGTAAAGGGGCTGGGAAAACTGGAGCTGGATATTGCTAAAGACATGGGCGTCAGAATGGTGTACGGCCGGGGCTACCGCGATATCGGAAAGAAGGAGCTGGTGGAGAAGGCCGAGGACGTCTTTGCCGATGTGACTGCCCTGAAGGAAGAATTTGAGGGGGACGGCATGTACCGCGTGTGGCTGGCTCCGGCAGCCGG
>OLQM01000534.1_pt1 | contig 44142 bp, 36 predicted proteins | sample 1673161 | NCBI WGS metagenome assembly OLQM01 (sample SAMEA3136761, study PRJEB25190) | human gut metagenome | reverse complement strand
ACCAAGCTGTATGAGCACTTAACGGACAAATCTCTGGCGGTCACCGGCGACGGCAAGGTGTACGGCATTCCCTATGTAGTGGAGGGTTACGGGATCATCTATAACGAGGCCATCACAGACAAGTATTTTGCACTGAAGGATCGGGACAGTAAGTACAAATCCATGGATGAGGTGCGTTCCTTTGCCGCGCTGAAGTCTGTGGCAGACGATATGCAAAAGCACAAGAAGGAGCTGGGCATTGAAGGCGTGTTTGCCGCTACTTCACTGAAAAGCGGCGAGGACTGGCGCTGGCAGACCCACTTGATGAATGTACCCATTTATTATGAATTTAAGCAGAATAAGGTGGATTTGACTACGGACGCCACCAAGGAGATCACTTTCTCTTTCGGTGACAATTTTAAGAATATTTTTGACCTGTATTTAACGGACAGCACGGTGGAGGCGAAAAAGTGCGGTACCAAGACGGTGACGGACTCCATGGCGGAGTTTGCGCTGGAAAAGTGCGCCATGGTACAAAATGGTAACTGGGCATGGGAACAGATCGCCGGTGTCACCGGTAACAAGGTGCAGGCAGACAAAATCAAGTTCCTGCCTATTTATATCGGCGCAGACGGCGAGGAAAACCAAGGCTTGTGTGTGGGCACGGAGAATTTCTATGCCATCAACGCCAAGGCAACAGAGGCACAGCAAAAGGCGGCAGCCGATTTTATTTATTGGTTATATTCTTCCGATACCGGCAAAAAATTCGTAACGGATGCGTTGGGCTTTATTGCACCCTTTGACACCTTCTCCGCAGAAGATGTGCCGGAGGACCCGCTGGCGGTGCAGGTGCAGCTTTGGATGAACAAGCAGGGCGTTTACAGCATTCCCTGGGACTTTACCGTGTTCCCATCTCAGACCTTCAAGCAGCATTTTGGCTCTGCGCTGCTGAGCTATGCCCAGGGCAGAAAAACATGGGCGCAGGTGCAGGAAAATACCGTGGCGGACTGGAAAAGTGAAGCGGCTGCCTCTGCCTAAAGGAACGACGGTATGCAGAAAAATTTGAAAAAATACGGCTGGTTGTTTTTACTGCCCACAGCGGTGGCCTTTCTCTTTGCCTTTGCGGCGCCCTTTGTACTGGGGGTAGGGCTTTCCTTTACCCGGTTCCGGACGGTGACGGACGCCGCGTGGGTCGGACTGCAAAACTATGTGCAGGCCTTTACTGCAGACAGCGGCTTTCTCCACGCGCTGTGGTTTACGGCGCTGTTCTCCGGCGTGAGTATCATCACAGTGAATGTGCTTGCCTTTGCACTGGCGCTGCTTCTTACCCGAGGGCTGCGGGGCACCAATTTCTTTCGCGGCGTGTTCTTTATGCCTAATTTGATCGGCGGGATTGTGCTGGGATATATTTGGAATTTGCTCATTAACGGTGTGTTGGCCTGGGCGGGGGTGGATATTACCTATCAGCCCGCCTACGGCTTTTGGGGGCTGGTGGCGCTGACCAACTGGCAGCTGATCGGCTATATGATGGTGGTCTATATTGCGGCGCTGCAAAATGTGCCGGACGATCTTTTGGAGGCGGCGGCCATTGACGGCGCATCCCGGACGCAGACTCTGTTTCGCATCAAGCTGCCACTGGTGATGCCCGCGGTGACTATTTGCACTTTTCTGACCCTTACAAATACCTTTAAGATGTTTGACCAAAACCTGGCGCTTACCGGCGGAGCCCCTGAGCAAAAGACGGAGCTGTTGGCGCTGAATATTTATAATACCTTTTACGGCCGCAGCGGCTGGCAGGGGGTGGGTCAAGCCAAGGCGGTTGTGTTCTTTATCATCGTGGCGTTGCTTGCCTTTTTGCAACTGCGCGTGACCGGACAGCGGGAGGCCCACGGCGTATGAGAAAAAAACAAAAACAGAAAGCTCCCCAAAGTACGCTGGAAACGCTTCTTCTGGTGTTGCTGTCGGCGCTGACCCTGGTGCCTCTCTTTTTGGTGGTGCAAAATTCCTTTAAGTCCCGATTTTATATCTCCGGCGACCCGTTTGCACTGCCCAACAAAGAGACCTTTGTGGCGTTGGAAAACTATATCAGCGGTCTGTCTGCCGGCGGCTTTTTCGCCGCCTTTGGCCGTTCGCTGCTGATCACCGTTGTGTCTGTGGGGCTGATCGTCCTTTGCACCTCCATGGCCGCCTGGTATCTCATGCGGGTACGCACGGCACTGACCAAGGGTATGTACTACCTGTTCGTTTTCAGCATGATCGTGCCGTTTCAAATGGTGATGTACACCATGACCTATTTGGTTGGCCGGGCAAAGCTGAATACCGTTCTTGGCATGCCGTTTATTTATCTGGGCTTTGGCGCCGGGCTGTCCGTGTTTATGCTGTGCGGTTTTATCCGAGGAATTCCCCGGGAGCTGGAGGAGGCAGCCACCATTGACGGCTGCAATCCGGTACAGACTTTCTTTTTGGTGGTGTTACCACTCTTAAAACCCACGGCGGTGACGGTGGCGATCCTCAATACGATGTGGATCTGGAATGATTATCTGCTGCCGTACCTGGTGCTGGGCACGGAGAAAAAGACCGTGCCGGTGGCCATTCAAATTGCCATGCAGGGTGCCTACGGCTCCACAGATTACGGCGGGCTGATGGCCATGCTGGTGCTGGCGATGATCCCCATTGTGGTCTTTTATCTGTTTTGCCAAAAATATATTATCAAAGGCGTGGTAGCCGGTGCGGTTAAGGGCTAAACGGCAGCTGCGGAAAGGAGTGTGCCCCAGTGGCGTCTATCTCGCTTGAACATATTAAAAAAACTTATGAGGACGGCGTGACTGTCATACCGGATCTGAATTTGGAAATCCGGGATCGGGAATTTTTGATTTTAGTAGGACCTTCCGGTTGCGGCAAGTCCACCACTCTGCGTATGATTGCCGGGTTGGAGGACATCAGCGGCGGCACCTTGAAGATCGGTGACCGGGTAGTGAACGATCTGCCGCCCAAGGATCGGGATATTGCCATGGTGTTCCAAAGCTACGCTCTGTACCCTCACATGACGGTGTACAAGAATATGGCCTTTGGTCTGCAACTGCGGCGAGTGCCCAAGGCGGAGATCGACCGCAAGGTGCGGACAGCCGCACAGGCGCTGGAACTGACCGCGTACCTGGATCGGCGACCCCGCGCCCTGTCCGGCGGGCAGCGGCAGCGGGTGGCGCTGGGTCGTGCTATGGTGCGGGATCCGGCGGTGTTCCTTTTGGACGAGCCCCTGTCTAACCTGGACGCCAAGCTGCGTACAGAAATGCGCGCACGCATTGCAGAGCTGCACCGGGAACTGGGTACCACCTTTGTGTATGTGACCCATGACCAAACGGAGGCCATGACCATGGCGGATCGGATCGTGGTCATGTTGGACGGCAAGATTCAGCAGGCAGACACGCCCGCACAGTTGTATGCCCACCCCTGCAATGTGTTTGTAGCCGGGTTTATCGGCACGCCGCCTATGAATATATTGCCCGGCCGTTTGGTGCGGCGGGGGAACGCCCTTGATTTGCAAGTGCTGGGTACGGAGGTGGCTTTGCCCCATCGACTGCAAAGCCATGCCAAACTGTTGACGTATGTGGATCGGGATGTGCTTTTGGGCCTGCGCGCGGAGGATCTGTCCACGGACCCGGCATGGCTGAATATAACAGATCCTGCGGCCTTTCGGGTCCAGGTGGAGATGGCGGAGCGTATGGGGGCGGAAACCTATTTGTATGCAGATTTACAAGGACGGCGAGTGATCGCCCGGGTGCCCGGCACCGTCTCTTTCCAAAAGGAAGACCAAACAGTGCTGTACCCCAACATGGAGGCGCTCCATTTGTTTGACCCGGAAACGGAGGTCTGTATCTGTGACTGACCGCTTGTTGCAGCGGCGTGGCGCCGGGGTGCTGCTGCCGCTGTTTTCTTTGCCCGGGCTCTACGGGATCGGCACGATGGGTGCCGCGGCTTACCGCTTTGTAGACGATTTGTCGTCTGCCGGGCAGCGGTACTGGCAGCTGCTGCCCCTGTGCCCGGCAGGGCAGGGGAATTCACCGTACCAAAGCCCCGGCAGCTTTGCAGGCGATGCGGTGTATATTGACCCGCAGCTGCTGGTGGAAAGCGGGTATTTGCAGCCGCCGGATTTGGATTTGTTACCCTGCGGTGGTGATGACCGGGTGGATTATCCGGCTGTGCGCCGGGGGCGTCAAGTGCTGTTTGATCGACTGTTTGACCGCTTTGTGCGCCATATACCGACAGACTTTGACTGCTTTTGCCAAAGTCAGGCCGATTGGCTGGAGGATTATGCCCTGTTTTGTGCCCTTAGTGAACGCTATGGAAAGCGCTTTTTTCTGTGGCCGTCGGCTTTGCGGCAGCGAGAGCCGTCGGCTTTGAAGAGGGCGGCAGTGCAGATGGAGCGGCGGGTTTTGTACCATAAAATGCTGCAATATTTTTTGGATCATCAGTGGCGAGCGCTGCGGGCTTATGCCAATGCCCGGGGTGTTTACCTGATCGGCGATCTGCCTATTTATGTGGCGCCGTGCAGCGCCGATGTGTGGGCGGCGCCGGCGTTGTTTATGCTCTCTCCCTCCGGCGCGCCGTCTCGGCTGGCCGGGTGTCCGCCGGACGCGTTTTCGCCCACCGGTCAGCTGTGGGGCAATCCGGTATATAACTGGAGCGCCCACGCGCGTACAGAGTACCGCTGGTGGGTGGCGCGGCTGCGGCACGCTTTGAACTGGTTTGACGCGCTGCGGCTGGACCATTTTCGTGGCTTTGCCGCTTATTATTCTGTGCCTGCCCGGGCAAAGAATGCCCGGGACGGCTGCTGGCTGCCGGGGCCCGGTTTGTCGCTGTTTTCGGCGCTCCAACAGGCGTTGGGGGATGTGCCGCTTTTGGCGGAGGATCTGGGCTTTTTGGACGATACGGTGCGGGCGCTGCTTTCAGATTGCGGCTTTCCCGGTATGCAGGTGCTGCAATTTGACTTTGATTCCCGGGACTGCGGCGGTGGTGCTGTTTGCAAGCCCAATACGGTGATTTATACCGGCACCCATGATAACGATACGCTGCTTGGCTGGTGCACCACCGCCCCGCGGCAAGACATACGCCGGGCTTGCGCCGCCTATGGCGTGCGTTATCCCAATCAGTTACCGAGACAGATGATGCTTTCTGCTCTGCGAAGCCCGGCCAACACCTGTATTTTGACTGTACAGGATCTGCTGGGACTGGGCAGCAGTGCCCGCATCAACACGCCGTCAACGGTGGGCGCCCACAACTGGAGCTGGCGTATGCGCCCCGGCGCCCTAACCCCGGGCATTTTGGCGCATCTATATACCGAGACTTGCGCCGCAGATCGGGCGGAAAGGAGTAATATATGTCAGATATGAAAGAGAATTTGGAACTGCTCTCCCGCAGTCTGTACCGACTCCCGGTGGCAGAATTGACCGATGAACAACTGCACGCAGTGGTGGCGCGGGCTGTTTTGGCACGGCTGCAACCGGCTTGGCAAGGGTCGTTGCAGGCCCATTGTGCCGGGCGGCGGGCGTATTATTTTTCTGCGGAATATCTGTTGGGCAAGGCGGTGTACAATAACCTGCTTTGCACCGGCCTGACCGGCGAGGTGGAGGCGGCACTTACCGCCTGCGGCCGCCAGCTCGACCAACTGGACTGTGTGCCGGACCCGCCTTTGGGCAACGGCGGTTTGGGACGGCTGGCGGCCTGTTTTTTGGACAGCGGCGCCACGCTGAATTTACCGCTGGACGGCTACGGCTTGCGCTATCGGTGCGGACTGTTTCGCCAGCAGATCGAGGACGGCTTTCAGGTGGAGACGGTGGAGGACAACCTACAATACGGCGACCCCTGGAGCGTGTGCTGCCGAGCAGATACTGTAACGGTGAAATTCGCAGATTTTGCTGTGCAGGCAGTGCCTTATGACCTGCCGATCCCCGGTTACGGTACGGCGCACATTTCTACTTTGCGGCTGTGGGAGAGTGTGCCCATAGAGCCGTTTAATTTTGACGCTTTTAACCGTCAGGATTATACAGCGGCGGTGACACGTCGCACGGCGGCAGAGAACCTGACCCGTGTACTGTACCCAAATGACACGAAGGAGGACGGCAAGCGGCTGCGGCTGCGGCAGCAGTATTTTTTATGCAGTGCGTCCTTGCAAGATCTGCTGCGCCGGTATTTGCGCACGCCCGGCTCTGCGCCGGAGAAATTGGGGACTGCGGTGGTGATCCAGCTAAACGACACCCACCCGGTGCTGGCTATCCCGGAGCTGGTTCGTCTGTTGTTGAAGCAGGGTATGACCTTGGAGGCGGCGCTAGGTGTTGCAAAAGAGGTGTTTTGCTACACCAATCATACGGTGATGCCGGAGGCCATGGAAAGCTGGGATTTGGCGCTCTTGGCGTCGGAATTGCCGGAGATCGCCCGCCTGCTGTGCCAATTGGACGATCTGTTTTGTGCCGAAATGCAGGCGCTGGGCGCAGAGGAGCGGCTGTGGCACCGGGTGCGCCCGCTGCGGGACGGTCGCATTTATATGGCGGATCTGGCCTGCTGGGTGTGTGGCTATGTGAATGGCGTGGCAGCTTTACACACGGAGATTTTGCGCCGTCGGGTGCTGCGGGATTGGGCACAGCTGTACCCGGATAAAATTTTGAACCGCACCAACGGTATTACGCAGCGGCGGTTCTTGGCGCTGTGCAATCCGTCTTTGTCTGCGCTGTTGACCCACCGGTTGGGCAGTAAAAACTGGATCACCAACTTGTTCCAACTGGAGAAGCTAAAGCCCTATGCGGACAATGGCGAGGTGCTGGCGGCCTTTTGTGAAAACAAGAAAGAAAATAAACGCCGCCTGGCCCGCTGGATGGAGGGTCAGGGGCTGCATTATGACCCGGCGCGTATGCTGGATGTGCAGATCAAGCGCCTGCACGAGTATAAGCGCCAGTTGCTGCATTGTCTGGGTATTTTGGCATTGGCCTTTCAGATTGAGCGAGGGGAGATTACAGAATTTGCGCCCACCACCTTTTTGTTTGCCGCCAAGGCAGCGCCCGGTTATGCGCGTGCCAAGGCCATTATCAAGCTGATTCACGCAGTAGGGGACTATGTGGCACGATCGCCTAAGGCAGCGCCACTTTTACAGGTGCTGTTTGTGCCGGATTACAGCGTAACGGCAGCAGAGCGGATCATTCCCGCTGCGGATGTGTCTGAGCAGATTTCCACCGCCGGTACAGAGGCTTCCGGCACCGGAAATATGAAGTTGATGCTGAACGGCGCAGTGACTTTGGGCACTTATGACGGCGCCAATGTGGAGATTGTGGCAGCCGCCGGAGAAGAAAATAATTATATTTTCGGTGCCCGGGTAGAGGACCTGGATGCTCTGCGCCGGGGCTATGACCCAAAGGCTTTGTATCGCAGTGATCCGCTGCTGCGGCAGTGCCTGGATGCATTGACAGACGGCACATTGTTCGACAGTGGCACCGGCTGTTTTGCGGATTTGAAGCGTAGTCTTTTAGAGCCGGAGGCAGACGGCGTGGCGGATCGATATTTTGTGCTGGGTGACTTTCAGTCCTATGTGCACGCCAAGCTGCAAGTAAATGGCGATTATCTGCGGTCACCTACGGCCTTCGCCCGCAAATGCTGGCTGAATATGTGCAGTGCCGGCGTCTTTTCGGCAGACCGTACCATCGAGGAATATGCCAATGAAATATGGCGAATCGACCCGGTGGAATTGCCGGAATATGCAGAAAATGAGTAAAAGAAAAAGACGGAAATGGCAGTATGGCCTCCAATCGTGTAGTCGATACAAAAAAGCCTACTTGATGAGAAAAATGGATTTTTAGCAGCAAACTGATTTCGCTTTTCAAGCGGAGTCAGTTTTGTTTTTGTTTGAATACGTTGCTTGTTATAGAAGCAGAGCCATTCCGTTGTGAGAATCGAAAAGCACATTTGCCTGAAGCATGGTCATACGGATTGCCTTGCCGTGCAATGCTGTTTGGCTCGGTAACAGACAATCTTTTCGTCGTGTGTTGACGAATATCTTTATTTATATTATAATATAATTTGCATAATAATGATCCGGCGTTGTCGCCGGCAATGACCCGGTGGTGAAAAGATGTTTAAACAGTACTGGAACCGTATTGAAAAACTATGGAGCTTTCGCAGCACTTCGGCGTATTTGGCTCATTTGCGCAAGACCGGTATGCGTATCGGAGAGGGCACAGAAGTGTTTGCCCGGACAACAGATATTTTGATCGACACCACCCGGCCTTGGCTTATTGAGATCGGTCGGAATGTACAGTTAACTGCCGGTGTGAAGATCTTGACCCATGGCTATGACTGGGCGGTATTGAAAGCCAAGTACGGCGATATTTACGGTAGCGCAGGTAAGGTTACCATCGGGGATGATTGCTTTATCGGTATGAACGCATTGATTTTGAAAGGAACGACTATTGGTGATCGGGTGATCGTCGGTGCGGGCAGCGTGGTGGCCGGCGGCACATTTCCGTCAGATTGTGTGATCGCAGGCAATCCGGCAAGGGTCATCTGCACATTAGAGGCGTACCGCGCTAAGCGAGCGGCGGCACAGTTGGCAGAAGCAAAACAACTGGTGACTGAGTATCAAGCGGTGTACGGCCGTGCGCCTGACAAGTCTGTTCTATCTGAGTTCTTTTGGTTGTTTGAAGAACGCGGGCCGCTGCAAGTGCCTGCCTTTGAATCGCAAATGCGCAATATGCGAAATTACGAAGCGTCCATGGAGCGATATTTGCATACAAAACCCCTGTTTAATGGGTATTCTGCGTTTTTGGACTATTGCTTTTCCGACAAGGAGGAGCAAAACGATGCTTAAACTGTTTTACATAACCAAGAATCCGGCGGTGGCGCGGATTGCGCAGGCGGCCGGAGTGGATCGTATTTTTGTGGATATGGAATACATCGGCAAGGCGCAGCGCCAAGGCGGTATGGATACGGTGCAAAACCACCACACCGTAGAAGATGTGGCTCGGTTGCGGCCGGTGCTGGATCAGGCGGAGCTGCTGGTACGGGTCAATCCGGTACACCCGGGGTCAAAAGATGAGATCGACCGGGTGGTCGCCGCCGGTGCGGATGTGATCATGCTGCCTATGTGGCAGTCGGTAGAACAGGTGCGGCAATTTATCCGCTGGGTGGACGGTCGCGCCAAGACACTCCTGCTGCTGGAAAATCAGGCGGCGGTGGATTGCCTTGACCGTGTGGTGGCACTGCCCGGAGTAGACGAAATCCATATTGGGTTGAATGACCTGTGTATTTCCCAAGGAAAAAAATTTTTGTTTCAGCCTTTGGCGGACGGTACGGTGGACGCGGTGTGCGCCAAGATCAAAGCGGCGGGTATCCCTTTCGGTTTCGGCGGATTCGGTCGCTTGGGCGGCGGCACATTGCCGGCAGCGTATATTGTAGCGGAGCACTACCGGCTGGGTTCGTCCATGAGTATTCTGTCCCGCGCCTTTTGCAACACGGCGCAGATTACCGATTTGGAGGAGATCAAACGGATCTTTACTTCCGGTGTGGCAGAGCTGCGGCAGTATGAGGCACAGCTGAGCCGGGCGGAGGATGATTTTTTTGCCTTGCAGCATAAGAAACTGCAGGACTGTGTAGAACAAATTGTTGAGGGCATGTAGATGTATCGAGGAGTAAAACGAGCGCTGGATTTTATTACGGCGCTGCTGGCGCTGATCGTTCTTTCGCCGTTGTTGGCGATCACGGCACTGGCGGTGAAGTTGGATTCCAAAGGCCCGGCCATCTTTAAGCAGCAGCGCTTAGGGCTGCACGGCAAGACCTTTTGGATTTATAAATTCCGCTCCATGTGCCAAGGCGCGGAGCACACAGGCACCGGCGTGTACAGCGGCGCAGACGATATGCGTGTGACCCGAGTAGGCAAGCTGCTGCGAGCCACCAGCATTGACGAGTTGCCCCAGCTGGTGAATATTCTAAAGGGCGATATGAGTTTTATCGGCCCTCGCCCGCCGCTGACCTATCATCCTTGGCCGCTGTCGGATTATACATCGGCGCAGTTACATATGTTTGATGTGCGCCCGGGCATTACCGGCTGGGCGCAGGTGCACGGTCGTAAGGATGTGGAGTGGCACCATCGAATTGAGCTGAATTGCTGGTATGTGGACCACATGAGTCTGGCGCTGGATGTGCGTATTCTCTTTGTCACCGCCTTTAAGGTGCTGAAGAATGAGGACAATGTGAACACCGGCGAGACCTTGGCCCGGGATGACGCCCAGACGCAGGAAACGGTGATGAAATAATTTTGCAGTATGGAGAGGTTGCTTTTTTGAAAGGGAAAAATCTATGGAGAATGAAATAAAACAGATGCTAGATAACCATGGTCATTTGCAGGAATATCTGTTTGTGCGTGGTTTTTTGCTAACAGATCGGGATGATTTGGATTTACAGGCGTTTCCGTTCTATGGAAATTGGAAACAGCAACAAATAACGGATTCCTTGTACGCGTACACGCACAAGTGGCAATATGTGCACCACATTACGGTGAATGGCAATACATTTTTCTTGCTGGGTCATGCCTATGATCCGTTTTCCATGAACTATGAAGAGGATAAGATCTTGTCCCATTTGGCGGAGGTTTATACAGCCACCGGCGATTATCAAGATGTGGTGGACGGGATCACCGGGCTTTATGTATTCGGTGCGGTGATCGACGGTGTTTTGCGTTTCCAGATCGATCCCTCTGGTATGCAGTCCGGGTGTTTCGGCGTTTTGCAGGATCATTTTTACCTTTCGTCTCACCCCCAGCTGATCGGTGACCTTTGCCGGTTGCGGATGGATCCGTTTGTTAAAGAACTGACTCGGTATAAGTGGTATTACCGGGTGATGGGACCGTATTTGCCGGCGGATTTAACACCGTTTGCGCAGGTAAAGCGGATTGTGCCGGATATAGAATATACTTATACGAACCAAAAGGTGACGCATCGCCGTTTTTATCCATTACGAAATATATCGGTGTGTAAAGACCAAGCGGATTACGATCAGGTGATTCACCGGGCAGCGGATATACTGAAGAAAAATATGCAGTTGGTGGTACAAAAGTGGGACAAGCCCAGCATTTCCCTTTCCGGGGGAATTGACAGCAATACTACCTTTGCCGCTGCCAACGGCCTTTATGACCGGATCGGCGCGTTTAGTTTTATCTCGGCAGAAAAGGAAACCATCGACGCGGACGCGGCGCAAAAGATCGCCGAAAGATTCCAGGTGCCGTGGAAGTTGTACACCATCCCGGACAGCGCAGATGGGCTGGAAGATTATGATGAGATCGTGCAGATCATTGACCACAACAACGGCTATGTGGCCAAGGGTCGGGACAATGAGTACAGAAAGCGCGTTTATCTGATGCAGAATTTGGACACGGATGTGGAGATCAAATCCTGGACATCCGAGACCATTCGCGCCTACTGGTACAAGCATTACGGTCGAAAATCTTTCCCCAAATTGTCCGCAAAGCTGTTTCGTAACCTGTACAAGATCTTTATTTTTGATCGCAGTTTAGCGCATAAGGTGGATCAAGTCTTTGCTGCGTATATTCAAGCGTTTGAGTATGATAAAATACCGTCTATGTATCCGCCTGCGGATATGCACTATAACGAAGTGACCTGGGGTAGCTGGGGCGGCTTGAATATTTCCGAAATGCGGATCTATGCGGAGTTGACGATCATCTATAACAATCGAAAGTTCCTGGATCTGTTGTTTCGTGTACCGCTGGACAAGCGTATCAGTGATCAGCACCACCTGGATATGAAGAAGTACCTGAACAAAGAATTGTACGATATGCATATTCGTGTTGTCAACATGAAAGAAACTGACTTCCGGGCATTTATGCTGAATGTGATCTTTACGATCAATTCTATTTTGCCGTTTTGAGGAACAGAATGAAAGAACTATTGATCACCGGCGCATGGCGGTGTGGGGAGCAGCAGGTGCAGGCGCTGGAGCAGATGGGGTATGCCGTCACTTTTTGGCCGGACGAACGGCAGGCGGTGAATATGGATACCCAACGATTTGAAGCAGTGATTTGCGGCGGCTTGTTTTTAACTACGCCGATTGAACGCTTCCCGGCGCTTAAGTGTATTCAGGTGACTTCCGCCGGGCTGGATCGGGTGCCGCTGGACTATTGCAAGGCACATGGCATTACCGTGTATAACGCTGGCGGCGTTTACAGTGCGCCTATGGCGGAGTTCGTGCTGGGCGGTATTTTGCAGCTATATAAAGAGAGCAAGTTTTTTGCAGAAAATCAAGCAGCGCATCGGTGGGAGAAACACCGGGGTCTGCGGGAACTTAGCGGCAAGACCGCTTGTATTATCGGCACCGGCAGCGTGGGCAGCGCCATTGCTCGGCGGCTGCGGGCCTTTGATGTACAGACGGTGGGAATTAATCGTTCCGGCCACCCGGCGGCAGAGTTTGACCAAACCCAGCCCACCTGCCGGTTGGACGATCTGCTGCCTTTAGCGGACTTGGTGAGTTGCGCTATGCCCCTGACGGCGGAGACTGCCGGCCTGTTTGACAGCGTGCGGCTAGCAAAGATCAAACCCGGCGCTGTGTTTGTGAATGTGGCTCGCGGCAAGGTGACAGATCAGCAGGCGCTGGTGGAAGCACTGCAAAGCGGGCAGCTGTCCGGCGCGGTGCTGGATGTATTTGAAGAAGAACCCTTGCCCCGGAGCAGTCCCTTGTGGGATATGGAGCAGGTGATATTGACTCCCCACAATTCCTTTGTGGGCGAGCACAACGGCGAGCGGCTGTTTCGCCTATTCTGCAAGAATTTGGAGTCATTTGCACAATGAAGGTACTGTTTGTTGCTACTGTGCGTAGCCATATCGGCCAATTTCACATGCCTTTTATTCGGGAACTGGTACGCCGGGGCTGCCGGGTTGAAGCGGCGTTCAAGGACAATTCCGCCGACAAACCCGGTTTGGATCTGAGTGGCATTGCCCGCACTTATGAAGTGCCCTTTAGCCGTAGTCCGTACAGTGTAGATAATCTGAAAGCCTATCAGGTGCTGAAAAAGATCATTGACGAGGGTCGGTACGACGCCATTCATTGCCACACGCCTATGGGGGCTGTGGTGACTCGGCTGGCTGCGCGGGATGCCCGCAAGCGGGGCACCAAGGTGATCTATACCGCCCACGGCTTTCACTTCTATAACGGCGCTGCCAGGAAAAACTGGCTGCTGTTTTACCCGGTGGAGAAGGCACTGGCGAAAGATACGGACTGCCTGATCACCATTAACAGCGAGGATTATAATACCGCTAAGGCGCGGCAGTTTGCTGCCGGGCGCCTGGAACTGGTCAACGGCGTGGGTGTGGATCTTAGCGATTTTCAGCCGGTGACCCGGGAGCAAAAGTTGGCTCTGCGCCGGGCGTATGGGTACAGCCCGGACGATTTTATTCTAATATACCCGGCAGATTTTTCCGCCCGGAAAAATCAAAATATGTTGTTTGACACATTAAAATTGCTGCTGGAAAAGGACAAGCATTTTCGCTTGCTGCTGCCCGGCTCCGATGTGGAAGCCAGGCCGTTTTTGGACTATGCCAAATCTATCGGCGTGGCAGATCATGTGGAGGCGCTGGGCTACCGGCGGGATATTCGTCAGTTGGTAGGGCTTAGCGATGTGTCCGTGTCCTCCAGTCGGCAGGAGGGTCTGCCCATCAACTTGGTGGAGGCCATGGCGCTGGGCAATCCGGTGGTAGCCACCGATGTGCGTGGCAATCGGGACCTGGTGCAGGACGGTGAGAGCGGCTACTTGGTGCCATTGAATGACAGCCGGGCGATGGCGGATCGGATCTGGTCTCTTTATACCGATCCGGAACAAACGGCGGCCTTTGGCGTTGCCGGGCGCACACTGGCCCAGGACTATGCGGTGGAGCCGGTGCTGCACCGTATGATTGAAATTTATCAAGCGTTAGAACTTTTGTGAGGTTGGCATTTATGCGTGTGTTACAGGTGATACCGGATATGAGTATTTCAAACGGTGCGATGAGTATGATCATGAACTATCAGCGCGCCATGTCTGCGGATGTTCAGTTTGATTACCTGTACTTTTTAGACACGCAGGCAGACCGCAGGGCGGAGATCGAAGCTCTGGGTGGTCATGCTTATAAAATGGACTTTCCAAAACCGAAAGATGTTTTGCCTACCAAAAAGATGCGTGCTTTTTTCTTGGAGCATAAGGGAACTTGGCAGGCCATGCATATTCACGGCCCACATTTTGCGGTATTTGTGGCGCCGGTGGCAAAAATGGCCGGTTTGCGCAATATCGTTGTGCATAGCCATACCACGGTGTACACGCTGATCGGTAGCACTTTTGCCAACCGTTTGTTGTCGCAGTATGCTAAGTATTGTATCCCTAAGAAATTGGCGTGCAGTCGGGCCTCCGGTCAGCTGTGGTACGGACAAAAGCCTTTTACGGAGCTGCGTAACGCAGTGGACTGCCAGGCGCTGCAATTTGACCCTGCCGTTCGGGAGCATATGCGTTGGCAGTTGCATTTAGACGACGCATTTGTGGTGGGTCATATCGGCAAGACCGATATTCCGCAGAAAAATCACGAGTTCTTATTTTCTGTTTTTGCAGAGATACATAAGCTGCGATCAAACGCCAAACTTTTGTTGATCGGCGCGGTGCCGACGGACCGGTTAACAGCGCTTGCAAAGGAACTGAACATTGTGGATAGCGTTTTGTTCCTGGGTCCCCAGAGCCAAATCTCTGCTTATTTACAGGCAATGGATCTATTTGTGTTTCCCTCTATCAGTGAGGGTCTGCCAATGTCTGTGGTAGAGGCCCAGGCTGCCGGGTTGCCGGTGTTGCTGTCTGACGCAGTCACCCGGGAAGTGGCTTGCACCCCGCTGGTGAAGACCCTGTCTTTGCACCAGTCGCCGGAAGAATGGGCAGGGGCTGCCTTGCAGCCGCTACCGCCACGCCGAAGTCCCACGGCGGCGCTGATTGCCGGTGGATGGAATATACGCGGCTGCGCGATACAACTGGAGAAAATTTATAAGGAGTGAGCGTTTGAGGTTTTCAATTATCGTTCCGATTTACAAAGTGGCAGATTACTTGGATGATTGTGTGCAAAGTGTGAAGAACCAAACCTATACGGATTGGGAATTGATTTTAGTGGACGACGGATCGCCGGATGCCTGTCCCCAAATGTGCGACGGGTATGCCAAGGAAGATGCGCGTATTCGCGTGGTTCACAAGCCAAACGGCGGATTATCAAATGCGAGAAATGCGGGGCTTGACCGGGCAAAAGGCGAATATGTGCTTCTGTTAGATGGCGACGATTTTTACAATCGTAGCGATATGTTTGAGATGCTCTCTGCAAATATTGACAAAAGCAGCGCGGATGTGATTCTATTTGGTTGTACGGACTGGAATATGAAAACCGGCGAAATGCGCATTTCTAGGTCAGGTTATAATTTGTCATTGATCAATGAGGGCCAAAATCGTACGGATATTTTGCATTATCTCTTCTCCCAAAAGAAATTGCCTGGTGGTGCGACCATTTCAGCTGTAAGCAGACATCTTATTGAGGAGCATAAAATTCGGTTTCACTGCGGAATACAGTCGGAAGATCATGATTTTGTATTGAATGTTTTTGTGCATTGCAAAAAGGTGTTTGCAATGGACGAACCATTTTATACATACCGGTTGCAGAGAGAGGGCTCCATTACACATTCTGGAAGTATAAAAATGATTCAGGGTATTGATTATACACTTAACAAGTGGGTTCCGATTCTATCCTGCGAAAGCAATGATCAATTGCGTAAAGACTATTTGAATTATTTAGCTTTTATATACTCAACAGGGTTTGTGATTACAGGGAGGCTTCATGGAAAAGATCGCAAGGAGTCACTGGAACTTATGCGCAAGCATCGCTCGATTTTGAAGTATGGTTATTGGCGAGATCTGCGTATTGTTCGGCTTGCTTCATCTGCTTTTGGTCTTCCGCTATTTACGATTCTGGGTCGCATTTATTATGATAGAACGCATATCTAATCACAGTACAAAAGGAAAGTTTTACGAATGAGGAAACTAAGTGTTTCAGAGTGGTGTTGCGCCGTTCGCTTCAATAAGAACAATGACAGTATAATGACCGATTTAAGTACGCCGTTTGTTGTGTTGCCAAATAGCAAAAGGTACTGGTGTGCAGATCCTTTCTTATTTCAAAAAGATGATCATTATTTTGTCTTTTTTGAGGCATATGATCGATTGAAACGAAAAGGCGTGCTGGGATACAGACAAATTACGGAACACACAGCCGGGGACATTCATATTATTTGTGAATCAACATCGCATTTGTCTTACCCTTTTATCTATGAAGCTGATGGCAATCTTTATATTGTGCCTGAGTCAAACATGTCTGGCGAGCTTTATCGGTTCAAATGTTTATCTTTTCCGAATCATTGGGAAAAGGAAAAAGTACTTATGCACGAACGCTTAGTGGACAGTACCTTCTTTTCCCATAATCAAGAGCAATATTGTTTTTCCACGACAGTGGATGACGAACTTTTGTTTGATCGGCTGGATCTTTTTCATTGTGTTAACGGAGAATGGGTGCCGTGCCCAAGGAATCCGGTAAAGCGCGATTTATCTTCAGCACGCGGTGCCGGTAAATGCTTTGAGCAAGACGGTGTTTGGTATCGCCCATCCCAGGACTGTTCGGATGGATATGGCTGCGCCTTGTGCTTGAATGCCATGGATAAGATTGATTCTAACGAGTATTTGGAGCATTGTGTAAAGAGACTGCAGCCTGTAGAAATTAAAACAAATACAGGCGTTGCGTATCAAGGAATACATACCTATAATCGGTTAAACCATGTAGAAGTGATCGATTTGAAAACGCCGCCGGAACTGCATATCCTGAATTTGATCGGTGGATTTTGGAAACGCGTGCGAAATAAGATAAAATGAGTTTGGAACAGATGGACAAGCAAAAGCGAAAAAAAGTATTGATAATAAATGATCCGCTGCAATATGGAGGCTCGGACTTGGTTGCCGTTCGTTTGCAACAGCACTTAGATCCAGATAAATTTGAGTGTGTATATTGCCTGCGGCATGATGAAATAGGCCCAATGGAGTCTCGGGTGGCACAGTCCGGCGTGCGAATATTGCATCAGCCGGATACGGCGTGCTCCTATATAAAGAGCTACTTTTTCTACAAGCGCTTGTTAAAGAAAGAACCTTTCGATATCGTACACTGTCACTTACTGTTTTATAGCGGCATTGCACTATTCGCAGCCAAGAGATGCGGCGTAGAAAAACGCGTAGCGCACGCGCATTTTTCACAGCCAATGCGAAAAATCAGAAATCCGGTAATTCGTTTCGTAAAAAGTCTTTATCATGTGGTTATGCGTGGATTTGTTTCTTTTGTGTCAACGGATATTATTGGCTGCAGTCAGGCAGCAGGGGAGTATCTGGCAGGTCGCCGAGGATTTCGTCGTAAAGGTACAGTTCTGAATAATGGAATTGTAACGAAGCAGTATTACCTGAATGAAACAGTTCGTCAAAATGTGCGGGCTTCTTTGGGCTTGAATCATAAAATTGTGCTTGGTCACTGCGGACAGTTGCACGATGTCAAAAATCAAATGTTCTTATTGGATGTTTTCCATTCGTTTCACAGGCGCTATGAAAACAGTGCGCTGATCTTAGTTGGCGATGGTCAGGATCGTCAGCAGCTCGAAAGGAGAATTGAGCAACTTCAATTATCAAAATGCGCACATATTCTTGGCTTTCGTAACGATGTTCCGCAACTTTTGATGGCCATGGACTGCTTTGTGTTCCCGTCTATTCACGAGGGCTTCCCACTGACACTGGTTGAAGCCCAGGCGGCGCAGCTGCCCTGTGTGGTGTCAGATACCATTACGCCTACAGTGAAGCTCACCGAGGCGTTGCAGTTTGCCTCTATTGAGGCGCAGCCGGAAGAATGGGTAAAAAAAATTGAAACGGCGTTGCGTATCGATCGCCACACCATTTCCCGCGATCGGGTGGTCGAGGACTTTGATATTGCCCGGGTGTGCAAAAAATTGGAGCAAATGTATTTGCGTAAATAAGAAAAGTAAAAAGAGGATTTCATGTTAGGATTATCTGCACTTACATGGTTTGTGATCATTGTTGCAGGCTATGCGCTGCTGCTTTTGATTTTGCCAAGAGAATATATGTGGATCCCGTTTGTTGCGGTTGTGGTGGCCATGACGGTTTTGGCCTATCACATTGTGCCGGATGAAACGGACGACCTGTATCGCTATTATGGTATGCTGGATATTATGCGAGAGCAGGGAAAGGCCGGGTTGGATTATATCATCGAGCGCAATTGGTACGATTGGCAAACTTTTGTAACCATGCGTTACTATTTCTATTTTCTCAGCTTTTTTCCCAACAACCGCTATTTGGCTGCGATGACCATGTTTATCGTTTATGCCTTAATGTTCCTGGTGATGTACAAAGCAGCCCAGCGTTATCATGTGAGCAAAGGCTATGTGCTGCTGGGTACACTGTTTTTCCTGTCCACCTACTGGTTTTATGATACAGCGTCCGGTATACGTAACGGACTGGCCTTTGCCGTTGTGATCGCCTGCGCTTACTATCATTTGGTGGAAAAGCGTAATATTATCTTGTGCCTGTTTGGTTATGTGGCGGCGTGTCTGCTCCATTCCTCGCCGATTTTGCCGGTGGCGTTGGTGTTGCTGACCTTATTGACCATGAAGTTTAACAGCAAGTTTATCAATGTGGTTATGATCTTGGGACTGGCTGTTGGTGGTGCGTTTATCCAATTTATTGCTGAAAAATCAGACAATGAATTCATACTTTCTATTGCTGAAAAGTCTGAAAATAATACAGAAGCAGTACGACTAAATACAAGTACAGGCTTTTTGGTTAATATCGTCACCTTAGTAATTGTGCTGCTTGTAATTTGGTACTTCTCTGTCTATTTTGTGCGGGATAAAGAGACAGATCCCATCTATCGCTTTTATCGCTACTGCTCCACCACTGCGTTTTTCATGATCGGCTGCCTGTTTAGTTCCCTGATCTTTTTGCGCTTTGCCCGGTGGATCCTGCCGATCATGGGCGCTGTGCTCTTTATGGTGGGTATGCAAAAGCAAGCGGATTTTGTGAAGAAACAACCACCTAATTTTATTTACACCGGTGAGAAGAAAATGGTGCTGCGCGTGCGTACCCAAGGCGTCATGCTGCTTGTCTACTTTGCTTATATCTGCGTGCATTTTTGGTATGCTTGCGTAGGAAGTTCATTGATTTGGATGCATTTTTAAGGAGCGTTTATGACCATTAGCGTAATTGTTCCCATATATAAAGTGGAAGCCTATCTTCGCCAGTGCGTGGACAGTATTTTGGCCCAGACTTACACGGACTTGGATATTGTGCTGGTGGATGACGGCTCAACCGACAACTGCCCGGCCATTTGTGATGCCTATGCTCGCAAGGACGCGCGGGTGCAGGTGGTGCATAAGCCCAACGGCGGCTTGATGTCCGCACGGCAGGCCGGTCTGCGGGTGGCAAAAGGGGATTATGTGGGCTTTGTAGACGGCGACGATTGGATCGAGCCGGATATGTATGCCCGCTTTGCGGCGGCGATTGACCGATATGCGCCGGATATGGCTCTTTGCGAGTTCTATTATGCCTTTGCGGACCATAACGAGCCAAGTACCCAGCATTTGCAGCGGGCGTATTATACGAAAGCGCAGTTGGCGCAGGAGATCTATCCCACTATGCTGTACCATGCGCCCTATTATTCCTTTGGTATCAACCCCTGCTGTTGGTCCAAGGTGTTTAAAAAGGAGCTGTTGGAGCAGTGCCTGTACCCGGTCACACCGAAGGTGAAGATCGGTGAGGACGCTGCGTTCACTTATCCCTGTTTGCTGGCGGCTGATAGCCTGGCGTATGTGGACGGCTGTTTGTACCATTATCGAAACAATGCCCAGTCTATGACCAATGTGTATGATCCAAAAATGCCGGATTACGCACTGATACCGTATCAAATCTTAAAATCGGTATTTGAGGAAAGCCCATATAAAGAGATCCTTATGCCGCAACTGGCCTATTATCTCTTGTTTTCACTGAATGGTGTTGTGCGCAATGAGGCTAGCCCGTGGAATGATAAATCGACTGAGGACAGCAAGGCCGTACTCAAACGCTTTTGTGGCGATGCAGCGGTTAAAGCAGCGTTATTAAGTGTGCGTACATCATCTTTACCGTTGCATACCCGTGTAGTTAAGTTGTGCCTGGAGCATGGAAAGGTGCAGTTGCTAAATCTTTATGCAAGGTTATTGAGGTATAAATTATGAGCGAACAACCGTTGATCAGTGTTATTGTACCGGTTTACAAAGTAGAGCCGTATTTGGATCGCTGCGTGCAAAGCATTGTGAACCAGACCTATGCGAATTTGGAAATCATCTTGGTAGACGACGGCTCGCCGGATCATTGTCCGGCCATGTGCGACGCATGGGCGGAGAAAGACGGCCGTGTGCAGGTGATTCATAAAAAAACGGCGGTGTGTCTACTGCACGCAATGCTGGAATAAACATAGCAAAGGGTGCGTTTTTCACATTCGTTGACTCTGATGATTGGATTGCAAGGGACATGATTTTAGCACTGTATCGCTTACAAAAGGAATCAACAGCTGATGTTGCCGGCTGTTGTGCTGAAGTCGTTTGTGACGATCATGTGCCTTGCAAAACTTATTCGGATGGAAATGTTGGGATGTATTCCTTCTTAGAGATCGTTAGAAACAACTTTCCCAATAATTCGTGGTCTTTGTGGGGAAAGTTATACAGATCGGATTTGTTTGATCGGGTTCCACGTGATTTGCCAAGTCATTTGGTGATGAGCGAAGACATTATGTTAAACACATTTTTGTACAAAAATTGTAAGAGAATTGCGCTTTCTGATTGTCGTTACTACTATTATTTTCGAGACGGAAATAGTGCCATTTCCGGAGAACTCAAGCCACAGATGGTGCGTGATTGTGAGACTGCTTACTCTACCATGTTGTCATCGATCGATTCAAACGATGAAATTTATGGCTACATGATAGGGTGTAAAATTCAAAACGATTACTTTTTGATTAATAGCATAATTCGTAATCAAAAGTGTATGGATCAGTTTGCACGATTAAGACACGAAATTCTACAAAATCTAAAATTGATTTTTGACAAGAAATATGCAGGTATATTCTCACAAAAACAAAGATTTGGAACGCTGTTGCTTGCAGTTTCTCCAACTCTTTATAAATGGTCTATTTTATTTCGAAGGAAAGTACGAGGCTATTAGTAAAGATGAATCAATTGATTAGCATTATTGTACCGGTTTACAAAGTGGAGCAGTACTTGGATCGGTGCGTGCAAAGCATTGTGGACCAGACCTACAAGAATTTAGAAATTATTTTGGTAGACGACGGCTCGCCGGATAACTGTCCGGCGATGTGCGACGCATGGGCAGAGAAGGATAGCCGCATTCGCGTGATTCATAAGGCGAATGAAGGCGTTGCTATAGCGCGTAATACGGCGTTATCCCAGGCTAAAGGTACATATATTGGTTTTGTAGACGGAGATGATTATTGCTTTCCAGATATGTATGCGCATTTATTGCAGAACGCATTGCAACAGGATGTGGATATTTCTATGTCGTCTTATTACGAAAGCGATGTGGAGGTAGAGGCTGATGCGTTAACGAACGTGCCTGTGACAGTCGAAAAAATGAAGGCGCAAGCCGTTTTGCCACAAGTTTGTATTGGCGACTATGCTTTTGGCGTTTTGTGGAACAAATTGTATAAGGCTTCTGTGGTCTCCGGTTTGGAAATGCCACCGCTTCATTGTTCGCAGGACTTGCCATATAACTATTTTGCCTTTAAGCGTGCAAATATGATCGCAATCAGTAATGAGCAGTTATATTTTTATAGAAATCGCTCAACCAGTACTACGAAATCTAAATTTAAGAGTGGTTCATTTGATGCAATCAAGGCCAGAGATATTATTTTGAACGCGGAAAAGAATAATCCGGCATTATACCCATATGCCATTCAAGGCTATTTGAACGCCAATTTTGCGGTGCTTAGTGGTATGATTGCAAGCAATATGTTTATGGAACGTTTTGATGAAGTGCGTTCCAACATTTTGAAATATAAAAAACAAATGTTGCAGAAGAAGACGGCAATACAATATGCCAATCGTGATAAAGCGAAAATGCTGATCTTGTGGCTGTCTCCAAAATTGTTTATTCGAATGACCAGGAAGTGAAATTATGAAAATTGCTGTAGCCGGCACCGGATATGTTGGATTATCCTTATCTGTATTATTGGCGCAACGTCATCAAGTGGCTGCCGTTGATGTGCTACAAAAAAAAGTAGACAAGATCAATCGGGGCGTTTCTCCGATTCAAGATGCGGAAATTGAACGCTTTTTGAAAGAGAAACACTTGAATTTAATTGCAACCAGGAATGCTCAAGAAGCCTATAAAGATGCCGAGTTCGTTATTATTTCAACACCGACCAATTATGATCCGGTACTAAATCATTTCGATACCAGTTCGGTAGAATCTGTTATTCAATTGGTAAAAAAGGTGAATGCAAAAGCCACCATGGTGATCAAATCGACGGTGCCAGTAGGGTTTACAATGTCCATGCGCAAAAAATACGCAACGGAAAACATATTGTTTTCGCCAGAGTTTTTGAGAGAGGGTCGGGCGCTTTATGACAATTTGCACCCCTCTCGAATCATTGTGGGTAGTACAGATGCGCAGCGTTTACAGGCAGAGGCCTTTGCGGATTTGCTATTGGAAGGTGCGCTGGATAAAGAAACACCGGTGCTGTTGACTAATCCTACAGAGGCTGAGGCGGTTAAGTTATTCGCAAATACTTATTTGGCCTTGCGTGTGGCATACTTCAATGAATTGGACACATACGCCGAGATGCGTGGATTAAATACAAAGCAAATCATTAAAGGTGTATGTCTGGATCCGCGAATCGGTGACCATTACAACAATCCTTCCTTTGGCTACGGCGGATATTGTCTGCCCAAAGATACCAAACAATTGCGCGCGAATTTTGCGAATGTGCCGAACAATTTGATCGGTGCTATTGTAGATGCCAATGCAACGCGCAAGGACTTTATTGCTCGTCAGATTTTGGACAGACACCCGCAAGTTGTGGGTATCTACAGATTAACGATGAAAGCAAACAGTGATAACTTTCGACAGTCATCGATTCAGGGCGTTATGCGTCGAATTCAGGCGCAAGGTGTTCAGGTCGTTGTTTATGAACCAACACTAACGGATACGGAATTTCAGCAATGCAAAGTGATTGTGAATCTAGAGTCTTTTAAGTCGCAAAGTGATGTGATTGTGGCAAATCGTTACAACTCCGAATTAGCAGATGTACAAGATAAGGTGTACACCAGAGACTTGTTCTTTAGGGATTGATAGAATGATGAGTGAAAAGCAGCCGCTGATTAGTGTAATTGTTCCCATTTACAAAGTGGAACAATATTTGAACCGGTGCGTACAGAGCATTGTGGATCAAACCTACAAAAACTTGGAAATCATCTTAGTAGATGACGGATCACCGGATAACAGCCCGGCAATGTGCGATGCGTGGGCGGAGAAAGACGATCGTGTTCAAGTTGTACATAAAAAGAATGGCGGAGTTTCTTCTGCGCGTAATGCCGGCCTAGATGCTGCCAATGGGGCATATATTGGCTTCGTAGACGGTGATGATTATATTGAGCCGGATATGTATGCACAGTTATTGCAGGCGATACAAAAAGATTCCAGTGACATGGCAGTTTGCGGGTATTACTATAACCAAGATGCAGTTACTTTTCCGGAGAGCGTTTGTGTTTCGGCAGAGCAGGCAATGTGTTATATGTTCGATAGCACTGCAAATGCTTTTGAAGGTTACTGTTGGAACAAATTGTATTGCAAGTCGATGATTAATAATTATTGCTTGCGACTTGATTTACAGCTGATAGAGGCAGAAGATACAAGTTTTAATTTTTTGTATTTGAAAAACAGTGAACATGTATCACTGATTTCATATGCGGGATATCGTTATATTCAACGCATAAGTTCAGTTTCAAATACACGAAACCAGAATTATCGTTTGTCTTCAATTAATCTGCCACTGACTTTTTTATCTGAGTGTTCAGAATCCGTCCTCCCTTATGCGTTAAAATGGGCATTTTATTTTTGGATGGGTGCTATTAACGAACATGCAAAGATCAATAACACTTCAGTGATTTGGCAAGTTATTCGGATGGTCAAACAAAATCGTCGCCAGTTTTTGCATTTGTCAAGTATTTCTAAGCGGAATAAATTACAGATAGTGTTGTTGCGTTTTACTCCACACCTCTATGTTGCCTATCTTTGTATTAAAAATAAACGGAGGAGAAAATGAAGAAGAATTTAATACAGCGCCTTGTGGACAAGCTGTACAAATTACAAAAGCGCGTGCAAGACAGAGTGTTGGTTGAGAAGGTCCAAAATCAACAGGTCGCTTATCGTTTGAATCAAAAGCCGCGAAAGGAACAAGTAGTGGTTTCTTTGACTAGTTTTGGTCCGCGTTTAGCAACTCTGGATCTGCCGTTGAAAAGCATTTTCAGACAGCGTATAAAACCGGACCATTTAATGATCGTGTTGGACGACGATCCGGTGTGCAGGGCCTATGCCAACTCGCATACGGAATTGGCCGATGCAGGAGTGGAGTTTGTGTTTGATTCCATTGGGCTGAAACCGCATAACAAGTATTACTACGCTATGCAAAAGTACCCGGACGCTGTGGTGATCACAGTAGATGACGATTCAATTTACCGTAAGGACACGGTGTCCAGTCTTCTGTTTTGGCATAAAGTGTTTCCTAAGGCCATTTGTGCACGCCGTGTGCACCAGATGGATTATACGACGGACGGAGCCATACGGCCGTATGAGGATTGGTATTTTGAACGCCATCTCTTGCGAAAACCGAACGATGATTATTGCGCGACCGGTGTAGGCGGCGTTTTGTATCCGCCGCACGCACTGCCGCCGGAAACATTTGATACAGAGAAAATTCAAGAGCTTTGTTTGTGCGCTGATGATATATGGCTGAAATATATGGAATTGCTGGGTGACGTAAAGGTGTTTTGGGTGCCGAATTCTTATAATGAAGCTGTGGATGTAAATGGGAGCCAACAAATATCCTTGTGCAGTACCAACAACACCGGTAGAAACAGCCGGTACATAAAAACGATGAATGCTTATTTCAAAGAGATAAGCTGAGTTGACAGGGAGAGATAAGATGAATATTGTGCTTCTTTCCGGCGGTTCGGGCAATCGCTTGTGGCCGCTTTCTACGCCTGAGAATTCCAAGCAGTTTTTGAAAATTTTAAAAACGGACGATGGAAGGACAGAATCTATGCTGCAGCGGGTGTTTGCCCAGATACATCGTGTAGATCCAAGTGCGGTTGTAACAGTAGCCACATCTGCGGATCAGGCGGCAGAAATTCACCGCCAACTTGGAGAGGCAATCAAAATTTCAATTGAACCAGACAAGAAAGACACTTTTCCAGCGATTGTGTTAGCTTCTTCCTATTTGGTCGATGTGTTGCAGATCGATCCGGAAGAGACGGTAGCGTTTTGCCCGGTGGATCCTTTTGCAGACGATTCTTTTTTTGCGACGATCCGTGATGCCTGTGCTTATATTTCTTCTGTTCAGGAGCATTTAATGCTGTTGGGCATTACACCAACTGCGCCGTTGGAGAAGTACGGCTACATTGTGCCAAAGGCAGAAAATGATATCTCGCTTGTGGCGTCTTTTAAGGAAAAGCCGGATAAAAAGAACGCCCAACGCTATATAGACAATGGCGCTTTGTGGAACGCCGGCGTTTTTGTGTTTAAGCTTAGTTATATATTGAAACGAGCGCATGAACTGATTGATTTTTCGGATTATTATGATTTGTTTCAAAAGTATCATACTCTTGAAAGTATTTCTTTTGATTATGCAGTCGTAGAACACGAAAAAGACATTTTGGTCAAGCGGTACAATGGTGCGTGGAGCGATATAGGAACCTGGGATGCACTGACCGCGACTATGGATACACATTTTGTCGGCAAAGCAGTTTCCGATCGCCCGGAGAATGTATTTGTTATTAATGAAACGGAAAAGCCGATCATCGTCTTGGGCCTTGAAAATGTTGTAGTGTCTGCCACAGATTCGGGCATTATTGTCAGCGATATTCAAGCAAGCCACAAAATCAAACCCTACGTGGATCAGGCGAAAAATTTGTAAGACTTGATTTTTAGACTGAGAAAATAGTAATGAAAATAGCGATTGTTACATTGACAAAAGGAGCCAACTACGGTAATCGGCTTCAAAAATATGTGGCGAAATGTATTGTATAAAGTTTGATATGTTGTGGTGATGCTGTGGTGGACCAGTATTTTGCTCTACACCAATATTGGTGTTTGTGTTCAAATATAGGTGAATTAGAAATGCCCTTCGCCGTCCAATACAGACATTATGTGTTTGGTATATGAAGGTAGGTTTCTTTTAGTGAATTAATGAAATGGAGCTGTTTGTGAGTGAATATTGTGATATCTGTGAATGATGCATACGTGAATCACGCAAAAGTGATGTTGTTTTCTCTGTGTCGTCATACGCAGGAAGATGTATGTGTGTATTTGTTAAATCGTAATCTGAGTCGAAAGCAGTGTGCCAAGTTTTCACTATTCCTTGAGAAGAAGTGTCATGCGTCTCTATATGTGTTAGATATGGATGAGATGTTCGATGATATGCCGACGGTTTCTTCTCAGTTTAGTGTGGAAATGTATTACCGCTTGATTGCACAGTTCGTGTTACCGAATGATTTGTCAAGAGCGTTGTGGATGGACGCTGATATTGTTGTTCTTCGGGATTTGTCTATATTTTATAATCAATGTTTTGAAGATAGCTATTATGTGGTTTGTGAGGATGGGCTGAATGGGAAATTTAATGTGGACGAGATAAAATTGAAATTAGGTTTAAATTTAGAACAGAAATACTTTAATTCTGGTGTTCTTTTAATGAATTTAGATGAGCTTAGAAAAGACACATCGATAGATGCTATTTTTACATACTGTCAAAAGTATAAAGACAGGATAAAGTATCCGGATCAAGATTTATTGAATGTAATGTATGCGCATAATGTCAAATATGCAGATTGGAAAAAATATAATTTTCAGTTGCACATATATGATAATTCGACACAATCAAATGATGAAATTGAAGATGTCGTAATATTGCATTATACCGGAAGAGTTAAGCCGTGGCAGCTCAATAGGTATACTAAATTTGATCGTTTTTATTGGAAAGAAATGTTCTTGAGTGGAAAACAAGGAGAAGCAGTTTTTGGACAGTTGCTATCTATCACTATGGAACTTCTAAAGAAAATGTATAGACGAGTGGTGAAGTTGTTGTGAATGTGTGTATCGTTACAATTACAGAACTTGAAAACTTTGGAAATAAATTACAGAATTTTGCCTTACAGGAAGAACTGAAAGAGTTGGGCGTTCAGGTCGATACAGCACCGAATTTAATAAATTACGAGTACAGACGCAAAAAGTCTTTTGTAATTAAACAGATTATTGCAGGCGTATTGCATAAAAACTTGCGCTGGCGTATTGCTGTATTGAAAAAGAAGCATGAATTTTCAAAATTTGATTCGAGATATTTAACATTTTCACAATTTGCTTCTACGTTGTCACACATCCCTTCTGATTTAGATGAGTATTATGACTTGTTTATTGCAGGTAGCGATCAAATATGGAATCCGTACTTTACATTTAATTTTGATTTTAACTTCTTGACATTTGCAAAACAAGATAAAAGAATTGCATACGCAGCCAGTTTCGGGGTCGAAAAAATCCCTGATAAGATGCGGAGTGCGTTCAGAACATACTTAAATGGATTGAAATGTATTTCTGTACGGGAATATGCGGGCCAAAATATTGTTAAGGAGCTTACTGGAAATCAGTGCAAAGTTCTTCTCGATCCTACATTGCTTAGAACATCCGAGCAGTGGCTACAGATGGAAAGAAAGCCGAGATGGATTAAAGGCAACGAACGATTTGTATTGCTGTACTGCTTGGGTGATGACACATTGAAATCCGAGCCTTTAAAACGAATCTTGTTGAGCCAACAGTATTCTGATTGTAAAATGGTTGATATTAACGATATGAATGATTGGAGAAAGTATACGATTGCTCCGGATCATTTTATTTGGTTGATTCATCATGCGCAATTGATTATAACAGATTCTTTTCACGCAACGGTGTTTTCGATTTTGTTTGAAAAATCTTTTTTTTATGCACAAAGAAAAGACGAAAATACATCTATGTCTTCAAGAGTATCTTCGTTAAAATCGCTTTTAGATTTTCCATTCCCGGATAATGAAATTATACACCCAACACAACAGGATATAGCGCGTGTTCAAATGGCATTAAAGAGAAGAAAAAAGGAAGCTATACAATATTTGAAAGATGCATTGGAGATTCATGAGTAACGACAGCAGAACGAAAAACGCGGCGCGGAATTTGTTTTTTGGCACGATAACGCGAATTTACAACTTAATCGTTCCGTTTTTAATGCGCACGGCCATGATCTATTGGCTGGGTATGGAGTATGTGGGGCTGAACAGTCTGTTCACCTCTATTTTGTCCGTGCTGAATTTGGCAGAACTGGGCGTCGGTTCGGCCATGACTTTCAGTATGTACAAGCCCATTGCCGAACAGGACACTACCCGCATTTGCGCCCTGATGCGGCTCTATAAGATTTATTACCGTATTGTGGGGGCTGTAATCTTAGTGGCCGGTTTAGTGATTATTCCGGTGCTGCCCATGTTGGTGAAGAAAGACCTGCCGCCAAATGTGAATCTGTATGTGCTGTATTTGATCAATTTGCTGACTACGGTAGTTAGTTATTGGCTGTTTGCGTATAAAAATTGTCTGCTGTTTGCCCATCAGCGCAATGATATCGGCGACAAGATCGGCTATGTTATCAATACGGTGAAATACGGCGTGCAGTTGGCGGTGCTGTACTTTATGCGGGACTATTATGCTTATATCATTGTTGCGTTGTTGTCCGGCGTGGTGAGTAATATTGTAACCGCTATTGTGGTGGACAAGTTATATCCCCAGTACAAGGCCATGGGTAAGCTGCCAAAGGAAGATGTGCAGATCATCAACAAGCGGATTAAAGATCTGTTTACTTCAAAGATCGGCAGCGTGGTTTACGATTCTGCGGACACGCTTGTAATATCCGCGTTTTTAGGCCTGACTGCGCTTGCAAAATATCAAAACTACTTTTTTGTAATGAATACCATTTTCGGCTTTGTGACCCTGATCACCAGTTCCAGCTTGGCGGGGATCGGTAACAGCCTGGTAACCGAGAGTGAGGAGAAAAACTATAAGGATCTGCGGAAATTTACTTTTCTGCTGTCCTGGCTGTCGGCTTTTTGCATTTGCTGTTTTGCCTGTCTGTATCAGCCGTTTATGACCCTGTGGGTGGGCAAGGACAACTTGCTGCCGTATGGTATGGTAATTATACTCTGCGCCTATTTTATTATTCGTCAAATCAATAATTTGCTGAATCTATATAAGGACGCAGCGGGTATGTGGCACGAGGACCGCTGGCGCCCGCTGATCTGCTCCCTGGTGAACCTGGTGGTGAACCTGATTTTGGTGCAGTTTTGGGGACTTTACGGCATTTTAATCTCCACCATCATTGCCATGTTGGTGGTGGGTATGCCCTGGCTGACCCATAACCTGTTTACTGTGGTGTTCCATTGCAGTTGGAAGCCTTATGTGGGCCGCACCCTACGCTATGTGGCACTGGCGGCGGTTTGCTGCGGCGCGTGCGTTGGCGTTTGTCATTTTATCACGCTGCCGTCGCTGATTGTGACTATGATTTTACGGCTGCTTGTGTGTGCCGTGCTGCCCAATGGTGTGTTTCTGATCGCGTATCGAAAAACAGATGAATTCGTCTATTTTGCTGGGTTGCTGAACCGGCTGACCAAGGGTAAGGTGCCTGTGCTGCGGAGGTGGTCCGGTTGCTGAATACGCCGAAAGTGCGGTGCACCGGCTGTACCGCTTGTGTGGCCGCATGCCCCAAAAGCTGTTTGCGTATGGAACGGGACAAAGAGGGCTTTTTCTACCCTGTGGCAGAGGAAGCGGCTTGTATAAACTGTGACCGCTGCAACCGGGTTTGCCCGGCGCAAAAGCCGTTGCCGGTGGGTGATAAGAAACCCCTCTGTTACGCCGCCATTTCTCGGCAAGACCGACAGCGGGCACAAAGCTCCTCCGGTGGCGTGTTCTCCCTTTTGGCAGAGAAAGTGCTGGAGCAGGGCGGCACGGTTTACGGTGCAGCAATGGAGCCGGATCTGACGGTGCGCCATCTGCGCATAACGCATACAGAGGATCTGCCCCGTCTGATGGGCAGCAAATATGTGCAAAGCCGTATGGGGGATTACTTTACTAGAGTGCGATTGGATTTGGAACAGGGCAGGAAAGTGCTGTTCTCCGGCACTGGCTGCCAGGTGCAAGGGCTACTGGGCTATTTAGGCGGACCAAAGCCGGGACTGTTGACGGTAGATGTGATTTGCCACGGTGTGCCGTCGGAAGCGGTTTGGCAGGCTTATGCCAAGGTCATCGGTGCGCAGCTGCCCTTGTCTTTTCGCGACAAATGCACCGGCTGGCAGCAGTATTCCGTGCAACTGAACGGTACGGCACACCCGTACAGGCAGGATCCGTATATGCGGCTGTTTCTTTCCGATGTGATCCTGCGCCCGTCCTGTTATCATTGCCCGGCAAAAGGTGCAAGCCGTGTGTCGGATCTGACCTTAGCGGACTTTTGGGGAATTCAAAATGTGGACCGCACCATGTTTGACGATAAGGGCACCTCACTGGTGCTGGTGCACAGCGCCGCCGGGGAACAAGCCTTGGCGCAGATCCGATCGGATCTACTACTGAAAGCAGAATCGCTGGAGTCTGCTTTTGCCGGAAATCCAAATGCACTGCATTCTGCTACGGAACCGAAAGCACGGGCTGCGTTCTTTGCGGAATTTGAAAAACGGCAAGGTGATTTAGACTATCGGCGGGCGGCGGACAAATATTGCCTGTTCTATGGCAAAAGTGTAAAACAAAAGGCGGTTGCCTGCGCCAAAAAGCTGCTGCGCAGAGGATAAAGCACTGAAAAATGGAACAAATGGCCCATATTAGCACTCTTACAAAAAGAGTGCTAATTGTTTATCTTTTGTTCACACATTATTCATAAATGTGGTTTATAGTAAGAATTGTTCCAAGGGAGGAACAAAAGAAAGAGCAATGCAAACCGTGCGTTAGAATCAGAAAGGAGTTGGTACCCATGGGTAGCAACCAAGCGCAGTCGGCAACTTAATCTTACCGAATCTGCATATAAAGTTAGCAACAGTTTGAATTTCATTTTGGAGGTAACAGATATGCTGAATCGTAGAAACAATCATGCAATGACCGCTTATGATCCCTTTAGAGAGATGGATAACTTTGAGCGCCACTTTTTTGAGGACCCTTTTGGGGTGTTCTTCAGTAACGACAGTCAGTCTGCCTTTAAGACGGATATTACCGATGAGGGTGACGCTTACAGATTGGAAGCGGACTTGCCCGGATTTGATAAGAAAGATATTCATGTGGACATTAACGGCGATCGGATGACCGTCAGTGCGCAGCGCCACTCCGACTATGAGGAGAAAGACAAAAAAGGCAAGTACATTCGCTCTGAGCGTTCCTATGGTACTTACAGCCGCAGCTTCGATGTAAGCGGTGTAGATACTGAGGGTATTAAGGGCGGCTACAAGGACGGCGTGCTGACCTTGACTTTGCCCAAGAAGGCAGAGGACACCCCCACGAGCCACAGGATTGAACTGGAATGACCGTTTACGCCCTCGGGCGTAGATAGACGCTGCTGTTGGATTTTCCCCTTTCTTTGATATACAACAGTACCCACGAACAATGGCAGCAAAAAAGCCGGCGGCGGACCGAAAGGCCCACCGCCGGTGTTTTTTTTATTATCCTTTATTGCCTTGACTTGAAGTTGTCGATCACAATATGGTAGCGATCGTAGGCGCGGCGCACAGCGTCGTCCCAGCTGATATAGATCTCCTCCTGGGCGGCCTTGCCCACGCGGTGGAGATAATCTTTATGGTGCATGATCTGTTGCAGGCGCACTGCAATGCTGTGGGCGCTCTCCAGGCAAAGGAAACCATTGCGGTCGTCGGTAATGCCCTCGGCGGCGCAGCTGCCGGCAACCAATAAGCTGGGTGTGGCACAAGAGGCTGCCTCACGAACAACTAAGCCGTTGGTGTCAAATACAGAGGGAAACAGCAGCAAATCGGAAATGCCGTAATAGCCCTGAATTTCCGCCCGATCCAGCACCTTGCCGGTGTAGATGATTTTGTCCGCCAGACCCAGTTTGCGAAAATATTTTTGTATGGCGTTCTCGTTGGCGCCGAAGCCTACCATCAGCAAACGAAAATCCTCACCACGGTCTTTCAAAATCTTGCAGGCGTCTAAAATTAAACGAATGTTCTTGTACCAAATCATACGGCCTACATAGATAAACACCGGCACGCCGTCAGGAATATTATGCTTGCGGCGGATTATATCCACTTGGGATTGGGGCACGTCTACCTTGGGCATATCGCAGCCGTTGGGCATCACCACATAATCGCCTTGGTAGCCAAAACGGCGCAAACTCTCTACCGTGCCCGCGCTGGTGACCCATACTTCATCGGCGGCGCTGATGTTCTTCAGCATAAAATTATAGGCGAAGTCCTTGGCTGGCTTGCCGGGAATGCACCGGTCAAAGTCATACTCATACTTGGTGTGATAAGTGAGTACCGTAGGAATGGGATGCAACTGTGCCACCCGCTTAAAGTAGTAGCTGGTAGCCAGGGGACAGTGGGAGTGCAACAGATCAAAATGCCGGTCAATAATGGCTTGGTGCAGCTCCGGCTTAAATGGCCACCCAACGCTGTATCCTTCTTTGGTGGGAATCCACCAACTTTTATAGCGGAAGATCTCATACGGATATTTATAGTCCTGCTGATTCGGATTCTTTGGGGTGACGATCACAGCCTCACCAAGACCTTGATTGATCTTCTCCGCATAGCTTTGGGCCACATTGCTGATCCCGTCTGTGGTGGGTGGGAATGCATCTGTGCCGATGGCGATTTTTAATTTATTGTTCAAGTTTTCACCTGCTTTTGCAAATCATAAGGATTTTTGGGCATTATAGCACAATTTTGCCTGAATGTAAATTGCCGGGCAGCGAATTTTACAGTTTGTTTATGCTCTGCGGCTAAATCCCGCGTTACGGCCTAAGAATTTGGAAAAGCGGCAAAAAAGGCTTGCTATCCCGTCCGCCTTTCTATATAATATTATGTGTATAAATACCTATGGGAGGGGGAGAAAAATGACCCAGAGCTATTCTGTATCGCTGGAGAAGATCATAACGGCGCATAATTTGGAAATCATCTATTTGCCAAAGCCGGCGGATGAGATCTTGATTACCACCAATGAGGTCAACCGACCGGGGATCGTGATGACCGGCTATACGGATTATTTCGATGCCGAGCGGGTTCAGATCTTAGGGTGGACGGAGTTTGGCTTTTTGCTGAATATGGAGCCGGAAAAACGGCGTCGGGCGCTCCAATATTGGTTGGCACTGCACCCGGCTGCGGCTGTGGTGACTCGAGGGCTGGACATTCCGGACTACTTCGTTGAGGAGTGCAAGGCGCACCAGGTGCCGCTGTTGCGCACCCAAGAGGAGACCTCGCCCTTCCTGGCAACTTTAATCGCTTATTTGAATGCAGAACTGGCCCCCCGGATCACACGCCACGGCGTACTGGTGGAGGTGTACGGCGAAGGTGTACTCATTACCGGTGAGAGCGGCGCGGGTAAAAGCGAGGCGGCCGTAGAGTTGATCAAGCGCGGACACCGACTGATCGCCGATGACGCGGTGGAAATTCGTAAGGTCAGCGACAAAACATTGATAGGCGCGTCGCCCAGCAATATTCGCCACTTTGTGGAGCTGCGAGGCATCGGCATTATCAATGCGCGCCGGATTTTCGGTATGGGTGCCGTTAAGAATACGGAGAAAATTGATATGGTCATTCAGCTGGAGGCTTGGGATTCCACCAAGGCGTATGATCGGCTGGGACTGGACAATGAATATACCCGTATTTTGGATATTCAGGTGCCGGTGATTACCGTACCTATCACCCCAGGGCGGAACCTGGCGGTGATCGTAGAAACGGCGGCCATGAACAACCGCCAAAAGAAAATGGGCTATAACGCTGCCAAAGAGCTGATGGCCGGTCTTGGGATGGAAGAGATCGAGCCGGAGGATAAAGAACTGGAGATTTGGAAGAATTCATAACGGAGGATAAAAGATATGTACAGCTTAGGAATTGACTTGGGGGGCACGAATATTGTCGCCTCCGTGGTGGACGATCAATATAATATTATCTCTACTGCAAAAACCAAGACGAATGCGCCGCGCCCGGCCAACGCCATTTTTGACGATGTGGAGAAGGTGTGCCGCGAGGCCGTGCGGGAGGCCAAGCTCACCATGGGTGACCTGGTGGCCGTGGGTATGGGCTCTCCCGGTACCTGCAATGCTGACGGCGTGATCGAGTTTGCCAACAACCTGGCCTTTAACAATGTGCCTGCCCGGGAAATGCTGCGAGAGCGCCTGGGGGTCGACAATGTATTTGTAGAGAATGACGCCAACTGCGCCGCACTGGGTGAGGCGTTTGCCGGTTGCGGCAACGGGTCTAAGAATTTTGTGGCTGTGACCCTGGGCACCGGCGTGGGCAGCGGCATCATTTTGGACGGCAAGATCGTCAACGGTGTCAACTGCGCCGGTGGCGAGTGCGGCCACATGGTGATTATGGTAGACGGCGAGCAGTGCTCCTGCGGCCGTAAGGGCTGCTGGGAGGCTTATGCTTCCGCCACGGCGCTGATCCGCCAGACCAAGCGTGCTATGGACGATTACCCGGACTCCATTATGCACCGCCTGGCTGAGGAAGAGGGCGGCGTCAATGGCAAGACTGCGTTTGACGCCATGCGCCTGGGCGATATTGCCGGTATTGAAGTGGTGAATAACTATATCAAATATGTGTCTTGCGGGCTGATCAATTTGGTCAACGCCTTGCAGCCGGAGATCATCTGCATCGGCGGCGGTATCTGCAACGAGGGCGATACTTTAATGGAGCCCCTGCGCCGCTATGTGCAGGCAGAGCGTTACAGCATTCACAGCAAAATTCAAACCCAGATTGTAAAGGCACAGCTGGGCAATAACGCCGGTATTATCGGCGCAGCGCTGCTGTACCAGGTGAAATAATGCAGGGTGATGGCGTGAGAGAACTCCTTGCGGCAGCCCGAGAAATGGGCTGTGATTATTTGGAAAACGAACCTATGCGCCTGCATACCACCTTTAAGATCGGCGGCCCGGCGCGGGTGCTGCTGTTCCCGGAGACGGAAGAACAGATCACGGCGCTGGTGCAGTGTACCAAGGCAAACGGCGTGCGGCTCTTGACCATCGGCAACGGCTCTAATTTGCTGGTGTCGGACAAGGGCATTGACGCGGCGGTGCTGGTGATGGATAAGCACTTTTCTGCCGTAACGGTAAAGGGCGATACTATTTTTGCCCAGGCCGGTGCGTCGCTGATGAAGGTGTGTCGCACAGCGCTGGAGCACAGCCTGACGGGGCTGGAATTTGCCTACGGCATTCCCGGCTCCTGCGGAGGCGCGGCCTTTATGAACGCCGGTGCCTACGGTGGTGAGATGAAGGATGTGCTGGTGCGCTGCACCCATGTTGATCAAGACGGCAAATCGGGTCAGCTGGCAGGGGAGGACCTGCACCTGTCCTATCGCCACAGTGCGTATTATGACAACGGCTGCATTATTACCGGGTTGGAGCTGCGCTTGCAGCCCGGTGATCCGGCGGAGATCAAAGCCAAAATGGACGATCTGATCAGCCGCAGAAGGGAAAAGCAGCCTATCGAATATCCCAGCGCAGGCTCTACTTTTAAGCGCCCGCCCGGCCACTTTGCCGGTGCGCTCATTGACCAATGCGGTCTGCGAGGTACAAGTGTGGGTGGTGCCCGGGTCAGCGAGAAGCACGCGGGCTTTGTGATCAATACAGGCGGTGCAACCTGTGCCGATGTGCTGGCCCTTTGCCGACAGTGCAGAGAAAAGGTGCTGGCGGAGACCGGCGTAGAGCTGGAAATGGAAATACGAGTAACGGAGTAAGTAAAAGTTAATGGAATTTGCAAACAAGGAACTGATCATTATAACCGGCGTCAGTGGTGCCGGTAAATCCAGCGCAATGGGCTTTTTGGAAGATGTGGGCTACTACTGCATTGATAATATGCCTCCGGTGCTGCTACCCACCTTTATCGGCTTGATTGCCAATCGGGAGGAGTATCGTAAAGTAGCCATTGTGGTGGATGTGCGCTCCAGTGAAGTGTTTGAGGACTTCATTAAGAGCGTGAACGACGCCAAGTCCAATTACGGCTATGATGTGAAGATTGTTTATTTGGATATTAAGACCCCGGTGGCTTTGAAGCGTTACAAGCTTACTCGCCGCAAGCACCCCTATGCAGATCGCTTTAACGGGGATATTGCCGCTGCACTGGCTTATGAAAAAGAGATTTTGGCGCCTCTGCGGCTGCGGGCGGATCATGTGATTGATACATCGGACGCAGCGCCCAATCAGCTGCGTACTCGCTTGGCCCAGATCCTTCTGGGCAGCGACAAGGATATGATGAACATTCATGTGATGTCCTTTGGCTTTAAGCATGGTATTCCCAGTGAAGCGGACTTTGTCATTGATGTGCGTTGCCTGCCAAACCCCTACTGGGTGGAGGCGCTGCGCAGCAAAACCGGCCTGGATAAGGAAGTGAAGGACTATGTGTTTTCCTTTAAAGAGTCGGAGGAGCTGTTGCAAAAGCTCATCGGCCTTTTGGATTTCTTGAATCCGCTGTATATCCGAGAGGGAAAGAGCCAGATCGTCTTTGCCATTGGCTGCACCGGCGGCAATCATCGCAGCGTGGCGATTGCCGAGGCGCTGAAAGATCATTTTGAATCACGGTGGGACAATGTGACCGTCCATCATCGGGATATTAACCGAGGTTGACGCAAATGTCCTTTTCTCAAACCGTGAAGGGCGAACTGATTGACGCCCAATATACAGAACCCTGCTGCCGAAAAGCATTCCTTTACGGAATGTGCCTTTTCGGCAAAAGTTTTTCCTCCCGCCAGGTGGCGCTGCAAACGGAAAACCCTCGCATTGCAGAGAAATATAGTGTACTGCTGGCGGAAATTTGCCGGGTAGAGGCGGCGGTGGTGCCGTCTCCCGGGCGACGCAGTTTTACCGTCAGCGTAACGGACGGCAGCGACTGTGCCAAGATATTGAAGACTTTTGCCCACCAGGGCTTCGGCAGTCTGCGGGTGAATTACGCCAACTTTGACTGTGAGAATTGCCAGAATGCGTTTATCGCCGGGGCATTTTTATCCTGTGGCACCGTGTCCAGTCCTAAGAGTGACTACCATTTGGAATTTACCGTGCCGTATCAGAATTTGGCTGCCAGCTTTGTGACCATGTTAGAGGAAAAGGAATTAAAGCCCGGCCTAACGAACCGTAAGGGATATCATATCTTGTACTTTAAGGGCAGCGAGGCCATTGAGGACTGCCTGTACCTGATGGGCGCTTCCGGCGCAATGTTTGAGATGATGAATGTAAAGATTGTCAAAGACATTCGAAATTCTGCCAATCGTAAGGCCAACTGTGAGACTGCCAATATTGAACGTATGGTTCAAGCGGTACGGGTGCAGCTGGACGCCATAGAGAAAATTCGCCGACTGCGTGGGCTGGAGTATCTCAGCGAGGATTTGCACGCCATGGCGATCCTGCGCGAGGAAAACCCGGACAGCTCATTAAGCGAGCTTGCAGAGATGAGCGCTTTGTCCCGCAGCGGGGTCAATCACCGACTGCGGCGCATTGTAGATATTGCTGCGGCTTTGGACGAGAACGTGTAATTTACTACGCAAAGAAAAAGGAAACTCAATGATGTTTACGCATTTGCATGTGCATACGGAGTTTAGTCTGCTGGACGGCGCTTGCCGTCTGGACGATTTGGTGAGCCGTGCAAAGGCGCTTGGAATGCAGTCCCTTGCGATTACGGATCACGGTAATATGTACGGGGCTGTTGATTTTTATAAGGCGTGCAAGCGACAGGGGGTACGGCCCATTATCGGTTGCGAAGTGTATGTGGCGCCCCGCACCCGGTATGATCGGGAGCGGGTACAGGATAAGGCTTATAATCACCTGGTTCTGCTGTGTGAGAACGAAGAGGGTTATAAAAACCTGATCGCTATGGTGTCTAAGGGCTATACGGAGGGCTTTTATTTTAAGCCGCGCATTGACCGAGATCTGCTGCAAAAGCACCATCAAGGCCTGATTTGCTTGTCTGCTTGCCTGGCCGGGGAAATTCCCCAGGCACTGTTGGAACGGGATTATGACAAGGCGAAGGAGACCGCCCTGTGGTACAGTGACCTGTTTGGTTCGGAACATTACTATTTGGAATTGCAAGACCACGGTATTCCGGAACAGCAGACGGTAAACGCCGGACTGCTGCGCTTGAGCCGGGAAACCGGTATTCCCTTGGTAGCCACCAACGATGTGCACTATGTGCGCCGGGAGGATGCCAAAATTCAGCAGGTGCTGATCTGCATTGCCACCAACCATGTGCTGGGGGAGGACACCGGGCTGGAGTTCCACTCGGATCAGTTCTACCTTAAAAGTGAGGCGGAGATGGCAGAGACTTTTGCTGCCGTGCCACAGGCACTGGAGAATACGGAGAAGATCGCCCGGCGCTGCAACTTTGATTTTGAATTTGGTAACACCAAGCTGCCGTATTATGAGACCCCCGGCGGTATGGATCACTACGCTTACTTCCAAAAGCTGTGCCGGGAGGGTATGGTGCGCCGCTATGGCCAACACCCGCCCAAGGCCTATGCAGAGCGGCTGGAGTATGAGCTGAACACCATACAGAAGATGGGTTACACGGACTATTACCTGATCGTGGTGGATTTTGTGCAGTACGCCAAGGATCAGGGCATACCGGTGGGACCGGGGCGTGGCTCCGGCGCCGGGTCCATTGCCGCCTATTGTATCGGCATTACTGATATTGACCCCATGAAGTACGATCTGCTGTTTGAGCGGTTTTTGAACCCGGAGCGGGTGTCTATGCCGGACTTTGATATTGACTTTTGTTACGAACGGCGGCAAGAGGTGATCGACTATGTGACCCGCAAATACGGTGCGGACCATGTGGCACAGATCGTCACCTTCGGCACTCTGGCGGCCCGTGCGGCCATTCGCGATGTGGGTCGGGTGATGGGTATGCCTTATGCTGCTGTAGATGCGGTGGCAAAGCTGGTGCCTCGGGACCTGCATATCAGCCTGGATCAAGCTATTAAAAAATCAGCGCCCTTACGCAAGCTGATGGCAGAGGATCCCAAGGTGCAGGAGTTGTTGGACACTGCCCGCCAAATCGAGGGTATGCCCCGCAATGCCTCTACCCACGCCGCCGGTGTGGTGATCACCCGGGACCCGGTGGCCAGTTATGTGCCTTTAGCCACCAATGATGATGTGGTGGTAACCCAGTATGTTATGACCACCCTGGAAGAACTGGGTCTGCTGAAAATGGACTTCCTGGGTCTGCGCACCTTAACGGTGATTCACGACGCAGCCCGGGCGGCAGATATAGACATTAATACGATTGATATTAACGATCCGGCGGTGTACAAGCTGTTTGCCGCCGGCAAGACGGAGGGCATTTTCCAGTTTGAGTCCGCCGGCATGAAAGAAATGCTACAAAAGCTGCGCCCCACTTGCTTGGAACACCTGATCGCTGCCACTTCGCTGTACCGACCCGGTCCCGCGGACCAGATTGACGGCTATGTGGCCTGCGCCAACGATCCCTCCAAGGTGCGGTACAAAACCCCGCTGTTAAAGCCGATCTTGGAGAATACCTACGGCTTTATCGTCTACCAAGAGCAGGTCATGCAGATCTTTCGGGCACTGGCAGGGTATAGCTACGGCCAGGCGGATGTGGTGCGCCGTGCCATGAGCAAGAAAAAGCACGATGTGATGGAGCGGGAGCGCACCCACTTTGTCACCGGCGCTGTGGCGAACGGTGTGGAGGAGGCGGCAGCGAACGCCATCTTTGACGATATGGCGGGATTTGCCAGCTATGCCTTTAATAAATCCCATGCCGCCTGCTATGCCTTGGTGGCTTATCGCACTGCGTATTTGAAGGTGCACGCCCCGGCGCAGTTTATGGCAGCGCTGCTTACCTCTGTGCTGGATCGCAGCAACAAGGTGGCGTCCTATATTGCCGAGTGCAAGCGTATGGGCTTGCAGCTGGCACCGCCGGATGTGAACACTTCTATGAAGGGCTTTACCGCAGAGGGCAAAGTGATTCACTATGGCCTTTTGGGCATTAAAAATTTGGGCAGAGAGTTTATCAACGATATTATCGCCGAGCGGGAAAACGGCGCCTTCGAGAGCATTTTTGATTTTTGCCGCAGGCTATGCGACAAGCATTTTAACCGCCGCGCGGTAGAGAGTTTGATCCGCTGCGGTGCGCTGGATCACTTGGGGGCGAACCGTCGCCAAATGCTCCAGGCGCTGCCGGCCATCGTCAGTAATTTGGACGAATATAAAAACAGTTTGCGTTACGGGCAGGTGGGTTTCTTTGAGTTGTCTGGCGGGCAGGATTTTGGCTTTGAATTTGATTTGCCCCAGGTGGAGGAGTTCCCAAAGAATGAGTGCCTGAAGATGGAAAAGGAAATGACCGGTCTGTTCCTGTCCGGCCACCCCATGGATAAATACGATCGGGTTCTGGACCATTTGGGCTATCCCCGCACAGCACAGCTGCTGGCAACGGACGGCCCTTACAAGGACGGCCAAACAGTGACCCTATGCGGCAGTGTAACCGGTATTACTATGAAAAAGACCCGCGCCGGGGAGAGTATGGCTTTCGTACAGCTGAGCGACTCGCTGGGCAGTATGGAGGTGCTGGTGTTCCCCAAGGTGCTCACCCGGTATGCCCGTTTCATTGCCGAGGGCAAGGTGATCACCGTAACCGGCGCTCTGTCTTTGGAGGAGGAAAAGGACGCCAAGATTTTGGCGAACACCATTGACGGGCCACCTACGGCGCAAACACTGCCGTTGACGGCACACGCGGCGGTACTTCCGACAGAGGAGAAGCGCCACAAGCACCGGGGACTGTTTTTGCGGTTAGACAGCCAAACAGACCCCAGGCTGCACAAAGCGCAGGTGGTGACTTCCATTTTTGACGGGCCGGAGCCGTTGTGGTACTACTATAAGGACACCGGACGCTATGTGCGCGCCCCGCAGCAGGACTTTGTGTCGGTCAATCCTACCATGCTGGCAGAATTGAAACGCATTTTAGGGCATGATAATGTTGTCTATATTGCACAGTGATAGCAGACAAAAATTTTGCTATTATGACGAAGTTTTACCGCTTTTGCCTAGAATTGGAAAGGGCATCTTGACTTTTTTCTGCCAAATTAGTACAATGTGGTTTGAATGTAATTTGATGTGGAGGCTGAAAGGCATGAAGACAATAGCAGTTTTGACCAGTGGTGGCGACTCTCCCGGCATGAATGCCGCTGTGCGTGCTGTGGTGCGTACCGCCTGTGAAAACGGGATTCGCGTGTTAGGCGTGGTTCGTGGCTATAACGGTTTGATCAACGGCGATTTTGTGGAGATGGATCTGCGTTCTGTTTCGGATATTATTCATCGGGGCGGCACCAAGCTCTATTCTGCCCGCAGCGTGGAGTTCGCTACGGAAGAGGGCATGCGCAAGGCCATTCGCGTTTGCCGTGAAAACGGCATTGAGGGTGTAGTGGTCATCGGCGGCGACGGTTCCTTCCGTGGGGCCCGTGATCTGTCCCAGAGAGGTATTCCCTGTGTGGGTCTGCCCGGAACGATCGATAACGATATTGCTTGCTGTGACTATACCATTGGGTATGATACCTGTATGAACACCATTATGGAGATGGTGGATCGTATTCGCGATACGGCCGAGAGCCACGACCGCTGCATGGTGGTTGAGGTGATGGGGCGTCGTGCCGGTTATCTGGCGCTGAACGCCGGCATTGCCGTAGGCGCTACCGCAATTCTGATTCCGGAGATCGAGTTCGATATTCAAAAGGATGTAATTGAGCGGATGAAGCGCACCCTGCGCACGGACAAAAAGCACTTTTTGATCATTGTGGCAGAGGGCGTTGGGATCAATGTGAACGAGTTGGCCAAGGAGATCCAGGCGAAGACCGGCGTGGAGTCTCGTGCCTGTGTGCTGGGCCATGTGCAGCGCGGCGGTTCGCCTACTGCTCGCGACCGTGTGTTGGCAACCCAAATGGGCAACTATGCAGTAAAGAACCTGTTGATGAAGGGCATTGGCAATCGCGTGGTAGCCATTCATCAGGACAAAATCGTAGATTACGATATTTTTGAGGCTCTGAATATGGAAAAACATATTGATCCGGAGCTGTATCAGACCGCTTTGGAAGTGTCTATTTAACTTTATCTTACAAAATTGTAAAAACACCGTCGGTGCGTGCTTGCCCGACGGTGTTTTTTTATTTGCTGCCATTATTTTGCACGGCAGTTTTGGCACTTTTATCGCATACTAAAACGGGTGATAAAATGAAAAAGTGTGTGCGTGCAGTTACGGCCGTATTGGCCGTGGTGCTTGCGGTGATCTACGGCTTGGTTGGCTTTGGCTGTTGGGCTTTGCCGGACACGGTGCGTACCGGCGGCGGAGATGCAGCTTACTTTGGCGGCTTGTTTACCGTCAGCGGCGGGCGTGCCGGAGCGGTGGACGCCCGGCAGGATAAATGTTACGTTGAGGAATATCAGGACAGGAATTCCACTGAGAGCGTTAGATATAATGGGGGCAGGAGGATTTCTTCTTACCAATTACTGCCCTGAACTGAATGAATATATGACAGAAGGGAAAGATTTTGTCTCATATATTGATGCCGGAGACTGTTGTGAGAAGGCAGTATACTATATAGAACATGAGGCTGAAAGAAAGAAGATAGCAGCTAATGGACATGATAGAATACTTGATATGTTTACATATGAACATCAGATTAAGAAAATGTTTGATGTTATCAGAAAGGAACTGTGACAATGAATATACTTATATTTGAATATAAGAATTTCGGGACGGAGGATATTAAAGAATGTTTTGAAAAAAACGGACATAAATATGTTGTTGTGGAAACTAATCTTTACAGGGACAGAATAAGCCCTGAGTTTGATAAAATATTTGATGATAAGTTCGGACAGGGAGTTGATAATGAGCCTTTTGACTGTGTGTTTACATTTAATTTCAGTCCGGTAATATCTAATAACTGCAAGAAAAGAAATGTGCCATATATAGCATTTGTGTATGATAGTCCACAGGTTCTTCTGTATTCATATACTATTATCAATCCGTGCAATTATGTGTTTATATTTGACAAGACACAGTATACGGAACTTAAGATGGCGGGCATTAATACTGTGTATTATGCGCCTTTAGCGGTTAATGCTGACAGAATGAAACGCATGCTTGATAAGACAGGCTGTTCACATAATAATGACAGATTTAAGGGAGACATTGCGTTTGTTGGATCGATGTATAATGAAAAATACAATCTTTTCGACAGACTTGAGGGCATAAATGATTTCACAAAAGGATATCTTGATGCGATAATGAAGGCACAGAGAAAGGTGTATGGATATTTCTTTCTTGAACAGCTGTTATCCGGCGAGGTTCTTAAGGATATGATTAAGAATTATCCAGTTGAACCAAGTAAGGACGGAGTTGAAACAGTTTCTTATCTGTATGCTGATTATTTTCTTGCGAGGAAGATGGCATCAGATGAAAGAATGGATATAATGAAACTGCTTGGAAAGGAGTTAGGAGAGCAGCACAGGATTAATCTGTATACACCTAATCCGACTCCGG
>OLQM01000525.1_pt1 | contig 44624 bp, 37 predicted proteins | sample 1673161 | NCBI WGS metagenome assembly OLQM01 (sample SAMEA3136761, study PRJEB25190) | human gut metagenome | reverse complement strand
ACGTACAATCAATAAGTTAGGTTTGGATGCGGCTATCAAGATGGCGGCTGAAAAAGGTTATTTGAACGCATAATTTGTGGAGGATATAGAAAATGGCAAAAAAAGCAAAAGGAAATAGAGTACAGGTAATCCTTGAGTGTACAGAGCACAAGGAAAGTGGAATGCCGGGTATGTCTCGCTATATCACTACGAAGAATAGAAAGAATACTACTCAGAGATTGGAATTGATGAAATACAATCCGGTTTTGAAGAAGATGACGTTACACAAAGAAATTAAGTAATAGGAGATTTTAAACGATGGCAAAAAAAGCAGTTGCAACATTTAAGAAAGGTGACGGTCGTACTTATTCCAAAGTGATTAAAATGGTTAAGTCTCCGAAAACAGGTGCATACATCTTCCAAGAAGAAATGATCCCTAACGAAGCAGTAAAAGATTATTTCGCTAAATAATAAATTAGCGAATTAAAAGAATATAAGAGGCTTCTCTCCGATAAAGCGGAGGGGAGCTTTTTTTATGCCCTAAACTTTTGAAAGTATAGTTGGTTACAAACAAAATATTTTCTTAATTTTGTTGGGTTAATTTGTAGAGACAGGGCATGCCCCGTCTCTTCCCATCCAAATGGTAGTTTGTATGAAATAATAATATAACAAGATAAAATAATTAAAGCTATGAGATTCGATGTATCCAGCACTGCGCTATTATCACGTTTACAGTCTATAAGCAAGGTTATCGCTTCCAAGAACTCTTTACCGATTCTGGACAGCTTCCTTTTTAACCTAGAAGGAAATACGCTTACGGTGACAGCTTCCGATGCCGAGACCCGGTTGGTGACTTCCGTAGACGTCATGAATGCCCAAGGTGCCGGACTCTTTGCGGTTTCCGCCAAGATATTGCTCGATCCGCTGAAAGAGCTTCCCGAACAACCGCTTACTTTTGATATCAATGATGAGAATTTGGAGATTTTCATTCATTTCCAGAATGGAAAGTATAATTTTATCGGTCAGAAAGGGGACACATATCCGCAGCAGAAGCCGTTGAATGATAACGCTATCTCTATCTCGATGGATGCCCAGATGCTGTTAAACGGCATCAGTCGTTCCTTGTTCGCCACAGCCGATGATGAGCTTCGCCCTGTAATGAATGGTGTCTATTTCGATATCCATACGGATGATTTGACGTTCGTGGCATCAGACGGACATAAATTGGTTCGCTTGCGTAACTTGGCGGTGAAATCCCCGGAACGGGCTTCTTTCATTTTGCCGAAGAAGCCGGCTAATTTATTGAAGAATTTGTTGGCGAAGGAGTCGGAGCAAGTATTGATTAAGTTTGATGATAACAATGCGTATATTACTTGCACGAACTTCGAGATGGTTTGTCGTTTGATCGAGGGGCGTTACCCGAACTATAATAGTGTGATTCCTCAAGAAAACCCGTTTAAGGTAACGATCGATCGTATCTCTTTCTTGAATGCTTTAAAGCGTGTTTCTGTCTTTTCTAATCCGGCGAGCAGCTTGGTGAAGTTGCACTTGAAGGATAGCTTGATTACGGTTTCCGCCCAAGATATCGATTTCTCCACTTCTGCGGAAGAGCGTATTGTTTGTCAGTTTGACGGGACGGAGTTAAGCATCGGTTTTAAGGCTACATATCTGATCGAGATCCTTGGAAATATCAGCTCGGAAGAGGTTGTATTAGAATTAGCGGACCCTTCACGTGCTGGCTTGATCGTTCCTTCTGAGAATGATGAGGACGAGGACTTGCTCATGTTGCTGATGCCGATGATGTTGAATGACTAATAAATAAATAATGCAGTTAAACTTAAGGAACCCGCTGGTCTTTTTTGATTTAGAGACCACGGGTATAAATATCGTAAAGGACCGTATCGTAGAGATTTCCTACGTGAAGGTCTTCCCGAATGGGAAAGAAGAGACGAAGACACGCCGGATAAATCCCGGTATGCCTATTCCCCCCGAATCTACCGCTATTCATGGCATAACCGATGAAGATGTAAAAGATTGTCCGACCTTTAAGGAGATCGCTAAATCTTTGGCAACCCAGATCGAGGGTTGTGATTTGGCCGGATATAATTCCAACCGTTTTGATATACCCATGCTTGCCGAGGAGTTCCTGCGTGCGGGTGTGGATATCGATTTGAACCGGCGCAAATTTATCGATGTACAGACGATTTTCCATAAGATGGAGCAACGTACGTTATCTGCCGCTTATAAATTCTATTGCAATAAAAGCTTGGAGAACGCTCATACGGCTGAGGCTGATACGTTGGCTACATATGAGGTGTTGAAAGCGCAGCTGGATCGCTATCCGGATTTGAAGAATGACGTAGCTTTCCTTTCCCAATATTCCTGCTACTCGAATAATGTGGATTTCGCCGGACGTATGGTTTACAACGATAAAGGCGAGGAGGTCATTAACTTCGGTAAGTATAAAGGCCGTTTGGTAACGGAGATCTTGAAGTCGGATCCGGGCTATTATTCTTGGATCATGAATGGCGATTTCCCGTTGAATACGAAGAAAATGTTGACAGAGATTCGTTTGAGAGACTTTAATTCAAAATAAGGCGATGAATAATTTTGAGTTTTGCAATCCTGTAAAGGTTGTGTTCGGCAAAGGAAGTATTGCTCGTTTGTCTGCGTTAATTCCAGAAGGAAGTAAGGTTCTGGTGGTATACGGTGGCGGTAGCATTAAGAAAAATGGCATTTATGAGCAGGTGACGGCAGCTTTGAAAGACTTCCATACCTATGAGTTTGGTGGTATCGAGGCGAATCCCCGTTATGAGACTTGTATGAAGGCTGTAGAGTTGGTGAAGAGGGAGAATATCGATTTCTTGCTGGCGGTAGGCGGCGGATCAGTGATCGACGCTACGAAATTTATCGCTTCGGCTACGTTTTTCGAGGGAGATCCTTGGGATATCTTGTCGAAAGGTGGCGTGATAAAGAAAGCGCTTCCTTTAGGAGTAGTGCTGACTTTGGCCGCTACCGGTTCGGAAATGAATGAACGGGCGGTAATTTCCCGGGAATCTGTCCATGAGAAATTGAATTTCATGTCTCCGTTGGTGTTCCCTAAGTTCGCTATCTTAGATCCGCAGGTAACTTATTCTTTACCTGAGCGACAGGTGGCTAACGGTGTCGTTGACTCGTTTATCCATGTGGTCGAGCAATACCTGACTTATCCGGTGAACGCTAAGGTTCAAGATTATTTTGCCGAGGGATTGATGAAGACAATTGTGGAAGAGGGCCGCAAGGTCTTGCAAAATCCGAATGATTATGATATTCGTGCTAATTTGATGTGGGCGGCTACGAATGCCTTGAACTGTTGGATCGGCCAAGGAGTACCCCAAGACTGGTCCTCACACCGTATGGGATATGCATTGACGGCGCAGTTCGGCTTGGATCATGCCCAGACTTTGGCGGTTATCTTGCCGGGTGTCATGACCTATATGCGTAAGGAGAAAGCGGCGAAACTGATCCGGATGGGAGAGGTCATATTTGGTATTACCGAAGGATCTGCCGATGAAAAGGCGCAAAAGTCAATAGAGGCTACGGAAGATTTTTTCCATTTCATGGGATTAAAGACCCGTCTTTCCGACTATGGGATCAAGGAGTCCGACTTGGATGCTTTGGTGGAACCTATCGATCGAATGGGATGGAAACTTGGCGAATATGGCAATATAAACTCAAAAGTAGCCAAAGAGATTCTTTTGTTGAGGTTGTAGAGACGCAACGTGCTACGTCTCTACTGGCAAAGATAAATTGATTCGATATATGATATTGAAAGATAAACATATTATATTAGGGATTACGGGGAGTATAGCCGCATACAAAGCCGCTTATATCATCCGGGGATTGGTGAAAAAAGGAGCCGAGATACAAGTGGTTATCACGCCGGCGGGAAAAGAGTTTATCACTCCGCTTACGTTATCGACGTTGAGTAGCCACCCTGTAATCAGCGAGTTTTTTTCCAATAGGGATGGTACATGGAATAGTCATGTGGATCTGGGGCTTTGGGCGGATGCCATGTTGATTGCTCCGGCTACCGCTTCCACGATCGGTAAGATGGCGAACGGAATCGCCGATAATATGCTGATAACTACTTATCTTTCTTGTAAAGCCCCTGTATTCGTGGCTCCGGCCATGGATTTGGATATGTTCGCTCATCCGAGTACCCAACAGAATCTGGAGCGCTTGCGTTCATTCGGTAACCGGATTATCGAACCTGCCGAGGGGGAATTGGCGAGCCATTTGGTTGGTAAAGGCCGGATGGAAGAACCCGATAAGATTATCGAGGTTTTGGAAGACTTCTTTTCCGCTCAAAAAGATCTTGAAAAAAAAAAGATCTTAATAACAGCAGGTCCGACATATGAAAAGATAGATCCCGTACGTTTTATAGGTAATTACTCTTCCGGTAAGATGGGGTTCGCTTTAGCGGAAGCTTGTGCGGAGAGAGGGGCGGAGGTGACTTTGGTCGCTGGTCCAGTCTCTTTAAAAACACATCATCCAGCTATTAAACGAATCGATGTTGAGTCTGCCGGGGAAATGTACCAAGCGGCGATGACCGCATTCCCGAGTAGCGATGCTGCCATATTATGTGCCGCTGTCGCCGATTACCGTCCGGAGAATGCTTCCGAGCAGAAGATCAAACGGGAAACGGAGAGAGAGATGACGCTTCATTTGGTTCCGAACCCGGATATCGCCGCCTCTTTGGGTGCGATCAAGCGGGAAGGACAGGTCATGGTGGGGTTCGCCTTGGAGACGAACGACGAGGCTACTCATGCCGAAGGTAAACTGAAGAGGAAGAATCTCGATTTCATCGTCTTGAATTCTTTACGAGACCAAGGTGCCGGTTTCCGTTGCGATACCAATAAGATCACGATTATCGACAATGCCGGAGGAGTAACGAGCTATCCGCTCAAAACGAAGCGGGAGGTAGCCTGTGATATCGTAAATAAGTTGGTAACATTATTGAAATGAGAAAAGTAAGAAGACTGTTTTATCTATTCATGCTTTGCGCCGCTCCTTTTTGTGGGAAGGCGCAAGAGTTGAACGCCCGTATCACGGTGAACGGAGACAAAATTGCGACCGCTAACAAGCAAATCTTCACGACCTTACAGAACTCCTTGACTGAGTTCGTGAATAACCGGAAATGGACGGATGCCACGTTTGCCGTCAATGAGAAGATCGATTGTACGATGACGATTATCGTGAATGAATTGGATGAGACGAACTTCAAGAGCGAGATCCAGATACAAGCCCGCCGTCCGGTCTATAATTCCAGTTATACAACTACTCTTCTGAATTTCAGGGATCAACAGTTGGATTTTGAGTATACGGAGGGCGAGCCGTTGGACTATAACTCAAATACGCTGACCAGCAATCTTACGGCCACTATCGTGTTTTACGTCTATGTGATCTTGGGGCTTGATTTCGATAGTTTCGCTCCGAAAGGTGGAACTACCTATATACAACAAGCCCAGCAAATCGTGAACATGGCCCAGTCTGAGATGTCGTGGACGGGCTGGAAAGCTTTTGATAGCAACCAGAACCGCCATGCCGTAGCGACGGCTTTGCAAGATAACGCATCCGACGCTTTCCGGGAAATGTGGTACACGTATCACCGGAAAGGACTCGATGAAATGGCAGCAAATCCGGATCGTGGACGTACGACGATCATTAGTGCGCTTCCCGCCTTGCAGGAAGTAAAGAAAGCCCGGCCTACCTCTGTGCTTCTACAAATGTTCGCCGACGCTAAATTAGATGAGATTATCGCAATTTATTCGAAAGCGACCACACAAGAGCGGCAAGAGGGCTATAAGATGCTGTTCGAGATCTATCCGGCACAATCCACTCGCTTGGAAGAGCTTCAAAAACCAGTAAGGTAAAATAGTTATGTTGAAATCCTTATTTATACAGAACTTTGTCTTGATAGACAATTTGGATATCCGCTTTGATAAAGGCTTCTCGGTGATAACGGGTGAGACCGGAGCGGGAAAATCAATTATATTAGGAGCCTTGTCTTTGGTGCTGGGACAGCGTGCGGATGGCAAGAGTATAAAGAAAGGTTCGGATAAATGTGTGATCGAGGCCGTATTTGATGTCTCAAAATATCAGTTGGAGCCTTTCTTCCTAAGTAACGACCTTGAGTACGACGCGGATAGCTGTATCTTGCGTCGGGAACTTTATGCCTCCGGCAAATCCCGTGCCTTCGTCAATGATTCTCCGGTTTCCCTTACGATCTTAAAAGAGTTGGGAAGCCGCTTGATTGATATCCATTCGCAGCATCAGAACCTATTGTTGGGCGACAACCGTTTCCAGCTGAAAGTGATCGATGTAATGGCCGAAAATGAGATCTTGCTCATTCTTTATAAGAAGGAATTTACTCGTTATCAGGCGTTGCGAAGGGAACTGAAAGATTTGAGGGACAAAGCGGCTCAAAGCAAGCAGGAGGAGGACTATATCCGTTTTCAATTGGAACAATTGGACGAAGCCAACCTTCAACCGGATGAGCAGGATGAGTTGGAGCAAGAGCAAGAAACTCTCTCGCATGCGGAGGAGATCAAAAGCTCTTTATATAAGGTAACCGAACTCTTGGACGGCGAGGAGCAAGGAGCCATCCAAATACTCAAGGAAGCCCTTTCCACCGTGGATTCCTTAGAAAGATATTTCCCGAAAGCCAAGGAGATCTCCGAGCGAATCCGCTCGGCTTATATCGACTTGAATGATCTGGCTTCCGAGACAGACGTTTTAAAGGAAGATGTAGAGTTCAACCCGGAACGATTGGAATGGGTGAATGAACGCTTGAATATCCTTTATACACTTCTGCAAAAACACCGTGTCTCCACCGTGGATGAATTGATTGCTATACGGGATCAATACCAAGAGCAATTGCGTGCGATCGATTCTTTCGATGAGCAAATCGGTTTGTTAGAGAGTCAATTGGATGCCTCGTATAAAGAGTTGCTTCAACAAGCCTCCGTGCTTAGCGAGCAGCGTAAAGTCGCTTCCACGGCGATGGCCTCGCAATTGGTCAAGATGATTATTCCGTTGGGGATGCCGAATACCCGTTTCCGTGTGGACATCCTTCCTCGCAAAGAGCCGGAGAGCGATGGAATGGACGATATCCGATTTATGTTCTCCGCCAATAAGAGCGCGGAATTGCAGCCGGTAGCCCAAACCGCTTCCGGAGGTGAGATCTCCCGGTTGATGCTCTGCATTAAGGCTATGATTGCCGGGTTCACCGCTTTACCTACTATTATCTTTGATGAGGTAGATACGGGGGTATCGGGTGATATCGCCGATAAAATGGGGGATATCATGCAAGAACTCGGAACAAAGATGCAAGTTTTCGCTATCACTCACTTACCTCAGATAGCGGCGAAGGGGCAAGCTCATTATTTTGTTTATAAGAAGGATACCAAAGACCGTACGCTGACCCGTATCAAGCAATTAGAGGGGGAGGAACGTGTGAACGAGGTGGCCCGTATGTTGAGCGGAGCCTCGTTGACAGAGGCTTCTCTTGCCAATGCGAAAGATTTGTTGGGTATCAAGGATTAAACCTTTCTGAAGTAGGGCAGTCTTAGATAAAAGAACAAACGATTCGCTTTATTATTAACTTAAAATTGAAAAGACATGAAACGATTCAGCTTACTATGTGTGTTGGCTATATTGTGCAGTTTACCCGCTTACAGCCAGTTTTGGATCAGTTTTGGGTGGAATGAACCGCATTGTCAAAATTGTCTTTGGATGGAGCAAGCGATGCATTTGCCCGCTCGCCAAGCAGCGGAATACCATAAGATTATCCATAAGTACGGACAGAAAATAGAGAAGGAGGCCCGCCGTGACTATCGGTATTGGGACCGTGCGGCTCGCCGTATTTACGATTTGCGTATGGAAAGGGATCGTAAGATCCAACGTCTATTGACTCCGGCCCAGTTCAATCTATATGTCCGTTTTGTAAGGGAGCATCCGCAACGTATCCATGATTATCGGGGATGGTATGCGAATCCGAGATATCCGGATCGCCGCCCGTCCCATGACTGCCGTCGATATGAGGATAACTATTGGAATTACCGCTGGGGTACCATTCACCATGACAATCATTGGAGAGACGACCGGCATGACTCAGATAGACATTGGGATCGTGACAACCATCGTCATGACTATCGGAAACCAGCGAAACCGGATAAGCCCAAACCTAAAAAGAATAAGAAGGATCGGGACGATAGAAAAGAACGGTATTATAGCAATGGGCGAAAGGTCTAATAATTCAACCATAGCTTGAAAGAGGCCCATTTTTCTTTGCTGACCAATATTTTCTCTTTATGTTCCGGCTTTATGTGGACAATGACCTTATTCTGAAAATAGGGCTCTATTTTCACGATGGATTCGATATTTATGATCGTCTGCCGGTTCGTCCGGAAAAATTTATCGGGATCTAATTGTTCCATGAGTTTATCCAGCGGGAAATCGATTATGTACTCCTTGTTTTGGCGTGTGACAGCGAAGGTGATCTTGTTTAATGAATAAAAGTGGGGATATCCTCCACCTGTAAAGTGATCAGTTTCTCGTTGCCGGAAATAAGGAAACGGGTCCTGTATTTCTTGCCGGGATACGTGAGGGAATGGAGTACTTCCAATAAATCATTTTGCTCTAAGAGCTTCTGGTTGTACTTAGACGTGACATGCTCGAATTTTTGGATGGCTTCCTCCAATCTCTCTTGTCGTATCGGTTTGAGTAGATAATCAATACTGTTTACCGTAAAGGCCCGGACTGCATATTCATCGTAAGCGGTCGTAAAGATAATGAGACTTGTAGGACAAGCCTGTTCTATAAATAAAAAAGAATTTCCATCCGACAACTGGATATCCAGAAAAACGATATCCGGATGCGGATGGGAAGCGAACCAAGCCACGGATGATTCGATGCTTCCGGGTATCTTGATGATATCCCATTGCGGGCGTAATTTCTTTATCATACCTTCCAGTAACCGGGCGGCCGGTTTCTCATCTTCGATAATGGCTACTTGGATATTATTCATAAATAAGTGGGATTGATACGGTGAATTGGTGATCATTTTTTCGGATCTGGATATCCTGCTTACATAGTAATTGATAACGCTCCGACAAATTCTTTAATCCTTTACCGGATGCGTTTGAGACTTTTTTAGGCCGTAATGTATTGCTGACGCATAGATATCGACTGTTCCTTTCAGTATATACCCGTATGGTCATCGGGTTAAAATCGTCGATATAATTATGTTTCACGACATTCTCGGCTAGTAGTTGCAGTGTCAGAGGGGGCAATTGATGGTCAATGACGTTGTCGGGAAGATCGCGTTCCAACGACAAACAATCTCCCAGCCGGACTTGATGGAGGAATATATAGGAATCCAGAAAATCAAGCTCCTCTTTTAAAGAGACGATCTGGCACTGTTGCTGGCGGAGCACGTAACGGTATACCTCGGATAGATGCTGCGTAAACTTGACCGCCGTAGCCGGATCATACTCTATCTCTGCTATCAATGTATTCAAGCTATTGAATAGGAAATGAGGATTTAGCTGGCTTTGGAGAGCGGTATATTTAGCTTGTATAGATTCTGCTTCCAATCTTTGTTTCTCCTTATATAAATTCAATGTATAACGCATCGAATAATTAATCAAGAGAAGGCTGAAAATGATCATCTCCACGAACCAGACGGCTATTACCAAACCGGCCCCTTTTGCCCGGATCACGAAAGGATCGCCAATGCTTGTGATCCATTTCAACGAGATAAACAGGGTACAATTCATAAGTAGCAATAGGATCGCTACCAGCAGATAATGCCATAACATCCGGCTTTTATCGATATAATATAATGGATAGTTGGTAGCCATCCAATGGCTGCTGACCAGTAAACTGAAACCGAACAAGTTGAATACCGCTATCGTGATGGACAAAGCGATCAATGAGATCTTTATATCGGGGATGCGCTCTTGTAGCTCCGTATGATATAACAGCAAGAAATAGGAAAAGACCCCTAATGCCGAAAACAAAAGGATACATGCCGATTTCCCGTATGATATTTCTTTCATGACCTATTCTTTTTCGCGAAGATAATAAATTGCCCGTTCGAAATCCGTCTTCGCCATCTGTGCGTTTAGTTTGGATTGTATATAATTAACCTGAGCTTGCTGATGATATAATTGAGCGTTGATAACCTCGACGATGGAAACATTCCCCTCCTTATAACGCTCCATGGCCATTTGCTCACTTTCGGATGCTTTTGATAATGAGCTCTCGGTTAGTTCGACTTTATCGATAGCTTGTTTATAGTTGTAATGGGCGGTTTGTATTTCCAGCCGGATCTTATCTTGCGTCTTGCTGAGATTCTGTTGAGCCATATTGATGGCGTACGAGGAAGCGTTGCGGGTACTCTTACGTTTTCCCCATTCGAAGAGCGGGATACTGAGCTTGGCGTAGATCGCATAGTTCGGATCTAGGTCGGATTTGAAGTTATAGCCCGGTGAGGAATAACTTCCATCTACTCCAATATGGAATTGGGGTAAGAAATGGGCATCCGCTATTTTCCGGGATGATTCCTGTAACTCGATCTTGTTTTTGGCGATCCGGTATTCCGGCCTGCTGGTTATCGCGTTATCTATCTCATCCGATAAAGGGATAAATTGTTTGAGGGCGATTACGGAATGATCGATCGGCAAGGTATCGCTCGGGTTTACACCAGCGAAAGAATTAAGGGCCAAACGTGCGATCTCGGCGTTATCACGAGTTTGCAATAACTGGAAATCTGCATCGTTTAGCTTTACCTCCGCCATAAGAAGATCGTTTCGATCGATGTATTCGACTTCTACCCGGTGGCGTACGACGTCCACCAGTTGCTGTATGGATGTACGAAATGCCTGTGCCACGAAAACCAGCTCGTGCTGGGCTACCGCATTCCAATAGTAGATATCGGCGTCGTGTAGGGTATTGCTTTTTATACGATCGGATTCATTGGATGCCAACTCTTTTTCTTGCCGTGCTTTTTGGTAGTTGGCACGAATGCCGCCTCCGGTATAAATCGGTTGCGAGAGGGAGAGAGTCGCCCCATATTTCAGATCTTTACCTTGAAAATAAAGGGGGGAATTCATAGATGGCAAATCAATCGATAATTCTAGCGGATTACCGGTATAATTGAAATTACCTTCCGCCGAGAGTTTCGGTTTGAAATCCGCACGGGCCGATTTGATCATTTCCTGTTTCATGGCCTCGTTGTATCCCGCTGCTTTCAAGTCTTGGTTGTATTCCAAGACTTTTTCCCTATATTGCGCTTGATAATCGCTGTTTTGTGCGATTAACGGGAAGGATAGGAAGGATAAGAGACCGCTGATAATATATACTTTGTCCATTTTTATCGTTTATTTGTGAGGTGAATGAATCCGGTAAAACAATGCGTATAACGTCGGGGTTACGAATAACGTAAGTAAGGTGGCGAAGGTGAGTCCGAAGATAATAGTCGCCGCCATTCCACCGAACGCTACGTCGAAAAGTAAAGGCACCATTCCTAAAATAGTCGTGGTAGCCGCCATCAAGACCGGGCGAGTCCTTGAGATGGTTGCCTCTATGATCGAGTCGTATGGAGAGATACCGTTACGACGTTGCGTGTTAATCTCGTCTAATAATACGATTACGTTTTTGATAATCATACCCAAGAGTCCCAACCATCCGGCGATCGGGAAAAAGCCGAAATCGAACCCGGTAAGTAACATACCGATCGCTACCCCGATTAAGGAGAGAGGGAGCACGCAAAGGATGATTATCGGTTGACGGAAATTGGAGAATAAAGCGACCAATATAACAACCAACATCAAGAAAGCCAACGGGAAGAATTTGACAAGGGCTTGTAATCCCTCCGTCTGGTCTTTATATTGTGAATCCCAGAAGAAGCTATATCCTTGGGGCAGGTTCATTTTCTCGATCTCTTCCCGAATCTCACCGTGTACCTCAGACATGGTGTAACCGTTTTTCACGCCACACATCGCTGCCATAGACAATTGCCGGTTGTAGGTCTTGACCTGCGGATATTCCCATGTAGAGCTTACTTGTTGGGTTACTTGCGACAAAGGAGCGGATTTCTCTCCATTCCAAACCGAGAAATCGCCTAATGAATGGGGATCATTGATTCCGCTCGTCTCCGATTTCAATAAGACCGGGACTTTCTTTTCCTCATCCCGGTAAATCCCGATAACCGTACCTTCCTCGATGGATTTGACGGATTCCATCAAATTGGCCTTGGTGATACCTAAGGAACCGGCTTTTACCGGATCATATACCGGGCGTATCATATAGGTCATATTACCCCATTCATTCCGGGCATCGGCTACTTTCGGGTTCCTTCGCATAATGTCGATAGCTACTCCAGCCAAAGAGTCCAATACCGCCGGGTCCGGTCCGAGGAAACGGGCTTCTATCAAGGCTTCCGTAAGCGGGCTTAACTCAAACTTGTTCACCTTGATGAGCGGTTCCGGATATTTTAAGCGAATTGAGTCTTGTAGCAAGGCATGCAATTCCCGGGCCTCTCCGGATGTCTTACATTTTACCAATAATTGGGCATAGTTCGGTTGGGGACCGAAGCTAACGTTGGATAGATAATAACGGGGCGGTGTCCGTCCGATATAAGAGGAAACCATTTCCGTCTGCGAATATTCTTGGATGGATTCGGCCATATCAGTAGCGTATCGATCAGTTTCCTCGATGGCTGTACCTTCCGGTAGCCACATATCTAAAGTGAAATACTGCTTATCGAGCGAGGGCACGAACACTTTCGGGATAAACTGGAAACTCCATGCGGAGATAACCAATAGAACGGATAAGATACCTACTGTAGCGTATCGGTATTTGATGACAAGGCGTAGGGAAGACCGAAAATAATCATAGTATTTTCCAGAGAATAATTCCCCTGTTAACTCGTCCGGTCTGGGGCGCCGTACAAACTCTTGGATGAAGAATGGGGTTTGCGTAAGTGCGAACACCCAGCTGAACATCAAGGATACTCCGATCACGATCACTAAGGATGAAAGTAATTCGCCCGTGATATGCGGTGAATAATAAATGGGCAAGAACGTGAGGATCGCGATAGCCGTAGCCGCCAGTAGAGGCAGGGCGGTGGATGAGCAAGCCCTCATGATTGCGATACGTTTGCGCATGCCTCGTTGCATATTTACCAAGGCAGAGTCCGATACTACGATGGCGTTATCTACCAACATACCCATCGCGATGATGATAGCGGCAAGAGACATTCGTTGCAAGGCGATCCCGTTGGCGAACATGACAATTAAAGTGGCGAAGATAGAGAAAACCAATCCGCTACCGATCAAAAGGCCGTTTTTGAAACCGATAAAGAACAATAAGATCGCTACTACGGTCACGACGGAGATGATCAAGTTCAAGATAAATCCTTGGTTGGCCACGGCGGACTCATATCCTTGGTCGTATATGGAGGTGAGCTCAAAACCCTTGGGCATGGTCTCCGAAAATGATTGAATACGCTTTTTCACGGCCTTGGCCATATCGACCACGTTCCCGGTCGGTACGGTAGAGATAGCGATACCGACCGCTTGCTTGTTATTGATGCGCATGAAGTTTTGGGGCGGAGTCTGGTAACTCTCCTCAATACGGGCGATATCGCCTAGCCGGAAATGTTCGCCGGAATGAGATACGATCGTAAGGTTACGGATATCATCCAATGAGTAAAAATTACCGGTGGATTCGATACGTATGCGAGTCTCCCCGTTGCGAATACTCCCGGCGTCTACCATTTTATTCTGTCCGTCGAACGCCCGTTTGATATCAGCTGTCGTAATACCCCGATTGGATAAGATCGTGGGGTTTATCCGGATATCGATTACGGGAGTTTGTATGCCGTAGATCTCTACCTTTGCCACGTCTTTTACTTTCAGTAAATCATCTTTGATCAGTTTGGCTTGATCCTCCAGTTCCCGGTAGGTATAAGATTCTCCGGTCAATCCGTAGAAAACACCCAATACATCGCCAAAATCATCATTGACGATGGAGGTTCCCGCTCCGGAAGGTAATTTGCCTTGTACGTCGTTTACCTTTCGGCGTAGTTTATCCCATAAATGCTGCATCTCGTCGGCCCGGATTTCCTTTTTCACGTAGACCGTGATCTTGGAAAGTCCAGCCCGGTTCTCTGTCTTCAGATAGTATAACTCGCCTAAGGATTGAATGGCTTCTTCCAGTACATCCGTCACTTGGAACTGAACTTCCGAGGGGGAGGCGCCGGGATAAGGGGTAAGTACCAAGGCTTGCTTGATCGTAAACGGGGCATCTTCCAGTTTTCCCATCTTTGCGTAAGAGAACAGCCCCCCTGCCAAGATTAGGACTAGCAGGAGCCATGTAACCGCTTTGTTTTTCAGGAAATATTTGATGAATTTTTGCATCTTACTTATTTTTGGATGGTTACGGTACTATTTTCGGAAAGGAAACGTTGCCTTGTCAATACGACAAGGTCATTTTCCGTGATTCCTTCCACGATCTCTATCTGGTTATTTCTTTGCTCACCGAGTTTGACGGGAACGGAGTTTACCTTGTCTCCTTTAACCACCCATACATAATCTCCTTTTTGGGGGCGGTGACAGATAGCCGTTAAGGGAAGCCATAGATTTTGAGACCGCTCTTCTTTGGGTAGGTCGATCGAGAGGATTCCACTCATTCCACCCAGCCATTCCATATCTGGATTTGGGACAATGGCGGTCAGCAGATAAGAGAGGTTATTGTTTGTCGTACTTTTAGACACATATAAATCGGAAGGGGTGATTGTCCGTTCGGGAGCCGTATCGAAATGGATTCCTATTTGACATAGCTTCTGTTTTTCTTTATCATATAAGTGTAAGGCGACTTCCTCTGGTATATAGGTCTCGATCTTGAGCCTGTCCAGTTCTATGAAGGTAAGGATCGGCTCGGTCGCTTTCACGTCTTGGAAAGGTTCGATATGGATATTTTGGATATATCCGTCGTAAGGGGCGGACAGATGGGTGTCGCTTAAGGCGTTGACGGCGGTCTCGTAATTGGATTTGGCGACAAGGAAATCCGCTTTCGCTCTTTCGTAGTTACTTCCGGAGATGTTATTCTTTTTGTAAAGGGCCTCGATCCGTTTATACTCTTGGTTGGTTTGCGAGTAGAGCGCCTCTGTTTGCTGCTTGCGAATCAAGAAGTCACGGTTATCGATCGAGAGGATTGTGCTGCCTTTGGAGAACGCTTGTCCGGGCCGTAAGTCGAAATTCAAGACGGGGCCATTGATGCGGAAAGAGAGGACTGTCTCATTATAGGGTCTTGATAGAAAGGTGTATTCACGACTTCTGCCGGTCTCTGTCTTTTTTATTGGAGAGATCACCTCGACAGGTAAGTTCGTGCCTTTGGACTTTGTGTTCTTTTGGCATGCCGATAAAAGGATGCCCAGAAGCAGGATATATGAAATTCTTCTCATAAGATATACCTAGTTATTTATTACCGGGCAAAAATAGAGGCAATGGGTGAAGGAATAAGGCGGATTTTTACTGAACCGGAAGATACCGTCGCTCAACTGGAAAATAGACCGGCCCAACCTTAATTTATAACGAGGCGGACGATGGATGCCTTATACCGTGTATCACTATAGGCAATGCCCACTGCAACGCCTGTGCAGTGACAATTAGAACCGGTGATACGGTGAGTAAGCTTCCGCGGTTCCGCTTTTTTATGTACTTTTGCCGGCAAAAAAGGAGAAAGTAATGACATTGCCTTCAGAAGAACATATATTCCAGTATCCGGGACAAGGGCGGATCGAGGTGATTTGCGGTTCCATGTTTTCCGGTAAGACGGAGGAGCTTATCCGCCGTTTGAAGCGGGCTAAATTCGCCAAGCAGCGGGTGGAGATTTTCAAGCCTGCGATCGATACCCGTTATTCGCAGGATAACGTGGTCTCGCACGATAGTAATTCGATTCCTTCTACTCCGGTGGATTCTTCCTCCAGTATCTTATTGTTCACTTCCGAGATCGATGTGGTGGGGATAGACGAGGCCCAGTTTTTCGATGAGGGATTGGTAAACGTGTGCAATCAATTGGCCGCTAACGGTATCCGGGTGATCGTGGCTGGGTTGGACATGGACTATAAGGGAGTTCCTTTCGGTCCTATGCCGGAGCTATGCGCTATCGCCGATGAGGTGACGAAAGTGCATGCCATCTGCGTGAAATGCGGACGTTTGGCTTACGTATCCCATCGTATCGTGGGAAATGATAAACGGGTCTTCTTAGGGGAACAATCCGAATACGAGCCTTTATGCCGGGAATGCTATGCGAAGGCTGAAGGTTTGAAGAATTGATTATTTATCCCTACATTTGTGAAATTAATAGTTTTGCGTTATATAAAGTATGAAAGAAAACGAGATGGTGTTCGGCATTCGTGCCGTGATTGAGGCTATACAGGCTGATAAGGAGGTAGATAAGATCCTTGTGAAAAGGGATTTACAAGGGGATCTATCCAAAGAGTTATTTGAGGTACTGAGAGGCCGTGAGATACCGGTACAACGTGTTCCGGCTGAACGCTTGGATCGTTTGACTCGAAAGAATCATCAGGGGGTGATCGCTTTTATGTCGGCGGTTACCTACCAGAGCTTGGAAGATATCATTCCTTTTGTGTATGAGCAAGGAAAAGATCCTTTCATCGTATTGCTGGATGGGGTTACGGACGTGCGTAATTTCGGCGCTATTGCCCGTACCTGCGAGTGTGCGGGAGTCGATGCGATCGTGATTCCGGCAAAAGGAAGCGTTTCGGTAAACGCCGATGCGATCAAGACCTCTGCCGGCGCCTTGCATGTATTGCCGGTTTGTAAGGAGAAGAGTATCAACCAAGCGATCCGTTTCTTGCAGCAAAGCGGGGTGAAGGTATTTGCCGCCAGCGAGAAAGCGGCGGAGAATTATACGGCGGTGAAGTATGAAGGACCGGTAGCGATCGTGATGGGAGCGGAAGATACGGGTGTGTCTCAGGAGAACTTGCGCATCTGCGATAATATGGTAAAGATTCCGCAATTCGGAACGATCGGCTCCTTGAATGTATCTGTAGCCACTTCTATTTTGGTGTACGAAGTGGTTCGCCAACGTATGAACGAGCAACAATAATAATATGTATATAAACTAAAGAAGAAAATGAAGAAAGTTATCGCTACAAAAAACGCTCCCGCCGCTATCGGTCCGTATAGCCAAGCGGTGCAAGTAGGTAATATGCTGTTCGCTTCCGGACAGCTGGGTATCGATCCTGCTACGGGACTTTTCGTTGAGGGATCCGTAAAGGAACAAACCGCCCAAGCGTTCAAGAATGTTCACGCTATCTTGGCAGAGGCAGGTTATAGCATCAATGATGTCGTAAAAACAACCGTATTTTTAGCGGATATGGGCGACTTCGCCGTTATGAACGAGGTATACGCCTCTCAATTCGAAGGCGCATTTCCCGCACGTTCAGCGGTAGCCGTTAAGACACTGCCGAAGAATGGTTTGGTAGAGATCGAGGTGATCGCCATGAAAGAATAATCATAAGGAATAACAAGAGTAGTCTCATCGCTTGTCGAGACTACTCTCGTTATCCATCAAGACTACTCCCGTGATACGATGCGATTACTCTCGTAATTCATCGATACAGCTAATCTCAAAAGTCTATTATCTTCTTTTTCTGGGAGCGGGATTCGTACCACCATTCCGACCGAATAATTTCTCAATCAAATCCTTTCGTCCCATCTTTTGCAATACTTGCATGATCTGACGGCGTGACTCGGGTTTATACCAGAAGAAGAACTGGCGTTGTGCCAACTTCTGTTCTTTTGAGCGGGCCGTATATACTTTCTCCAACGTATAAGGATGATATCCAGTATAATACATCTCCGTAGCCAATGTCATCGGCGTAGGCGTGAAGTCTTGTACTTGCTCCAACTGGAAATGCAAGCTCTTGGTGATCACCGCCAGCTCCGCCATATCCGCCTCGGTACATCCCGGATGGCTGGAAATGAAATAGGGGATGAGTTGCTGGTTCAACCCGTATTGCCGGTTTACCTTATCGAATATCTTCTTGAACTGTCCGAATTGCGAGAAAGACGGTTTACGCATTTGTTTCAACACCTCGTCTTGCGTATGCTCCGGGGCCACTTTCAAACGGCCGGATACGTGGCGGGCGATTAATTCCTCGGTATAGGTTTGAGCTGCCTTGTTTAAAGACTCATCCGCATAACGGTGCAATAACAGGTCATAGCGTACGCCGCTTCCGATAAACGACTTCTTGATCCCGGGAAGTCTATCTACCGCTTTGTAGATATCCAGTAGCGGCGTATGGTCCGCGTTCAAGTTCTTGCAAACGACGGGGGAGATGCAAGACGGTTTCTTGCATTTGGCGCAAATCCGCTCATCTTTCCCCTTCATACGGTACATATTGGCGGAAGGGCCTCCCAAATCGCTTAGATATCCCTTGAAATCCGGCATTTCGGTAATCGCTTTCACTTCCTTCAAGATCGATTCCTTGCTTCGGGAGGCGATGAACTTCCCTTGATGCGCCGATATGGTACAGAACGCGCATCCTCCGAAACAACCCCGGTGGATATTCACCGAGAACTTGATCATCTCGAAAGCCGGTATCACTTTCCCTTTATATTTGGGATGCGGCAAGCGGGTGTAGGGAAGGTCGTAGGAGGCATCTATCTCCGCTTCCGTCATTGGAGGGAAGGGAGGATTCACCACAATCACTTGCTTTCCTACCTTTTGCAAGATACGTGAGGCATTGTATTTGTTGGATTCCTCTTCGATATGCCGGAAATTCTTCGCTTGTTTCAATTTATCTTTTAGGCATTCCTCGTGTGAGAAGAGCACGATATCATCGTCTTTCGCATCCTCTTTGTCTGCCAGATAAACCGTTTGGCGGATGTCCTTGATCTCGTTGAAAGGAATGCCGGACTTTAGGCGGCGCACCAATTCCTTGATCGGCTTCTCGCCCATGCCGTAAATCAATAAATCGGCCGGGCTACTGGCAAGGATTCCCGGTAATAGCTTATCTTGCCAATAATCGTAATGCGTAAGCCGGCGTAATGAGGCCTCGATGCTACCCAATACGACGGGGACATCCGGATACAATTCTTTCAGTATTTTAGTATAGACAATACTCGGATAATCCGGGCGCATTCCCGGACGTTGGTCCGGCGTATAGGCGTCGTCGCTGCGTAATCGCTTATTGGCAGTATAATGGTTGATCATTGAATCCATGGCACCGGCGGATACACCGAAGAAAAGCCGGGGAACGCCGAGCTTCTTGAAATCCCGGTAATCTCCCCGCCAATCCGGTTGCGGTACGATCGCTACCCGTAATCCTTCCGCTTCCAATACACGACCGATCACGGCCGCCCCGAAAGAGGGGTGATCCACATAGGCGTCTCCCGAGAAAAGGATCACGTCGAGGTAATCCCATCCCCGTGCCTCGACTTCTTTCTTCGTCGTGGGCAACCAATTGTCTAGTTTAAATGTTTTCATAATACAAAGGTACGTGATAATCTTGGAATAATCATAGAGACGCTATTCATAACTTTTATTTATGGGGGATTCGTTTTTATGATTAGGACAAGAGTTCTCAATCTCGTATCTTTGTGTCGAAAAGAAAAATAAACATTTAAAAACAAGGTTTCTTATGAAAACACTCACAGACGAGAAGCTGACGATTGTCGGCGCAGCAGGTATGATCGGTTCTAATATGGCACAGACCGCTATTATGATGGGACTAACTTCTAACATTTGTTTGTACGACCCTTACGCACCGGGTTTGGAGGGAGTCGCCGAGGAATTATTCCATTGTGGTTTCGAGGGTGTAAACATCACTTTTACCTCAGACATCAAGGAGGCTTTGACGGGCGCTAAATATATCGTTAACTCCGGTGGTGCCGCAAGAAAGGCAGGTATGACCCGTGAGGATCTCCTAAAAGGAAACGCCGCTATCGCCGAGGAGTTCGGCAAGAACGTAAAGGCTTATTGCCCGGACGTAAAGCATATCGTGGTTATTTTTAACCCGGCGGATATTACCGGTTTGATTACCTTATTGTATTCCGGCTTGAAACCTTCTCAGGTTACGACGTTGGCCGCATTGGATTCAACTCGTTTACGCAGTGAGTTGGCAAAACATTTCGGTATCTCTATGGATCAGGTTGAGAATTGTCGTACGTATGGCGGTCATGGCGAGCAAATGGCTGTTTTCGCCTCTACCGCTAAGGTGGATGGCAAGCCTTTGACGGAACTTATCGGTACGGATGCCTTGACGAAAGATCAATGGGCGGAGATACAAACCAAGGTTACGAAGGGTGGCGCTAACATTATCGCTTTGCGGGGCCGTTCTTCCTTCCAAAGCCCGTCATATGTATCTATCGAGATGATCGCAGCTGCGATGGGTGGTAAACCGTTCCGTTGGCCGGCTGGCGCTTATGTATCAAACGGTAAGTTCGATCATATCATGATGGCTTGGGAGACCTCAATTACGAAAGACGGCGTAGCGTTGAAAGAGGTGCACGGTACACCGGAAGAAGAGGCTGCCTTGGAGAAGAGCTACAAGCACCTTTGCGCTTTACGTGACGAGGTGATCGCTATGGGCGTGCTTCCCGCTATTTCCGAATGGCATAAATTGAATCCGAATATCAAATGATCGAATAACAAGTCATTTAGATTTTCACGGATATATGAAATCCCCGCTTAGATGGCTTCGTGCCGGAAAGCGGGGATTCTTGTTTTATTTTATCTTTAGTCCGGGGATCAGGGGCGTGCTATCTACCAGCTCCAACTCTTGCACCATCTGTAATGTTCCTTGTTTGTATTTCTGGAAATGGGGCGTTTGGATATGGCTTTTATAAGCGTCTTGATCCGCGTAAATCTCTAGGATGGTTACTTTATTTGGATGTTCTTTCTCCGATACGGCATACAGTGTAAGAACACCCGGCTCTAGACGCATGGAAGCCTCGATCTCTTCTTCCAGAAAGGCGTTATAACGCTCCAACTGGGCGGGATCGACCGTGATCTTGGATAGGCGGACTAAGTTCTTCTTTGGGGCGGGCTGAGAGGATTCCTTAATGATTTTCAACGCTTTGATAGCGGAAGGGAAGCCGATATAAGGAAGACATTGTATAACCGCCGCCGTTAAGGTCTCCTTGCTATTGCCGGCCAGTAAGTTCCCTTCGAGATGCGAGTGTAGTTGGCTTTCGGCTTCAAGGGTCGTTAGTATGCAATAAGCCAGTAACTCCCGGGTTTTCAGGTCTAGCCCGTTGCGAGTATAGATATCTCCGAAGCAGAATTCGGTGAGGAATCGCTCTACTTCCGGACCCATATTTCCCGGGACGTTCCTCATGGCCTCTTTGATTCCCTCGCCGTAAAGTCGGCTTTGTATGGCTTGTCCTTTCTCGTGGCGATCTTCTTCCGTAACGGTAGCTTGTCTCTCCAGAGGCAAAGCGATGCCTTGTTGCTTAAAGACTTCGTTGATGGTATTTAAGGCATTCAATGTCTTCGGAAAACCGATGAACGGAGCGCATAGATATATCGCCTCCCGTAGCTCGATGGGAGTGACGCCTACGTTTAGCGCCGCTTTGGCGTGGGCGTTCAGTTGGGGCAAGGTTTGCATCGTGGCTAATACGGTGCAAGTGATAAGCTCCCGGGTCTTTTTATCAAGATCTCCTGTGCGGAATACCTCCCCGAAGATGAATTTCTGGAGAATGTCCATCATTTCCGGATCTGTTCCTTGTCCGGTCAATGCCTCGCCTCCGAATAGCTCGGTGTAATTCTTTTTACAGCGTTCGATTCTGTCCATATTTTGTTCTGTTTTAGAAGTTGGGATATCTTGTGCGAAGGCTGGTATGAAGCCTAGCAGGAAGAGTGCGATTGCTTTTGTTTTCATAAGGATATCATTATTGTTTAACATTACAAAGATATTCGGATTTATCTCAGGCGCATGTATACATATTACGGATCTTTGTATCAAAATTACCGTTCGTAAACGGAGCTGATCCGGATGACAGCCGGGGTTGAGCAAACGAATAAAGCGCCTGCGATTCCCTCGCGGGAGACACAGACGCTTTCGTTCAAATAAATATTCTTATAAAGTACGATCCGGATATAAGGCTTTCCACCATTCCGGCTCGTCTTTCAGCCATTTGGCGAACCATGCGTAGATGGTATTTTGCCAGCCTATACGTTTCTGATAGCCTACGATACCATGATTCTCGCCATCCACCTGCACGAATTCCACGGTTTTCCCTAGTATCTTCAAGGCGGCGAACATTTGGATACTTTCCCCGATGGGTACGTTCGTATCGGCGTTGCCGTGAAGCAACAGGAGCGGGGTCTTGATCTTATCGGCGTTGAACAACGGGCTTTGCTTGGTAAAGAACTCCGGGGCGTTCCAAGGATAAGTGCCGGCATTCGCTACGGAGCAATAGCCATATCCCCAATAACCTTCTCCCCAATAGCTACTCAACGCGCTAATACCGGCATGGCTGATAGCGGCGGCGAAAATGTCCGTACGGGTTTGTAGGTATTGTGTCATGAATCCGCCGTAGCTGGCACCGATGCAACCGATTTTCTTCTCGTTCACGAACGAATGCTCCTTACAGAACAGCTTGGTACCTTGGATGATCTCATCGGCGGTCTTCAGGCCCCATGCGTTCACATGGCGGGCGGCGAATTCCTGTCCGAAGCCCGTTGTTCCACTCGGATTCAAGGTGTAGACCACGTATCCGAGGGCGGCGTACATATGCATGGAATAACGCATCTCCAGCGCACGGTTCGTCGGGGAAGTACCGCCATAGTAATAAACGATCATCGGATATTTCTTATTCGGATCGAAATGAGGCGGTAGGTAATAACGACCTTGGATCGTCGTACCGTCATCCGACTTGAAGTTCCAGTCGTGTACCTCGCCTAAGGCGATATCTTTTAATTTATCTTGCGAGAGATCATACACCAAGCGGTTCTTTCCACCTTTCAGGTCGTAAGCGTAAAGGCGGTTGGCGTTGGACGCGCTCTGTCCGTAATAGAAGAGAACCGGAGCGTTGTCGGCCAACGCATACGACATGATAATATCCTCGGAGGCGGCTACTTGCTTGATCTTCCCGTTTGCTGGGTCGCACGTATAGATCCGTTGATAATCCTCATCCTCGCAGAGGATATAGATTTGCCCGTTGAAGCGGTTCCATACGGCATCGATCACGTTCGGATTGAAGTCCTTGGTGAGAGGGGAGGCTTTACGGCTTGCCAGATCGTATAGGAATAACTGCCCGTCGTACGAGTTGGAGATCTGTCCTTGCTTGATATTTCGTCCGATCCCGTCGAAAGCGTCGCCTGCCCCAGCTACCAATAACTGTTTACCGTCGGGCGAGAAGGCGGCTTGGTTTACGTACGGGGCTTTCTCCCAGATCGTATCGATCGCCATGGTCTGCAAATCCAATTTATAAAGGGAGTTGCGGGAGTGCGGCAAGGAGGTGTACACCCGGTCGCTGGTGCTGAACAATAGATAGCGGCTATCAGCGCTGATATCATTGATATAAGTGTCCGTATGCCCGAAAGTAAGTTGCTCGTACAAACCTGTTTTTAAGTCATACCGCCAGATAAAGGAGCGGTCACGGAAACCCGGGATACGGTCTGCCGGCTCTAATACACGGATCAAGTTCGTCCCTTCCTTGGGACCTTCCTCTTCTACGGTATAGAGAAGCGTGGACTCATCGGGGGTGAATACGAACCGCCCTTTCGGAAGGTTCGGGACTAATACCGTTTGTTGGTAGGTAGACGGATCTACGGTTACCAACTCCGTACCGTCCAGACCGGTGCGGGTGTAATACAATCGGTTGCTTTTAGGCATCCATTTGGCGGTTGTCAAGAAACCTCCGTCTTGCAATAAGACCCGTCCCGTAGCGGCATCCATCAATTGCCCGTACGATTCGCTCTTGCCCTCCGGGAATCGATTGACGTATTTTACCAAGGCATACTTCCCGTTCGGGGAGACACTTACGCCTTGGAAATCCTTTCCTTCTAGGATATTCAGAAGGGTGTAGCGTTTCTCCGGGTTCAAGGAAGCTACGACTTTCGCTTCCGCCTCGCTCTTGAAGGTAGCCTTTAGGCTGGGAGGACAAGTGTCTGTTTCCGCTGTCAGGTATTTAACGACTACTTGATAGCGGCGGGGTTCCATCACCAACTCGGAAGAGGCTCCGACCGGTTTATCATTGACGAATACTTCGAACGCCCCGGGACCCGATATATCGAGCGTGCCTTTTACGTACCGGTCGCTGTTCAAGAAGAAAGAGAATAGATGCAGGGCATATCCCTTTTGCGGGGCGGCGAAGGTGATCGCGCCTGCCGTGTCAGCGTCGAGTACCGTGGCGTTCGCAAGCGTTTGCTCGAACGGTAAGGTCGCTTTTAATAGATTCTTCGCCTCGAAAGGCTTGCCGTTTACGTTGAGGCTGTCCGCTAGGATCGGCTTGTTGACCGTAAACGGGCCTGCGTGCTGGAATTGCGTTACTTTCACGTCTTCCATGGCGTAAAGCGAAAGGGCGGAAAGAAGCAATGCCGGAATTAAGTTAGTTTTTCTGTTCATATATAATTAGTTTAGGATAAACGTTTTCCGCAAACGATGTAAAGCTGTTCGGTATCCTCTACGACGAGCGGAAGAAGATAAGGCTCCATCAATGCCGCCACCTCTCGGGCCGGGGGCAAGGGCAGCGATAATCGATCGGCGTGCCGATGGTGGTGCGTATTGATCTTTTCCTTGCTCTCGCTGTGGCAGATAACCAATTTACCGCCGGGCGCGAGTAAACCGCTCATATGCTCGATCAACCGTTCCGGCCGCATGAAATGCGGGTAGGCGCTATACAGGATAATATAGTCGAATCCTTTCCCCTCGTAGCTCATAGCGTCCTCTTGGAGGAACTCGATGAGCGGATGATCCGGATATTTCACGCGTGCTTTCTCGATCATTTGGCCCGCTATATCGATCGCTACGATTTGGCGGGGTTCGTACGGCAGCAGGTAACTTTCCAATATCCCCGTGCCGCAACCGACATCGAGGATGCGGGCGTTCCGCCGCAGGTTGGTACGATCCAATATCGTCCGGATTTTTCCCGGATCATGTACGCAGACAGCGTCCCAGCGTTCCGCCATCGTATCAAAAAAAGTCTCTATTTGATTCATGATAATTGTCCTTCCCATAGAAAACAATCGCTGAACAGGGATTGTTCCTTGAAATGGGTTGGTTTTTCGAACAAACCGAACACGGACGATCCGGAGCCGGACATGGCGGCATATAAGGCGCCTCCCTCGTATAAGGTATCCTTGATCCGCTCGATCACGGGATGTTTCGGGAATACGCTCCGCTCGAAATCGTTCACCATCCGCTCTTTCCATTCGGATACCGGTAGCCGGATGATCTCTTTCAAGGAGGTCTCGGGCGCGGCGGGTGTTACCATCGAATAGGCTTCGGGGGTGGAGACGGCTACATCCGGTTTTACCAAGCATAGATAATAATCCTTCAAGGACAAGTCCACGGACTCGAATTGGTTTCCCGTGCCGGTCGCGAATACCGGCGTGTTACGGATAAAGAACGGGCAATCGGCTCCGATGGTGGACGCTATCGCTTCCAACTCATCTGGGTGAATATCCAAACCGCAGAAATCATTGACCAGCTTCAACATAAAAGCGGCATCGGCGGAACCTCCTCCAAGCCCGGCGCCAAAAGGTATCGCTTTCAACAAATGGATCTCTAGCGGGGGAATCTCGTATCTCGTCTTTAGGGCGTTCAGTGCTTTTATGACGAGGTTCTTCTCTTGGGGAGCGTCTACCGGGATTCCGGTTTGCGTGAAACAGGTCCGATCCGAGGCGACGATCTCGAGGGCATCCCTCACGGGGATCGGATAGAAGATGGTCTCTATATTATGATAACCGTCCGGACGTTTGCTTACCACGTTCAGACCTAGGTTTATCTTGGCATTCGGGAAACAGATCATAGTATTTAATGTTTGTTTTATGTGATACGCGAAGATAAGAAGATATCCTTATAAACGTTCTGTTTTATCGGGTGAACTATATATGGCTTTAATAAGGGGCCCACGATGGGCATCACGCGTAAAAGAGTAGGTTTGACGTTTTGACATTCTGTAATCTAAACTCCCGGAGAAGCGTTTTTTCCGGGCTAAGGTACGCCTTGCTTCCGAAAATGGCATAGAATAATAGCATCTGGTTGTCTTGTAGTGTTTTATGGAAATAGGCCTTTTTATTCTAGCGAGATTAATTCATCGTATCTCATATTTTTAGGTGAAAATAGCCATTTTATACGGGTGTATCGATCAATTCTATAGGATGCGAGGGCTGTTTCTTCCGTATGTATCGCCTAATACATACGGTTGCGTTACCTAATACATACGGTCGTGTTGCCTAATACAGCCTTTTGTGTTACCTAACTCTATTACTTTTGAGTCCAAACAGGGGTGTTTAGGCAAGAAAATGAGGGAAAACGTATGATTTCATCATAGGTCTCTCCCTCTTTTTCTCTATTTGTAAAAAGGTCTTGACATCGTTATTCTGTTATTTCGATCATAATGTCAAGATTATCTCATTTTCGCTTACGGTCTCTATAATCGATACTTATTTATCCTTTATGATTTCATGGAGCATGGCAACCTTTTCTTGCTCGGCCTTTAGTAATCGTTCGTAAAGCTCGACTATTTTATCGATGGGATTGAATGTTTGATTTTGAACATTTCCGCTTGCGTTATCTTGCCACGTGCCGGAAAAAATATTGATAGATGTCCCTTCATTCAATTCCGTGATCGCCTCTATCGGAATATCCAAAGCTTTCGTGACCTTTTCCAATACCTCAGGTTCCAATTCGTCTTTTTTCTCGTAGCCGGATAAGGTGGCTTGTGATACCCCAATTTTGTCGGCGAGCACTTCTTGTTTGATGCCTCTCCATTCTCTCCAACGTTTTAAGTTGGCTCCATGACTATTTCTTTTGGTAAATGTTGTTTCCATGTCAGTTTTTATTGATCCTGTCACAAAAATAAGTATTAAATCTGAGTTATCTTACTATCATGTCAGATATCCGGGGTAACCGCACCCAATTTTATTCATAGCCAGAGAAACATAAATTCATCGTAATTTGTTAGGTGTCTATCATGATGATCCTGCATTACCGACAATACGTAGTCAGATATATCATTTATCCCTGTCATCTGATAATATTAGTCGTGACATTGATATTTTATCAGGGGGGATTGATGGTATATCAGCAGGCGGTAAGCTTATTTTGTCTGCGAATGATAAACAAGAAATCAATGGAAACTCAAAATCAATATCCTCAAAGGGATTATTCCGAGATGATTAGCTTAGCCCATCAAGTAATTGATCTGCCGGTAAGAAAGGCGCAGATGTTATTGAAGGATCTGGATTTGTGTACGATCACTTATACGTGGAATGACGTAAGCCAGATCACATTGGAAATCGTGTTCAAAACCTCCACGCTCACTTGCCTTTTTAATCAAAACGACATTTGTGAAGCTGTATATCTATTCTTAACTGATAATAAGGATCTAATGAAATATATGAGCCACTGCGTTAAGACCTATACATATGATTTCCTTTTGGATGGCTGGACCACGGATAAATGCCACATTTCAATATGCCGTTCCGAAAATCAAGGGTGTTTTTTATTAATATTACCGCTAAAAAAGATTTTATGAATAAGGCATATTGTAGTTGTTTCGCTACTCCTCTTTTTCAAACGAACTTTTTGTGTGTTCCAATGACGATGGTTTTCAGTTATCAAAAAGAAAGGCGCTGTAAATCAAGTTTACAGCGCCTTCCATTTATTTAGGGTTATGAGCTTTATTAAGGCTCCGCGATCATCTCTTTAGCGATTATCTCGGCCTCGGCTTTATCGGCGTCCTTTTGGATGTTCGGCAATTCAAGGCCGTAGCCTTTGATCCGGTCCTCACGTTTCAACATCAAGGCGATGAAGAGGGCGAGCACGCCGAAGCAGGTGAAGACTGCCATCGGTATCGTATAGTCGTAAGCCGGTTTACCCGTGCCATTGTCTATCTTGCAATACGTATCCAATATCCAGCCGATTAATAAGGGAACCATACTCAGACCGATATTCTGTACCCAGAAAATCAAGGCATAAGCCGTGCCTAATTGCTTCTCCGGGATAATCTTCGGAACAGATGGCCACATCGCCGATGGGACCAAGGAGAAAGCGATACCCAATACGATCATCACGATCGTGGCGAACCACCACTGATTCAAGATCGGAAGCGTGAATAATAAATGCACGCCGATCAACATCAAGGCGCCAAAGATCATGATCGTCGCCCCTTTACCCTTGCGGTCGTATAAATTACCGAAGAACGGAGTCAGAAGAATCGTGCCGAAAGGTAAGATAGCCGGGATATTTCCCGCCAACTCCGGATCTACGTTATATTTATTGACCATCAAGTCCGTAGCGTATTTCAAGAAGGGGAATACGGCCGAATAGAATAATACGCAAAGCAGAGCGATCAACCAGAAACCCTTATTGGTAACGATCAATAAGATATCTTTCAAACGGAAAGGCTCTTCCTCCTCGGCTTGCTCGATAGCGTCCATCGAAGCGTCCAGCTTGCGATCCATCACGCAAAATACGAGGAAGGCGATCAAACCGATACACAACATACAAAGACAAAGCAAGATAGGAGCGGAGATACTACCGAAGTACTTGGCGGCGGGAACCGTGATAGATAAAGCCAAGGCCGTACCCAAACGAGCCGTAGCCATCTCCAAGCCCATAGCCAACGCCATCTCTTTTCCCTTGAACCACCGTACGATAATCTTAGATACCGTGATACCGGCGGTCTCCACGCCGACACCGAAGATCGCGTATCCGAGGGCGGCCACCATCACTTGCGCTTTCCATCCGAAAAGCTCTCCTTCCATCGTAAACGCGTCCGAGATGGCGTAATATTTAATGGAACAACCGATAATCATCAAGATACAGGAAGCGACACCCGTGAAACGGACACCCATCTTATCCAGAACGATACCACCAATGATCAACATGAAGAGAAATACGTTGAACCAGCCGTAAGCGCTGGTGAACCAACCATATTCCGTACTCGTCCAGCTTAGCTGTTCTTCCAACATCGGTTTAAGCGGAGCCATTACATCCGTAAGGAAGTATCCGCAAAGCATCGTGAATGCCGCCAAAGCGAGTACACTCCAGCGTGCGACTTTCGAGTCGCTTAGTTTCTGATGAATTTTTTCTATCATGATATTTGTTTTATAGAGTTATATTATTTGTATTCGTCTTCTTTCATGAACAAGGGGAGAGCGTCCGCTACGATAAACGTACTGCCTCCGATAAAGATCAGGTCGTTCTCACGAGCCCTTCTTAACGCTTTCTCGACAGCGTCTTGCACCGTATCGCAAAGGGTACCGGACAGTCCGTGACGCATGGCTTTCACGGCGAAATCCTCTACGGGCATCGCTCTCTCCACGGAGGCTTGCGTGAAGAAATAAAAAGCGTCTTGCGGCATCAAGGATAATACGCCATCGATATCCTTGTCGTTTACCATGCCGACGATCATATAGATTTGCCCGCAATATTGACGCAAGACTTTCAGATGCTCCGCTAGGTGCTCCCAGCCTCCTACATTATGCCCCGTGTCGCAAATGACGGTCGGTTTGGATCGCAAGGTTTGCCAACGTCCCATCAATCCCGTCAGTTTCGTTACGTGGGCGAAACCCTCGTGTACCGCTTCCGGGATGATATCTACACCCAATTCCGTTCGTAATATATGGATGGCGGATAATACGGTGACAGCATTTCTTACCTGCACCTCACCGCCAAGTTCTCCTTGGATTTCTCCATATTCAACGGAAGGGAAGAACCATTTGCCACCGACCGTCAGCCTGCACTCGTCTTTTACCATGTCCATTCGTTGGGCGTAGTAGAAAGGTGCGCCAACTTCTTCCGCCTTGTTTTTGAAAACGTCGTAAACCGATTGTTTCTCGGCTTCCCCAAGAAGTGCCGGTACGCCTTTCTTGATAATGCCGGCTTTCTCCGCCGCTATCTTCTCCTCCGTATCTCCCAAGAATTGCGTATGATCCAGACTGATATTCGTGATAATACTCAAGATCGGAGTGATAATGTTCGTACTGTCCAAACGACCGCCAAGCCCGACCTCGATAACCGCGTAATCTACCTGCTGGTCGCGGAAATACTCAAAAGCCATGCTGGACGTTAACTCGAAGAAAGAAGGATGGAGAGGCTCGAAGAAAGAACGATGACGCTCGACGAAATCGACCACGTAATCTTGGGAGATCTTTTTCCCGTTCACCCGGATGCGTTCCCGGAAGTCCACTAAGTGGGGAGAGGTATAAAGCCCGACCTTGAAACCGGATTGCCGGAGAATGGCCGCCAATAGATGGCTGACCGAGCCTTTGCCGTTTGTCCCGGCTACATGGATGGTCTTATAGGCTTTATGCGGATTTCCCAGATAATCATCTAGGGCGATACTTGTACCAAGACCGGGTTTGTAAGCGGAAGCTCCGCTGTGTTGGAAGACCGGGATGCTGGTATATAGATAGTGTAGCGTTTCCTCGTATGTCATGTTTTTGTAAATTAGATGCTACAAATGTAGTTAATTTTATTTATACCTTTGCGACTCGTTTATAAAAAGGAGAGAAAAAGAAAATGGAAACACGACGTATAACCTATACGCCTCAAGGAGGTGTTTGTTCTAAGTTGATGGTGATCGACGCGAAGGATGGCGTGATCGAGAATGTGCAGATTGTAGGAGGTTGCCACGGTAACGGGCAAGGCATGTGCGCCTTATTGAAAGGTATGCGCATCGAAGACGCTATCGGCCGTTTGTCTGGCATCGATTGTCATGGAAGAGGAACTTCATGCCCGGACCAGATGGCACAGGCATTGAAGCAATTCAATCGATGATCAGCTTATATCCGATTCCCCGGATATTCAAAATCTTGATAGACTCGTCTTTCGATAACTTATGACGTAGCTTGGTGATAAAGACATGCAGGCTGCGTGCGTTGAAGAAAGAGTCATCTCCCCAAAGGTCTATCAAGATCTCTTTCATCGGTAATACTTGGTCCTTATTGTCGCAAAGGCGCTTCAATATCTCGGATTCCCGGTTGCTGAGGAGTTGTTTCTCTCCCCGGTAGACCAATGTCTGCGTGATGGAATCGAACGTATAAAGCCCGATACGGAAAGAGGTGGCTTCCGGTCTTTGGACGGACACCTTATGCAGTAACGCCTTGATGCGTACGATCAATTCCGCCATGCCGAAAGGCTTTTTCAGGTAATCGTTGCCGCCTGTCTCGAAGCCCTCTACCACGTCGTTGGCCGCGGAACGGGCCGATAGGAATAGGACAGGGGTGTGCGTATCCGTCTTACGGATCAATTTGACCATCGTGAAACCATCCATCTTGGGCATCATGATATCCGCTACGATAATGTCCGGGTTGATCTCCGCATAACGGGAGAGGCCCTCCTCGCCATTCGCCGCTAGGGTGATATCGAACTCGTTCCCATCCAGCGTATCCTTGATGATCATGGCCAATGTAGGCTCGTCTTCTACTAGTAGTACTTTTATCTTTTCCATATTTGATACTTGATTTTCGGATTATTATTTAAAACGCAGGGTAAAGGTGGAGCCTTTGCCGGGGACGCTTTCCACACGGGCTGTTCCTCCATGTTTACCCATCATGTCTTTTACGTAATATAATCCTAGGCCATAACCTTTTACGTTGTGGATATTCCCGCTGGGAACCCGGAAGAACTTGTCGAATATCTGCCGCTGGTTGGCTTCGCTGATACCCGGGCCGTTATCGGTTATGGAGATTGTCGTTTCGTGATCGTCTTGCCGGGCTGTCGCTTCGATGCGGCAAGGTTCCTTGTCGGCGTATTTGATTGCGTTATCGATAAGGTTGCTCAACATATTATATAGGTGGGTACGATCGGCCACCAATTCTATATCCTCGGGGATGGAGCAAGTAAACTCCACGGGTTTGCTCGCTTTCAGTTTGTATTGCTCGATGAGGGAGTTCACCAACTCGTTTAATGAGATGGTTTCGGGGCGCAAGCGGAAGGTACTGCGGTTCTCTACGGCGAGTGTCAAGATTTGTTCCACCAATCCGGTAAGATGGATAAGTTGGTCTTTAACGATCGTCAGGTATTTCTTCTGTTTCTCGTTGACGGGATCGCTAAAGTTCAATAATGCGTCTACGGCGGCATAGCTGACGCTGATCGGGGTTTTCAGCTCATGCGTCATATTGTTGGTGAAATCGGTCTTCAATTCTTCCACGGTCTTTTGCTTTAAGATGGTGCGGAGTAAGTATATGAAAGCGCAAATGATCAGCAAAAGTAATAGGAAGGAGGAGATCAGGATGCCTTTCATCTGGGTGAGTATCACGCTGGCCGGCGATTTGAGGAACAGGCGATATTGTAACGTGCTCTCGTTATGGAGCGGGTAATCGAAATGCACGGGGTTTTTCCACGTAGTGAATCGTTCCGGCTTGTCCAGATGCATCCAACCCTTCTCGTCCCCGTTGTTTGGTTTATAAATCGTTACCAGCTCATGTTCCGTTACGATGTTTCTTGCCTCCAGCTCCGAGGTTAATAATTTGTTGTAGGTCTTGAAATCAATTGGTTTTATAGAATCTATATTCGCGTGCATCGCTTGCTGCACCATGTCCTCCACCTCGCCGATTACATATAGGTAATCCGTTAGGGTAGAGTCTATCGAGCTAAAGTCCTCCTCATCCCCGTAATCGATATGTAGTTTCATGTGTGAGTCGGGATTTGCCGTCTTGAAGATATCTTCCCGGTTAAGGTCAGGATCTTCTTTCTGCGGATGGATCGAAGCTTTTGCGTCCATCTTCTGCTTATTAGACGGATCTAGCTCTGAGCTGAAGTACACATCTTGGGTTTGAGGTCCCAGCGCTCCCTGTTCTTTTTTGATAGATCGGATGCGCAGGAACAACTCCTTATAGTCGGCGATCTTCATCGCTTCCTCTATATTGATCTCCATCTGTTTATATAATGTATCATATAAACCTTTCAGCCAGTATCCTTGGAAAACCAAAAGCCCGGCCAGCGATAGGACGATCAACAAAGCGATTAACTTAAAACGAAGTCTGATGTTCATGAAGTCTCTTTATGCTTATAATCGAATTGATCGCTAAAAATAGACAATTTTATTACATGAACTTTTAATACGCAAGATAAACTTTATGCGGGCGCTTGTAAATATTTACTAAGGATGCCCATCAACGCCCCAATATCAATCGGTTTAGCCAAATGATAATTCATGCCCGCTTTGATAGCGTTTGTCACGTCTTCGGAAAAAGCGTTGGCGGTCATGGCTATAATTGGCATATGTGCGATATCCCTTCGTTGGAGGGAACGAATCTGCCGGGTCGCCTCATAACCGTCCATGATAGGCATCTGGATATCCATCAGTATTATCTGGTAAAATCCTTCTTCCGATTGGGCGACTTTATGTACGGCGTCGAGCCCATTTATCGCCGTATCGATAGTGATACCGGTGCTGCCGATGATCTCTACGGCGATCTCACGATTTAACTCGTTATCCTCCACCAGCAAGATGCGCTTGCCGGAATAATCGACGTTTGATAACTTGAATGGGCGGATCGGTTCCGGCTGGTCTCCTTCGTCAAGGAAAGATCTCAATACTTGGAGTAGCTTGGACTTATAGAGAGGCTTGGTGATGAATCCATTGGCCTTAACCTCCTTAGCCTCTGCCTCATATTCCTCAAGATCGTATGCGGAGAGAATGATGATCGGTACGTCCGCTCCCACGAAACGTCTGATTTGCCGGGTTGTTTCAATGCCGTTCATTTGAGGCATCTTCAAGTCAATGATCACGGCGAAATACTCTTTCTCCGCTAAATGATGCTGTCGTACTTTTTCTATAGCTTCGCTACCTGAATATACGCATTCACTGTTTATCCCGATCTCTCGCAAACAGCTAGACGTGTTTAGACAAGCGATCTTATCATCATCTACCACAAGAACCTCTAAACCTTCTACCTCTATCTTATCATCGGGCTTCTGATCCCGACAAACCAATGGCATGTCGATGGTGAAGCGGGAACCTTTGCCATATTCACTCTCCACCTTGATATCTCCTCCCATCATCTGAATGATCTTATGGCTGATCGACATCCCGAGGCCAGTGCCTTGTATCCTCTTGATCTCATCATCGCTCGCACGCTCGAAAGGCTCGAAAATCTTATCCAGAAACTCCGGTTTCATACCTCTTCCGTTATCCTCAAACACGAATTGATAATTTCCGATGCCGTTATGAGGGTCCTTCTCGTAGATTTCTATCGTGATTCGCCCATTCTCCGGCGTATACTTAATTGCGTTCGAGAGGATATTCATCAATACCTGTTTGATACGCTGCGTATCGCCTTTTACATTCTCATGCCTAAGGTTCTTGACGTGTATATTTAAAGTTTGTTGTTTGTTTTTGATCTCCGGTTGCATCATAACGACCAAGTCTTGCAAGAGCTCACCCACATTGAACTCATCCTCCGAAAGAATTAACCTGCCACTTTCGATCTTGGACATATCGAGAACCTCATTAATCAGACTCAATAATAATTTAGAGGCTCCATTGATTTTTTCCATACAATCTAATATTCTTTCACGTTCATCTACATGGGCTTTGGCTATAGTCGCCATTCCCATGATGGCGTTCATGGGTGTACGGATATCGTGGCTCATGCGGGCGAGAAAATCAGATTTGGCTTGGTTGGCTTGTTCCGCCGACTTTAGTGCTTCTTTAAGTTGCTTTGACTGTTTCTCCAGTTTCTTTTGCAACTCCCTCTGTTCGGTAATGTCGGTGATATTGATGTAAACGATAAGATAGATAGGCTCGTCACCTTCCCAGCCGATACATTCCCCGTTCAACTGTAGCCAAGCGCCGTTGCCGTTTTTGTCTTTCGACTGGATAACGAAATGTACAGGTTCCCCTTTTAGCATACAGGGGATATGTGCGTTCATCGTATTACGGCTTGTTTCATCTAAACGGGAGAAAGGACTGAAAGATAAAAAAGAATTTTTATCGATACCAGAGAAGTCCATATATTTATCATTTGCCTCCAGCAATGTAAAACTGCCGTCTTTATGTACCTTATGCTTGGATATGAAGCCGGGGATATTATCATAAGTGATCGTTTGCTCGATCCGCCTTCGCATTACGTCCTCTACATCGGTCATTACCGTATAGGAGATAGGGATGCCGTCTTGTAGTTGGTCGGTAAACGTTGAGGTGATTTTAGTCCATCTTTTCCCTTTTCTCGTTGGCATCTGGATAACGGTTTCGTAACCGCTGGCTTTATTAGCTATCGTCTCGTAAACATTCTTGGATAATATATTCCAAGCTTCATCATAACCTTTAAAATACAAATCGGGTTTATTGTGGAAAAGAGCTTCATATTCTTCTTTGGGGTAACCTATCATATCGTAATAGAAGTCATTTGCCCATAAAAGTGTAAAATGCTCATCCAATAAATGTTTGCTAACGCTAGCTCCCGTAAGCCCCATCAATAAGTTGTATTCTAGATCCGTCTCTCGCCCTTCCATCGTATGTCTTTTTATATTATTCTACAAAAGTAAAAATTATAAAAGGTACCCTTGAAATTCTTCTTTTTGATAATATGTTCCGTTTTTGCTTTCGGCTAGTCGGATGTTTTCTGGTAACAAGAATAGGTATACGATTTACCCCTGTATTCTTGTGGAGTCATGCCTACATTTCGACGGAAGAACTTATTAAAGAACGATAGATTATTAAAGCCGAGGTCCATCGCTATGTTTTTGATTTCTTGGTTAGTCCCTTTTAACTGTGTCTTAGCGTCTATGATTATTGTTTGCGTGAGGATCTCTTGAGGAGTCTCTCCGATCGCTTTTTTGATGGATGTCGAGAAATAGGAGAACGTGAGGCCCAACTTCTCGGCATAAAACGATACGTTATGCTCTTTTGTATAGTATCTTAATACCATATTTAGGAACTCTTGATAGATTTGTAACGGACGTGTAAGTTCCTGTTTCTCTAATGGGTAATTTTTACTGTATATTTCTGCGATACCTTGACTACACATCATGAAAATGGCCTTTATCATCTCTTTATTGTTCAAGATATCGGGATATACGGCATATTGATAGAGAAGCTCGTAGAAGTTCGTGATCAGGTTGGCCCTGTTTTGGGATATTTTTATAATCGGATACCTGTAAATCATAAGTAGATAACCCATCGTGCTCTTGATAAAATTTGCGTAACACATAAAATCGAAAGAGAACGCTATGAAATAGATCAAGATGTCGGGGGATATCTCATGTATTTGTATGCGACTATTGGGCAATAGCGTTACAACATTGAGTTTCGAGGTGGTCAATTCTGACATATTGATAGTTGAGCGTATTTGCCCTTCCATGCAAAGGATAAAGACCCCGGCTTTTATCTTACAAGGAATATTTATAAACTCCTTGAGTTCATCGGCGGATATGTATTTACCAACCATAAAGTCTGTAGGTGAATCAAGGCAGAGGAACTGTTTATCCATATTGTAAGATTTTTGACGTCAAATATAAATATTAATTGAAACTCAAATGTTGTAAAAGGAAATATGGAACATATTATCCCAAAAAATAGTTAGCCAAGACTAAATAAGATCCTTTACACCCATAAACTTGAATGGTTGCGCCGGCTTAAAGTCTTGTGCGACCAGTCGCTACCATCCCGTTTGTTCCCGAATAAACTACTCTTGTACACATGATTTTCAACTTTTAATAGGTTATCTTCAAATATTTGATTGATATATCAACAGTTAGAACCTCTTAATGTTCAGTTTACGTTTTCGCGTCAAAGAGTACGGCGGCCTCTAAACCTTTTTCCTGCAATTCCCTTAGGTGAGATTTAGCACAAAGGATACCACTCATACTACTTTTCCGAAGGTGTTTTCTATATTACCTTGTTCCTCTTTGTTGGGTTTAATAAATGGCGATAAGACTAAATAACATTCCTGATAAGACAAGGTAAGACTTCGTAAGTGAGTGGTAACATAGTTTCTTTTGAGAATACGTTTCTTTTGTATGAACGAAAAATGATAAAAACAAACCGATATGAAACGTACTATTTACTACATGATTTTATGCTTGCTGATGAGTCTCGGTGAGATTATGGCACAAGGTATTTCCGGGAAGGTGATGGATGGCAAGGAACAGCCGGTAGATGGAGTGGCGGTGATTTTACAGACCCTCGACTCTGTATATGTGGATGCCGTGGTTACCGATACGCTTGGGGATTTTCGATTGAATCATCCGCTAGACCAGTCGTATCGACTTATTTTCCAACACATCTTATATAATATGGTAGAGAAAGAGATAACTACCGCCAACGTAGGTACGGTGGTGCTGGAGGAGAAAGATTATCAGTTGGCCGAGATTACCGTAAAGGGAGAACGCCCGCAAGTGAAACTGGAGGGAGGCAAGCTGACGTATGATGTCCCTCAACTGATGAAGGATAAGACTGCCACGAACGCTTTTGAGATCATCAAGGACTTACCGGGGCTTATCGAGCGGAATGATAATCTGGAACTGGTAGGGGCCAGTCGTTTGAATATAATCTTGAATGGGCAGTTGACGACAATGTCGGCAGATCAATTAATCCAGTTACTGAAAACTATGCCGGCCTCAAGGGTCGAAAAGGCTGAAGTGATGTATAACGCTCCAGCTAAATATAATGTCAAGGGGGCGTTACTCAATGTCGTATTGAGTAAGAATGAGTCCGAGATTCCTTCTTGGCAAGGTGAAACGGGTGTGGATTACACCCAATATCGCCATGCGGGGGGAGATGCGCATGTGAATTTACTTTATACGAATAAGGGCTTTAGCATAGATTTCCTGTTGAATGGTAATAAGAGACGGGATGTGATGGGGGAGGATATGTTGGCCCGCCATACATTAAATAGTGGTATGACGGAAATAAGCCAACATAATCGGGCCCTTGTCCATGTAAATAGAGGAACGGTTCGTCTGGGAATGGATTATACGTTCGCGAATGAGGATAAACTCTCTTTGGCATATTATCTGAAGGGAGATAAAGTCTTATCGGACCGTGATGCCTTTACCTCATATCTGGATCTGTCGAAGCCGGAAAATAAAAGTGAGAGTACGAGCTTGGTCCGTGATGACGGGCACTCCGCTATTCATAATATACGTTTACAGTATGACGGACATGCCGGGATATCGGCAGGAGCGGATTTCACCCGTTATCATTCGCCCTCGGTACTTGATTACCAGGATACGAATACGAATGGTTCCCGGACTGATATGATAAATAATACGAGACAGGATGTATCCCGCTGGTCCGTATTCCTAAATAAGACACATAGTTTCGCTTCCGGGTGGGGATTGAATTACGGCGTGCATGGAGGTTACGCCTCGTCGAAAAACTATTCGGAGTATTTATATGAGCAAGGTGCTGGCTATGAGATGGACGAGGAAGCGTTGGAGGATAATACACAAAAGGAATACATCGCTGATATTTTCGCAGAGGTATCGAAAAGCTTCGGAGAGCGTTTCTCTGCTACGGTTGGGCTGAAAGGGGAGTATTTTAAGTCTGACTACACCTCTAGCCGGGAAAATATGAACCTATGGAATGAGGGGGCGTTGTTTCCTACCGTATCCCTGAGCTATACGTTTTCTCCCCGCCATATTTTACAGTTCGATATAAGTAGCGATAAGACCTACCCCGGTTATTGGCAAGTCTCCCCGCAAGTAACGCCTCTAAACTCTTACTCGGAGGTGGCGGGAAATCCCTTGTTGAAACCTTATCGCACGTATGAGGGGCAGATGGTCTATATCTTCCGCCAAAAGTATATGCTGGTAGCGTTCTGTGAATACACGCCGGATTATTTCGCCCAACTTCCTTATCAAAGCGATACGGAACTGAAGACCGTTTTTCGTTTCGAGAATATGGATTATAGTCTGGAAACGGGATTGGCGGTGATCATTCCTTTTAATGTGGGTCGTTTTTGGAATAGCCGCATCACACTGCGAGGTTGGAGGATGCAAGAAAAGAATGATAACTTCCACGGCATCTCATATAACCGTGAGGCTTATCTAGGATTAGCGCATATGAGTAACACATTTAACCTATGTGATAAACCGAATTTAAAAATGACGATAGACGGCCAATACGTGACTCCCGGTGCTATCCAAGGTATATACGACTTGGGTTCCATGTATGAGATATCCGCTGGATTAAAATGGACTTTCTTGAATGACCGTGCCAGCTTGACACTTAAAGGAGACGATATTTTCGCCAGCAGCATTCCACGTACCATCAAGATAAACCAAGGCAATCAATGGAGCCGGATGAGGAAATTGAATGATGAGAGATGTCTGAAATTATCTTTTGTCTGGAAGTTTGGTGGTTACAAGGAGAAGGAACATGATTCGATAGACACATCTCGTTTCGGAAAATAATAGATGCCTTGTAGTTTCATCCTAATGAACTCTTTGTTTCAATAGGATGAAACTTGCAAATTGAGAAACTTTTTTTAACTTTGCAATTCATAAGAGTAAATAAGTGTCGTAACTTATTGAAATTCATAATATTGATGGGGTAGCAGACGTTTAGTTCATGCTTAATTTCGAATAGCTGGTGAATAGAAAAAGTGCTTATTGCGACCATGAAAAAGCAACTTTTCGGATTTATTTTCAATTTTATTTTCGGATTTTAGATCGGTTTCCCAAGCCGAAACAACGCCAGCGCATTTACATATTTTTACATTCTTTCTTTGTTAAAAAATTAATTTTCAGCGTATGGAAACAAACGTAGAATTTTACCCTGTTGTAAAGGAATGCAGGTTACAAGTACGAATTTGTTACGATGGGAAATATGCCGATATCTCCCTAGGCGAAAAAGTCAATGATTATGAAATTGATAAAATTCGCAAATGTGTGTCAAGAAAATGTAACAGAAAAAAAGAGCTGGAATCGAAAATAAACGAATCAATTTCGGTTTTGAGTGAAATTTTCGACACGTATGTTAATAAATGTATTAAATTTACCGTTTTTGATCTCAAAGATACATATAAAAAACGAATGAAAAACCCTTTGAAAATCGATGATGAGACCTTGGTTTTCAAAGCTTTTGAACGTAAAATAGAGTCATGCCTCAACAATAAAAGAATCAAGGGCGAAAGCGTGAGAGTTTCTACAAATACCGCTAAAGGATATCGTTCTACAATGACACGATTAAAGGCTTATTGTGAATCGATTAATATAGATACTGAAAACCTATCTTTTTCTGATTTGAATTATAGGTTCACCAGCGGTTTTGTTGAATATGTTAAAAAGTATGATCGGGAAAAAGGACGGAAAGGAACGTTGGCCACTCACCTAAAGAACTTCCGGCATATAGTCAATACGGCGATCAAAAACAAAGTTTTCGGTGCTGATAAGGAAATCCTAGCTGATCTTCCTAGATTATCTGTGATGGGGGAAGTGAAAAATTACGTGCTCAGCGTCACACAAGTAATGGAAATAATAAATTTTCCAACGGCAAATGAGAAAGAGCAAATGTTTATTGATTTATTTGCTTTTTCTTATTATGGGTGTGGTATTGCTCCCGTGGATATATCTTACTTGAAAATGAGTGATATTATTAAGAATGAAATAGTTATAGGCCGCTGGAAGATGGTAGGGGGTTTAGGTGGGGAAAAAATCCAAAAGATTTATTACTCTGACGAGTTAAAAGAGGTAGTTAGAAAATACAACAAGAAAGCAATTAACGGGTTTCTTTTCCCAATCATCGATAAGTGCGATAGTATCGCTGAAACAGATAAAAAAATAGATTGTTTCTTCCAGCGAGTTAATAGATTCTATCAAAAAATCCTACCTGCATTAAGAGAGAAAGACGAATCTTTCCCATCGTTCACCTTCTATGATGCTAGACACGCACACATTACCCATTGCTATGAAGCTGGTGTGCCGCCTCATATCATAGCTAGCGGTGCTGGAAACTCCGTAATAATGCAGAACAAACGCTATCTACATCCCACTGAAGAAGGTAGGGTGGACGCATACAATAAGATACAGGAATATAGAAATATGAAAATGGGATTGATGGCATGAAAATCAATTTCGATAACGTACTATTGATGCTGCTTTCACCTTCAGAGGCTGTATTGCTAAAGGTGCTGATGGAACGGGCCGGTGATGGTGATAAGGATGAGTTTATCACAATCACAAACAAGACACTGGAGGCATTAACCAACGTTCCCTATAGTCGTGTTTACTCTATTATTGGAAACTTGGAAAAGCTTGATCTTGTGGGTGTTGGCGAGAAAAGAGGAAGCAAAAATACATGGTCTTATTGCGTTGACTATAGTAATGTTAACAAGGTCATAGACGCTATCAAGTCTTTCAACCCCAACAACGAGCTTTTGACGTATAGCAATGATAACACGGCTATACATGACATGCTGGAATATTGCGAATCGTACCGAAAATCATGTGGCCTCGATACGCTGAAGGACATTCGGAAAAGGAAAGGAAAGCGAAAAACAAATAGTGGTGATAACACTATCATAGGAAAATAACATATAGTGGTGTTATGTCGGTTATTCAATGGCTGGGATAACACCACTATAGAAAAGGAATATATGACATAACTGATTAATAACAAGAAAGATGAAAATGATTGACGTAAAGACAAAGTTAGTGATCTCAGAATTGATTAAGGATTTATCGGCTGGAAGGAATGAGCCGTACCGATTGACGAACAAGGATATGAAGGAACGATTTAAGAATGATCTTCCGGATTATAACCTAACCCCAAAAGAGATCGCTAATGTATTCCGTGCGATCAAACATCTATCGCCAGCCGAACTTATAAAATGCTCCTTTGATGTGAGAAGAATATACAGGCGGGACGATAACAATGATCGCACGTTCTCTATCGTTGATGGTACGCTGGATAATGAAGATATGCCTATGAAGCTCAAAGAGGCGATTCAAGACATGAAGGATAAGAGAACTAATAGATTACCCGATGAGTTGTTTTCGTATCTCTGTGAGCTGGGAAATGATGAGATATGCGAACTTATGGGTGAACCTTGCTATATTAGTGAAAGAAAAGTAAATGTAGACGATAGTTGGGGCGGTATAGAAACCACGACTACCATTATTAATAGGGGCGATATACTAAGCGTGAATCAGTTCTTGGAACGAACAAAATTCATGGTCTTGTCTAGGTTCGTGTTAAATGACATGTGTAATCAAGTTATTGATCTGGAAGATTTGAAAGAGTTCTTGTTGTGGATTATCGATAATGGTAGGCTTTTTAGCAAACCGCTAGATAATATAAGAGATTGGGTTGAGAAGCTGGAAGATCCTTTTCAATTAGTGGGTGTGTACCCGAACATTAATAAGGAAACGAATGAGAGTAGCGATACCGTTTATATCCAGCTATTGTAAGATATTTCTTTTTTCATTGTCGCTTTTTTGATAAAGCGAACTTTTCTCCATTACTTTTAAAAAGGTAGGGACGTTGCGATAACGCCTCTACCTTGCTTTTTTATCGCTAATACTGGAAAACGATCTTAATAGAGGCGATCTGGGGGGCTTTCTCTCTATTGGTGATGCCTTGTATCGTTTTTGGGTGAAATAGGCTGTATGGGGCTGGGATCTTTTTACTTTTTAGAATAATGAAAACGTAATGATAAGACAAAAACCTCTATCATATTATCTCGTACGCAATAAACAATACGGTGCTCAGAATTGATTCTTCTAGACCAATAGCCAGATAGATCATATTTCAACGCTTCCGGTTTCCCTATACCTGTGAAAGGGTGTTCTATGATGTCGGCCAACAAGTCTGAGATCCTTTTCATGATGGCTTTATTACCGCTCTTTTTCCAATATTCCAGATCTTCTAAAGCTTGTGAGGAAAAAATCATTTCCATAGATCGTCCAGATTAACTTTTGTGCCTTTACCTTCTTGTATCTCTTTTTCCCCTTCCTTGATGCGCTTAACTAACTCTGGAGAAGACATGATATATTCTGTCTCCTTGATTGCGTTGTACTCGTCTAGGGAAATGAGCACTACTCCAGTATCTTTGCCACGATTGATAATAACGGTCTCGCTATCGTCTATAACTGAATCAAAGTAACTCTTTAGGTTGCTTCTGAAATCTGAAAAATTCGCTGTTCTCATATCTTCTTGTTTTTTTGTACAAAAATAAGTACTTATTTGCGTACATACAAGTGTTTGAGACATATTTTTTCGAAAAGAGCATAAATAGGATACTTAAACTATTTGATACATGTTTCTCTATTCTTGGATAACGAAGCAACAAAGAAGGTAAAGCGTGGTTGAGTTCGCTCCCTGTTATTTTCTGAACTTGTGGATAACGGCTGAAGGTGGTAGAACTGGAAAATGCTTGCGTTCTCTCCAGTACATTAGTAAGCTATGAGATCTCTAATGAAGATCTAAGCGAAAGCGAAATTCCGTATAGTAGTCCGACTGTAATAACGACTGGGTGAGACATGCGGACGCATATACACGGCTTGCCAGATTCTACGTGTATATCCGTTAAGTGGGGATTGCGAACGCCTTGATTGTTCGAAAGGATAGCGCATTAAAAGTAGGGCTTCCCACACTTGATATAGAATACAAAGGATGTATTTCAAGGTCTTGATCCGTGAGGTGATTAGGGAACGTGCGTCTTGTAAGTACCTGTTTAGATAGGTGTTATATAGTACTCTTCTGCTGGTCGATTGAACCAAGTTCAACGACTCTTACCCCCGAATCAAAAAGACCTTACTACAACAAAACCAAAACCTTAACTTTTCCCCAATAGGCGATCACAGGGGAATAAATAGAAGATACCTTATACCAGCCCTAATCGTTACCCCCTCATCGATGGCTGGTACTGGTATCTTTACTTACTGCATTACAATCAAAAAAATATACAATATGGAGAATTTTACTTACAAAGAATTAGTCGATATTTCAGAATCTTTCTTTAAGCTATTATGTCTCGATCTGAAGCAAAACGATATGTTTTCCGGGATATGGAAAAGTAACGATCTGAAAAAATACAACCTGTTAATTCCGATTGGATTAACGTTTGATGAGATCAAATATAAGTATGAGTTAGCGGCTGGAATCCTCTCAAACCTTGATGTAGAAAGCATTTCTTTGAGATTGATAAAAGGTGATGGCGTTCATTATATTGCCGTGAAAACTTGGGTAGAAGATTTTGATAATTGTTTTTGCGTATGCGGAAAGAACTAATAGAACTCACCCAAGAGGAAAAAGAAAAGCTGGGATTCAAACGGATTATGAGCCAGCAAGACTTTGAAAAAATCCTACAATATCTAGGTTATCTTTATTTCTCCCGATATACCGTAGGAAAATTTGCCTCTAAGAATGGATACGAGAAATTCAAGAAATATTTTAACGGTCAAGCACTTGTACTCTATAAAATTAAAGGCA